>Ga0335394_10000020_pt1 | contig 166175 bp, 138 predicted proteins | sample MAT03_FD_205741 | JGI IMG/M metagenome (GOLD analysis project Ga0335394, IMG submission 205741) | Freshwater microbial communities from Lake Fryxell liftoff mats and glacier meltwater in Antarctica - MAT-03 (spades assembly) (version 2) ... | reverse complement strand
CCGCACCTGGTGCGAGCTCCCATCGAACCCGTCAACGAGACCCTGCAGGCGTTCTATGACCGCTTGCTGGCGATTCTTCGCCACCCGACGCTTCGCGATGGCCAATGGCAATTGTTGGAATGCACTCTGGCCTGGGACGGCAATTGGACGCGAGACTGCTTGCTGGTCTTCGTCTGGCAAGGCGCACAGGGCGAGTCTGTGGTGGTGGCGGTGAACTACGCTCCGAATCAGAGCCAATGCCTGGTTCGGTTACCGTTTGCAAACCTGGCCGGCAAGAAGTGGCAGTTACAGGATCAGCTTCGCACAGCCAGCTACGACTGGCACGGCGACGACCTGCAGGGCAAAGGGCTGTTCCTGGATCTGGCGCCCTGGCAGGCGTCCGTATTCATGCTGGTACAGTGTGATTGAATCTCCTGCACCGCCGACCTTTTCCCATTCAAGCTCAGCGGTTCATCAATTGCTCGTAGACCAATCGATAGGGATCTGGCGTCAGGCCCAGGTCTCCGCGAAAGGGACGGTCCAGCGCGAAGATCATGAAAATGACCAACCCCATGAACAGCGCCAGCAGCGTCACCAGGATGGCGTGCAAGCGGAAGTCTTCTACTTTGAAGAAGAACGAGGCGCTTAGGCTGATGAACGCGCCGACAATGATCACGGCCCACATCACGCCGGGCAGTCCGGTGTTTACCGCATCCAGTCGCTTCCGCCGGGCCAGGAGCATATGGTTGTAAGCCCGCAGCGCTTCACCCTGCAGGATCTTCTGTCCCTCGGTCGTTGGTTCGTGGGCGATCAGTACCGCTTGAAAGTGGTCCATGCGTTCCACGCCTCCTTCGGGGATCTCGCCGCGCTGCTGCAGCGGCCAGGCTTCTTCGAACACATACTTCGTGTAATCTCGGAGTATGCCCTGAAGCTGAGGGCGAATCGGATCGGGATAGCCGCTCACGTCGCGGTACAACGCGGCCAAAGCGGTGGCCTCGTCGGATACGAGCTTCGAGACATCGTTGTAGGTCTCGGAAACGGTGACGGCCATCAGCGCGACGGCCAATCCGTAGAAGACCATGATGCTCTGCATCAAGGAGCCACTGAACTCGGAGTCCTCGGCCTGAATGCGCAGTCGAGGCAATACGGTCTTGCGAACTGCGTACAAGCCTCCCACTGCGAACAGGCACAGGCAGCCCAGCATCAAGAGCCCGCTGATCACCAACGGAAGATCGAACAAGAACTCAAGCATCAGCAATCCTTGGTGGCGGTCCGCTGCGTCTTAAAACAGCGGCTACTCGCTCGTCTTGTTGTTCCGCTGGGCAGCTTCCAGCTTCTTGATGTCTTCCGGCGTCAATTGGGGACGGTCTATCTTGATGGTCAGCTTGTTCAGCTTGGCGGTCAACGCGAAGGGCGGCTTGTAGTCCGTGTCGTTCACACCGGTCAAGGTGTCGGAGCCTATATCGAAGCTCTCGTCCCACTGCAGAATCATCGGCAGGGTGCGTTCCATTTTCCTGGTATCGACGACTTTGCCATCCACTTTCAGCGTACCCGTGCCGCTACGGCCCAGCCCACTCAGGTTGTTGAAAAGCAGCGTCCCCAGGCCCAGGCCGTCGTACTTAAATTCGAACTCGATCGTGTGCTTGCCGGGCGCGAGCGCGTCGGCCCCCTCCCACTTGATGCGTTCCAGATTCACCAGGTTCCAGAGGAACACCGGCTTGCCCTTGAGCAGGTAGAAGCCGTACCCGGCAAAGCGACCGCCCGACGTAAGGATCATCCCTTCCGCCCCGCCGGCAGGGATTTCGAGATCGGCCGTAATGAGGTACGAGCTGTCCAGCAGGAACGGAGAATCGCCCTGCGGCAGGCCGACCATGGGCCGGGTGTAGATAAACTCCGTGCGGCCGGCCGTAATATTCGGTCGTGGTGCGACAATTCTCGCGGCGACGGAAGCATCCAACGGGAAGACCTGATACTTGTTGGCTTCGGCGATGAACATCTGCTTCATCTCCTTCACCTTGTCAGGGAACTTGTCGGCAATGTTCTGCGACTGGGCGAAGTCTTTAGTCAAGTCATAGAGTTCGAGTACCTGGTTGTTCAGCGGGTCGGGATTGGCCGCGCTGAAGGCCTCCCATGGGGCGCGGTTCACCTTGGTGCTGAGCAGCCAGCCTTCGTGATACAGGGCATATTGGCCCATCATCTCGAAGTACTGCGTTTTGTGACGCGACGGCTCTTTGGCATTCTTGGCATCGAACGTGTAGAGCAGGCTCGTCCCCTCGATCGGGCTCTGCTTGATTCCGTCCACGAACTCAGGCTGCTGAATTCCGGCGGCTTCCAGAATCGTGGGAACGATATCAATGACGTGGCAAAATTGCTCGCGAAGCGCGCCTTGGTCCTTGATGCGGGCCGGCCACGAGATCGCCATATTCTGCCGGATACCCCCCAGCTTCGAGGCGTTCTGCTTGAACCAACTGAACGGCGTATCAAAGGCCCACGACCAGCCGGCCGACATATGGTTATACGTTTCCTCGGTGCCCCAGACGTCGTACCACTTCATCTGCACATCAACTGGCACGCTGATCCCGTTGAAGAACGCGACTTCGTTGGGCGTGCCCGTGGGTCCTCCCTCGGCGCTGGTGCCGTTGTCGCCGTTGATGTAGATGATGAGCGTGTTCTCGAGTTTGCCCATGTCTTCAACGGCCTGGATCACGCGGCCGATCTCGTGGTCGCTGTAAGCCGAGTAAGCGGCGAAGATCTCTGCCTGACGGATATACAGCTTCTTCTCCTCGGGCGTGCAGTCGTCCCAGTTCTTCAGGATCTCTTTCGGCCAGGGCTCCATCTTGGTGTCGGCTGGAATGACTCCCAGACGCTTCTGGTTTTCGAAGATCTTGTCGCGAACTTTGTTCCAGCCCTCGTCGAAGAGATGCAGGTTGCGAATCTTCTCCACCCATTCTTTGGTCGGATGATGCGGCGCATGCGTGGCGCCGGGCGCGTACTTGACGAAAAATGGCTTATTCGGGGCGGTCTGATGGATCCGGCTCAGGTAGTCGATCGCGTCATCGGCCATGCCCGTGACCAGATTCCAACCCGGCTTGCCTTGAAAGGGATAGATCTGGGTCGTGTTGCGGAAGAGGTTCGGCTCCCACTGATTCGAGTCACCGCCGACAAATCCATAGAAGTATTCAAAGCCCATGCCGGTGGGCCATTGATCGAACGGCCCCACCTGGCTGGCTGCAAACGCGGGGGTATTGTGATCCTTGCCGAACCAGGAAGTGGCATAGCCATTGTCGAGCAGGATCCGTCCGATGGTCGCTTTGTCCTTGCCGATGATGCTGTTGTAGCCGGGGAAACCGGTGGACTGCTCGGCAATCACGCCAAAGCCTGCCGAGTGATGGTTGCGGCCCGTGATCAAGGCAGCACGCGTCGGCGAGCAGAGCGCTGTAGAGTGGATGTTGTTGTAGCGCAGCCCGCTCTTGGCCACGCGGTCCAGCGCCGGCGTGGGGATGACTCCGCCGAAGGTGCTGGGCACGCCGAATCCGGCGTCATCGGTGATGATCAGCAACACATTCGGCGCGTCCTTGGGCGGAACGATTCGAGGGGCCCACCACGGCTTGGACTGAAGTGCGTCGTCCTTGATCACGCCGCCGAACTTGGGATCGGGGGCTGGCAGTTGCTTGCCATCGATGCTGGCCGTGGCGCCCGGCGACCCGACCGGATTCGTCGCTTGAGATTTTGCCTGCTGCTGGGCCATTGCAGCCAGGTACCCGATCGATGCAAAACCGCAGATAACGAACAGTGCGACCCACGTTCGAGATCGACGCATGGCGGCCCTCTATTTTGATTGGATCGCTGGGAATTAATGGCGGCATTGAGCATACCCCAGCCAAGCAGAGTGACAAGCACGCCGGCACGCACTCGGAAATGAATTCTTCGATTGTCATGAAACGAGCCGGCATGCCCGTTCGAATGGTGTCAGTTTCGCACGCTTTTCGCCTGAACTAAGTCTCCGCCGGGACCGTAACACCCCCCAGCGAAACCGCGGGATTGCCCCTCTTTTCCTCCACGCATCCAAGCCGCTTCATGGCTAGTCACCCCGTATTTCTCTCGCTAGAATGCACTCAGATCGCTCTGCGATACCTCCCCGATCTTTCCCCGCCGACGTGCCGCCTGGGCCAGACCCTTGAGTCTGCCGGCGCGCCGTGGCACCGGAGTTCCCCCTCTTGAGTGCGATGACCGAGAACCGTTTTCCGCTCAGCCTGGCCAGCGTCATTCTGCTGGTCGTGCTGCGCGTCGCCGTCGGCTGGCATTTCTTCTACGAAGGGCTGTGGAAGTACAAGGAGCCGGCTTTTTCGGCCGAACCTTACTTCCGCGCGGCGAAAGGCCCTTTCGCCGAGACATTCCGCGGGCAGATCCCCGACATCGACGGCCGCGTGCGGCTCGAAACACTCATGGGCCCCGCAGACGAGGCCGAGTCGGCCGCCCAGGCCAGCCCCGACTGGCAGGGCTATGTCGACCGCGCCGCGGCTCACTATGGCTACAGCGAGGAACAGAAGAAGCAGGCCAACGAATTCCTGGTCGCCCGCTTTGAGCAGGCCCAGCGGTACGTCGCCGACAACCGCAAGGACGTCGACGAGTACCTGTACGAATTGGAGCGGCTGAAGACCAACGAAAGCGATCCGCTGTTCCGCGATGTCCCCTTTCAACAGAAGCGGTTGTACGACAAGCGGACCGAGTTGTCCGGCAAGGTCGAGCCGTGGTTGAAGGAGATCGCCCGCATTCAACAGAAACTGGGCAGCGACCTGGATGGCTTGGGCGCGTCGGAATCGAAGAGCCAGGCCCCCGCGCCGGCGGCCAAGTCGCCGCTCGACACGGTGAACCGCATGACGATCTGGCTGACCCTGGGGGTCGGCTTCTGTCTGATGGTTGGCCTGTTCACGCGTCCGGCCTGTCTGGTGGGAGCGGGCTTTTTGGCTTTGGTGGTGGCCGTAATGCCTGCCATTCCTAACATTTATCCGCCGTCCCATCCGTCAGTCGGCCACGCGCTGTACATCAACAAAGAAGTCATCGAGATGCTGGTGCTGCTCTTCATGTCGACCACTGCGGTCGGCCGCTGGGGAGGCCTTGACTTTATCCTGTACCACAAAGTTTACCGGCCTCTGTTCGGCCGCAAGTCCACCTAAAGGTGATCCTATGAATCTGACAGCCGAAGAACGGGTAACGGGCAGCGCCAACTGGGACATGACCCGCCGGGATTTCATGATCGGCACCGCTGCGGCGGGCGCCGTCACGGCCTCGGGGCTGGGTGCGTTCTACTTTGGATACAAGTCGGTCGAGAACCCCGTCCGCGTGGGTGTGATTGGCACCGGCGACGAGGGCGGCGTGCTGATGTCCAACATCAGCCCCGATTACCTGCAGGTCGTCGCCATCGCCGACATCCGGCCGTACAACGTCTGGCGCGCCTTCCACGGCGACCAGACCAACGCCGATACGCTGGCCGCTCGTCAGGGCTTGATCAGCCGCTATGGCTGGTCGAATGAGGACGAAGCCCGCAAGAACGTGAAGGTCTACACGCAGGGCTATCAGGACCTGCTGAATGATCCGAACGTCGAGATGGTGATCATCGCCCTGCCGCTGCACCTGCACGCCCCGGTGGCCATCGAGGCCATGGCCAAGGGAAAGCATGTGCTGACCGAAAAGCTGATGGCTCACAACATCGGCGACTGCAAGAAGATGGCTGCCGCCGCCAAGGAGCATGGCAAGCTGCTGGCTGTCGGCCATCAGCGGCACTACAGCGTGCTGTATGATGACGCCGTGGCGTCGATCCGGGCCGACGTGCTGGGCAAGATCCATCACATTCGCGCTCAGTGGCACCGCGTGAAGGACACCTGGAGCCCGCCGCTGCACGACCGGCTGGCCCTGGACTTGGCCAAGCAGCAGGACAAGCTCGCCACCCTCAAGCCGGGGGCGGAATACGACGATGTGCACAAGAAGATCCGCATCCTGACTGAGCAGGTGAAGGACACCAACGAGAACGTGCAGCCCGAGAAGAACGGCTACCAGGCGATGGAGTTCCATGGCCGGAACCGCTCGGCACTGGAAGAGCTGATTCGCTGGCGATTGTGGAATCGCACCGGCGGCGGCTTGATGGCCGAGTTGGGAAGCCATCAGCTCGACGCCTCCAGCATCTTTGTCAGCGCCGCGCATCCCAAGGGCGCCGACGGCAAGTCGCAGAAGGTCAAGCCGCTCACGGTCTCGGCCACCGGCGGCGTCCATCTGTACGACAAGACCCAGCGCGAGTGCGAAGACCACGTTTACTGCACGTACGAGTTCCCCGCGCCGGGCGATGACCCCGACAAGAAGATCGTGGTCACTTACTCGTCGATCAACGGCAACGGCTTCGGCAACTACGGCGAAGTCGTGATGGGCGACAAGGGAACGCTGGTGCTCGATCGCGAGAGCGAAGTCCTGCTGTTCCCCAACGGCGGAGCACCGGCCCGTCCGGCGGCGGCTCCGACCGTGGCCAAGGTCGAGACCAAGGCAGCCGGCGCCCCGGCGGCCGACAGCTACGAGAGCGGCGGCGGCGGACCTGGCGCCAAGAAGTCGGGCAGCAGCCGCGGCTACACCGAAGAGATGGAGCACTTCGCCTACTGCCTGCGGAACAACCTGACGATCGACGATCTGCGTTGCAATCCCAAGGTGGCCATGGCCGACGCCATCATCGCCCTGACGACGAACATCGCACTGCGTCAGAACAAGCGGGTCGAGTTCAAGCCCGAGTGGTTCGATCTCGACAATCCGGCCACGCCGGAAGCCGACTTGAAGGCTTAGCAGTTCATCGCGCGCGTTCCGAGCGACCCAACCAAAATGCCCTTTTCAGAATGTCTGAGAAGCGCATTTTTTTGTGGTGCAGGCGACCCGCCTGCTTGAACTGGCGAACAGCGGCTCAGGCGACCATGCGCGGCGGCTTGGCCGATCCTGTCAGGCAGACGCTTCCCGCGACACGCTGTGCGACGAGCGATACGCAGCGTTCCGGGCCACGCCTGCCATCCACCAGACATTGCGGATTGCAAATGGTGGATGATTTAACTTCAAAGCCCAGGATTCCAAGCATCTCAGTGATACACCCACGCGACATGGCCCACCAAGCCATCGCCTCGCCGTTCTTGCGGCTTGGCATCAAGAGGCCCGTCGCTTCTTGGCCTTCCATCATCTGGTTCGTGACGATGATGGTATCGCGGACCAGCCGTGAGGCGGAATAGAGCGCCTGCATCGGGTCGCGCAAGTGCCCCAGAATCATTCCGAAAATCCCCACGTCGAATTCTCCCAACCCGCCCGGCAGGTCGTAGATGTCGCCGTAATAGGCGCGAGCCATGGAGCCGAGACGCTCGTGGGCGAACCAATAGGCGTTCTTCAGGCGGTGATTCGCGATGGAGTTCCTCCTGCGGACTTCGTCGAGATTCGCTTGGATCTTCACATGGGGGACCAGGTCCCATTGGCTTCCATCCAGCATGTCAAATGAAACGACATCGGCACCGCGTTTCTCCATCTCGAACGTCATGAAGCCACCCGCTGTGCCGACGTCCAGCGTGCGTTTGCCGCGGAAGTCGAATCCGCCCAGATAGCTGTCGATCGAGTCGCGCAAGTCCCACTGTCCGCCAACATCGCCAACGCCGGGTATGGAGATCTTGTGGTAGAAGGCGCAGTCTTCGACGCGGTCGATGCTTCTCGGGGCAGCGTACTTGAATGGCTCGTTCATTGCACTCCCTCATGCTCAAAGGAACGCGGGATCTAGGGGAGGGCGGCAAGATAAAGTCCGGTCGCCGTTCATGCAATCCCAAGTTTCAGCATGCATACGAGGGGAATCCAGCATGCAGTGCTGGCGAGCCCGCGCGGCCAAAGCCTAGATCCTCACCCCAATCGCTTTGCAGGCCGTCGGCAAATTCGAGTGCCCGCACTTTGCCCTCTACAGAATCGCCAGCGGCTGCGGCTCGGGTGTGCGGAGCGAACCGCCGGGCTGCGGGCCCAGGATCGCCTCGGCGTATTCCCAAACCTGCTCGGCAGTTTCAAAGTAGTGGTCGTAGACCCAGTCGTCGTCGTATTCGCAGTTGTCGGTGCTGTACTCGCGGCAGATCTGCGGCCGAGTGAAGTAAATTCCGCAGCGGTTGTCGTCCTGCAGGTGCTTACAGACCGTATGCACGCAGAGATACCAGTTGCCGTCTTCCAAAAAGATGCTGGAGTTGCCGTGCAGCAGGTACCAGCGGATGTACTCGAAGTCGGTCCACTCGGTCGGGGTCTCGATCGGCAGGGCGAAATACTTGCAGCACTTGGCCGAGCAGTGATCGCACAGCACCTCGCCCGGCTTGAGCGAAGTCCGAGAGACTTTGGGCGGAGTCATGGTGGCGGTCGACATACAAACCTCGTGCGAGCAGACCGATGAACTGAACGTGAACGCGGCGGAAACAGCACTCCGTCGAGGCCCCAAGTTAGCAAACCGAGCGGCCTATTGCACCCACCGGGGGAGGAAATATGAGCGGGCCTCTCAGTGAACCACGTGCACCTGGTGCGTGCCAAACAGATCGCGGCCGTTGGGGCGAAGAGCCGGAATCTCCACCACCGCGATCAGTCGGCCGTCGGGGCTGATGTCGGCCAGCGCAAAGACGGGCCCCTCGGTTGCGTAGTAGTAGTCCAACTTCTGGCTGCCGCTCCCTTCGCGCGCCAAGTCGAAGACCAGCGCGCCGTACTGGCCGGGCTCCGCAGCGCCGGGCAACTCGCGGCTGGTCGAGAGAAGCCAACGCCCGCCGGCGCGTGTGCGGTCGGTCCAGCTTCCCGAAAGGGAGAACGGCCCGCGATACAGCCACTGCTTCCGGCCAGCCAGATCGGTGGCGGTCAGCATGTTCGCCCCGCGGTGCATCGACGGTGGGGCGAGCGCCGCCTGCGAGCTGGCCAGCGGGATGTGCGTGTTCTGCGTCTGCAGATAGAGCCGGTCGCCGAAGATCCGCGCGTAGCTGGCCGCGGCCGCGATCGGAATCTTTCCCACCAAGACGGCCCTGCCCAGATCGAACTGCGCCTGCGGGGCGAGCTTCTCTTCTTCTACTCCGTAAAGAATCGCCCGGCCGTCTTGCAGGCCTAGCGCCACCCGATCGCCAGTCGGCGAAACCGCCACCGAATCCCACGACTCAGCCCGTTCGAAGTGCGGGTCGGGCGGGATCTTCTCCCCCGCAATCCTTCGGCCCGTCTTGCCATCGAGGACGTACAGCGTCCCCGAGTCCAGCTCCTGCCCCTCTTCGCGGGGCTGCGTCTGATGCACGAACGTCGCCACCCGGGTGCCGGCGGGATCGAGACCCAGGCTGACGATCGTCACCGGAGCAGGCTGCTCTGGGAAGCGCCAGAGCACGGCCCCCTCGGGATCGAGCGACACGATCTGCGAACGGTTGCGGGTCCGCGTGCGATCGCCATCCTGTACGCGCCAACTGTGGGCCCCGGCCACGAACAGCCGGCCGTCCTCGGCCACATGCAGATCGTACACGGCCGGCAGCGAGTACCGCCCATAGCTGTCGTCGGCTGCGGGCCGGCTCGTCTCCAGCGCGTCGGCCAGGCGTACCTTCCACAGCAGGCGATAGTTCTGCGTGGCATCCAGCGCGAACAGGTTGGCGTCCGGGCTTTGCTCGCCAACGTACAGCCGCTCGCCGTCGGGCGACCAGGCCAGCCGCTTGGCCATTCCTTCGGGGATGCGCATCTGGTGCAGCACTTTGCCCGAGAGTGCGTCGAAGACCCGCAAGTAGCCGCCATAGGTCCCGACCGCCAGCCGCTTGCTGTCCGGCGAAAAACGCACGCAGGCGTCGGGGGCAATCATGGCGGCGGCCGCCTGACTGACGTCCTCGAGCGGAATCTTGCGGACGACAAACGGGCTGGGCCGGCGCGGCGAACGGAGCGTGCGGCTCTGCCCAGCAATCCGTAAGGCGTAGTCCGTCTCGGGCTGCCAGTCGCAGGCCACGAAGAGCCGCGATCCCCACACAGCGATCTCGAAAGGGACCGCTTGCCCGGCCAACTCGATCTCGACCTTCGGCGATTCGCCCTGCTTGAAGGGAAGCTCAGCCAACAGCCCGCCGCGCACGAACGTCCACTCGGCCGCCGTGCAGGGAACCGCGGAGAGCAGCATGAGCGTGGAGAGATAGGCACTGCGGTACATGAGGACATCGTCGGTGATCGGGGAAGGAAAGTGAAGTACCGAGGGGTAGAGTGTGAGAGAGGGAAGGAATTGAACCACAGAGGCACAGAGACACAGAGGAAGAAGAAGAAGAAGAAGAAGAAGAAGAAGAAGAAGAAGAAGAAGAAACTGCGTGCGCGTCTTTCACGTCCTCAAGTGGCGAATTGCTTTCTTGCGTCCTTTCTTTCTTTCTTTCTTTCTTCTCTGTGTCTCTGTGCCTCTGTGGTTCATTTCCCCCGTCCCCTCCGTCTCCCCGCCACAAATCACTCGCATGCGACCTTTCCAGTTCTTAGAATGTCCCCTTCTTCAAGAACCTCGACTTCCCCTGCCTCTCCCCACCGACTTGCTCCCCCCGAAGGAAACACCATGGGTTCCGTCCGCGTCCGACTCTGCATCATGATGTTCCTGCAGTACTTCGTGTGGGGCAGTTGGATCGTCTCGCTGGGCGGATACACGTCAACGACGCTCAAGTTCAACGGAGACCAGATCGGCTGGCTTTACTCCACCACGGCCATTGCGGCCATGATCTCTCCTTTGTTCGTGGGTTATGTCGCCGACCGACTCTTCTCCACCGAGCGGATCCTGGCCGCGTTGCATGTGTTGGGCGGGGTGCTCCTGTGCCTGGCGGGGACGCTGAAGGATTTTGGCCCGCTGATGAGCGTGCTGGTGATCTATGCCATGTGCTACATGCCAACCTTAGCCCTGACAAACTCGATCTCGTTCCAGAACATCGGCGATCCCGAAAAGGAGTTCCCCCGCATCCGCGTGTGGGGCACGGTCGGCTGGATCGCGGCCGGGCTGACGGTTGGCATCTTCCTGGGGGGCACGTTCTCCACGTTCTTCTTTATGGCCGGCGGGGCCTCGATCCTGCTGGGGCTGTTCTGTCTGGCGCTGCCGCACACTCCGCCCAAGGGTGGCCAGGCGGGCGGAGACGTACTGGGCCTGGGCGCGGTGAGCCTGCTGAAGGAAACCCCGTTCGCCGTGTTTGTGATCTGCTCGTTCCTGATCTGTGTGCCGCTGGCCGCCTACTACGGCTTTGCCAACATGTTCCTGGTCGAGATTGAAGTCCCGGCGCCGACTGCCGTGATGGTGATCGGCCAGATCAGCGAAGTCTTCTTCATGGCCGCCATGCCGTTCTTCATCGTCCGCTTGGGGGTGAAGAAGATGCTGTTGGTCGGCATGTTCGCCTGGGTACTCCGATATCTGTGCTTCTCGAGCCTCAGCTTCCCGCTGGTGCTGTTGGGCCTGATTCTGCATGGGGTCTGCTACGACTTCTTCTTTGTGGCCAGCCAGATCTACGTCGACAAAAAAGCCCCGCGCGATCAACGGGCCAGCGCCCAGAGCCTGATTGCCTTTGTCACGCTGGGTGTGGGCATGTTTTTGGGGGCGATCGTCAGCGGCAAGATTGTCGAGATGCACCCGGCCATGACCGTGGTGGCAACGCTGGAAGAGAAGGAAGTGCCGGCGCCGCTCCCCGCCTGGGCCGCGACCGACGCCCACGAGAGCCCGCTCCGTTTTCTGGATCTGGCCAGCGTGATCCGGCCGATGCTGTTCGGCAAAGAGGAAGCCGCCACTGCTCCGCCCGACTTCGCCCTGCTGAACGACGAGAACAAGGACGGCAAGTTGTCGGTCTCCGAGATTCCGGCCACGTGGACCGAGGGGAAGATTACCTACTCGCGCGACAAGTTGACCGAAGCCTTCACCAAGGTCGACGCCAACGGCGACAAGATCATCGAACGGGCGGAGTGGCGCAAGGTGCAGTCGCACGACTGGTCGAAGATCTGGCTCTATCCGGCGGCCATGGCGTTGGGCACCTGCCTGCTGTTCGCCTTCGGATTCCACGACAAGGCCGTGGCGGAAGTGAAGTCGTAGCCGCGAAGCGGAGGCGCGAGGTGGCGGGACGCCTGCCACAAACGCATCTAACGCGCATGCACATCTCGATGCGTGGCGATTTCAGGCATTCCCGGCGATTTCACTTGATACGCAAGGCGGGCGTCTCTTCAATGCGCACGTCCCCGTTCTTTCACACAGGTAAGGAGTATTTCGAATGCGATCCCCATTTGTACGCGCGTTGGCAGTGGCTGCCCTGTTGTCGATTCCGGCCTTGGCCCTGGCGGCTGATATCTCGGTCGATCTGAAGAACTTTAAGTTCATCGTCGCCGAGGATGCCGCCTCGCTGTTCGGCTACAACGAAGACGAAGGCAAGCTGTTCTACTACTCGAACGGCAAAGCCGAAGCGACGGTGAAGATCCCCGCCGACGGCGAATACGAAATCGTCATCAAGGCCTCGGGCGACAAAGCCCAGGATGTGCGGGCCAAGTTCAAAGTGGCCATCGATAGCGAAGCGGTCGGCGAAGAGACAACCCTGACCGCCGACGAGCCCAAAGAGTACAAGTTCCCGGTGAAACTGAAGGCCGGCGACCACAAGCTGGTCGTCGAGTTCACCAACGACGAGTACAAAGAGAACGAGTACGACCGCAATTTTTACCTGCACGGCGCGACGCTGAAGAGTAAGTAGCGAAGTTTCCTCTCCGATGGAGCCGCGGCCCGAGGGCGGGTCGCGGCCCAACGAGGGGCGTGCAGGTTTTTGAGCGGAATGGGGCGCACGGCTTGGCGCTGTAACTTTTCGGGTTGGGGCGCAGAGGTCACAGGGGGCGCAGAGACCACGGGGGGCGCAGAGGCCACAGGGGGCGCAGAGGCCACGGGGGGCGCGTAAGTCTGCGAGTTGGCGAATCCGCACGAGTGTAGCCCCCCTCCCCAGCCCTCCCCACGGAGTGGGAGGGAGCAGGAAAGAGGCAGTTGTAACTTTTCGGGTTGGGGCGCAGAGGCCACAGGGGGCGCAGAGGCCACGGGGGGCGCGTAAGTCTGCGAGTTGGCGAATCCGCACGAGTGCAGCCCCCCTCCCCAGCCCTCCCCACGGAGTGGGAGGGAGCAGGAGAGGGGCAGTTGTAACTTTTCGGGTTGGGGCGCAGAGGCCACAGGGGGCGCAGAGGCCACAGGGGGCGCGTAAGTCTGCGAGTTGGCGAATCCGCACGAGTGCGGCCCCCCTCCCCACGGAGTGGGAGGGAGCAGGAAAGGGGCAGTTGTAACTTTTCGGGTTGGGGCGCAGAGGCCACAGGGGGCGCGGGCGCTGTGGGGGGCGCGCAAGTCTGCAAGTTGGCCGAGCAGCGCTCGGCCGGCCGTAACTTGTCGGGTTGGGACGTGAAGGCCGCGGGGGCGCCGACGCTCCGGGGGACGCACACGCCTACGAGTTGGCCGAGCAGGCACACGCATTCGAGTTCACAAAAGCAAGGAAGATTTCGACATCAACTCTTAGTATACATAATCATCAGTTTAATTACAGACTATTTATGACGTATACAGGGAATATTTTCCAGACGAGAATCTCTGGAACGCCACGGCTGCGCAGCAGCTACGCGTAAGGGGGGAGCAACCGCCGGAGTCCATGGAACAAAACGACCGCAAGGAACAGTAGGTTTCGCGGTACAACTCCTGCAATGGGCAAGTGAGGTGGCCGGGCAGGGACGCTTGCGACGTGCGCAGCACCCAACTGCGCTGCGAGTTGTTCCATCCAGCCCACCGTGAGGGGCCATTCCCAAAGCCCGCGCAGCCATTCTTCCGGCAGGCCCTGCTTGCCTACTCCTGCACCAATGATCCCGCCAAGTATGGCCGCCGTGGTGTCAGTATCCCCACCGCAAAGGATCACATCGCGCATGGCCCCGCGGAAATCGCGCGGGTGGCGAAACCAAACTTGCAGCACCACCGGGACCGTGTGGTAGATGTAGCCGGTGACACCTCGGCTAAGTCCCAGGCTGGCGGCAAACTGGGCCCCGGTTTCGGTTCGGCCGGCGCTTTGCACCGCGCGATCGACGAGTTCCAGAAACTCGGCCGCAGGAGCATCGCCCAGCACGTTCTTCAGCTTCTGAACGAATTGCTCAGGATCCACCGTCTCGGCAAGCGATGATTCTCGGGCGGCCAAGGCCACCGCAAGGGCGCCGTACTCTGCCTTGGGATCAGTGTGCGTGATCCGGGTAGACGACTGAACGAACACCTTCAGCAACGCCAGGTCGTCGATCGCCGCGCCGAGCACGGGACTGCGCATGGCAGGGCCGTTGCCGGCAGAGAAAACACCGCTGCGACGAGGAGAGAAACCAACCAGCAGCTTGAAGCAAGCTCGTGCCGTGGCCAATCCGGTCGCGGCCGGCAGCAGCACGATCCAGCGCCGCAGATGGCCGGCCAAGCTACGCTCAAACGTCGAAATGTCGTTGCCGGCGGCGATCAGCGATTGAGCCGTCATGCAGGCATGTTCCGTGTCGTCGGAGACCATGCCCCGGCCGAAAACGAACCGGAAACGATCGGGTTCGCCCAGCAGTTTCAGCACGCGAAGCGCGGGGACATTCTCATAGGGCAGACCCAGCGCGTCGCCGAGCGCGATTCCCAGCAGGCAACCTTCAATTGATCGGACGGTAGCCATACGGAAGTCGCCCGTGACGCAAGAAGGCGTGCCCGCCATGCCTGGGGTTCAAGTCGCTGGGGGCGCCGGTGCGTCCTTGCCGGCCGACATCACGCGTCGGCGGGCGGCCCAGCGATGGACCAGTTCGTCGGTCACCACGCCGGCCAGAATGACGGTGCCAATGATGCCGTCTTCCCACTGGCTGGGAATGCCCAGGATGTTGATCGAGTTCGAGATCACCCGGATCACAGTCGCTCCGATGACCACGCCCAGGATCGAGCCTTCCCCTCCGCGCAGACTGCATCCCCCCAGCACGGCCCCGGCAATCGCGTACAACTCGGCCGAGTTGTTGAAGCTCGACGGCTGCAGTGAGTTGATCTCCAGGGCCAGCAAGATCCCTCCCACGCCGGCCAGCAGCGAGCAGATCATATAGGCGGCAATCACCATGCGGTCCGTGTTAATGCCGCTGAATCGGGCGGCCTGCTCGTTACGGCCCAGAGCTTTCAAGTGCCGGCCGAAGACCGTCAGGTTCAGAAAGACCGCGGCCAGCAAGGCGACGCCCAGCATGATGAAGAACGGAACCGGCAGTTGATAGCCGGCGAACAGCGGCACCTTGCCGGTGGCCAGCCAACGCAGATCGCTGTAGCTGTTGCCAAAGCCCAGCGTGGTGTCACCGCTCAGCGAGCGGGCCAGGCTGCGATACACCAGCAGCCCGCATAGCGTGACGATGAACGGCTGCAGCCGGACTTTGGTGATGAGCATGCCGTGCAGCCAGCCGATCCCCAGCGACACGGTCAGCACCATGGCCACGGCCAGCACCGGGTGCACCCCCTTGCTGACCAGCAGAAACGGCAGCATGCAGCCGATCAGTCCGCCGGCGGAGCCGATCGACAGGTCGATGCCGCCGGTGATGATGACAAAGGCCATGCCGATGCTGGTGATGATGCAGAGGCTCGACCAGACGGCCACGTTCCCCAGGTTATAGGAATCGAGGAAGGCCGAGTTAGCCATCGCAGTGGCCGCACCCACGGCGAACAGCAGGCCCAAAATGCCGAGTTGTTGTTTCATCGATCGGAGGGGAAAGAGGATAGCAAGGAACGGATAGGACTCTTCAACCGCGCTGCACCTTTCTCTGCAATCTCAAATCTCAGATTTCAAATTTGAGATTTGAGATTTGAGAGGGAAGCCTGCAAGACTAACTTCCACCCGTCGCCAGCCGCATCACGGCTTCTTCGCACAGCTCGGATCGCGCGAGCTGCCCGCTGATCCGCCCTTCGTGCATCACATACGCCCGATCCGACAAGCCCAGCACTTCTTCCATATCGCTCGAGACAAACAGCACGGCCACGCCCGTGTCGGCCAGGCGATGAATAATCTGATAGATCTCCTGCTTGGCCCCCACGTCGACGCCGCGCGTCGGTTCGTCCAGCAGCAGCACGCGGGGCTTCATCGCCAGCCATTTGCCCAACACGACCTTCTGCTGGTTGCCGCCGGAGAGCAGTTGCACGCACTGTCCGTCGCCGGCGGTCTTCACGTTCATCGCGCCAACCATCTCGCGCGAGACGCTTCGTTCGCGTCCGTAGGAGATGAACATGCCGGCTAACCGGCTGCGCCACAGATCGGCCAGCGACAGATTCTCGCGGACGGTCATCTCCAGGATCAGGCCTTGCTGCTTGCGATCTTCGGGAACCAGAGCGATCCCCGCCCGGATGGCATCGCGCGGCGAACCGCAAACGACCGGCCGGCCGGCTACGCGCACGCTGCCCGAGATCGGCCGCTCGACGCCGAACAGCACGCGCAGCAGTTCGGTTCGCCCGGCGCCCACCAGTCCGGCCATGCCGACGATTTCGCCGGACCGGATGGAGAGTTGGAGCGGATGGCGGTGTTTGCCGGGGATGACCAGATTTTCGGCCTCCAGCACCATGGGGGCCGATTCGCGCGCGGCCCGGTCGGCCGTTTTGGTGATCTGTCGGCCCACCATCAGCTTGATCATGCGGTCGTGGTCGATCTCGTCCTTGGCCAGTTCGCCCGCGTTCTTGCCGTCACGCAGGGCCACGGCCCGATCGGCCAGTTCGCGGACTTCGCCCAACCGATGCGAGATATAGACGATGCTTACCCCTTCCGCCCGCAGCTTCTTGACCACACCGAACAGGGTCAGTGTTTCGTGCTGCGACAGGCTGGAAGTCGGCTCGTCCATGATCAGCACCCGGGCGTGGGTGCTCAGTGCCTTGGCGATCTCGACCAGTTGCTGCTGGCCGATGGAGAGATCGCGGACCAGCGTGCGAGGCGAGACCTTCAGGCCGACTTGTTCGAGCAGGGCCACCGAGTCGCGGTCGATTTTCCGGCGGTCGACGAAGCCCAGCGTGTGCGGCTCGCGCCCCAGGAACAGATTCGAGCCGACGTCCAGATTGTCCGAGAGATTCAGCTCCTGGTGAATCAGCGAGATCCCCAGCGACATGGCCTTGGTGACGGAATCGATCCGCACTTCGCGGCCATCGAGCAGAATCTGTCCCTGGTCGGGAGACTGCACCCCGCCCAGGATCTTCATCAGCGTGCTCTTGCCGGCGCCGTTCTCGCCCAGCAGAGCCAGCACCTCGCCCTTACCCAGCGAGAGCGATACGTCGGTGAGGGCCCGCACGCCGGGGAAGCTCTTGCTGACGTTTCGGACTTCGAGGAGAGGAGGAGTCATGAGGACAACAGCGGGGGAAGGATCTCAGATTTGAAATTTGAAATTTGAAATTTGAGATCTCGTGGTTCGAACCGTTCGCGAAACTTTGCGGTGAGAGGAGCGATGAGAAGCAGCGATTCAATCTCCATCGCCGTATTTCATCTCAAATTTCAAATTTCAAATCTGAGATCCCCTTCGCGTGCTACTACTTCTTCTCTTCCGCCTTCTTGTCCTCTGCCTTCTTCTCTTCGCCCTTCGTCTCGCCGGTCAGCCGCTTGAGCTCGCTCCAGAACTCTTCCACATTCTTCTTGTCGACGCGTCGCGGGGGAATATCGAGGATGCCTCCCTTGGGCAGCACCGACTTGTCTCCCTTGGCCAGTCCGGCCAGCACGCGGACCGACTCGTAGCCGTACTTGTACGGGTCCTGCACTACGGAACCATAAATGTGCCCGTCGATAATTCCCTGCAGCGTGTCCCCTTCTTCGTCGAAGGCCACGACCTTGATCGTCCCCAGCTTGTTCGCTTCGCGGATCGCTTCCAGGCACTTGGGCGGGTTGTAGGCGAACAGGCCGACCATGCAGCCCAGGTCTGGATAGCGGGCGATCGCGTCCTCGGCCAGGCTCTTGGCCTTGCCGAAGTCGAACTGGTCGGTGCGGGTATCCAGAATCGTGTACTTGTCTCCCTTGATCTCTCCCTTGTTCTCATCGAAACGGGTCGCATCTTCGCTTCGGTCCAGCAGCTCGTCGATCAGTCCCTGACGACGCAGGCGGGCGTTGAGCTGCTCGAGCCGGCCCACGAAGATCATTACGCTGCCGCCGGCCGGCATGGCTTCTTTGACCAGCTTGCCGCACATGCGGCCGGCATCGTAATTGTTCACCCCGATGAAGCACTGCCGCTTGCTGTTGGGCGCGTCGGAGTCCTGCGTGACCAGGTTCGCCCGAGCAGCGACTTCATCCAGCAGGTCGGCCTGGTTGTCGGGATCGATGGGGCTGATGGCGATGCCCGAGACCTTGCGGGTGAGCAGGTCCTGGATCATCCGCTTCTGGTCGGCCACGCCGTTGGGGGGCATGCGGACCTCGAGATTGACATCCAGATCCTTGGCAGCCGCCTGGGCTCCCTTCTCGCCGACGACCCAGAAACTGGCAATGCCGTTGGTCACATAGGCCACGGTCGGCTTGCCATCGGCCTTGGCTCCGCCGCCAGCGCCGCCGCCGCAACCGGTGATGAGCGAGAGAGAGAAGACAGCCCCCAACAGGAGCGCGATTGGCTTGGTCATGGCGAGAGATCTCCGGGAGAGAGAGCGTCGTAGGTGGGTGCAGGCAAGCGGCAAACGTCAGCGTCATTCGAAGGAAAGGAACCACAGAGTCACAGAGACACCGAGGAAAGCGAGCAGGTTTCGGATCGGTACCTACATCGAAGCTGCCGCGTTAGTTTTGCTCTAATTCTTCCTCTGTGTCTCTGTGACTCTGTGGTTCCCTTCCTTCGAATATCGCAGCCTCTCCCCCCTCAGGGAGAGGGAGTCAGGCTAGTGTACCGTATGACCACCGTTCACTGAAATGGTCTGACCTGTCACGAAGGCCGCTTCATTCGAGGCGAAGTAAGCCACCGCGGCAGCGACCTCGCAAGGCAGGCCCCAGCGCTGGGCCGGAATCTGCGCCAGGTAGGCGTCTTTCATCTCCTGGGGGTCGGTCAGATGACGTTCCACCGGGATCCAGCCCGGGGCGACCATGTTGCAGGTGATGCCGAACGGGGCCAGTTCGCGAGCGAGGCTGCGCGAGAAGCCGGTTTGGCCCCCCTTGGCCGCCACGTAGGCCGTGAACGGAGAGACGCCGAGCTGAAAGACCTCGCTGGTGATGTTGATGATGCGGCCCCACTTCTGCCGCTTCATGTGAGGCAGGCATGCCCGGGTGAGCAGGAACGGGCTCTTCACGAAGAAGTCCAGCATCTGCTGGAAGAACTCCCAGTCGTACTCTTCGATCGGCTTGAGCGGCTGGTTGGGCGTGGCGTTGCAGACCAGGATGTCGACGTTGCCCAGCTCCTCTTCAATCGAGCCGAACAGCTTCTGGACTCCTTCGGGCTCGACCACATTCCCCCGCACCAGCGCGCCGGTGTAGCCCTTCGACTGGTACTCGTCGAAGGTGGCCTCGGCCGATTCCTTGCCGTTGTAATAGTTGATAGCCACCTTGGCGCCGGCCGCCCCTAAGGCCAGGGCGATGCTCTTGCCCAGTCCCTTTGAACTGCCGGTGACCAGGGCCACGCGGTTATCCAGACGGAAGGGGATCTTGATTTCAGTTTCGGTGTCGGGGGTGGACTCGACCGTGGCCATGCGAAGAAGTGCTTTCGTTGCGGTGATCCCCTCTCCCCACTGGGGAGAGGGCTAGGGTGATGGGGTGCGGGCTCTTTCGCCCGTTCTATTATTCTCGATGAGAGAGGGAAAGGAAAACAGTGATTCAAGGGGTTGGGGAAGTTCGAGATGAAACGCTAGGGGAACCGGGGAAGAATGGAACTTGGTAAAGAACATCGGCCCCTCGCCCCGGCCCTCTCCCCAAGGGGGCGAGGGAGGAAGGCACGCTACTTTTTGGCGGCGTCCAGCACCTTGCCCACGGCCATCGCATCGCCGAAGCGCTCGCGGTCGTTGAAGCTCCAGACGACTTTCTTCTCCGGCGTCACTTCAAACATCTGCGGATCCTTGGGCCCTGAGTGGCAGTTCACGACCACCGTGTTGCCGTTGGGGAGCCGTTCGACCATGGTGATCCAGGCCAGCTTGAAGTCGACGTCTTTCTGCTCCAGCGACCAGACGGTTTTTCCTTCGCGATCGACCTCGATCACGCTGTGCCCATCGCCGGTGCCGATCAGGGTGTTGCCGTTGGCCAGCCGTTCGGCGGAGTAAACACGAGTCTTCACGTCGTATTCCCACACAACCACGCCTTGCGGGTCATACTCGCGGACCTTCTTGTTGCCCCCTTCGTGTGCGACCAGATAGTTGCCGCTGGCCAGCTTGCGGGCCAGGCGGGTATCCATATGGGCGCTGGGGTGCTCGACCTTCAGCTTGACCTCTTTCAGCAGCTTGCCCTCGGCGTCGACCTCGATGATGCGGCAGGGTCCGCTCTCGGCGATCATGGTCGAGCCATCGGCCAGCCGCTGGAAGGCATGCACCTCAATCTGTTTCCCCTCGTTGCCATTGGACTTGGCTGCGTTGTACTTCCAGACTTCTTTCCCCTCAGGCGAAAGCTCGACGAGGTTGTGCCACGAGGTCTGCAGCAGCACGTTGCCATTGGGGAGCAGCCAGGCGTCGTGGATGCTGCCGACCGGGGTCTGCCACTCGATCTTGCCATCCGTGCTGATGATGGCGGCCGTCTTCTTGGAGTAATCGCCGACCAGAATGCGGTGCGGCGTGCCCGTATGAACCGGGGCGGGCTCGGCCGCGAAAGCGGGAACGGCGAACAGGGCAAAAAGCGTCGCGCAGATCAGGCGGGGCATGCGGGATTCCTGAGAAGGTGTCTGGCAGGAATCTCAAATCTCAGATTTCAAATTTGAGATCTGAGATTTGAGATGGAGAGACGCGGAGGAAGAAAGACGCTAGATGACTTGCTTGATCGGCTCCACGTGCTCCACGCCGACCAGCTTCTGATCGAGTCCACCGTAGAAGTACGAGAGCTTGTTGGGGTCGATGCCCATCTGGTGCAGGATGGTGGCGTGCAGCCGTTTGACGTGCATCGGGTTCTCGACCGCGGCGGCCCCCAGTTCGTCGGTAGTGCCGACCGACTGGCCTCCCTTGATACCGCCGCCGGCCATCCACATGGTGAAGCCGAACGAGTTGTGGTCGCGGCCCGTCCCCTGGGCGTACTCGGCCGTCGGCTGCCGGCCGAACTCTCCGCCCCATACGACCAGCGTTTCGTCCAGCATGCCTCGCTGCTTCAGGTCCTTCAGCAGCGCGGCGATCGGTTGATCGGTATTGCCGGCGTGGAAGTCGTGGTTCTTCTTCAGGTCGCCGTGGGCGTCCCAGTTGGAGTCGTTGTGGTTGCCGCCCGAGTAGAGCTGGATGAACCGCACTCCCTTCTCGACCAGCCGGCGTGCCAGCAGGCAGCGGGTGCCGAAGTCGCGCGTGCGGGGCTGATCGACCCCGTACATCTTCTTGGTCTCTTCGCTCTCCTGCGACAGGTCGCAGGCTTCGGGGGCCGACTGCTGCATCTTATAGGCCAACTCGTAGCTCGAGATCCGCGCGGCCAGATCGGTGTTGTCGCCGCGTTCGGCCAGGTGGGCCGTGTTCGCGTCGCGGAGCGAATCGAGCAGCTCGCGCTGCATCGGCTTGGTCATGCCGGCCGGCAGACTCAGATCCATGATCGGCGCCCCTTGCGAGCGCATGATCGTGCCCTGGTAGGTGGCCGGCATGAAGCCGCTCGACCAGTTCTTGGCCCCGCTGATCGGGCCGCCGGTCGGATCGAGCATCACCACGAAGCCGGGCAGATTTTCGTTCACGCTCCCCAGGCCGTAGTTGACCCACGAGCCCAAGGCCGGGCTGCCGCTGAGGATTTTGCCGGAGTTCATCATCAGCATGGCCGAGCCGTGAATCGGCGAGTCGGCCTGCATCGACTTCAGGAACGCGATGTCATCGACACAGCCCGACAGGTGCGGGAACAGCTCGCTGACCCACTGCCCGCTCTGGCCGTACTGCTTGAACTTCCACTTGGGGCCAACGACGCGGCCTTCGTTTTTCGACCCGCCACGCCCCTTGGTCTTCACCGGGATCGTCTGGCCGTCCAGATCGTACAGTTTGGGCTTGTAGTCGAACGTGTCGACGTGGCTCGGCCCGCCGTACATGAACAGAAAGATGACGCTCTTGGCCTTGGCCGGAAAATGCGGCTGCTTGGGGGCCAGCGGGTTGGCGTAGCCGCTGACGCCGTCGGCGGCGACGGCCTGCGACGAAAGGAACCCGTCGCGGTTCAGCAGGCCTGTCAGGGCGACCGAGGTAAACGCCCCGCCGGCTTGCCACAGGAACTCGCGGCGCGTGCGGTTGCAGAAGGTGTTGTGCGGTTTGTTGGTCATAGCAGCTACCCAGAGGGTTCGTGGGTCAGAGGTTCTTCGTCGAAGGTTGTTGACCGTTTGTGTTGGGCTTTGTCATCTCAAATTTAAAATCTCAAATTTGAAATCTGAGATTTGAAATGGATGACAGTCACATCAATCCAGGTACACAAACTCGTTCAGATTCAGCACCATCAAGCAGTAATAGTTCAGCGCCGCGTCCGGCTTCAGGGCGTGCTCTTCTTCCAGGTCCTTGATCAACCGCAGTCCGCGGTCGATCTCGGCCTGCGGGGCTTCGCGGCCGGTGGCCAGCTTCAGCGCCATGCGGATCTGCCCGACCAGATTGCCCGGCGATTCGCGACGCAGCCGGTTGGCCAGTGCCACGGCTTGCTCGCCCGCGAACTTGCCGTTCACCATGGCCAGGGCTTGTGCGGGCTGGATCGTGGTGAAGCGGGCATCGCAACTGCCGTCGGTATCGGCAAAGTCGAAGACGGCCAGCATCGGCGTGATCAGAGACCGCTTCACATGAATGTAGATGCTTCGACGGGCCGCCTCGTCGGGCGTGCTCTTGCCCCAGCCGTTGCCGGGGATCGATTGCGTGGCCAACGCTTCGGCCGAGATCTCGGGATAGATGCCCGGGCCGTACATCTTGGTGTTCAGCGTGCCATTGACGGCCAGGATCGAATCCCGCAGCTCTTCGGCGCTCAGCCGCCGCATGTCGAATCGCCAGAACAAATCGTTCGACGGGTCCTTGGCCATGCCCGCGGTGCTCGACTTCGAACTCATGCGGTAGGCGTTGGAGGTCATGATCAGCTTGTGCATTTCCTTTTGCTTCCAGCCCCGGCTGATGAACTCAGCGGCCAGCCAGTCGAGCAATTCGGGATGCGTCGGCGGCACGCCCAGTCCGCCAAAGTTGTTCGGCGAGCGGACGATCCCGCGTCCAAAGTGCCGCTGCCAGATGCGATTGGCCATCACACGGCTGGTGAGCTGGTTCTCGGGCGAGGCGATCCACTGAGCCAGCACCGTGCGACGGCCGGACGACTTGGCCCCCGCGGCCGGCTTGGGAATGACGGCCGGGGTCTTATCCAGCACCGACGGAAAAGCCGGCTCGACCTTCTCGCCGATCGACTCGGGATTGCCGCGCCCCAGGATGTGCGTCGGCGCGGGCTGCGTCCCGCGCTCGGTGATAGCCAGGGCCATCTCGACGGGAACCTGTTCCTTCTTCAATCGCTCAAGCGACGTTTGCAGTTCGTTGTACTTCTTGAATCGCTCGGCCCCGAGCAACTCAGCGCCGCGCTTGGCGATCTGATCGGCCAGACCCGGCCGCTTGTCCTTTTTCTTCTCTCCTGTACCACTCTTCTCGGGCGAGGCCGACAACATCCGCCGCGTCCCCTTGGCATCGGGCACTGACCAGGCGACGGAGAGCCCCAGTCCGCCGACGTTCTGGAAGTATTCCAGCACGATAGGCAACCGGCCGGCGGTCAGCTTTACTTCGGCCTTCTGCTCATTTCCTTCGCCATGGATGCCGTCGTACTCAATCACCTTCTGGCCGTTGACCGTCAGGCGCGCGCCGTCGTCGGAGTCGAGATAGAACGTGTACATGCCGTCCTTGGGGACTTTGATCACCCCCTTAAAGACGAAACCAAAACCGCTGTCGCGGGTGGAAGGCTTCAGGTCGAACTTCTGCTCGGGGAGCTTGCCGGTCTCTTCGGCCTTGATCGACTTGAAGTCGGGGAGCCGCTCCCAACTGTCGCGATAATACGCGTACTCGAGTTCATCCAGGTCGCTTCCGGCGGCAGAGCCCGCTGTGGGATTCTTGGCGAATGCTTCCTGAAAGTCCTTCTCCAGGGCCAGAATCTCGGACTGCACGCCGTTTCGCTTCTCTTCCAGCGCCTTCACGCGAGCCTTGTAGTCCGCCCGGGCCGCTTCGTTCTCGAAGATCGGCGTTTCGATGTCGGGGCCGCCATTCCCCATGTTCGTGGTGCCGTTGAAGAAGGCCACCAGCTGATAGTAATCGCGCTGCGGAATGGGATCGATCTTGTGATCGTGGCAGCGGGCGCAGTTCACCGTCAGTCCCAGGAAGACCTGCCCGGTGGTGCTAACCAGGTCGTCGAGTCCGTCGTAACGAGCCAGGGCGCGGTCGGCCGGTTCGTCGTCCCACAAGCCCAGGCGATAGAAGCCGGTGGCCGTGATCGAATCGGCGGTCGGCTCGGGCTGCTCGTCGCCAGCCAGTTGCTCGCGGACGAACTGATCGTATGGCTTGTCGGCGTTCAGCGCCCGAATGACGTAGTCGCGATAGCGCCACGAGTGAGGCTTTTTGCCGTCGCGCTCAAAGCTATTCGTGTCGGCATAGCGGACCAGGTCGAGCCAATGCCGAGCCTGTTGCTCGCCATAGCGCGGACTGGCCAGCAGCGCGTCGAGCTGCTTCTCATAGGCGTCGGGCGAACTGTCGGCCACAAAAGCGTCGACCTCCTGCGGAGTGGGAGGCAAGCCGGTCAGGTCGTAGAACGCGCGGCGAAGCAGGGCGACTTTGTCGGCGGGCGGGGCGGGCTCCAGCCCGGCAGCTTCCAGCTTCGCCAGGATGAAGGCGTCGATCGGATTCTTGACCCAGCCCTGCTGCTTCACCTTGGGGACTTCGGGTCGCTTCAGTTTGCTATAAGCCCAAGGTTCCTTCCACTCGGCGCCGCTGGCGATCCAGCGCTTGATCGCGTCGATCTGCGTCGCGGTCAGCGGCTTGCCTTCGGGGGGCATCCGCACGTCTTCTTCGGTCGACACGATGCGGGCTAGCAGATGGCTGGCCTTCAGGTCGCCGGCCACGACTGCGCGATCGCCCGACTCGAGCCTGGCGGTGATCGACTCGTGCGAGTTCAGACGCAGCCCCCCCTCGGCCTTGTCGGGACCGTGGCATTGAAAGCAGCGTTTGGCCAGCACCGGCAGGACTTCGCGACCGAAATCGACGGCCGGCTGCCCGAGGGCCGGCTGTTGGGCGCGAACTTCGGCCATGCCGGCCACCGCAACGACGAATCCCAGGAGAAAACCACGCATGCGTCCAACCTCCACCAACGATCGAAGGGCCGTATGCACCCAGCAGAGCAAGCCGCCAAGCGCCACACTAGTCATTGTAAGTACGCATCGGAGAGTTCCAATGAGACGTAGCGTATTTGTTTTGAGAACCTTTGCGATGACCCGCGGCCCCACAAAAGGGCATGAATCTGGCGTTTTATTGCATGTCTTCCGAGAAATGGGGAGGTAATCAGGCGAGAGAGATCGTTAGAATTGAGAGTCGTTGCGGGAGGAAGTAGCGAGTGGCGAGTGGCGAGTGCCCCGCTGCGAAGTCCACGCGTACGTCGCCTTTCCTCCTCTTGCTAGCCACTAACCACTAACCACTAACCACTTCCCCATGCACCGTCGCGCCCACGTCATGCTGATCGTCGAGACCTCGCTGGCCTACGGCCGCCAGGTGCTGCGCGGCATCAGTCGCTACGTGGTCTCGCACCAGCCCTGGTCACTATACCTGGATCTGCGCGAGCTGATGGTCGAACCGCCCGAGTGGCTGGAGAGTTGGGAAGGGGACGGCATCATCAGTCGCTCGACCACGCCCGAGCTGGCGGCCAAGCTGCTTCGCTTGAAGATGCCGACCGTCGATCTGACCGACATCCACGGCGACATGGGCCTGCCCCACATCTGGACCGACAACGTGGCGGTCGGCCGGTTGGCGGCGGCGCATCTGCTGGAGCGAGGCTTTCGGCATTTCGCCTACTGCGGGTTCTCGGGGCACTACTGGGCCGGGCTGCGGCGCGATGGTTTTCGGGCCGCGCTGGCCGAGGCCGGCGCCGACTGCCAGATCCTGGAGTCTCCCTGGGCGACCAGCCGGGCCCACTCATGGGAGGAGCAGCAGCGCGAGATCGCCGACTGGCTGGCTAGGCTTCCCAAGCCGGTGGGCGTGATGGCCTCGAACGACATGCGCGGGCAGCATGTGCTGGATGCCTGCCGCCGACGCGAGCTGGCGGTGCCGGAAGAAGTGGCCGTGATCGGAGTCGACAACGATGAGCTGCTGTGCGAGATGTGCGATCCTCCTCTTTCCAGCGTAGTGATGAATGCCGAACGGATCGGCTACGACGCCGCGGCCTTGCTCGACCAGTTGATGGAGGGGCACGCCCCGCGCGAGCGGATCAGCCTGGTGGAGCCGCTGGGAATCGTCACCCGGCAGTCGACCGACGTGCTGGCCATTGAAGACACGCTGGTCGCCTCGGCGGTGAAGTTCATCCGCGAACATGCCTGCGAAGGGGTGACCGTGGACGATGTGTTGAAGAAGGTTCCGCTGTCGCGAAGTGTATTGGAGCGCCGCTTCCGCAAGTTCCTCAGCCGCTCTCCGCAGGAAGAGATCCGCCTGGTACAGATCAAACGAGTGAAGCAGCTCTTGGCCGAGAGCGACCTGGCCCTGGAGCAGATTGCGGAACTGGCCGGCTATCGCCACGCGGAGTACATGAGCGTGGTCTTCAAACGCGAGACCGGCCAGACGCCTGGGCAGTATCGCCGGGCGGTGACGGGATAGCGGAATCGTCCGCCATAGTGTCCTGAGTCATCTGTAGGGAACGCCCTCCGTGGCGTTCCCTACAGATGCCGACACTAGCGTTCTCTCCCCCTTCCGGACCTGCACTAGTGCCCCGTCAAGGCTTGCATTTGGGGTTAAACAATAGCCCGACGCGCAAGCTGGCGCGTCGGGCTAGTGAATGCCAGCATATTCGGTGAGACCTAAATCTAAGCGTTGACGAGGCACTAGTGGTTCATCACGAACTCGGCCGAGTTCAACAAGGCCCACAGCATGTCGGCCAGCGCCTCGCGGCGATTGTTCGTTCCCTTCTTCTCCAGAAACGTCGTGCAGTGACGCAACTCGCGCGGCTGCGGATAGCGCGAGAGCGAGGCCAGGAAAAGCGACGCGGCGCGTTCGTCGTTCGAGAGCTGCGGGTCGGACAGCCGGGTGACGATGGTACTCTGCGACAGCCGGTTCATCATCGGGCCATTCATCATCCACAACGCCTGGGGAATGCCCCCTTCGTACTCCACGCCCCGCTGAGCCAGCCGCCCGAACCGCTCGCGGAACTCGTCGCGCAAGATCGCATCGCGATTCGGCGGCAGGAGTCCGGGCGTCAAGCGATCGTTCATCACCTGGGCCAGGCAGTCGATCATCGTCTCCACGCCCAGGTTTTTGATCGCCATGCTGGCGAAAAGCTGACCTTCGGTCGGGTCGTCGATCGGCAACTGGCTCGATAGTTGATAGGTCTTCGTGCGGGCCAGCGTGCGGATCAGCCCCCGCAGATCGTAGCCGCTGGCCACGAAGTACGTGGAAAGCTCGTTGAGCAACTGCGGGTGGCTGGCCGGATGGCTGTCGTTCAGGTCGTCGATCGGGTCGACCAGCCCGCGGCCAAACATCATGCCCCACACGCGGTTTACCGTAGCTCGGGCGAAATAGGGATTCTCACGCCCCGTAATCCATGCGGCCAGCGCCCGGCGGGCGTCGACGGTCGTCTTCGCTTCGATTTCTACTCCGCCCAGGAACTTGGGCTTGGTCTCGGCATTGCGGAAGGACCCAGGGGGGCCGAAGAAGGCCACGTAGCCTTTGAAATCGTCCACGGTCCAGCGGTCGAAGGGATGGTTGTGGCACTGAGCGCACTGGATCTGCACCCCCAGCAGAAAGCGGGCCGTATCGGCGGCCAACTCTTCGGGCATTCCCCGTCGGGCGTTGTACAAGCCCGATGCCCCTGAGCCGCTTTGAAGTCCCGGGTTGATCAGTTCGCCCACGATCTGGTGATAGGGAACATTCTTGGCGAACTTCAGCCGCAGCCAGCGCTCGAAGTAGGGGAAGTTGCCGTAGTTCAACTCGGTGTCCATCGGCACCAGGATGTTCGACCACTGGGCAGCCATGTGCTCGGCGTGAGCCGGCTTGGCCAGCAGCGATTCGATCAACACCACGCGCTTGTTCGGGCTCGGGTCGGCCAGAAAGGCGCGGGACTCGACGAACGTGGGAATGACCCCGGTCAGGTCGAGATAGATGCGACGGAGGAACTCGTCGTCGGTGGCCGGGGGGGCGGGAATGACATCGGCGCGTCGCCAGCTTTGCACAATCCAATAGTCGACCCGCTCCGACATGGAACTGATCGGAAATCTGACGCCGACCAGCGGATCCTCGTCGACTCCGATCGACAGGCCCCCGGGCACCGCGACATTCATCTGGTCGAGGAACATACGATGATCCCGTTCGACGGCCGCCACTTGACTGGCGCTGAAGGTCCGCCCTCCCTTGGGGGCTGCCACGTCGATGGTCGCGAGCGTCTCTAAGCCGATCCAGCGCTCGGCCACCATCTCCTCAGGGGTCACCTCCTGAGCGTCCATCGGCTGGGCGAGTTGCGGGCGTTCTGGCGAGTGGCGCGCAAATGGCCGGGCTGGCTCGGCCGTGGGGTCTACGGCGAATGCGGGGGGCAGATTGACTGCTAGCGGCGCGGGAATCTTAGCGGCCGACTGCCACCAGCCCTGATGAAGGCTGATGCCAAGCCCTGCCGCCAGCAACGCCTGCATTCCGAACACCATCAGCGGATGCTGCTCAACGAACTGACAAAGCCGGTCAAACCGCCCGGCCGGGGGCAACGCTTCGGACGACGCCATGGCAACCTCCCTGTGAAGAAGCGCCTGGATCTGCAAGCATGACGGGATACCCACCGACTATACCGATCGCGCGAAAGCCAAGGGAAGGAAAATCTGCCGGAGAAAGCGGGACTTCAAACTGATCTTGCCAGAACGGGCCTCCTCCCGCAGACTGCCGCCGCGCTGCGTCGTTCTCCCACCGCTGGGGCCTGCCTATGGCCTTGCTTGCCAACCTTTTCCGCTGGCTGCCGGCTCGCCTTCCCCCTTCGGCCCGGTTGGTGGTGGATGTTGCGCGCCGCTATCGCCGGCTCGTCGAGATCAACCTGATCGCAGCCTTGCTGGCAGCCGCTTGCGAAGGGAGCACCATGGGACTGCTGGCCCTGGCGCTGGCCACGCTGGTGGGCGGAGATCCAGCTGCGGGCGCCGCGTGGGGGTCTCTGGCCGGGCTGACGGGTACCGCGCGCGAGTTCCTGGGACGCGATCCACTCTTCCTCGTGTTGGTAGGGCTGGCCGTCGTGCAGCAGATCGTGCGAGCGGCCTTGCAGTTCGGCAGCGGGCTGGCGGTGGCGGCCATTCATGCCCGCAGCGAAGCTGATCTGCGCGACCGGCTGCTGGCCCGCGTGCTGCGAATGGACTTCGCCCGGGCGAGCCGTCATTCCTTGGGCGATCTCTCGACGAGCGCCGCGCAAACCACCAGCGTGGGCAAGGTGCTGCACCACGCGAATCAACTCATCAGTCAGACGTGTCTGGCGCTGGCCTGTGCCGTGGTACTGTGGTGGCTCTCGTGGCCGCTGGCGATCCTGGTCGGTATGGCCGCGGTGCCGCTGGGGCTGGCGATGCGGCAGGCGTTGCGGCGGATTCGCGCGGTGGGGGAAGACTCGCGGCAAGCCAGCGTTTCGCTAGCGGAACGGACGCTGGAGTACTTCTCGGGCCTTCGGCTCTTGCGGTCATTGGCCCGCGAGGAATTCGCCCTGAAGCGGCATTCAGCCGAGACCGCCCGGCATCGGGGAACCAATCAGCAGATGCTCTCGTGGCAATCGGCTATCACTCCGTTCGTCGAGAGTGTCGCCGCGGCGGCCGTGGCGATCTTTCTGGTCGGCGGTTACTGGCTGTTGGGTTCGAGCGATCCGACGGCGCTCGCGCGGCTGGCCACGTTTGTGGTGGTGCTGTATCGCATCCTGCCGCGGATCAGTTTGGTGAGCAACGCCTGGGCGGGGATCGCCAACCACTGGCCGCAGGTGGAACGCCTGGCGCAGTTGCTGGAAACCGAGCCCGCGTCGGAGCAGGGAAAGAAGCTGGCGGTCTCCGACGTCTGGCGCGAGATCGAGTTCCAGGACGTGACCTTCTGCTACGAGACTCGCACCGATCCGGCCGTGCGCGGGCTGAGCTTCCGCATTCCGCGCGGCGGACACGTGGCGTTGGTTGGACGATCGGGGAGCGGCAAATCGACGGCGGCCGATCTGCTGTTGGGGCTGTACGAGCCGACCGGCGGACGCGTGCTTGTGGATGGCGTTCCGCTGGCGGATCTCGACGGTTCGGCTTGGCGCGAGCGACTGGCCGTGGTCAGCCAGGCACCGTTTGCCTTCTCGGCATCGGCCCGCGAGAACATCGCCTTTGGCCGCCCGGAAGCGAGCCAGACTGAGATTGAATCCGCCGCCCGTATTGCCGGCGCGCACGAGTTTTTGCAGGAGCTGCCGCAGGGCTACGACACGTTGTTGGGGGAGCGCGGCAGCCGGCTCTCGGGCGGGCAGTTGCAACGGCTGGCCTTGGCCCGGGCGATCGTGCGCGATCCGGAACTGCTGATCCTGGACGAAGCCACCAGCTCGCTCGACAGCCGATCCGAGCAGGCCATTCAGACGGCGCTGGCCAAGATCGCCGATGGGCGAACTGTGCTCTCCATCGCCCATCGGCTGTCGACCATCTCGGGCGCGGACCTGATCCTGGTATTGGAAGAGGGGCGCGTGATCGAGCGCGGGACACATACCGAGTTGCTGGCCCTGAAGGGGCGCTACGCCGAGTTGTGGAAGCTGCAAGTCGCGGAGCGGCGCAGCAAACGAGCAGCTTGATCGCTTACTCGGGCGTTTCGCACGTCAGTACCGGGCATGCACCCTGGCAACCTTGGCCGGCGCTGGGCATCCGCGCCGCCTGCACGGCGGACAAGGCGAACAGAATCAGAATCCAAGCGGTGCGTGACATGGTGCTATTGTATGCAGCCCGTTCGAAACGAAACAGGCGTGCCGTTCGTGGCACGCCTGATTCCCGACTCGGATCATCAATCGAATAGTCTGTCGACTTAGCTGGCCAGTTCGGCGGGGTTGGCCCCGGCCTCGAACATCGACAGCGCCTCGACAAACAGCTTTCCCGGCATGTGATGGGCCAGCGCTTCACGCCAGGCCCCATCGCCGATCGGCAAATGACGGCTCAAGGCTCCCAGCACATAGGCCGGCAGGGTCTTCTCGTCATACGATTCCATCGATTCGAAATCGTCCAGCCAGGTCACGCGCTCGTCGCGGTGCGTCCAACGGGCGGCCATCGCCGGATCGGCGTTGCCTTGGTTATCGAGCCACTGGCGGTGCATGATGGCCGAGCCGTGCGGGGCCAACTCGCCCAGCATATCCAGCCCGCTCTTCATTTCGAAGGCCAGCAGGTAGTCGATGCTGTCGGGCTCCAGCGACCCCATGGTCAGCCCTTCGGGCGGGGCCAGCGTCACTTGGCAGCGGACATTGCCAGCCCGGCGACCGATCGAGTAGATCTCGAGCAAGGCCGTCTCGAAGCCGGCCAACTGGGCCGCTTCGTGCAGGATATCGGCCGCCAGCGAAACTCCCTGACCTCCGATGCCCACCAGAGAAATGGTCTTGGGCGACGTCAGTTCGCCCGTTTCCGTTCGCTCCGTGAATTCCTGACAGCGGACGATCATCGTCTGCTCCTCGATCTGAGGTCTCGAGAAATCGCTGGTCTGCTCGCGGGGCATCCGGCTGGGTCGAGGCGGCGGGGCGTGTGCCCTGACGCGCGCAATCCGTCATCGGACGCGGAAATCGGAGGGAGGCCCTGGTCGTCCTGAGGAGCGAACCCGGCCTGAAGCGGTCTCTAGAGTCCTGTTCCCAAGTTGCGAGGAAGCCCGCAGGCACTGCGAGCAACCTTGGTGCAGGCGTCGGGTGACGCCATTTGCACGATGGACCTTCCGGTCCATCACCCACTGCACTTGGTTCCCGGAGCGCAAGCCGCGGAAGTCACTACCCAACCAGGGTCGCGAGCCAGTAACCACGGAGCATTAGAATCCAGCCCCCAGGGGAAGTCAATTAGCTAGCTTGGGGAGCAGCAGCGGCCTGGGCAACGAGTCCCAGAGGCCTACTCCTGCAAGTCCCGATCAGGCGTAACGCTAGAGCAAGTCATTACCAACAATAGACTTGCGTTCCATTTAGGTAGCTCGCCTTCATCCCTTCTTCTTCCAGAATCTGCTTTTCCTGGGGACCATCTGGCGGTAGCATTTCCCATTCGCTTGTCACTTCGATCCAGCATTCGCAGGGGATTGCCATGTCACGTCGTCGCGTCTGGTGGTTCATTCTGTTGTTCACCGTACTATTGTTCCCGCTGGTTACGCGGGCTGCGGACGACGACGAGACGGATGCCAAGACCGAGGCCAAGAACGATACCAACCTGCTGCGGCTCAAGGTGGCCCGCATCGAGCGCAGCACCGCCGCGTTGAACGATGCGCCAGGCCTGACGGCGATGGTCGACGACGACTTGAAGACGGTCGCCCAGGCGACCGCGTCCGCCGACGCGCCGCTGGACGTTGTCTTTGGTTTTGAAGGGGCCATCGTCAGTGCCGAAAGCGTGGTGATCCGCCTGCCGGCCCGTCCGCCCGGAGAGGTCGGCGCCGGGCGGGTCGAGGTGCTCGTTTCCACGGTCTCTCCTCAGGCGGGCTTCCGCAGCGTCCGTTCCGACCCGCTTCGTCCCACCACCGATCCGCAGGAGTTCAAGTTCCGCCCGGTGGGGGCCAAGTGGATCATGCTCCGCTTCACTCCTTGGAAGGATCGCGAAGAGATCGCCGTGGCCGAGGCCCTGGTGCTGGGAGCCGAGGGCGCACCGGCGACGAGCTATTCCTTCGACCAATCGCCGGCCAAGTCCCTGGATGTGTTGGCGGGTCTGAAGAACCTCTCGGGCGTCGACGTGTCCCTGTCGCCCGACGAGAAGTCCCTGGTCGAAGACGCCCAGGACGGCAAGCTCGATCGCTGGAGCTACGCCGAGGCCGGACTGATCGCCAGCGGTCTGCTGAGCGCCGTCAACCGCAAGGCACCGCTGGCCAAACTGGCCGAGTTGGAAGCCAAGGCCAAGCCGATCGTGGCCGAAGGAAAGACTCCCTTCGAAAAGGGCGAGAAGCTCTTGAAGTTCCTTCATCGCGAAGGGATCTTGAAGCGCTACCAGGCCCCGCAGACCGATCTCTCTACGTTGCTCGAGACCGGGCGCTACAACTGCGTCTCGTCGGCCCTGCTCTACGCGATTCTGGGCCGGCGATTGGGGCTCGACGTGCGGGCGATCGAGGTGCCAGATCATGCCTTTGCGGTGGTCTACGACGACACCCGGCACGCCGACGTCGAGACCACCACGCCGACCGGTTTCAACCCGGCACGCGACGCCAAGAGCGTGGCCGAGTTCCAGAAGCTGACCGGCTTCCGCTATATCCCCGACAAACGGGCCCAGCGCCGCGAGATCGGCGACGCCGGGCTGGTGGCCATCGTGTGGTACAACCATGGTGTCGAAGGGACCGAGAAGAAACGCTACGGCGACGCCATCGGCTCGTACTTTCGCGCGTTGAGCCTGGATGCCGACAACGCCTCGGCGGTGAAGAACACCTTTGCGACCATGCATCGATGGAGCCGGACGCTGGCCGATGCAGGCAAGTTTCAAGAGGCCCTGACCGTGGTCGGCGCCGGACTGGAACTGGCCCCTTCGGACGCGGCCTTTCTGCACAATCGCGAAGTGGTGTGGCAGCAGTGGGCTCAATCGCACCTGGAGGCCGGTCGTCGCGAGGAGGCGCTGGGCGTACTTCGCCAGGCGGCCAAGGCGGTTCCCTCGGGCGATTTCGAGGCGCTGCAAACCTGGGTCTACATCAAGCCTGCCGAGGATCTGGCCAGCAAAAAGGATTGGCCGGCGGCGCTCAAGATTGTAACGCCGGCGCTCGCGCAGTTCGAAGGGAAGCAGAAGGACGAACTGGTCGACTATCAGGAGTCGATTTACTCCCGCTGGTCCATCGAGGAGATCAACGCCAAGAAATGGGCCGAGGCCTTGAAGATTCTGGCGCAAGGAATCGGGGATGTCCCGGCAAGCAAGCATCTGAACCACAATCTGGAGGTCGTGGCCCAGCGGTGGGTCGACCAGGTCGCCAGGCAGGAAGGCCCCGCCAAAGCCGAGACACTGATCTTGGACCTGGTGAAGCGATATCCGCAGGCGACCGGCCTGAAGGACGTGGCCGAGTATCAGCTCCGCTCGAAAATCGATGCCGACCTGAAGGCCAAGAAATACACCGAGGCCCTGGCCGGCGTCGAGCGCATCGCCTTGGTGGTGAACGACGCCGGGGTCACAGAGAAGTTGAATGCCTATGCCTACAACGCCTGGGGGCTGGACCTGGCCGATCTCAAGAAATGGCCCGAGGCGTTGGAAGTCTTCGCCAAAGGGCGCGCCAAGCTCCCCAAGAACGAGACGTTGACCAAGAACGAAAACGTGCTGTGGCATCAGTGGACTCAAGAGCGGCTGACTGCCGAGGACTGGCCCGGGGCCCTCAAGATCTTTGTTCAGGCCCGCGTTCGTTTTGCCGATGACGAAGGGCTGGAGCAGAACGAAAAGTACTCGTGGTCGAAGCTCGGCACCGCGCACTACGACAAGAAAGACTTCGTGGGAGCGGTCAAGGTGTTCGCCGATGCTCGCAAGCGGTTCCCGGACGACAAGAATTTCGAGCAGAACGAACTAGGCTCCTGGTTCGGGCAGTGCGACGTGGCGATCAAAGCCGAGGACTGGGAGAAGGCCGTCGAACTTCACCAGCAAGCCCTCGTTCGCTTCCCGAAGGAAGCGAACCTGAAAGAGAACGAGCGCATATGCTGGCTGAACTGGAGCAAAGTGCACGCCGACAAGAAAGAATGGGAAGCGGCCGTGAAGGTCCTGGAGAAAGCGGCCAAACGCTTCCCCGAGGACGACGACGTGCTGGAGCACCTGAAGATCAGCCGAGAGAACGCCGACAAGTAGCATCCGTCCGGCGGTTCAGGCACCTTCATTCGGACGTGCCACTGCGATCGGGGTCGCGAACGAACGATCCAGCAAGACATATCGAAAAACCCCTGCGGAAAACCTCCGCAGGGGTTCGAGAGCCACTCTTCTCGGTACAAATCTCATCACCTCGGCGGACCGCCGCCGCCCGGGCCACCTGGCGGGCCGAAAGGCCGTGGCAGCGCGGCGTTCATGCCGCCGGAGAGCTCTGCTTCCTCCAGCGCGCCGCTGGTGTTCTTGTCCCATTCCGTGAACAGCGCGTCCACCAGCGCGGCCAACTCCGTGGAGACCAACTTGCCATCCTTGTTCGCATCGGCCTTCTCAAAGATCGCTCCAGCGAACATCATCGACGGGCCTTCGCCTCGGCCTCCGCCCGGCGGTCCGGGGACCACATCGGCCAGTGCGGCTGCCAGCTTCGCCTGGTCCAGCGAACCGGTCTTGTCCGGATCGGCCTGGGCCGCGAAGGCAGTCACCGCCGCTAGAATCTCATCTTTGCTCAGCTTCTTGTCGGTGTTCTTATCCGCCGACTCAAGCAGCATCGGCGCCATGAAAGTCCCCGGGCCAAATCCGCCCGGACCACCAGGTCCCCCCGGGCCAGGACCGGCCGCCAACTCCTTGGGAAGTTCCGGCGCGGTCTCTCCCTTCTTGAACTTATGCAGATAGCGCGAGCGCTGCTCGGCGAAATCGCGCAGGCTCATGTGATTCCGCCGGCCAGCCCGCTCACGGTCCGAGCGATCGACGGTGTCGGCCGTCGCCTTTTGGAACTCCGCAAAGGTCGACAGCTTCTTGGTGTCGGCTTCGATCTCCTTCTCGATCAGGGCCCGATACTGCGCCACGACCGGTCCCAAGTTCTTCCAATCCAGATCGTCACCCACCGCGGCGATGTGCTCCAGGTACTTGGCCTTCAGGCTCGGCACTGCCAGCAGCTTGCTGCGAAGCGGCTTCTGTTTGTCTTCGATTCCGACCAACGGATGCAACTCGACCGGCGAGCCGCTCCCCGCCTGACCGCCACGCATGCCTGGTCCCATCGGGGCGCGGAAGGCCTCGTTCATGTCGTGCGGAATGAAGTGGAACTTCCCTTTTTCATCCAGGTAGATGCTGTAGTCGCTGGAGCGGATCCAGTAGCCGTCGCAGTTGATCAGCCCGTTGTCGAGGGCCAGAAACCACAATGCGCCGTCCACGTCGCAGATCGGAGCCAAAGCTTCTTCCAACTTGGTGGGCGGAGTTTTGTTGAGCGTGCGGCAGAACTCGATCAGCGCCTGCCAGTCTTTGTCGGTCCCCGACTTCATGTCGTAGCGTCGCTTGTATTCCTCAACGCTGTCCCCCAAGTACTCCAGGCCGCCTTGCCCGCCGGGGCTGCCCCGGACCTTCCAACGGGCCCCCTTCTTGGTGTCGTAGTTGTCCTTCAAGAAGTCGTTGTTGAATTGCTGCACGCTGGGATAGACGCCCCAGTTCTCGCCATTGATGACCAGCCGCACCAGGTTCGCCTTGGGAGCCGGAATGTGCTTGCGGGCGATGTGCGAGTACAGCACCGTGCCCAGGAATGAAGGATCCTCGTGCGAGTTGAGCAGGTTCAACGTCTTGTAGCCGAACAGCCGCTGCTTGGGATCGACAAAGTCGACCGCAATGTTGATCGAGCGCTTGCTGCCGGCCCGCACGCCCATGAAGCTCGACATGCCGCGGAAGTGAACGCCGACTCCGGGATACTTCTTGCCGTCGACCGTCAGTGTGGCGGGCACCTCGACATCGGTATTGTTGAAGTCGGCCATCTCGGCCTCCCAGTCCTTGTCCTCGAAATCGAGGAACAGCGTTCGCAGGACTCCGGCGTCGTAGAGCGGCACGCTCGCGGGCGCGTTGGTCACATCGGCCGGCGAGATCTTGGCGCCGGGCTTGGGTTCGGGGACTTCTCGCCCACCACCCGGGCCCCCTGGGAATCGACCGCCGCCGGGACCGCCCGGACCAGGACCGCCGGGGGGAGGTCCGCCACCTGGCCCGCCCGGAAGAGGACCGCCAGCGCCAGGACCACCGGGAGGAGGTCCGCCCTTGCCTGGTCCACCCGGAGGAGGTCCTCCAGGGCCGCCCGGTCCGCGGCCAAATCCGCCGCGTCCGCCGGCAGGGCGTTCCTTCTTCACGTGTTCGCGTGCCTTATCGCGCTCTTCGCGATTCAATCGGCCGTCGCTGTCGGCGTCGAACTTCTTGACTAATTCCATCTCCTGGCCCATGGGTCCGCCCATCGGCCCACCTCGCCCAGGACCACCGGGGCCTTTTCCGAAACCGCCCCCTTCGGGGCCGCCCGGTCCGCCCGGTTGACCCGGCGGTCCCTTCTGTTGGAACTCCCCTTTCTTCTGATCGCGCTTCGAGCCCTTGCCGGGTGGATCCTCGTCAGCGCCAAACAGGGGGACCAAAAGGCCCACACCCATGCCGAGGGTGAGGATAGCGATCCAGGTTCGTTGCATCGTGTCGATCCTTGAAGTGCGAAGAAGAGAAGTGAATCGAAGTGGGAACGTGCGTCGCAGGACGCGGTGTGATCAACGCGTGTCCGTCTAGGGATGAAAGCCCGGTGGAGGCCTGCCCCCCGGAGGTCCGCCCGGCATGCCCGGCGGTCCGCGACGGCTCATGAAGATGGGAAAGGGCCCGGCGAAGGGCTCGCCCGTCATGGCCTTCCAGTCGGCAAGCTGCTCAGGGAGGAGGATGGCCTGCACCTTCTGCATCGCTTGCCGCAGGTTTCGCTGATGCCATTCGGGCGAAGTTCCTCCGCGTGGGCCCGGGCCCTCGTGCCGCGGGCCCTTCAAGAACTCATCGGGTCCCGGCGGCGCTCCCTCGGGGCGACCTTCGTGTCGCGGAGGGGGCGGTCCGAAATGGCTTTCCATTTCGATACCGCGGATCTGCTCGCGCTGGTCCGAAGTCAGCCCCAGCGCGGCGACCACATCCGGTTCGCGGAATGCCTGCGGTCCCTGGCACTGCAGGCCGATCTGCCGCAGGCGTTTCTGTTGCTCGGAATTCAGGATGGCCATCAAGGCCTCGTCGTTCGCACGAACCACGTCGATGAACTTTTTCCGGCGCTGCCCGACGGAAAGCTCGGGAAACTCGCGGATCCAGTTGTCGCGATGTTCGCTGGCCCGCGCGAGGAGCGCGCTGGCCTGACTCCGCTGCTCGGAGGTGAGATCCAGATCATCCCATACGGCCGTTTCGCCCAATAGGAACAGTCGTACCGCCCCTTGCAGCAGAGCCAGGTCGGCAAGCAGTTTCTTCACACGGTCGCGCGTCGTGGCCAACTCGGCCTGAGCCGAGGGATCATCGCGGCGCTGTTCGATAAACTCCTGGTAGTAAGTCACGGCCGCTTCCAGCATCCGCTTTCGCACGCTCTCTAACTGCGGGTTGTCGGCCATTTCTTCCTCAGCCAGTTGAATCATGTCGTCGACACTCTGGCGTGCCAGGCGGAAGCGATCCTCAGCTTCGACCGCCCGCTGACGCTCTTGCTGATAGGCTGCCTGCGTGCGGGCCTGTTCGCGGGCGATTAAGGCCGTGCTCACGGCCAGTCCCAAGAAGCCGCAGACCAGCAGAATGACGGCCGCGCCGACGACCGTGGGATGTCTCCGCATCCACTTGCGGCTCTGGTCAATCACGCTCGGCCGACGAGCCAGAATGGGGCGTTCTTCCAGAAAACGCCGCAGGTCGGCCGCCATCTCGGCCGCCGTGGCGTACCGGTCCGACGGAGATTTGGCGACCGACTTCAGGACGATCGTTTCCAATTCCTCGGGAATGGAACGATCGGCCTGCCGCAGCGGTTTGGGGTCCTCGTGCAGGATCTGGTTCAACAGGGTCTGACGATCGTGCCCGGGAAAAATCGGCTCCAGGGTTAGCAACTCGTAAAGCGTGGCCCCCAGCGAGTAGACATCGGTCCGATGATCGACCAACCGTCGCCCGGCCGCTTGTTCGGGGCTCATGTAGCGCATCGTGCCAAAGACGTCGCCCGTCTGGGTCAGGCTGATGTCGGCCGAGACCTGAGCCAGCCCGAAGTCGGCGACCCAGATGTTCCCCTTGGCATCCAGCAGCAGGTTCGCCGGCTTGATGTCGCGGTGAATCACCCCCGCATCGTGGGCGTATTCCAGGGCATCGGCCACCTGCGCCGCCATGCGGGCCGCGTTGCGATAGCTCTCGCGATCATGCGGCGACCGGGTGGTGTGGGCCACGCTGGTGATGCCCACGTTGGCCAGCGTGCTCTGAGCCTGTTGCGACGCTCGAGGCGGCGCAACCGACAGGCCTTCGGGCGAAGGACGCGTCGCATTGGAAGATTCGCCCACCGGGTAGACCACAGTCGCTGGCTGCTCCAGCCGTTCGTTGCGCAGCACGCGGATCACGGCATCCAGCGGTCGGCCTTCAATCAACTGCATGGCATAGAAGTGCATGCCGCGGTCGCACCCCACCGCGTACACCGGGACGATGTTGGTGTGGTGCAGTTGAGCCGCGGCATGCGCTTCGGTCTTGAATCGCTGCAGCCTTTTCGTGTCGAAGCTGGCCGCAAAGGGCAACACCTTCAATGCCACACGGCGTCCGAGCGAGAGCTGCATTGCCTCGTAAACCACGCCCATCCCTCCGCGGCCGACTTCGCGCACAATGCGAAAATCGCCCAGCGGTTCGGTCGTAGCCTCGGGCTGCGCCGGAGCCGGACGCAAGGCCAGCGCCGCCACATGCGCCAGCTCGATCCCTTCCAGGCACTCCGTCACCTCGGCCGACAGTTCGGGATGCCGGGCCAGATACGCCGCACGATTCGGTCGGCGGCCCAATTCCAACTCGGCCAGGTAGTCGCGGGCGACCTGCATCACCCGCGGGTCCTCGTCCGCTTCGTCCGGTTCTTGCTCATTGAAGTGGTTCATGCGCCTTCTCCGAACGCGCGGCGCAGTCGAGTGACGCCGCGCAGCCAAAGCTTCTCGACGCTGTCCACGCTCCGCCCCATGCGCTCGGCGGCTTGCGGAAAGGTCAGCCCTTCCAGATGCCGCAGGATGATCACCTCGCGGTAGTCGGGGGGCAGTTCCGCCAGCGCATCGGCCAGCAACACTGCCTGTTCGCGCCGCGCGGCCTGCTGACTAGGAGAAGATTGCTGGGCGACCAGCGCCCCTTCCAGCATCATACTCGATCGATCGAGCGAGTCGGCGATCTGCCGTTCCAGTCGCACATCGCGGGCGTGCGTTCCAAGATAGCGTCGCTGCACGTTGGCCAAATTGGCGGCCAGAATCTGCCGCAGCCAGCCGACGAACTGAGCCTCGTTCTCGCCGGCAAAGCGGCCGAAGTTGCGATGCGCCTCGAGAAAGGTCTCCTGCACCACGTCGGCAGGGTCAACCTTCCCCCGCAGGTGCTGCCCGATCTGCAGCCCTGCCAGCAGCATCAGATACCGCTGATACTGCTCGAGCAACCGCCCAAGCGCGACCGCATCCCCCCCGCGGGCGTCGTGCAGCAGTCGATCGGAGGAGATAGTGGACATGGCGGCCGGCAGCTCGTTCGCTGGGAAAGAAGTGGGTCCTTTCCCTTATCCTATTGGTCGCCGAGAGCCATTCAAAACCGCCGCGCAAAGTTTGTGAAATCACTGTTCGCCGGCAAGATACGCCAAAGTCGCGCGAGAGTATGGGCTTAGGCTTTCACGTTGTGGCTCAAATTGCGTGACAAATCGCTCCCTCGCCCGCATGATGGATCGAGCGACCGGCACATCTCGGCGCCAACTCGTCGTTTCTCAAGGGACTGTCTGTGAATCCAACCCTGCTGACCTGCCTGGGTGTGGGAGCGGCCATTGTCGCGGCCGTGGTCTACAGCGTGTACCTGCGCAACTACGACCGCACGCGGATCCAGGCCTACCTGGCTGGCCGCGGAGGTCGCCTGTTGGAAGCAACCTGGACAGGTCAACGGCGGCGGCGCGGCTGGTTCATCGGCTACGACGACAACCGACGCTGGTACCGCGTGACCTACATCGACCGCGAGGGGAACGAGCGCCAGGCGCAGTGCAGTTGCGGGACCTTTGGCATCGACCTCGACGACGAAACCGTGCTGCGCTATGTCGACGATCCCGATCATCCCAGCCCGGCGCAAGAGGCCGAGAATCGCCTGCTGCGCGAAGAAGAGGAACGCCTGGCCCGCAAAGCCAAGAAAGATCCGCCGGCTTTCTAGGGCAGCGTGGCGCGGGTTTCCGCAGCAATCCTTGGGCAAGTTTTGCCAGAGCGGCCCGAACATGCGATGATCCAGGCCTTGCGTTTGACGTCTCGCGGAGCTTCGCATCGACCTCCATGGCCCCCCTCTCCGGGAGTTTAGAACCGTGTCCCACAAACTAACGCGTCGTCGCTTTCTGCAGACCACTTCGGCCGGTGTGGCCGTGGTCACGTCCGGTGTCTGGTCGCAACTGCCGGCCGCGGACTCCAAGTCGCCTAACGGCAAGTTGAATCTCGCCTGCGTCGGGACTGCCAACCGGGCCGGCGACGACATCAACGGGGTGAAGGGCGAGAACATCGTGGCCCTGGTCGACATCGACGACAACTACCTGAACAAGGCCAAGAGCACGTTCAAGGACGCCCGCGGCTACAACGATTACCGCGAGATGCTGGACAAAGAGAAGGGCAAGATCGACGCCTGCGTGATCGGCACCGCCGACCATCAGCACGCCCCGGCCGCTATTCGGGCGATCCGCAACGGGCTGCATGTGTACGTCGAGAAGCCGCTGACGCACACCGTGACCGAAGCTCGCATCCTGGCCGAAGCCGCCAAGAAGCATGGCGTCGTGACACAGATGGGAACGCAGATCCACGCCGAAGAGAACTACCGCCGCGTGGTCGAGATGATTCAGGCCGGCACGATTGGCAATGTGACTGAGGTCCACGTCTGGGTCGGCAAAGGCTGGGGCGGTGGAGAGCGGCCCACGACCGAGGATGCACCTCCGGCCACGCTGCACTGGGATCTTTGGCTCGGCCCCGCGCCGGTCCGGCCCTTCGCGGTCGGGCGGTATCACCCGGCCAACTGGCGTCGCTGGTGGGATTTCGGCCAAGGGACACTGGGGGACATGGCCTGCCACTACATGGATCTCCCCTTCTGGGCTTTGAAGCTCCGTCATCCGACCACCTGCGAGGCCGAGGGCCCGCCGGTCCATGCCGAGACCTGCCCGCTGGGGTTGACTGTGCGCTACCAGTTCCCCGAGCGCGACGGGCTGTCGGCCTGCAAGCTGACCTGGTACGACGGCAACATGATCCCCAAGGAAGTCGCCGGCGAGCGAGTTCCAGGTGCGGGCGTGATGTTCGTCGGCAGCGAAGGGAAAATGTACGCCGACTACGGCAACTACCGGCTCTTTCCGGCCGAGAAGTTCGCCAACTTCAAACCGCCGGCCCCTTCGATTCCGCGTTCGATCGGCCACCACGCCGAGTGGATCAAGGCCTGCAAAGACGGCTCCCCCACGACCTGCAATTTTGACTACTCCGGCGCGCTCACCGAGTCGGTGCTGCTGGGGAACGTGGCCTATCGCACGGGCAAGAAGCTGGAGTGGGACGCCAAGACCTTGAAGGCGACCAACTGCCCCGAGGCCGACAAGTACCTTACCAAGCAGTACCGCGCCGGCTGGGAAGTGGTCTAGCGCAATCGGCACAAGTCCGGTCCCGGGATTGGCCCGGGACCGCCTTTTGCCGTTTGACTATTACCATTTGCCTTCGCATCTCCAATCTCAAATCTCAAATTCTTTCGCGGGCACCTTCATCGACGAATCTGGGAACCGCCCGTCTCTTGGGCCAACCGGAGTTGCTTCTCCAGGCGATCCGCCAGAAATCGGCTACGCTCCTGCGCGCCCTCTTTCGCCATGTGCAGCGTCGAATCGAAGAACTTCTCCGCGGTGAACTCGCATTCTGCAGGATGATGTAGGATAGGGATGCGCAGTTCCTCGAAGAGTACGTGATGCAATTGGTCGGCATTCGCCTGCGTGCCCTTCAGCAGCGGAGCATACGCGAAGTACACCTGGGCATGTTTGCCTTGGCACGTCTCCGCAAATCGATTGATGCGGGCTGCCACTGCTCGCACGCAGCCTGCATTGACCATCGAAGGCGGCGGAATATGGAACGGCCGCGGCTCGCGATCGTAGTGCCCCACCATGTCGCCAAACTCATTGAAGCCCGACCGCAGATAGCGGAATCGCAAGGCCCAACTTGGTGCGTACTTCTTGATGAGCCCCGACCTGCCCAGCCGAAGTCGCTGCTGAAGATCCTGGATCGCCGCTCGATCGCAGTACTCTTTCCACGTCGGTGGAACTTCGTTGGATACGCACAGGGCCAGCGTCTCACTCGGAAGATAATCCGCGGCCGTCGGCCATTCTCGCAGCATTTCTTGGGCGATCTCAGGCGTGGGGTTCATCCGGCTGTCGACCAGCAACTGGAACTCAGGGCAAAGGAGCACTACGTCCCCCGGCTTCACATGACACTCCGCGTGTCGGAGCATGAACTCCAGCCCGGCGGCCGCGTGCATTCCCATATTGATGGGCGTTAGTGGCAGCCTCTGCTTGAACTCGGGCGAAGAGATCCCAAAGGCGGTGCTCGAGCCCCCCAGGATCAAAAGCCGGGGACCCGGCTGATGCAGCAAGGCCTGGTGCTTATCGGCCAGCGTCGCCAGGTAATGATCCGACTCGGCCGGGATCTCGCGCCAAAGCACGGCCGCAATGACCGCCTGAATGGCAAGAAAGGCCAGTAGTTTCACGAGGTAACGCTTCATGGGCAGCTAACGACGAATCGTAGAATCTCCGGAAACGCGAGCGACCAAGAGTTGCTCATACAGACGGTCCGCTAGAAATCGGCTGCGTTTCTTTGCGGCTTCTCCGCCTAGGTGCATCGGGGTGTCGTAGAAGTCTTCTGTAGCGAACGTGCATTCCCTGGGATGATGCAAAATCGGGATTTGCAGCCTCTTGCCGAGAATGCTGTGCAACTCTGCGGTTTGAGGTTGAGTGCCTTCCAGTAGCGGCGCATACGCTAGAAAGACGCGAGCTTCTTTTCGTTGGCAGTTCTCGACAAAGCGGTTGATGCGCGAAACCGCGACTTCCACACGCTGCTCGTTAAGCTGCACCATTCTTGGCATGTCGAAAGGCTTATGCTTCTCCGTGTAGTGGCCGATCATGTCTCCAAACTCATTGAAGCCGGAGCGCGTGTATCGAAACGCCCTATTGGAAGGTGGTGGCGGCAATTCACGAACTGGAGCCTGGGGTTTCGGTGCGTCAAAGACTCCTCGTCGCAAGCGCTGCTGCATTTCTTCAACTGCCAGTCGGTCAAAATACTTCTTCCACTTTGCGACTGAAAAGTCCGTGGTTCTTTGCGGCATATAGGTCGCCCCCGAGGGCCAGACCTTCAGGATCTCGGTTTTCAAGGACGGTTCAGGCTCCATGCGGTCGCCAGCCAGCAGCATTGGCTCTGGGCAGAGCAGAATGACATCGCCTGGCCTAGCATGACGCTCTGCATGTCGCAGCATGAATTCCAGACCTGCCGCCCCGTGGATGCCTAGATTTACGGGTGTCAGTTGAAGCTTCTGCTGGAATATGGGCGAGCAAAGTCCGAATGCAGCGCTCGAGCCGCCGACAATCAGAAGCCGCGGGCCGGGCTGGTGAAGGAGTGCCTCGTGCTTGTCGATGAGCGCCGCCAGATAATGGTCAGATCGAGGCTCTTGTGGCGCATCTTGCCATAGAAGAACTGCCAGGACGCACTGCAGGGACACGAAGGCCAGCAGTTTCAAGAGGTAGCGTTTCATTCAACCGCTCGCTTGGCTGCTGGAGGAACTAGAACTGGAAGTAGATAAAGTCAGAGTTGCTGGTCAGCGGCATCAGTTCCAACGTTCCCCAGATCAGCAGCGTGTAGGCGGCCCATCGCACGGGCAGCGGCAATCGGGCAAGCTGAATCGGATGTTCGTACTTGCGCAAGAACCATTCCGACAAAATGAACAGGCCCAAAACGACCAGCGTAACTCTGCTTTGGTTCCCGAGATCGCCGGGAAGGTCCAACCATTCTCTGGACCTGAAGGATTTGAACGCAATCTTCGTGAGAATCGTCCGGGCATCGGCCAAGGTAGCTGCTCGGAACAGAATCCAGCTCAGGCAGACGAACGAGAAGGTAAGGCCAACGGCCACGGCGTGCGATAGCCAGTCCCAGCGACTGGAGAGCCAGGGCAGGCGGAGTGTGCGGCCGCGCGTGGCCGCCGTCGCGATGCCGTGCAGCAGACCCCAGGCGACAAAGTGCCACGCCGCGCCATGCCAGAACCCGCTGATTAGAAACGTCAGCAGGATCGCCGTGGTGCATTGCAGCGCCGTCCCCCGGCTTCCTCCCAGCGGGAAGTACACATAGTCGCGCAGCCAGGTCGAAAGCGAGATATGCCAGCGCCGCCAGAAGTCCGACAGGCTTGCCGCACAGTACGGATGATTGAAGTTGCGCATCAGCGTGATGCCAAACTGCCTGGCCGTGCCGATGGCGATGTCCGAGTAAGCCGAGAAATCGCAATAGATCTGAAAAGCGAAACAGATTGTGGCCAGCAGTAACTGCGGCCCCGAGCTTGCCGGAATGTCGTTGAATCGCGCGTTGACGATCGGCGCCAGGCCGTCGGCCAGGACGAGCTTCTTGAAGAAGCCCCACAGCATCAGCCGCAGCCCATCGGTCGCCAGCTTTTCGTCAAAGCGGCGTTCGCGCTCGAACTGCGGCAACAGATTGCTGGCCCGTTCGAGGGGGCCCGCTACAAGCTGCGGGAAGAAAGAAACGAACGCGCAAAAATCAATCAAGCATCTGCATGCCTTCAGTTCGCCCCGATAGACGTCGATCGTGTAGCTCATTGTCTGGAACGTATAGAAACTGATCCCAACCGGCAGGATGACCTGGATCGTGAAGGGGTCGACTTGCCACCCCAACGTGGCAGCAAGCGCGGCGAACGATTCGGTAAAGAAGTTGAAGTACTTGAACGTGGCCAACATGCCAAGGTTCATCGCCACACTGCAACTGAGCCAAACTCGTCGGCGGAAGGGGCTTGTCGCCGAAGCGATTCCCAGCCCTGCTGCGTAGTCGATCAGCGACGAGGCGAACATCAGTCCGCAGAACCGGTAGTCCCACCAGCCGTAGAAAACATAGCTGGTGATCAGGAGCAGCAGATTCTGGGCGCGACGCTGCGGAAAGAGCCAATACAGCGCAAAGACGATCGTCAGAAAGATGAGGAACGTCAGGCTGGTAAAGTTCATCGTCGCGGCCCAAGGTCAGGTGGGCCGAGACGTTACTCCAAGGCAAAGGAAGCTGCAAGGCGTCTTCCGCAGCTCGTAAGCTGCCCGCGACTTAAGGCAGTCGCAAGACATGCTGGCATTGCGATGCCAGCGGAACGCCTGCTACTTCTTGCCCACGGCAAACAGCGTCGTGTTCCCCTTCAAAAAAATCCGTCCCGCGGAGATCGCGGGCGAGCCATGCCCGCCGTCGCCCAGATCATTCGTGGCCAGAATCTCGAGCGCAGGGCCCGACTTCAGCACATAGCTCTTTCCGCCTGACGCAAAATAAATCCGCCCCTCGGGCGTGGCGACCGGACTGGCCAGCGTCGAGGCTCCCACCAGCCGGGTCGAGAACGCCTGCTCGCCCGATGCCAGCTTGAAGGATTTCAGGACCTGTGGATTGTGCATGCGGTACAGGTACTCGCCCACGATCACGGGCGAAGAAAGTCCCTCGGGGATCTGATCGATCTTCCACTTAATCCGTTCCGGCGGCAGCAGTCCGCTCCCCAGTGGCTCCACGGCAATGCCGGGCCCGCCCCGTCCGCTGTCGCTGTAGACCAGCCCGCCGGCATAGATTGGCGAGCAGGCATCGCCCGGCGTCTTGATCCACCACAACGGCTTGCCGTCGGCCGGGTCGAGGCCTTGGATCGCGTTCGAGGCGCTCACCAAGATCTGCGATTTGCCGTCCACCTCGGCAACGACCGGCGTGCTGTGGGCAAAAGCCACATCGGGGCGTTTTATTTCCCAGGCCACTTCCCCCGTCTTCGAGTCGAAGGCTGTCAGTGACGAGTGGCGATTGTTCTTGTCGCAAAGCATCAGCACCTTGTCCCCCAGCACAATGGGGCTGGCGCCGATCGCGACGTCGAACGATTTAAAATCGGCCAGCTCCTTCCGCCAGACCAGGTTCCCCTCGAAGTCCAGCGCGGCCAGCACCGCCGAGCCGAACAGCACGTACACCCGGTGTCCATCTGAGGCTGGAGTAGGAGCCGTGTATCCGCCCCGCAGATCGCTAAGCAGCCAAGGGCCCGGCTCGACTACTTTGTCCCAGACGAGCTTGCCGTCCTCGGCCTGGTAGCAGGCCACGTGATGCTCGGGGAATTCTTTGTTGGTCTTCCCCTCGGGCCAGTGGCTGGTGGCTACGAACACGCGCCCTGCGGAAACGATCGGGCTCGACTGATTCAGATCGGCCTTTGCGCCCGCGACGGCAGAAGGGAGCGGCGCTTTCCAGGCGACGTTCTCGTGTTTGTCGGCGGACTCACCGCCCCAGGTCAACGGCAGGTCTTTCTCCGTCGTCTGGCCCATTCCGGTCGGACCACGAAAGCGAGGCCATTCTTCGGCCAAGGACTTCGGTGCCAGTCCGAGAAGGGTCACCAGAAGCAAAGCCCGCGAGATCGAGAAGGCCGGCGCGTGCATGGGGATACCTTAAGTGCGTGTCGAGATCGCGCGGCCCCTCAGCCCGCATCCCTGGTTGAAAGCTATCCCCACGATACCCCTTTGATCCGAGCAGAGCATTGGTTACGGAAGTTCTGCACGCCGGCGCCCCGTGTGCCGTCCTTCCGTTGTGGTGCAGGCGTCCCGCCTGCCTTGAAGTGGGACCGTCGTTCCGGCAGGCGGGACGCCCGCACCACGAAAAATCAATAACTCTCCCGTCAACCTTTAACGCGAAAACCCAGCCCCTCCAGCACCGAGCGGACGCGCTCCAGGTGTTTCCCCTGAATCTCCAGGGCCACGGGCGGATCTCCGGCGGTCGCTTGCATTGATCCACCCGCGCCGCAGGCGTTCTTGAGCGCGGCCAGCAACTCGGTCAGGTCGTTGCCTTCGGCCGGCAACCCGCGGACCACCGTGACCATCTTCCCTTTGGCTCGCTTCTCGACAGCCAGCCGCGCCGTCTGTTTTTGGGGCGGAATGCGCGGGGCCGCGGGGGCGGCCGCCGGCGGGCAGCGGCACTCCGCAACGAGCAGGCCGCAGCGCTCGCAACGTGGTGGAATGTCCCAGGGAGTTCCCGCAAAGAGTCGCATCGAGGTTCAAAGAATGGAGCGGAGGGTTGGAGTCGGGAACGACGATCCCATGATCGTGCCTTGGCGAGATCGCGGCAACTGGCGAACGGATCGGGGCATTCGGTTCGTATGCCTCGCGCGTCCGCGTGTAACTTTTCGGGTTGGGGCGCAGAGGCCACACGGGGCGCAGAGGCCACATGGGGCGCAGAAGTTTTCGAGTTGAAACTCAGCGCCAGCGCTGAGTTCAGCGCGTAACTTTTCGGGTTGGGGCGCAGAGGCCACACGGGGGCGCAGAAGTTTTCGAGTTGAAACTCAGCGCCGAGGCTGAGTTCAGCGCGTAGCTTTTCGGGTTGGCGAAAACGGATGGCATGGACGTTCGAGCTTCATTCAGGAATCGTCGCTTGACCCGCGCATGGAACGAACGACCGTCGCGTGCTGAAGGGGCGGTTTCCTGCTGCTTTGGGCTTCTATCCATTCCGAATTATACCATTTCATTAGATTGTTTTGAATCTAATTTCTAAAATATATTGGGGTCGCGAAGTGTACACGCCCGCCTTACTGATCGCGAGGATTTGAAATTTGAGATTTGAAATTTGAGATACGGGGGGACGGGAGACGGGGGGATTTTGAACAGGAGGAAACAGAGGTAACAGAGAAAGACGCAATGCCGCGAGTTTGCCCCACCTCTCCTCCTCTTCTTCCTCCTCCTCTTCTTCTTCTTCTCCGTTACCTCCCTTTCCTCCTGTTCAAGATTCCCCCCGTCCCCCCGTATCTCAAATTTCAAATTTCAAATTTCAAATCCTCAAATTTGAGAGGCTCGAGTTCAGGCTCCGTTGGGCTTGTCTGCGGCCGATCACTCGCCGCTGCCTGCCTGCCGCTCGCGAAACGCCGAGGGAGCCAGCCCCGTGAACTTGCGAAAGACGTTGCTGAAGTACTGACTCGTCGTAAAACCACAATCGAGCGCCACCTGCGTGACAGGCGCGTTGGTTTCCGTCAGCGCCTGCTGCGCGCGCTGCACCCGCAATCGCTGCAGGTAATCGTGCGGCGTCATTCCAGTCGATTTCTTGAAAATCGGAAACAAGCGAGCCCGACTGCAACACGCGGCCCGGGCCACGTCGTCCATCGACAGACTCTCGGCGTACCGCGCTTCGATACATTCAATCGCCGCCTGAACGGCCCGCGTCGGCTCGAGCGCGCGGGGCGCCGACAGTTGCCGGGCCGCCTCCAACAGCGCCGCGCAGACGCTCAACCGCAGCGCCGCGGCAGCGGCTGGCTTCTGACCGAGCAGGTCCTCTAACTGCGGACGGAACTGGCCAACCAGCCGCCGCAGTTCCGCACTCATGGGAACCGCCCGCGTCGAGAACTCCTCGCACTGCAGGCGCAGCCAGGTGAGATCGGCCCGGGCCAACGGCGTGTGCCGGTTCGCCGAGCGCCGGCGCGGATCGAACAGAATGCCGCACAAGCTGGCCGGCTGACGGACATCGTGCAGCCCACGATGTCGAGAGTTGGGCGGTACGACCAGAAAGTGCCCGCCGGGAAGTTCCACCGTCGATCCGCCGGCAAACTCGTAAGCGGTCGAGCCCTCCAGCAGAAAGAGCATCTCGAACTGGGCATGCGCGTGCCAGGTGATCGGCAGCGCGCTTTGCGAACGAACGCTGGCCACCCATTCAATCAGCGGCATTTCCAAAACCTGCCCGCGCACGATCAGTTCGCCCAAGGCGGATGTCGGAATGGGGGAGGTCCTGGCCATGCCTTACAGGTCTTTGAGCAGGGCCAGCACCTCGGCCTGCACCAGCCCGTTGGTAGCCACCGCTTCCGGGGCATAGATGGTCGGGTTCCCCTGCCAGTCGGTGAAAGTGCCGCCGGCCTCCTCCAGGATGGGCTGCAGCGCGGCCGTGTCCCAGACATTCATCATGGGATCGACCATTGCCTCGCAACGACCGGTCGCCACCAGGGCGTAGCCGTAGCAATCGCCCCAGCCGCGCGACAGCCCGGAAGCAGCACGCAGCCGCTCGTAAGCCTCGCGCCGGCCGCGTTTCTCGAAGGTCGAAACGCTGGTCGTGCAGAACATCCCCTCGGAGAGCTTGGCGGTCTTCGAAACCTGGGCTCGCTCCGGAGCGCCGTCGCCGCGGACCAGCCAGGCTCCTTGCCCGACCGCCGCGTAGACCAACTCGTTCATGGCGGGCAGGCCGATCACGCCCACCACGCTCCGCTTTTCAAACTCCACGCCGACCAGCGTGCCGTACAGGGGAACGCCATGCACGAAGCTCTTGGTGCCGTCGATGGGGTCCAGAATCCAGCGGAAGCCCGACTCGCCCGGCTTCTCGGGAAACTCTTCGCCCAGGATGGCATCCTGCGGGAAGGCGGCCGCGATCCGCTCGCGCAGCAGCAGCTCGGCCTGACGGTCGGCTACGGTCACGGGGGACAAGTCGGCCTTCTTCTCCACGGCCAGACCGCTCTGCCGGTAGTAGCGCAGGGTCAGTTCGCCCGCCTCGCGCGCGGCAGACAGGGCCAAGGTCAGTCGGGCGGAAAGGTCGGCAGATGCAGCGGGCATAACAAGCAGGATCCCAGGTTCGCGGGTCACGATGGAGTGGCAAGATTGTAGCCGAATCGCGTCGCCAGGGGACCCCGGCAGGCCGGTCGGCTGCTTCACAAAGGGGCATGTCTGCACGGTAAATGGGCGTACCCTTTCCCTTGGAAATCGTGCGGACCCCCGTTTCAGCTTACTTAAAAACAGGCCTGCGATTCGCTACACTCTGACCAGCGGCAGTGATCGACGCGACTCGTATACGGACGAAAACCTCATGGCTTCCACCTCCTCGAATCCCTTCGGCGCTCGCGACACCTTTGACACCGGCAACGGTCGGGCCGGCATCTACCGGATCCGCAAGTTGACCGAACTGGGGCTGGGAGACGTGGATTCGCTGCCGTACTCGATCCGCATTCTGCTGGAAGCCGCGCTGCGAACCTGCGATGGCTACGCGGTCCGCGAAGAGGACGTAAAGAACCTGGCCGCCTATAACCCGGCCAACCCAGGCGAGATCGAGATTCCGTTCCTGCCTGCTCGCGTGATCCTGCAGGACTTCACCGGGGTGCCGGCCGTGGTCGATCTGGCCGCCATGCGGAGCGCCATGAAGCGGCTCGGCGGAGATCCCAAGCGGATCAACCCGCTGATCCCCGTCGATCTGGTCATCGACCACTCGGTGCAGGTCGATCGCTTTGCGACGGCCGCCTCGCTGAGTGAGAACGTGGCCATTGAGTTCGACCGCAACCACGAGCGATACAAGTTCCTCCGCTGGGGGCAGAAGGCTTTCCAGAACTTCCGCGTGGTGCCGCCGGCTGTGGGCATCGTGCACCAGGTGAATCTCGAGTTCCTGGCCAAGGGGGTCTTTTTGCGGCAGGATGCCGAAGGCCCGGTCGCGCTGCCCGACACGCTGGTCGGCACCGACAGCCATACCACCATGATCAACGGCCTGGGCGTGCTCGGCTGGGGCGTCGGCGGCATCGAGGCCGAAGCTATTATGCTGGGTCAGCCGATCTACATGCTGCTGCCGGAAGTCGTGGGCTTCGAGCTGAAGGGCAAGCTCCCCGCCGGCGCGACGGCCACCGACCTGGTGCTGACGGTAACGCAGATCCTGCGCAAGCAGGGGGTGGTCGGCAAGTTTGTCGAGTTCTACGGGCCCGGCGTGGCCTCGATGGGATTGGCCGATCGGGCCACCATCGCCAACATGGCCCCCGAGTACGGGGCCACGATGGGCTTCTTCCCGACCGACGACGAAACGCTGAACTACCTGCGCCGTACCGGCCGCACCCCCGCCGAAGTAACGCTGGTGGAGCGTTACTATAAGGAGCAGGGGCTGTTCGCTAGCGCCACCAGCAAGACCCCCAAGTTCGCCGCCACGATGTCGCTGGACATGGGAACGGTCGTCCCCTGCCTGGCAGGTCCCAAGCGTCCGCAGGATCGAGTGCCGCTGACCGACGTGAAGAGCAACTTCCGCTCGTCCCTCAAAGCGCCCGTCGCCGAGCGCGGCTTTGCACTCGACGATGCCGCTCTCAAACACACGGGCACCGTACAGAATGGCAAAGCGACCGAGATCACGCACGGCGCCGTGGTGATTGCGGCCATCACCAGTTGCACGAACACCAGCAACCCCAGCGTGATGGTTGGGGCCGGCCTGCTCGCCAAGCGGGCGGTCGAGAAGGGGCTGAAAGTACAGCCCTATGTGAAGACCAGCCTGGCCCCGGGCTCGCGCGTGGTCACCGATTACCTCGACAAAGCCGGCCTGAGCCCGTTCCTCGACAAGATCGGCTTCTACACGGTCGGCTATGGCTGCACGACCTGCATCGGCAACAGCGGCCCGCTTCCCGATCCGGTGGCTAAGGCCGTGACGTCCGGCGACCTGGTCGCTTCGGCCGTGCTCAGCGGCAACCGCAACTTCGAGGGACGCGTGAATCCGCTGGTGAAGGCCAACTACCTGGCCAGCCCGCCGCTCGTGGTGGCCTATGCCCTGGCCGGCTCGACCGACATCGACCTGACCAAAGAGCCGCTGGGCATCGGCTCCGACGGCAAGCCGGTGATGCTCTCGGAGATCTGGCCGACCCAGGAAGAGATCGCCCAGACGATCGCCGAGTGCGTGACGGCCGAGCAGTTCCAGAAGCAGTACAACGGAGTCTTCGAGTCGAATCCCGACTGGAACAAGATCGCCACGGCGACCGGCGATCTGTACGAGTGGGAGGCCGACAGCACCTACATTCAAGAGCCCCCCTTCTTCGCCGACTTGGGCGGGCAGCCGGGGCCGATTAAGCCGATCACCGGGGCCCGCTGCCTGGCCGCCTTCGGCGACTCGATCACGACCGATCACATTTCGCCTGCCGGCAACATCAAAGCCTCCAGCCCGGCCGGCAAGTTCCTGACGGAGTCGGGCGTGAAGGCCGACGACTTCAACAGCTACGGCGCGCGGCGCGGCAACGACCGGGTGATGACGCGCGGCACGTTCGCCAACATCCGCATCAAGAACCAGCTCGCCCCGGGAACCGAGGGCGGCGTGACGCGCCATCTGCCCGACGGCGCGGTGATGCCGATCTACGATGCCAGCATGAAGTACCAGGCCGACAAGATTCCGCTGGTCGTGCTGGCCGGCGCGGAGTACGGCACCGGATCGAGCCGCGACTGGGCCGCCAAGGGAACCTTCCTGCTCGGCGTGCGGGCGGTCATCGCCGCCAGCTTCGAGCGGATCCATCGCAGCAATCTGGTCGGCATGGGGGTGCTGCCGCTGCAGTTTCTGCCCGGCCAGACCTGGCAGAGCATCGGCCTGACGGGCGAAGAGATCTTCGATATCCCCGGCCTGAGCGACGCGCTGACTCCGCTCTCGACGATCGACGTGATCGCCAAGAGCGCTGCGGGCGAGAAGAAGTTCCAGGCCAAGGTGCGGATCGATACCCCCGTCGAGATCGACTACTACAAGAACGGCGGCATTCTGCAGACGGTGCTGCGGAAGATGCTGGCCACGAAGTAGACGGCCTTTTCCCCTGTAGGGAACGCCCTCCGTGGCGTGCCGGGCGACAGGGCAGATTCCGCTTCTCTAGGAACTTTCGCGAAAAATAGAGAGCACTCCGTAGCGCCCGGAACGCCACGGAGGGCGTTCCCTACAGCGCGACGTTACGAAGCCGCCGCGCGGCGCACCTCGGCCGACAAGGCATGAGGTCCCGCCAGTTCGTGCGGCGGGTGCCTGCGCAAAAGCTTGTGGGCCACGCGGCGGCAGGGGAGCGGATACTGCTCCGCTTTCCCCGTGCCTGCTTCGGCCCAGGCTTCGGCTTCCAGCGTCAGGCGGTTCATCGTCTCCTCCACGCGCACGCGGTACTCTTCGATACCATCCCGGTCCAAGTCGGGCGGAACGCTGACCGACGGCCCTAGAATGCCGCGGGCCCGCGAATAGGGCCGAGGGATGGCAAAGCGGTCCCAACTATCGAGCCGCCAGGGTCGGTCGTAGCCCAGTCCAAGGCACAGGATCGGCATCTGCAGCTTCGACGCCAGATAGATGGGCCCTGAAGAAAGGACGCGCCGCGGACCGCGCGGGCCGTCGGGCGTGACCACAAAGTGCTCGGTGGCGCTCAGCCGCATCATCTCGCGCAGGGCGGCCGCGCCCCCCTTTTTGCTCGAACCACGGACCGTGTTGAAGCCCAAGCGAGCCACGGCTTCGCTCAGCACCTCGCCGTCTCCATGCTGACTGACCAGCAACGTGAATCGGCCATGCGCGCGACGGACGAGAAAGAACGGGATGTACTCGTGCCACTGCAGGTAGATATGAGGGCGAACGCCCGGGTAGACGGGATCGAGCCGCGGGTCGTAGTAGGCGACGCGGTAGTCGAGGGTCTCGAACCAGGTCCTCATGCCCAGGGCGGCCGCCATGCCCATCATCTTGCGCAAGCGCAGGCTCTTGATCTTCATTGCGGGGTGCATCTCCTCCATGAGCCGCAGGGGCTGTGTACGTCACAGAGACCGGCGTGGAGGGGAAGATTCGCAAGCTTGGCCGGATGCGTCAAGCCCGCGCGGGCGACGGCAATGCTGGCAGTGCAAGCAGGCAATCCTCAGAGGCTCCGCCGGGGACTGTATTGGAAGTGTGGTGAGAGATTGCGATTTGACGGTGCAGGTGAGCGGCAAGGCGCTAGCCGCCGGTAGGTCCTGTGACGACGCATATTCAACGGCGGCTAGCGTCTTGCCGCTCACGAAACCACTGCCCACCGAAAGAAACCCTGGAGGCGCGGAGACGCGGAGAAATACGGAGAAGGGAACGTGAGAAAGAACGCCGGCCCCTCACCCCGGCCCTCTCCCCAGCGGGGAGAGGGAGAATAAGGCGCAGGCGTTCTGCCGAGTGGGCTACTTGATCTCGCGGATCGAGATGTTGCGCCAGCGGACTTCGAACGGGCCCTGGCCCTTGCCGATGCCGTGAACCTGAAGGCCGAGCAGTCCCTTGGGCATTTCGGTCTTGGTCTCTTCAAAGTCGACGACCGCCACGTCGTTGATCCAGGTTTTGATCGACTTTCCCTGGGCGAGCACGCGGTAGGCGTTCCACTCCCCCTTCTTGAAGGCGGCCTTCTGCTGATCATTCAGTTTGTCGGGGCCCGACAGCCAGCCGAACTTGGTGCTCTCGCCATAGACGCAGCCGGCCGAGCCGTTCGTGGCGATCTCGACCTGCGGGCCGTGGACGGGGCCTTTGTCCTTCACGGCCGAGCGAATCTGCACGCCCGAGTTCAGGGCGTCATCCACCTTCACTTCAAACTTCAGCTCGAAGTCACCGTATTCTTTGTCGGAGCAGAGGAACGTGTTGGGGCTCCCTTCGGCCGTCTTGCCAACGATGGCCCCGTCCTCGACGCGATAGGTCGCACTGCCCGTTCCCTTCTGGCCCCAACCGGACAGGTCCTTGCCGTTGAACAGGGAGACGAAGCCTTCTTCGGCCGAGCGGGCGGAAAGAGCACAGCAAGCAAGCGAGGCCAGACAGAGAATGGAGAGCAGGCGGGAGCGCATGGGCGGTTCCTTGGTAGCGGAATAATGAGGGAGGGGACTGCTCCCTATCGTGGCCGCGCGGCGACGGGGCGTCAATGCGACGGGGCGGCGGGCTGATGGGGAGGGAAAACCGCCAAACGCCGGGGAGATTTGAGATTTGAGATCCGGGGGGACGGGGGGACGGGGGGACGGGGGAATCTTGAACAGGAGGAAACAGAGATAACAGAGAAAGACGGAATGCCGAACGCGATGGTTTGCCCCTGCCCCTCTTCGTTCGTTCTTCTCCTCTTCGTTCGTTCCTCTTCTCCGTTACCTCCGTTACCTCCTGTTCCTACTTCTCTTCTCTCCTCGACGTTGAGATAGGAGCAGCTATTGCCCAAGTCGGTTTCGTAGTTCCAGCGCGGGGGCGTAATCGGGCTGTGCGGCCAAGGCTTCGGCAAGGATCGCCCGGGCGGCATTGCGATCCTCCAGCGCCAGGTGAGCACGGGCCATCTCCACGCGGACCGAGGCGCCGTCGGCCCCGGCCTACGAGATTTGTCCAGGTCCTTTGCCACTCAACATTGGGGTCGCTCGAAATGTAAGCCATACAGCAGGGAATTTGTCGAGAGATTCGACACTTTGGGCAACGGATCAGCACTCGCGATCCCCCGCGGCCTGCCAGGGCTCAAACTCTAAACACATACCTCCGAGAGAAATGCGTTGATTTCACTGTGGGCGATGCGGGCTGAGGAATCGCGGCACACGACATGCATTAGTCCAAAACTCGTGTGGTGGTGGGGACGCGATCCCACCTGCCCCCTAAGGTTCACTCCCCAGGAGCTTGTATGGCCCTCGCGATGCGACGTACCACGCTGTTGTGCTTGATTCTCGCGTCTCTGTGCAGCGGAGTTCATGCGGCCGAGCCCGCAGTCAAAGCCGACCTGGCCGATCTGGAACGCCGCGTCGAGATGGAGCGCAAAACGCTGACGCTGCTGGCCGAGCAGGATCTGGAAGGGCTCAAGAAGCAGGCGACGGCGATCTCGGAGTTGAAGTTCGCCGATCGCCAGGCGCTGCCTGTGCGGATTCGCCCCAGTGCCGTTGAGTTTCGCTTCCGCGGCGTATTCCCCGGGCCGGCGATTTCCAACATCGAGTACGTCATCTCCAAGGCCGGCGACAAGGACCACGAAACGATGCTGGCCGTGAATCCGGCCGAGCTCAAACGTTTGCATGAACTGCGAAATGCGTTGAACAAGCTGGTGGGCGACGGGCATGTCATCCGGCTCGATGTGCGGATGCTGTGGAACGACCAGGGGCGCACGCACTCTGAGGATCTGGAGGACATCCTGGCGTTGGCCCCCGACAAGGACCGGACCACCTTCACCCGCCAGTTGCTGATCGATGACTCCGGCATGGGGGCTTTCAATATTGTCCACGATCCCTTGGCGCTGCCCCCCGTCAAACAATCGGCCGAGGTCCACGTGACTGTCCGCGTCTCGCAGAAATAGCACACAAGCTCACGACCATCCTGTCAGGCGCTGAGTCTCCCCAGACTCTCCACCGCGCCTATCCGGGGGAACGCCCATGCAAGGGGGCGTTCCCCTCTCTTCATTTCTGGGCGATACATTCGGGGACGCTGAATTTTGGACCATGGGCCTGACGGCACTCGTCCCAAACCCTGCCGGGCAGCAAATTTGACACCGCGCACCCCCATGCCTATGATTACGAGTCTAGGCGGATTGCCCCTGTGGCCAGCAGGGGTAACCTCAAATCTCTACCTCTACCGTCCGGCTGATTATCCACCCAACCGGAGCCTTCGGCCCCCTAGCTATTGGTGCGACGTCGTGGCTAAAACACCCGTGATGAAGAAGGCTGACCTCGAGGCTTATCGCGTCCGCCTGGTGGCGCTGCGGAGTCGGCTGCGAGGGGACGTAACCCAGTTAGCTGATTCGGCTTTGAAAACGAACACGGGCGATCTCTCGAGTATGCCGATCCACATGGCCGATGTGGGCAGCGACAACTTCGAGCAGGACTTTACGATCAGCCTGATGCAGAACGAAGAGGCCGCCCTGGAAGCCATCGTCGACGCCTTGGAACGGGTCAAAGATGGCACCTACGGACTGTGCGTCGAGTGCAACAAGCCGATCCCCAAAATGCGGCTCGAGGCGATTCCCTATACGCCGGTTTGCATCGGATGTGCTACAAAGCTCGAAAGCGAAGGGGGCGGTTGACGTCCCTTCGGCTCGCATTGACGTAAGTATCGACGGGGCAATGACTAGGCTCCGTCGCCGGCCAGCGAGGGTGATGTGACACGCGCTCCCCAACTCGCAGGTCCGCACGATCCGCCCGACAAGGATGCTCGCATGCCCAGCGCACGGAATGCGTTTCCCCGCAGCCGCTATGTGGTCTTCTTCACCATTGCGCTCGTCGGCTTGGCGCTCGATCTGGCCAGCAAATCGTGGATGTTCGCGAACCTGGGCATGCCGAACGATCAGGCCCCCTGGTGGCTTTGGGACAACATTTTTGGCTTTCAGACCGCGCTGAATGAAGGGGCTTTGTTCGGTATGGGGCAAGGCAAAGGGGTGATCTTTATCGCCCTGAGCCTGGTAGCCGTGGTGGGGGTCGTCTACTGGCTGTTCGTAGCCGGTGGCGCGATTGAACTGTGGTTGACCGTCGCCTTGGGCGGAGTGATGGCCGGCACCCTGGGAAATCTCTACGATCGCATGGGGCTGCCTGGCCTGGTGTGGGCCGATCAGGGCCGTGCGGGCGAACCGGTTTACGCGGTGCGCGATTTCATCCTCTTCCAGTGCGCTTGGTTCGATTGGCCCAACTTCAACATCGCCGACTCCTTTCTGGTCTGCGGCGCCTGCATGCTGGCCTGGCACGCCTGCTTCCATCAGGAGCCGGTTGTTTCGGCCGCGGCGCAGCAACCGAGCGCGTAGCGCCATTCTTCGAGATTCTGCGCGGCTTCTCAAATCTGAACTCACTTTCCGGCTAGATTGTTGACAATCCAAATATGATTGTCTACAATCCGTTCGTTCACTGAGCCTCTCTCGCTCGAACCAGGAACGAACCCGCTATGCCCTCCAAGACGTCGCGCATTCTCGATACGCCCGCTATCAGCACCTTGCCTCGTTCGATGCAGGTCGCCGAACAACTGCGGGGCGAGATCCTCTCGGGCCGACTGGCGCCGGGCGTTCGCCTGACCGAGGCCGAGTTGTCGAAGCGGTTCGGCGTGGGGCGCGGCCCGGTTCGAGAGGCCGTGCAGCAACTGGTCCAACAGCGGCTGCTGGTCACCAAACCCAATTGTGGAGCCGTTGTGGCGCCGGAAGCCCCCGAGGAACTTCGCGGTGTGATCGTGCCGATTCGTCGCTCGATCGAACTGTACGCGTTGGAGAAAGTCTTCGACGAGTTGAACGACGAGGACTTCCGCCAGTGGGAAGAAATCGTTGCCAGGATGAAGGTCGCCTGCGAGCAGCAGGATTCGCACACCCTGGCTGAGTTGGACCTGGCCTTCCATCGCACGTTGCTGGAGCGGGCCGGGCAGACCGACCTGCTGGTGATCTGGGACACGCTGGTCAGCCGGATCCGTTCGCACTTCCGGCGGGCACAGCGGCGCGTTGCCAGCCTGATGGAAGTTTACGACGAGCACCGCGCCATTCTGGATTCGTACCGCAAGGGGGATCTGCGCGACGCCAGCAAGATGCTGCGAGACAACATCGTGTGAGCTTGTCGGCGGGAGCGTTGAGGGTCCGCAGAACTGCACTGTTTGAGGAATCGGCCCATGAAGATCCCGCCCACGCTGCTGAGCCTGCTTGTCGGCATGGGCGGGGTGTTGATGCCGCTGGGGGCAAACGCCGCCGAGCCGGCCCCGGTCGCCGAGCCGACAGCCGAACAAGCGGCCTTCTTCGAGCGCGAGATCCGCCCCGTCCTGATCAAGGCCTGCGTCGACTGCCACGGCGCCAAGAAGCAGGAAGCCGGTCTGGCTCTCGATTCCCGCGCGGGGTTGATGAAGGGGAGCGACGAAGGGCCGGTGATTCACGTCGGCAAGCCGGAGCAGAGTTCGTTGATTCGCGCGGTGCGACGGACCGGCGATGTGCAGATGCCCCCCGACAGCAAGCTGGCTGACCATGAGGTGGCGGCCCTCTCGAAATGGGTCGAGATGGGCTCCCCCTGGCCGGGGACCATCGAAAAATCGACGAACAAGCCGGCCAAACCGCTCTGGTCGTTGGAGCCGGTGAAGCGGATCGAGCCCCCGGCCGCGAGTGATCCGGCTTGGAACGAGAACGGCATCGACCGGCTGCTGTTCGCCAAGCTCAAGGAGCAGGGTCTGTCTCCCGTCGGCCCGGCCGACAAGAGGACGCTGCTCCGCCGGGTGACGCTGGATCTGACCGGCCTGCCGCCGACGACCGAAGAAATCGCAGCCTTCTTGGCAGATGACACCCCGCAGGCGTACGCCAAGTTGATCGATCGGCTGCTGGCCTCTCCGCGCTATGGCGAACGCTGGGCGCGACACTGGCTGGATGTCGCCCGCTACGCCGACACCGCGGGGGATGGCGCCGACTATCCAGTCCGCGAAGCGGGCAAGTATCGCGACTGGGTGATTCGGGCCTTCAACGCCGACCAGCCGTACGACCAGTTCGTGCGCGATCAGATCGCCGGCGACATATTGGCCCGCACCGCGCCGCCTGAGCAGTACGCCGATAAAGTCACCGCCACCGGCTATCTGGCGGTTGGCAAACGCTACGGCTACAACGCCACGCCCGACTTCCAGCACCTCGATTTCGCCGACGCGATCGACTCGGTTGGTCGCGGGCTGCTGGGGTTGTCGCTGGGTTGTGCGCGATGCCATGACCACAAGTTCGATCCGGTCAGTATGTCCGACTATTACGCGATGTACGGCATCTTTCAAAGTACCCGATGGGCGTTCCCCGGCGGGGAAGAATTGAAGCGGCCGACCCATTTCCCGGCGCTCGTTCCGGCGGAAGAGGCGGCCCGCCGCGACGCCGCGAAAGCCGCCGAACTGGCGGGCATCGACGCCGAGATTCAGCGGCTGAAGAAGGAACAGACGGCGCTCGATGGCAAGTCGTTTGCCGGCGGAGTCGACCTGGGACTGGAAGGGCAAGCGCCCGGCAAGCCGCCAGCCTCGCCGTGGCTGTCGATCGGACCGAACGCGATCCATGCAGAAGCCCAGAGCCCCTTCACGCATACGCATCCGGCCGGCACGCGCGGCGTGCGGATGGGGACCGGCAAGCCGAATGAAGGGGTCCGCTATGTCTTCGCCAGTCCGCTGCGGAAGACGCCCGAGAAGTTGATGCACTTCACGATCGACTTCTGCACCAAGGCGGGCGGCAATCAACCCGGCTCGTATCGTTTCTATCTGGGACGCGGGGTGATCGAATCGCTGGCCTTCGAGTGCAGCGTGAGCGAGAGCGAGATCGCCCTCCGCTCGGGCGGAGACGCCTGGCAGGTGCTGCGCAAGCTCACGCCGGGCAACTGGTATACGCTGGCCGTGGCGATCGACCCGGAAAAGAAGACGCTGGCCGGACTGGTTGGTGCGCCGGGCGATCTGGTGCGATTCCAGGACAAGCCGCTCAATGCCGGGTGGGACGGAGTGGCCGACACGTTTATCTGCGATGCGATCGGGCATGTGGCCGGCGCCGCCCCGGAGCGCGATCTGGACAACATCGGCCTGCAAGATTCCCCGTTCGCCGAACCGGGCAGCCCGCCGGTTGTGGCCCCCGTCGCTACCGCAGAACAAAAAGAACGGCTGGCCAAGGTCGAGGCCGAGTTGGCCACGGTCACCAAGTTGCGGGCCGCGAAGGCCGCGGTGGTGCCGTACGAAGTCGGCTACGGAGTGAGCGAAGGGACGCCGGTGAACGCCCGCATTCAGAAGCGGGGCGAGCCCGAGAAGTTGGGGTCGGAAGTGCCGCGCAAGTTCCTCGATGCACTCGGCGGCGATGCCTTGCCCAGCGATGCGAAAGGGAGCGGCCGGCTGGAACTGGCCCACTGGATCACGCGGCCCACGAACCCGCTGACCGCCCGGGTGTTTGTGAATCGGGTCTGGCATTGGCACTTTGGCCGGGGACTGGTTCCTACGCCCAGCGACTTTGGCGTGCGGGGCGAATTGCCCAGTCACCCGGAGTTGCTCGACTGGGTAACCACTCAGTTCATCGAGTCGGGATGGTCGATCAAGAGTCTGCATCGGCAGATGCTGCTGACGCGGGCCTATCAACTCTCAAGCGAAGATCAGCCGGCCGGGTTGGCGGCCGATCCTTCGAATCGCTGGCTCTGGCGTTACTCGCGGCGGCCGCTCGATGCCGAGACGATTCGCGACGCGATGCTGGCCGTGAGTGGCCGGCTCGATCTTTCCCCCGCGCCGGTCCATCCGTTTCCTCCCGTCGAGAGTTGGGGCTTTACGATCCACAATCCGTTTCATGCGGTCTACGACAGCGATCGGCGGAGCATCTATCTGATGGTGCAGCGGAACCGCCGGCATCCGTTCCTGGCGCTGTTCGATGCGGCCGATCCGAACTTCAGCGCGGCCGAGCGTCTGCCCACGACCACGCCGACGCAGACGTTGTTTCTGATGAACTCGCCGTTCGTGCATGCCCAAAGCGAAGGCTTCGCGCGGCGATTGCTGGCCGTGCAGGGCGACGACGCGGCCCGCATGAAGGTGGCCCTGGAGATGGCTCTCGGCCGGAGTTCGACGGAGGCCGAGGTCGCGCAGGCCCAGACGTTTGTCGAAGCCTATCGCCAGAAACTGGCCGCACGGGGCACGCCGGCGGCCGAGCAACCCGTGTTGGCATGGGGAGCGCTCGCCCGTGTGATGCTGACCAGCAACGCGTTTCTGTACATCGATTGAACGGAAGAACGATGATGAAGAGACCACCCTCGAGGACCGAATTGCTTCCCGTGTCGCGGCGCGAGTGGCTCGCCCGCGCCAGCGGTGGCTTCGGGGCGCTGGCCCTGGCCGGACTGTGGAGCGAACTCCACGGGGCGACGCCTGGGAGTGCGGCCTCGTCGGATCCGCTGGCCGAGCGGCCGGGGCACTTTGCCGCCAAGGCCGATCGGGTGATCTTTCTGTTCTCCACGGGCGGGGTGTCGCACGTCGATACCTTCGACCGCAAGCCGCAGTTGATGGCCGATCACGGCAAGTCGATCACGGCCTCGCGCTGGTTGAACAAAGGGGGACAGTTCCAGCGGTTCCTGATCAAGCCGCGCTGGGGTTTCAAGCAGTACGGCCAGAGCGGGGCCTGGGTCAGCGATCTGTTCCCGCATCTGGGGGCGATGGCCGATGACCTGTGCATCTTGAATGCGATGCACTGCGACAGCGACGGGCACGACAAGGCGACGCTGGCCGCGCATACCGGCTCGGCTCAGTTCGCCCGGCCGAGTGCGGGGGCGTGGGTCAGCTATGGGCTGGGAACCGCCAACCGCAATCTGCCTTCATTCATGGTGCTGGCTCCGGCCGCGCCCTATGCCGGGGCGACCACTTGGGGCAGCGACTTTCTGCCGGCCTGTCATCAAGGAACGCACGTCGTGCCGGGCAAAGAACCCCTGCCCAACCTGCAGCCGCGGGTGGGGAGTGTCGAACTGCAGCAGATGGAGTTGGAACTGCTCGGGCAGTGGAATCGCGAACACCTGGCCCGTCGCGCGGCCGATCAGGCCCTGGACGCGCGGGTCCGCTCGTTCGAGACCGCCTTTGGCATGCAGCGTGAAGCGCCCGAGGCCTTCGACATCACAAAAGAAACCGACGAAACGCTGAAGCTCTACGGCATCGATCGCAACGCGACCAGCGGCTTCGGCTGGCAATGCCTGGTCGCGCGACGCCTGGCCGAGCGCGGCGTGCGGTTCCAGGAACTGATCGATGTGGGCTCGAGCAACAACTGGGACTCGCACGGCAACATGGCCGATCACGAGCGGCTGTCCAAGGCCATCGATCAGCCGATCGCCGCCCTGCTCACCGATCTGAAGCGGCGCGGCATGTTGGAGCGGACCTTAGTCGTCTGGACCACTGAGTTCGGACGAACGCCGTTTCATACCGAGGCCAGCCATGCCGGCCGCGAACACCACAACTTATGTTTCTCGTCGTGGATGGCCGGCGGCGGCGTGAAGGGGGGCATGGTGCATGGCAAGTCGGACGAGTACGGCATCCTGCCCGCCGAAGGAGGTGTGCACACACACGACCTGCACGCCACGATGCTGCACCTGCTGGGGATCGATCACGAGCGATTGACGTACCGCTACACCGGCCGGGACTTCCGGCTGACGGATGTGCATGGGAAGGTCGTGAAGGAGATTTTGGTTTGATGCGGCGCTGGGATTTGAGATTTGAAAGTTGAGATGGGAGAGCGCGAACTTTTCGAGTTGCTTTGGCTCAACGGCGCTGGGGTAAGCGCCGGCGCTGGGGGTAGCGCGTAAGTTTTCGGGTTGTTGTCGTCAGTTTGACGACGCGCGGAGCAAACTTTTCGAGTTGGTGTCGTCATTCTGATGGCGCGCGATGCAAACTTTGCGGGTTGATGGTTCGGTCCGGCTGAAACAAGTGGTTTTATTTACGTTTTTTATCATTCTAGTGACAAATCTATACATCGGGTCGTCATCGACCGGTCAAGGAATGGTCGCAACCAATCCTGAGTATATCACAAATAAATCTTTTTTTGATCTGATATTTCATCTCATCTTACTCATCCTCGGCGAATCGCGTCCGGGAACCGTCCTCCACGAAAGGCAGGTGCGTGCATGAAGACTCCGCTCCCCATCCTCGAACCCCGACGCGGGTTCACTCTGATCGAACTGCTGGTGGTGATCTCGATCATCGGCATCCTGGTGGCGTTGCTGCTGCCGGCCGTGCAGTCGGCTCGCTCGGCCGCCCAGCGGCTGCAGTGTACCAACAACGAAAAGCAGATCGGCATCGCGCTGCACAGCCATCACACGGCGCTCCGCAAGTTTCCCGTCGGCTACTGGTGGAGCGAGGTTTGGTCGAATCGCGAGAGCGACGAGTCGACCTGGATCACGCACATCCTTTCCTATATCGAGCAGGGGAACCTCGACGCCACTCGCAACCCGAACATCTCGGGCTCGTGGTTCGGCAATCCCAACAACGACCCCAACGTCGACATCATTCGCAAGGCCTCGCCGCCGATCTTTCAATGCCCTTCGGATGTAAACGTGCAGTTGGCGATCCCGGTCGCTCCCTTCTGGGCGCGGGGAAACTATGCGGCCAACAACGGCATCGGTCCCATGACCGTCGACCGGACCGCCCCCTTCGAGCCGGAAACGACCGTGGTGAAGAAGGGAGTCTTTCTGCAGAACAGCAAGACTCGCATGGCCGACCTGGTCGATGGCTCGAGCAACACGGTCTTCGTCTCCGAGCTGCTCAAGGCGCCGCAGGGGGACGATTTCCGCGGCGTGATGCACTATCCCGAGGGGGCTCTGTACCAGCACAACCGCACGCCCAACAGCCCGATCCCGGATGACTTTCGCAGCGGGCTCTGCACCTCGTTCCCTCGCGGACCGTGCGTGGGGACCTATGGCGATTGGGCCAGCCGCCGGGTGATTCTGTCCGCGCGGAGCAATCATGCCGGCGGAGTGAACGTGCTGATGGGAGATGGCAGCGTGCGATTCGTTTCGGATCAGGTGAGCCTGGTGACGTGGGAAGCCCTGTCGACCGCGGGTGGAAGGGAGGTCATCGATGGCTCGTCGTTCTAGTTGGTTGTGGTTGACGATCCTGCTGGCGGGCTGCGGAGGGCCGACTTCGCTCACGGGCAAAGTGAGCTACGACGGGAAGCCGATCGAAAAGGGGACGATCACTTTCGAGCCGGTCGACGGCCATGGGCAAGCGACCGGGGGCACGATTGAAGGGGGCAAGTACGAACTGCAAGGTCCAGCGGCCCCCTCGCCCGGCAAGCAGCTTGTGAAGATTCGCGGGCTGAAGAAGACCGGCAAGACGATGAAAGCCGGGCCGCCATTTCCGCCGGACAAAGTCATTGAGGAAGAGATCGAGTACATCCCGGCGGAGTTCAATACCAAGTCGGTCCTGAGTGTGGAGATCGACGGATCCGGCGTGAAGGATTTTGAACTACCGGCCAAGGGGAAGTAGGTCATCGCTGAAGGTTGAAGCGTGCGCGACTAGATCCCCGAGCCCCCTTCGAAATCGTCGTTGCGCACCTTGGCCTGCGAGATGACGCTGCCGGCCGGCACGCTCTCGGTCAGCCAGACGTTGCCGCCGATGACCGAGCCCCGCCCGATCGTGATGCGTCCCAGGATGGTGGCCCCGGCGTAGATCACCACGTCGTCCTCGACCACGGGATGGCGGGGGCTTCCCTTGCTTGGCAAGCCGCTCGAATCGAAGCTGTGCCGCTTGGCTCCCAGCGTGACCGCGTGGTACAGCCGCACGCGCTGGCCCACGACGGCCGTCTCGCCGATCACCACGCCGGTGCCATGGTCGATGAAGAAGCTGCCCGCGATCTTGGCGCCGGGATGGATGTCGATGCCTGTGGTCGAATGGCCGATCTCGGTGATGATCCGCGCCACGAGCCGCGCCCCCAACACATACAACGCGTGGGCCATTCGATAGAGCGTGATCGCCGAGAGACCGGGCGAGCAAGCCAGCACTTCGTCCAGGCTGCGGGCGCCGGGATCGACTTCAAACGCGGCGCGGATGTCGCTTTCCAGCAGCGTGCGAACCGTCGGCAGTTGCGCGGCGAACTCGCGGACCAGCGCGATGGAGCGCTTGCGGTCCTCATCGTTGGCCGAATCCTGTCCCGAAACAAACTGAAACTCGCGGATCACCTGGTCCACGAGCTCGCGCAGGGCCATGTCGAGCGTATGCCCTACGAAGAAGTCGACGCTCTTGTCGGCCAGCTCGCGCGGGGCCAAGCGATGGGGGAAAAGGGCCGCGCTCAGCCCGTCGACAACGGCCAGCAGCTTCCTGCGCGAAGGGAGCTTGGCCGGCCGCCCCACCCGCTGCCGCGCCGCCAGACTGGCGTCGCGCAGCGTCCGAAGTTCGGACACAATCGCCGGGATGTTCCAATCCAGATCGCTCGGGCGGGGTTCGAGCTTGAGCGGAGGACCTCTCATTTGGCGCGGCCCTCGGCGTCGAAGACGCCTTCAAACAGGATGGAGCTCAAGTAGCGTTCGCCCGAGTCGGGCAGAATGACCACGATCGTCTTGCCGGCGCTCTCAGGGCGTTTGGCAATGCGCACGGCCACCGCGGTGGCCGCTCCGCACGAGATGCCCGCCAGAATGCCTTCTTCCAGGGTAAGCCGCCGGGCGTACTCGATCGCTTCTTCGTTGGTGACCTGCTCGATGTCGTCGATCAACGAGGTATCGAGCACGGCCGGCACAAAGCCGGCGCCGATCCCCTGGATCTTGTGCGGCCCGGGCTTGATCGGCTGGCCGGCACGCTGCTGCGTGAGGACCGGGCTGGCGGTCGGTTCCACAGCCACGACCTTGATGGCCTTCTTCTTCGAGTTCTTGATGTACCGCGAGACGCCGGTGATGGTGCCGCCGGTGCCAACGCCCGAGACAAAGATGTCGATGGCCCCTTCGGTGTCGTCCCAGATCTCGGGGCCGGTGGTCTGTTCGTGGATCTGCGGGTTAGCCGGGTTCTTGAACTGCTGCAGCAGCACGTAGCGGTTGGGATCCGAAGCGGTGATTTCCTCGGCCTTGGCGATGGCCCCGCTCATGCCGCGCGAGCCTTCCGTCAGGACCAGCTTGGCCCCGTACGCCAGCAGCAGCTTGCGGCGCTCGATGCTCATGGTCTCGGGCATGGTGAGCGTGAGCGGAATCTTGCGAGCGGCGGCGACAAAGGCCAGGGCGATGCCCGTGTTGCCGCTGGTGGGCTCGACGATTTCTTTGCCAGGGCCGAGCAGGCCGCGCGTTTCGGCATCCCAGATCATGGCGGCCCCCAGGCGACACTTCACGGAGTAGGCCGGATTGCGGCCTTCGATCTTGGCCAGGATCGTCGAGTTGGCTCCGTCGTGGACCCGGTTGAGTCGAACCAAAGGGGTGCGTCCGATGGAGAGCGAGTTGTCCTGAAACCACCGTGTCATGCGAGAGCTCCTGGCAGGCGAGAGAAAACTGCGGGTACAAAAAAAGCCAGCGGGTCCTGCGGGACGCACTGGCCTCCGGTTTTGCCGGTCAGCTTGTTGGTTGTGGGAGTGATTGTAGACCGGGGAGCTGAAAACTGGCAAGACGAGGGGGCGGCGGGAGAGGTGGGAGCGAAGAGGAAGACTTGATCCGCAGATGGAAATGCAGAGGGGGTATTACGCAAGGGGCAGGGTGCGGGACGTGTTCGCCCGCACCGCTTACCCTACTTTCCCCCCGACAATGTCGCCAACGTCCGGCGAGCTTCCAGCATTTCGGTCTGCCAGTCGTCGGCCGACCGACCATTGACCATGTCCTTCGAACCACTGCGAGTCGGCAGGCCGAACAGCGACTTCGACTGCCGGGCGTGCTCGGCGTCCATCGCCTTCCAGTAGTGTGATTGGGCGCTCGAGAGTCGCTCTACGGCCAGGGCCGCGCGGCGACTTCCCAGACGATGCAAGCCGACCGTGCGGGTGATCTCGCGGACCTCGCTCGACTTCTTGAACATCCCGCCCTGCGTCGCCACGTCGGCGCGGCAGGTCAACTGAGCCCAGTCGGCCTGCCAGTTGTCTCCCGCGATAAAGCGAATCACATGCACGCGCGACCCCGACCAGGTGTCCTGCGTCGAAGGCTTCCACTCGAAGAACACGCCATGTCCCTGATCGAGCGTGCCGCTGACGATCACGGGCTTCTTGGGGGCGATCTTCTTGGAGGTCTCGGTCACCACATCACGGCCGGTCTTGGAACCGTTGATGCCCGGCGTCACCGTGGCCACCACGGGCCCCAGCGGCACGGGCAACCCGGCGCTCAGCGTGGCACCAAAGGTCCGCGACTTCTCGTGGGTCTTGGTCACGCAGATCGGCTCGGCGAACTCGCTCTCGAGCGTGGTGCGCGGGTAGTAATCGCTTACCTGCCAGCGACGCTCGGGACTGGCGAACTCAATCGTCATCTCGCGGATCTGCTGCTCGTCTCCTTTAACACGGATCGAGACCTCGACGCGGGCCTCGAACACGCGCTGGTCCGAGTTCGCCTGGGCGAAGCTCTCGGGCGTGATGTCGCGGCAGACCACCGAGGTGGGCAGATCAAACACAACTTCGGTTTCAGCAGCCGGCGCGGCGGAATCCCATCCGGTGCAGGCAGAAACCAACACAGCAAACAGACTCAACTCGAACAACGTGCGAAAGGCTCGGAACATCGGCATCCCCTTGAATGCGAGTTCAAGCACTTCCATCCATGGCGATGCTCGGAAACAGACACAACGACGCGGTACTGGAAGGAACCCTAGCGAGCGACAAGGCAGGGTCAATGGCTCGCCGCGCGCTTTGTAAGACTTACAACGCTAGCACCGATTGAAAGCTTGAAACCGCGAAAGGGAGGCAAGCTGTAGGGCGAAACGGCAGACCATTCCGCAATCGCGACTCACGCCCCTTCGAAAGCAAAACACCCGGCGATCTGGCGACCGCCGGGCGTTCCCCTATTCAAACCATCGCTGTGCTTAGCGGTGATGGCCATGATGACCGTGGTGATGATGCCCGTGACCGTGATAAGGGCCGCGGTAACCACCGTAGTAAGGACCGTAGTAAGGACGCGGGGCTACGTAAACCGGACGCGGGGCGATATAGACCGGACGCGGGGCCACGTAGACCGGATAGGGCTGAACATACGGGGCATTCGTGTACGAGAAGCCGCCGTTGGGACCGTAGATGCCCAGGCTGATGCCTTGGGCCTGTGCCGGAGCGGCCGAGAAGATCAGGGCCGCACCCGCGACAACCGGCAGAACAGCCCACTTGAAGAAACGTACCATGACAGAAGCTCCTCTATTCTAGGACTCGCGATGCGGCCGGGGGGCCAGGCAGCGGTCCGGTGATTTTTCTGGGCATCGCGGCGGGGCCGACTGGCTCTCGCATGTCCACGAGATGATCTATCAGCAGCTGCCGTGCCAATTCGCGGAGCGAGTGCGAGTGATGTGCGCAAGGTGAGATAAATGAAGCGCTTCCAGCGTCAGGAAAAGCCGCGGCACACTGCCGAAAACTTTCCTGTTCGACGCAAGTTCGCGACACTGTCATCAGAATGACGACAGTTGAGGGGCGTCGGAGTTGTAACTCTTTCCTGATCGTTACACTGCCGCGCGGGGGACAAGCATGCGGAATGAGGCGAATAAAGTAGCAGGCAGGCGAATCGTTGCGCGGCGCCCTAGTGGCCGTGGTCGTCGCCAGGGTCTTTTAACGGGGCGGGGTGATGCGTCGGACCGTTCAGCACCCTTTCCGAGATGGACAGAATCAAGGCCGAGCCCAGGAACACCATGTGGATGATGACCATCCACATCACGTGGTCCATTTTCATCTTGTCGATGTTGATGAATGCCTTGAGCAAATGAATGCCGGAGATGCTGACCAGCGAGGCCGAAAGCTTGATCTTGAGACTGGCCGCGTTGATATGGTCCAGCCAGTCGGGCCGGTCGTCGTCGTCGCCAAAATCGAGCCGGCTGACGAAGGTGGCGTACCCGCCGATCACGACCATCACGATCAGGTTGGCCACCATCGTGACGTCGACCATGGTGAGCACGGCCAACATCAGTTCCTCTTCCGTGATGGGCGAATGGGGAGCAGGCTTGTGCAGGGGGCTTTCCGACTTCTCGGCGTGTTCCGACTTCGTGGGCTCGGGCTTTTCAGGATCGGCCCCGGTCTCGAAACCAGATTCGGTTCCGTGCGCGGGAAAGCCCGCAACCCGCATGCAGAGATGCGAGAGTTCGACGTAGAAGATAATGCAGTACAGTACCAAGGCTACGATCAAACCCAGATAGAGTGGCACCTGCAGCCAACGAGAGGCAAAGATGGTCGCCTCGAGGGGACCTTCAAACATAGCTTTCATCGATGGCTCCGGCAGGAAGTGCGCTGCGAAATGCTCAAGGCCTGTGGGGCAGAGGATAGCAGCGCGGCAAGGGAAAACTCAATACTTAGTGGCAAGTCGTCAAAGATACGTGCAAAGATCTGTGCCGGTCTGTCTGCGCGGCCGTATAATCGCGAAAGCATTTCCCTCTCACCTTGCGATCTGGTTTCATGCGACTGCGCGTCGAAATCCTCGGGCTCGCCATCCTGATCCTGTGGGTAGTCCCTTGCGCCGCCGACGCTCAGGAGCGCGAGCTTCCCACGCCTGCCGAGGCCGTGAAGTACCTGGAAACCGAAGGTCTGCTTCGCAATGGCTCCGCCTGGATCAGCCGGACCGAAGCCCGGCTACGGCAGCTGCTCGAAGGGCACGAAGCGCTGGAGCGGCGCTTCCAGAAGGCCGAACTCGCCCGCTGGGAGATGCTCTATGCCAGACAGAGCCAGCGGCTGGCCGAAGAGGGGAAGAAAGAGGTCCGCGACGTGCTCCGCTCTCGAGCGTTGGAAACCGAGCAGATTCTGGCTCGGACGCAGTACGAGCGCTACGCGAAGCTGTTGAAAGCACCGGCCGCTCCCCGTGTGGCGGCTGAAGTGAAGGACGAGGACCTGCGGCGAAAGGTCGTGGAATCGATCGAGGCCCGGTCGGCGTTTGCGATTTCGATTCTGGAGACGCGGCAACTGACCGACGCCCAGATTCTGGCCAGCTATGCGCCGATCCGCCAGAACGCCGAGATCGGCATGTCCCTGGCGGCCATGGGCCCGCTGGCCCGGTTGGGTCCGCTGAAGCGGTACGATCCATTGCGGAAGGAAGTCGAGAAGGCCAGCGCCGAAGTGCTGACTGACGTGGTGCCGATGTATCGCGACGAGGGGCGGTACTGCATTACCGGACTGGCAGGCGATCGCATCAGCGTGACCTTTGAATACGCGCCGGAGAACGATCTTTCGCTGTTAGGCGAGGATGCGGCCCGGCAGTTGGGGATCGAGCTGACCGAGGAAACGCCCCGCGTGACCCTTTCGATCGGCGAGCGGAAGCTGGACGCCTGGCGGGTGAAGATTCCGCTGGTCCGATTCGGAAAGCACGCCCTGCGCGACATCCCGGCGGCCGTGCTTCCGAAAAAGGAGTCAAAAACTTCGCCCCGACTGGGCCGGAGTGCCTGGAACGGTTTTGAAGTGGAGCTGCAGGTTGACCGGCTGGAATTCCACCTGCACTCGCACGCCGAGGGAAGCAGCCAGCCGTAACCGTCAGCCAGTGACGGGACGCGTCAAGCAACTGGCTGCACCGCCATCGATCGCAACCAACTCAAGGGGTTGCGTCGCCTTGTTCCCGGGGTACGTTCAACGGTACCGAGTCTTTCAAGAACGCATGCCATCCCCCGCAGGAGTCTGAATATGCTCACTCGCATTTTCGCCGTGCTGGCTTTGCTGATTGCCCTGGCCCCGGAATGGGCCGAAGCCAAAGTGCAGACCAAGACGATCGCCTACAAGCATGGCGATCTGGAACTCGAAGGCTTCCTGGCCTGGGACGACGCAATCGAGGGCAAGCGGCCGGGCGTGCTGGTCGTGCACGAGTGGTGGGGGCTGAACGACTACGCTCGCGATCGGGCTCGTCAGTTGGCCAGCATGGGCTACGTGGCCTTTGCCATGGACATGTACGGCAAAGGCAAAAAGACCGAGCACCCGGCCGAGGCCAAGGAATGGGCCACGCAGGTCCGCTCGAATGCCGCCCAATGGAACGAGCGGGCGCGAAAGGGCTACGACATTCTGAAGGAGCAGGAGCTGGTCGATCCCAAGCGGATTGCAGCCATTGGCTACTGCTTTGGCGGATCCACCGTGCTTCAACTCGCGCTGCAAGGGGCCGATTTGAAGGCCGTGGCCAGCTTCCACGGGGCGCTGCCGATTCCCGAAAAGAGTCAGGTCGAGAAGGTGACGGGCAAAGTGCTGATCTGCCACGGCGCGGCCGACTCTTTCATTCCCGAGGAGACGATCCAGAAGTTCCGCGCGGCCATGGACGCGGGCGGGGCGGATTGGCAGATGATCTATTACGCGGGCGCACGGCACAGCTTTACCGTACCCGACGCTGACAAGGCGGGCATCGAAGGGATCAAGTATCAGAAGCACGCCGACGAACGAAGCTGGCGGCATTTGAAGTTGCTGCTGGATGAGGCATTCGCGAAGTAAGAAAATGCACTCTCGGTCCCAGACTCCGACTGACATCGTCGGCGGCCAACCTCTTATCGCCGGGCATGCCATCCGCGTGCTGGACATTTTCGTCTGGCACGAGCGGATGGGCCGCACGCCGGCTGAGATCGCCGCGCAGCACGGGCTGACCTTGGGGGACGTGCAAGCGGCGCTGGCCTATTGTTTCGATCACCGCGCCGAGATCGAGCGGGCGATCGCCGAGGGAGAAGACGTCGCCGAAATCTTCTGCCAGACGAAGCCGCCGCGGAGGGCGAGCCCCTCCAGCGGCGCGAACCCGCCGCCGTAAAGGCCCTTCTGTCTGGCATGAACCTCGACAACATTAACCGCCTGGGACGGGAACTCTACCGCGATCCCGCGTTGGCGGTCCCCATGCGCGACGCGCTGGAGGATCTGGGCATCAGTTGGCAGGCATGGATGGAGCAAAGCGGCACGCTCGACAGGTTGGCTGAATGCATGATCGTTGCGTTGGACGGCCGGATCGCTTCGCCCGACATTCTGCGCGACTATCTCAAGACCATCGGCTTTTTTCGAGCGACCGTGAAGCGGCTACGGCATATCAGGCAGGCGGAGTACGTTCCGCTCGCCAGGGCGCTCCATATACCCCCGGTGCTCGTGCGGGTGCAGTTCGCAGTCGTCGACAATTCAGAGCCAAGCGTCGCGGAATACAGATACCATTGGCATCCCCCTTCGCAGGAGTTGGCAAGGGAGATAATTCGCAGGACGCACGAGTTTTCCGTAAAGAGGCAAGGCCTGGATGAAGCGATCTTGGCGCTCGAGGTCACCCGGGGGAAATTCTTCGAAGAACTCCGAGAGACCGTTCGCGGGCACCATCCCGATGCTCGAGGTTACCAGATGTGCTTCGGAAATGGGCAATGGATCTCGCGCCGACCGGCTGTGTGGAACCCGCCCGACTGTTTTAACAGCGACTTGCTCGACGTCTTCGACGACTAGTCACCGAGTGAAACCGAAGGACCGGAAGGCCAATTCGATTCCCTTCTTCTTCCTCCGCGTCTCCGCGCGAAACTGTTCTTCCTATGACCCTACAGAGAACAATATTGCACGCGGAGGCGCGGAGACGCGGAGGAAGTAAGGCAGTGAAATGAGAATAGGCGGGGATCCGGCCCCTCAGCTTGAGACGCGCCCGGCGGCAAGCTACATTGGCGATCGACCTTCACCACCCTGTTGCGCGGCCTTGCCGGCCGCGATTCCGTGGCCGTGTTGCATTGGGCCGCGGAGGTAACCTCCCCCGCTTTCCCTCCCCAAGGACTCTCTCATGCGTACCGCCTTTGTTGTGTGTGCCGCCCTGGCCTGCATTCCCTTTGTGAGTTTTGCACAAGACAAAGCCGACGAGAAAGGCTTTATCAGCCTCTTCGACGGCAAGACGCTCGATGGCTGGAAAGTGAACGAAAGCCCCGACAGCATCAAGGTCGAGGACGGCAAGATCGTGACCAAGGGCAACCGCGCCCATCTGTTCTATGAAGGGGACGTGGCCAAGCACGACTTCAAGAACTTCCACTTCAAGGCCGACGTGATGACCAAGGCCAACTCGAACGCCGGGATCTATTTCCACACGGCCTTCCAGAAAGACGGCTGGCCCCAGAAGGGTTTTGAATGCCAGGTGAACAATTCCTACAAGAGCGACCCCCGCAAGACGGGCAGCCTGTACGCGGTGAAGGACGTGAAGGACGACCTGGTGAAGGATGATGTGTGGTTTACCTACGACATTGTGGTGCAGGGCAAGAAGGTCGAACTGTGGATCGACGGCAAGCTGGTCAACGAATGGACGCAGCCGGACGATTACGTGAACAAGGGCCAGCCGGATCGCAAGATCGACCGCGGCACGTTCGCCCTGCAGGCGCATGATCCGGGGAGCACGGTCTACTTCAAGAACCTGCGCGTGAAGCCGCTGGCCGACTAAATTGGATGTAGTTCACCGAGCGCCCAGGGTTGGTTCACGATTCCAACCTTGGGCGAGATGGTGCATGACTTCCAACGAGAGGAGCGAAGCTGAAATGAGCCCCGTTTACGGGGCTTCTTCGGCGCAGCCGTCCTAGGCCCGTGCTTTAGTACGGGTTGACGGAGCGAACGAAGTTTGTGTTTGAAGAGTTCTCAGCGCCCCGAGCCCCGTTTACGGGGCTTCTTGCTGAATCGGCTTGAGCCATTGGAGCTTCCCGCAACCGTTGCCCGACGACAAGCGCCCAAGGCTAAAGCCGCGGTCAGAGTAAGCCCCGTGAACGGGGCTGGCAGAACGAGCGTCGTAGTGGCTCAGCAACCCGTGCTGAAGCACGGGCCTAAGACGGCTGCGCCGAAGAAACCCCGTAAACGGGGCTCAATCAGGCCAGCCGCTAACCGCCTAACCACTCGCCACTAACCACTAACCACTAACCACTTCCTCCCACCCCTCTCTCCTCCCGGAGGAATACGCCCCATGCCCCTCAAACTCGCCATGCTCGGCATGTGGCACCCGCATGCCAGTGGAATCGTGAAGCAGGTGGCGGCCCACTCCGAGGAGTTCTCGTTGGTCGGCTTCTGGGACAGCGATCCTAAGCTGGCCGCCTCGCGACAGGAGCCCTGGGGCAAACTGCTCGGGGGGCCGATCAAGCTCTGCGAGCGTCCCGAGGACGTGTTTAAGCTCGGCATCGATGGCATCGTCACCGAAGGGCGGGTCTTCGAGAACGTCGGCCTGGCCAAGCTCGCGCTCGAAGCCGGTTTTCCTGTGATGCTCGAGAAGCCGGCGGGGACGAACCTGCGCGACTTCAGGGCCTTGGTCGATCTGGCGCAGAAGAAGCATCTGCGGGTGCAGTTGATCTACCTGTTCCGCTATATGTCGGCCATTCTGGAGATGCTGAAGCGGGGCAAGGCGGGCGAGTACGGCCGCATCTATGAGTTCCGGGCCCGGCTTCCCAAGCCATTGCACGAGTACGACCTGTTCGTCTCCGACCTGGGACGTTACTCCGGCGGCATCTTCTTCGAGATGGCTGGGCACATGGTCGACGTGATGGTCAGCCTGCTGGGCAAGCCGAAGAAGATCACTCCCTTCCTGGCCCATCATCATCCGTCGGCCGGCAAGTTCATCGACAATGGGCTAGCCGTGTGCGAATTCGAACATGCCTTTGCCACGCTCGAAGTTCCCGCCTTGGAGGTTGCGCCCCACTCACGCCGCTTCGAGGTCTACGGCACCGAAGGGGCTTGCATCGTGCCGCACCTGGGAAGCGGACATCTCTCGAACAAGAATGTGCAGCCGGTCGAGGTCTTTCAAAAGGGGATGAAAGACTGGCAGACGTTGGAGCCGACAGCCGCCACGCTGCAGATCGCCGACCTACGCGAGTTCGCCGCCGTACTGGCCGGCAAAAAGGATCCCGACTACACGCTGGAGCATGACCTGATCGTGCAGGAAACCTTGCTGGCGGCCAGCGGCATGCTCGAATCGTAACTGCGGTCCCTCCATTCCGCTTCCTGGGAGTTCCTCGCCATGCGCCTGTCCCGTCGCCAGTTTCTGCATCATGCGGCTGTCGGAGTTGCGGCCGGAGCATGGCTTTCGAGTCACCCGTTGGCTGCGCAGCAAACAGAGACTCCGCTCCCGCGTCGCCCCAAGGTGCCGGGCAAGCTGCTGCTGACCATGCAGGGCCGCAAGAAGGTCGACGGCAAGCTCATCGTCCAACCGTCGCAGGCTGAGTGGCAGGTGGCCGAGACGGCCATCGTGATCTGCGACATGTGGGACAACCACTGGTGCAAATCGGCGGCCGAGCGCGTCGATGCCATGGCGCCGGTCATGAACCGGGTGATCAGCGCCGCACGGGCCAACGGGGTGATGATCATTCACGCCCCCAGCGACACCATGGACTTCTACAAAGACACGCCGCAGCGCAAGCGGATGCTGCAGGCCCCCGCGGTCGAGCCGCCCGTGAAGATCGAGCGCTGGTGCTACCTCGACAAAGAGAAAGAGATCGCCCTGCCGATCGATGACTCGAAGGGAGGCTGCGACGATGCCGAGCCTCCCAAGAACTATCGGGCGTGGAAGCGGCAGCATGCGGCCCTCTCTATCGGCGGCTACGACGGCATCACCGACTCCGGGGTCGAACTCTACAACTTCAGCCAGCAGGAAGGGCTGAAGAACTTCGTCTTGATGGGCGTACACACCAACATGTGCGTACTCGGACGATCGTTCGGCATTCGCCAGTTGACTCGCCTGGGGCGCAACGTGGTGTTGGCTCGCGACCTGACCGACGCCATGTACGACCCGCGCGAGAAGCCGCAGGTCAGCCACGCCCGCGGCACGCAGATGGTGATCGAGCACATCGAGGAGCACTGGTGCCCGACGATCGAATCGGTCGCCCTGACCGGCGTGATTCCCGGCTCGGCCGATCCGCAAAAGTCGTAAGCTCGCCAAAGTGGGCGCAACCCACCCTAGCCCAGAGTCTCCGCCATGTTTGCTCGACGGATTGCTGCCGCGGTAGTTCTTTCCGTGGTTGCTTTCAATGGCACTGCGACGGTCAATGATCAGTGAGCGTCTTGACTAGAAGGACCATCCATATGGGCAAAGCGGCTATAGTTCTTGGAGCCATCTGGACCATTCTTGTCGCTGGATGTGGAGGCCCGCCCGTATACAAAGAGACCCGATTTCTCCTTCCCGATGGATTCCGAGGGCCGTTTGTCCTCATCAAAAAACCAGATGGGGCTGCAATTCAGGAGGTGGGCGGAATTATTTCCGTTAGAGTGCCTGCTTCAGGAATTTTGGCGTTGTCATCGTTTCAATTCCAAGAAGAATTCACCCACTGGCGCGCGATGACGGAAGGTGGCAAGGAGGTACCTGTGGAGGTCAATCAGGTGCCAGATGATGTGGTAGCCCTACGTGGCGGACGATTCGCCCTGAAACAGGGGTTTGATCCGAGGTTGGAATACTTCATTGGAACATCAAAAGAGTTTGACCAGTTCGACTTCGACAAATGGGTTCAGGCCAATCAGTAGGGATGCACACCAACATGTGCGTGCTGGGGCGTTCGTTCGGCATCCGCCAGTTGACGCGCCTGGGGCGCAACGTGGTTTTGGCCCGCGATCTGACCGACGCCATGTATGATCCGCGCGAAAAGCCACAGGTCAGTCACGCCCGCGGCACGCAGATGGTCATCGAGCACATCGAAGAGCACTGGTGCCCGACGATCGAATCGGTCGCCCTGACCGGCGTGATTCCCGGCTCGGCCGATCCCGAGAAATCGTAACGAACGGTGGGCCTAGCCATGTTTCTTCGTTTGATCCTTGCCGTGATCCTCTTTGTTGCGGCGTGCTCTCCCCACGGAGTTCGCGCCGCCGATTGGCCCCAGTTTCGCGGCCCGGCCGGATTGGGTTCCAGCAGCGAGGCCGGCATCCCCACGCGCTGGTCGGCCGAAGAAAACATCGTCTGGAAGGCCGACCTGCCCGGCTTTGGCGGCTCATGTCCCATCGTCTGCGGCACGCGCGTCTTTGTGACCTGCTACACGGGCTATGGGCAAGACATCGAGAAGCCCGGCCGCGAAGAGGATCTTGCCCGCGAGTTGCTCTGCTTCGAGCGTTCCACGGGCAAAAAGCTCTGGAGCCGTCGCGTGCCGGCTGCGCAGCCCGAGGCCAACTACCTCGACTTCCTGGTGCTGCACGGTTACGCGACCAGCACGCCGGTATGCGATGGGGAGCGTGTCTACGTCTTCTTCGGCAAGTCGGGCGTCTATGCCTACGATCTGGAAGGACGCGAGCAATGGCACGCCGATGTCGGGTCAAGCTTTCATTACTGGGGCTCGGCCGCCTCGCCGATCGTGTTGGGCGAGCATGTGATCGTGAATGCGGCCATCGAAGGGCAGGCGGTGCTGGCCCTGGATCGCAAGACCGGCAAAGAGATCTGGCGGGCGAAGAACCTGATTAGCTCCTGGAGCACGCCGGTTCCGGTAGAGACCGCCGACGGCAAGCGCGAACTGGTCATCAGCGTGAAGGGGAAGCTGGTCGCGCTGGACCCTGCCACCGGCGAGCGTCGCTGGAGCTTTAAGACGAACCAGTCTTATGCGTCCCCCACGCCGATTGCCGGCAAAGGGGTCTTGTACGCCGTCGACGCTCGCCCCAGCGCGGTGTTCGCCATTCGCACCGGCGGAGAAGGGGACGTCACCGAAACGCACGTCGTGTGGCGGGCCGATGGAGTCGGCTCGGGCATCACCTCGCCGGCCCGCTCAGGCGAGCATCTGTTCACGGTCGATGATGCGGGGCTGGCCGCCTGCATCGAAGTCGCCACCGGCAAGGTCCTGACGAAGAAACGGCTGCGGGCCGACCAGTCGAAGTTCTATGCCTCGCCGATCGTGGCTGATGGCAAGGTAATTGCGGTCTCGCGCGAGGCAGGAGCCTTCGTGCTGTCGGCCGATGCCGAGCTGCGCGAACTGAGCGTGAATCGCCTGGACGCGAGCATTGCCAACGCCACGCCGGCGGCTGCCGGCGGGCAGTTGTTCCTGCGCACCAACCTGGCGATCTATTGCATCGGCAGCAAGCAGTAGCGGCCAGCGGCGCTACGATTCGCCCGATGGCGGTGCAAACATCTGCGGCACGATCGTCTCCGCGAGTCGCGCCTTGACGAACTGCCGCAAGGCCGGCGAAGGCTCCATCGGCGTGCGGATGAACAGGGCCGCGATCACGTTCGTGGGCAGAATGAACAGGTTGAAGAGCGCCGCCCGGATGCCCCACCAGCCCGCGAACATGCAGTGCAGTGCGGCTCCCAGGCGATGCTTTCGCCCGCACGACGCGCACGACAGCTTCTGTTCCGAGGAGATCTCGTAAAAGATCAGATAGCCGGTGATCTTGGTGGCGTTGTAGAGATCATTGAATCCTCGCTCTCCGCAGTGCGGACACGGGGCCTCGAAAACCTCGATTACGTGCTTCTCGAAGACGTCGGGCGAAACGGCCTCTTCCGCCAGGGCAATCTGAAACCGGCTTACGCAGTCGGCGGAGCAGAACGGACGCTCCATGTAGGTTTCCGCCCCCGCCAGGATTCGCGATCCGCAACCAGTGCATTTCTCGAGCATGATGGCCACCTTGGATGGAACGGATCGGAAATGAGTCTGCGCCATGGAATGCTTGAAATTAGAAGGTCCGGCGCGAAAGTCAAATCGACGGTCAGAATCTCGCATTGTCTCACGATGGGCGGCTTCAACGTCGAGCAATGATTTTGCTTGCCGATCCCGGTGTCACCCGGTAAACCACAGGCATTGCCACGTCGAGATTTCGATGCCTCAGGGGAATCACCGCGTCATGAGCTTTGCACCCGTCGAACCGGCGTATCCTGTGACCCCAGCGACCAGCGGCAAGGCTATCACCAGCCTGGTGCTGGGGATCCTCTCCCTCTTCACCTGCATTACGGGCATCCCAGCGGCAATCCTGGGCTTCATGGCCCTGGGGGATATCAAACGCCAGCCGCGTCGGATTGGCGGCAAAGGGATGGCCATCGCGGGAATTGTGACCGGACTTTGCGGCATGGTGTTCTCGACGATCTTTTTCTTCCTGATCCCCGCGCTCGCGCAGGTTGGCAAGTCGGCGCAGCGCGCCCAAGCGACCAACCAAATGCGACAGATCGTTATGGCCGCATTGATTTACGAATCCGCGCATCACGCCTTGCCTAATGACATCATGTCCGCCGACGGCGAACCGCTGCTGAGCTGGCGGGTGGCCATTCTTCCTTTCATCGAGCGACAAGATCTGTATGCGAAGTTTAAGCTCAACGAACCTTGGAACAGTCCGCATAATCTGGCCCTGGTCAAGGAGATGCCTCAGATCTATGCCATTCAGGATCCTCGATTCCAACAGGGTGCTACGCCCTACCTGATGCCCTACGGTCCGGATGCGTTGAAACGTCCGCCAGCGCCGGGAGCAAAAGGGGTCACCTTCGGCGAGATTCGAGACGGCGCGTCCAACACCGCCCTCCTTGTCGAAGTGGATCCCGAACAGGCGGTGATCTGGACTAAACCCGACGACCTGCCCATTGATTTCGACCAGCCTCGCCGCGGTCTCGGAAACGTGCGATCGGGTGGTTTCCTGGCGGCCTTCTGCGATGGTTCGGTGGAGATCGTCGGCAACGACGAGTCGGATGCCGTCGTGGCGGCTCTCTTCACGCCCGATGGCGCCAAGAAACGGGACGAACCGCCTGGTGTGAGCTGGAATGATCGCCCGCGACCGAAGTAGTCGACTCTAGCCCCATCAGACAGCCTCTCCCGCACCCAAGGAGTTTGCGATGAGTTACGGGTCCCCTTCCGGTTCCCCCTCGACTAGTCCCAAAGCCACGATCAGCCTGGTGCTGGGGATCCTCTCCATCTTTACCTGCATCACGGGCATTCCGGCGGCGATCCTGGGCTTCATGGCCCTGGGGGATATCAATCGTTCGCCGCGCACGGTAGGTGGCAAGGGCCTGGCCATTACCGGCATCGTGACCGGCATTGGCGGGATGTTTGTTTCCGTGATCCTGATCCTGTTGGCACTCTTGCTGCCGGCGATCCAAGCGACTCGGGCGGCCGCCCAACGGACCCAGTCGATCAACCAGATGCGGATGATGACCCTCGCGGCGCACATGTTCGAGTCGACCAATCGCAAACTGCCTGATGACATCAAGTCCCCCGACGGCCGGCCGCTGTTGAGTTGGCGAGTGCATATTCTCCCGTACATCGAACAGAAGGCGCTCTACGACCAGTTCAAGCTCGACGAACCGTGGGACAGCCCGCACAATCTGCCCCTTTCGAAGATCATGCCTCCGACGTTTGTCAGCCCCAACAGTCTCGAAGTCGAAGCGGGAAAGACCGTCTATCTCCGCCCCAAGGGGAAGGAAATGGTCCTGGGAGGGACGACTCCTGACGGCGAGCCTATACCCGGTTTCAATTTGGGCGGCATCGTCGATGGAACCTCGAACACGCTGTTCCTGGTCGAGGCCGACGCCGATCAGGCGGTCCCCTGGACCAAGCCGGACGACCTGAATGTCGATCTCAAGCAACCGCGACGCGGCTTGGGAAAACAGATGCACGGCCGTTTCATTGCCGCTTTTCTGGACGGCACGGTCCGCGTTCTCGATGAAACGATTCCGGACCAAACGATCGGAAATATCATGACCCCCGATGGCAACGCGTGGGGACGACGAGAGAACATCCTGGGGCTCTGGTAGTGCCGTTAGCGCCGGAATGATCGCTCGGCCAGGCGCATGGCCTCCCAGTAAAACGCCTGAAACTCTTCCTCCGAGGGTTTCAGGCGGGGTGCAATCAACGCGCCGTTCATGGCCGAGAGGAGATCGTAGAGTCCCAGGTTCACCCACTCCCACAGGCACGAGTCAAAGTTGTACGACATCATGATGGGCGCGAGCCGCTTGCGCAGTCGGTCCACTTCGTCGCGCGGGATCCCTGCCTTCTCCAGATACCGGTAGCTGCCTGCGATCGATTCGGGGCCGAACTCCGTATCCAGGAACTCGTCCAGGATCATCGACCAGACCAGGTTCGCCTCAACGGTGGGAATGCGATTCCGCTCGGCAAACTTGCCGAGCACCTCTTTCTGCCTGGCATCCAAGAACAGGATCTCGCCGGTGTGCAGCCAGACCTCGGGTGGATTGGCCTTCAGGCAGATGGCACGCATCGCGCGCGAGAGCACCGTCGCGCTGGGGTAGACCGAGGCCGGCGCAAAGGGATAGTCGAGAAACGAAATCCCGCCGGGAAAGAAGAGCGTCTGCGCCATGTTGGGGATGATACCACACCAGCCCGACGCGCCAGCGAGGGGAACCCTGATTCAGTGTGAGCGTCTCCATTCTGGGTGGATTTCTCGGTTACCTCTGTTTCCTCCTGTTCAAAAGAGGAAGCAGGGGCAAGATGCGAACGAAGGGCAGCCCCCCCTCCCCAGCCCGCCCCACAAGTGGGAGCGAGCAGGAAGAGAGGGTCGTTTCACTCGGCCCACCGTTACGTCCTTCCACCCAGAATGGAGACGCTCACATCCTGGTTCATGTTGCCGTTCCAGGGTTCCCCGCGCTGGCGCGTCGGGCTGGTGTCAAAACGAAAAAGCCCGCGACTGCCGGAGCTTGTCCGGCCAGTGCGGGCGTTATCGATTCAGGGTTGGCGTAAGCAGCCGAGCGAGTCGGGTGCAGTTAGGCGATTTCGTCCAGCAGTCGGTCGAGCGCGACGTTCAAGCGGGCCTCGGTATCGTAGGTCCCGTTGGCAATCTGCGTGCGGATCTGCTGGATCCGTTCAAAGCGCATTTCAGACACGTTAGAGAGGCTTTCCAGAAGTTGTCCCATCTGAGAGATTTCCACCTCGTCTCGCGGCCGGACCGACTCGGTCACTTCAGCAGCGCGCGCGGGGCGGCTCGCCTGGCTAGGAGCAATGGAGTGGGGGCCGTGAACTGAACTGGGGCCGTAAATGTGCATCGCGGTCTCTCCTGGGGCAGGCGCGGCAAGCGGCCGGGAGACGACAGCGTCGCCCGGACCGTAAACGCGGTCTGCCGGTTGTGAATCTCAAAGCCCCCGCCACACGCGGGTTGCTTCGTTAAGGTTTTGGGAACTGGGCCTCCGACGGTGCGCTGTTTACGCTGCTCTCACGGCCAGGCTCGCCTGCTGCGAACCGTCCTCCGAAGTTGTACGTCTTCGTGGCCGCTCTAAGCCTCCTGGTAAACCGCCATCCTCCGTCCGACGTCCTTGTTCCGACTCACGTTCACCGGCGCCGCATTCCTTGTCGCAAGGTTCGACCTCGCGGGCACGGACTCGTTGCACCCTCATCATCGTCTGAGGAGGGCCGGCGATTTCATCGAAAACATGGACCCCGTTACAGCCCGTAACTCGTTACCTGCCCGACGCTACGGACTCACTTGCAATCCGCATTGCCGTTGCGACGCGTTTGAATCGGGCCAATCGGCACGATGCTCTCGCGCGGCGCTTGAGGCAGGGTCGCTCCTGGAGCTCGCGCAGCGAGACCCATTAGCGCGCGGAAGTATAGGAATGGAAGTGAGAACGAGCAAGGTCGATTTGAAGGGGGAAATGAGGGCGAGAAAGGCGACGGAAAGCATGCTGCGAGCAGTGCTTGCAGTGAGGGGACAGGGCAGGAAAGGGGCAAAGCGAACTTGGCGAGGCCCACACAAAGTACGTGAACAAGAGTTCGACAGAAAAGAATGGAGAGACTCTGCGAGGGGCATTCCTCCGCTCGAGCCCCTCGTCCACGACCGCGATAGCGGCTTGGGGGCCGATGCGGAGGAGAAGGTGGCAAGGGGCGGCCCCTTTTGCCGAACCGAGCGGAGGCTGACCTTCCGTCATTCGCTGATCCTTCTTGAGTCACGACATGCCTGCTTCGCGCATCGATCCGGGCCATGCCGTAACGCGTTGCACTCAGGTCTCATCCGGCTTCTTGGTACATGCTTCGCGCACGTCGGAGCGCCGCACAAAGTAGATCGTCCCGGCGAGCATGGCCACGACGACCATGCTCCAGAGGCCCAGCAGTCCGGCGTACAGCCAGAACATGACCGTCAGAATCGCCTCTTCGCCCTCGGGGACCGGCCGGTTGCGAAAGGGACCTAATTCCTCGTTGTGCCGGATCAACGTCAGGACCAGGCTGATGAGTTGATAGGGAATGGCCAGCACCGCCCCCGTATTCAACAACCCCGGGCCTCTCGCGTCACGGCGCAACATCCGGATGGCGCCGACAAGAAGCGCCAGCGACGCGACCACATGCCAGAGCATCCCGAAAAGTCCGATCAGGAACCAGTGCTCAGGGACCGCAGGCATGCCAGGGGCCGGGCGAGAGAGCATCGTCAGCGACTGGCCAAGCGACGAGTAGACTCCCATCACCCCCAGGATGACCATCAGGATGGGCACGGCCGTGAACCCGCGAGGAGCCGGAGCCCCACCGGCGGCCACAACCGGCGATGTCGCAGCACTGGGCGTCGACAAATAGGGATTCTCGGGATTCATCGGTGGCAAGCCTTGGTTTCCCAGTTGCGAAAACTCGGTTATACCGCTCGCATCGGCCAAGAATAGCCTTCAATCCCGCCGGCGGCTGCAGAGGCATAGAGTCGGCAGAGGCCCGCGAGGCCCACCGCTTCGGCCAGAGGATTCTTTCCCGATGCGAATTGCGAGTCGAACTTGTCCAGGGACACGAGGTTACTCGCCGGAGCGGTGGGCCTCGTTTCACTCTGCTCCGCCCTACGTTCTTCCACCCAGAATCGAGAGGCTCACACGCTCCCCACCCCTTCCATCCCCTCCCGTCCTACTCGCCACGCCCCGGCCCGATATAATGGTTCCGTCCGATGTGCATCCCCCAGCCGGTGGTCCCTCCGCTATGACCGAATCCGCTTATCCCGCCCTGTATCTCGATGGAATCAAGCATTTCAACATTTGCGATTTCTTCGAGGCCCATGAAGTCTGGGAAGAGTTGTGGCAAGAGGAACAGGGGGAGTCCAAAAAATTCTACCAGGGACTGATCCAGGCGGCCGTCGCCTTGCACCACTTCGGCAACGAAAACATCCGCGGCGCCCGCAAACTCAATGTCAGTTGCCGCAAATATCTCGATCCCTACCGCCCCCTGTACCAGGGACTCGATCTGGAAAAGTTTCTGAGTCAGCTCGACACCTGCTTCGCCGAAGCGATGGCCGCGACCGAAGAGTTTCCCAACGTCAAAGTCGTGCCCGACCTGATCCCCGAGATCCACCTCGCCCCGCCTGACGCGTAAGTTCGCCGGGTCGCTCGCTTGTTTCGCCTGCTCAACACCTCATGCTTCTCCCTCGCCTGACGTGGGAGAAAAAAATGGCTTCCATCCCTGACGGGTTCCATTTCTCGAAGTCCGAATTCTCCGGCCGGGTGCGTCTGTTCCCGCTGCCGAATCTGGTCCTCTACCCGCACGTTCTGAGGCCGCTGCACATCTTCGAGCCGCGTTACAGGGCGATGCTCGAGGACGCGATGGCCAGCGACTCGCTGATCGCTATGGCCGTGCTGGCCCCTGGATGGGAATCCGACTACGAAGGCCGCCCGCCGCTGTTGCCCTCGGCCTGCCTGGGGGGAGTGACCACGCATGCCCGGCTCGACGACGGCACGTATAACCTGCTGCTGCATGGGCTGCGCCGCATTCGCCTGATCCGCGAACTGCCCCCCGACAAGCTCTATCGCGAAGCCGAAGCCGAGGTGCTGGACGACGACTACCCGGCCGAGACGGCCGCGGATCGCCCGCGTCTGCGTCGGCAACTCGTGCAGTGCTTCAAGGAGCTGCTGCGCCCGTCGAGCACGCATGTGATCTCGCTCGGCTCCGGCGCGGCAGCCGGTCAGGCCCCGGCGTTCGAGGAGCTGCTCGATGGTCAATTGCCGCTGGGCGTGCTGACCGATGTGATGGCCTATGCCCTGGATCTTTCGCTTCCTTTGAAGGAGCGGCTGCTGGGGGAGACCAACGTCGACCATCGGGCGTCGATCCTGGTGGCCGAAGTCACGCGGCTTCGTGGCCAAGACACTCCCCGCCCCGATTTCCCTCCCAAGTTCAGCCCGAACTAGTGTAGGAAATTAGAACAATGAGGGAACCAATCTGACGTGCAAGATGCTTGTGTGAGCGGCAAGGCGCTAACCGCCGGTGGTTTGTGCTGCGATAGGACCACCGGCGGCTAGCGCCCTGCCGCTCAGTCCACGTTCTTAACTGTGAGACACGACACTCGTTTCGATCCCCCCAGGTCCCGGCTCCTCTCATGAATCCAAGCCCTTCCAACGGTTCGCATTCCTGTTCTCAAGAAGAAGACGAAGCCCGGGCGGCGATGCCCGATGGCTTTGTGGTCGATCAGCCGCGCATTGAGAAAGCGGTCCGCGAGATTCTGATCGCGGTAGGCGAGGACCCGGACCGCGAAGGGCTGCTGGAAACGCCCGCCCGCGTAGGGCGGATGTACGCCGAGATGTTTCGCGGCCTGCACGAAGACCCCCGCATTCATCTACGGAAGTTCTTCACCGAGAAGTACGACGAGATCGTGCTGGTCCGCGACATCAGCTTCAGCAGCATGTGCGAACATCACATGCTGCCGTTTCTGGGAAAGGCCCACATCGGCTACATGCCGGAGGGAAAAGTCGTGGGGCTTTCTAAACTGGCCCGCGTGGTCGAAGTGGTCGCCCGACGGCCGCAGGTTCAGGAGCGGATGACCGAGACGATCGCCGACTTGATGACCGACGAGCTGGGCGCCCGCGGCGTGGCCGTGGTGATTGAGGCCACGCATAGCTGCATGACGATTCGCGGCATCCGCAAACCGGGCAGTCTGTGCGTGACGTCGGCCATGCGGGGGATTTTTAGGTCGAATCTTTCGAGCCGCTCGGAAGTAATGACATTGATTTATGGAGGCGGGAAGTAGCTCGCCGCAGAGTGGGGTCGTATATAGGTCAATCCACTCTCTTCCCGCTCCCTCCCCCTTGTGGGGAGGGCTGGGGAGGGGGTTGAATCAGGGCATGTATCGCGATGAAGAACAGCGTGATTTTGCCCGACGCCTTCGGAATGAACCGACCGAGGCCGAGGAGCGTCTTTGGCACTTTCTGCGAGCGGGTTAACTCGGTTCTAAATTTCGCCGGCAGGCCGCCATCGGTTGTTACGTGGTCGACTTCGTTTGTCTCGCGCACAAACTGATTGTCGAACTGGATGGTCCGCAGCACCTCGAAGATTCCGCTCGCGAGCATGACCGAAGAAGGACCGAGTGGTTGAACTCGCTGGATGAGGACGTTCGGCAAGTGGTGGAGGAAATTCGGCGTGCTTTGGGCGAAGCTCAAGCGAGTACCGACCCCCTCCCCAGCCCTCCCCACAAGGGGGAGGGAGCAGGATGAAATATGTTTGGAGTCTTCCGGTTGAATAGAACCATTGATTGCTAGTGCAATCGCCCGCGATTGCGGATTGTTCGTTCTGCCTACCTTCTGCCTCCCGAGTTCCCCTTGAAGAAGAAACCCAAGACGCAGTCCGCTCCCCGCAGTGCCAAAGACAACGCCGAGCGGCGATCGAAACCGCTGGGGCTGCGGATCATCGGCGGCAAGCTGCGCCATCGCAAGCTGACCTATCACGGAGACGCGGTCGTGCGCCCCATGAAGGACCGCATCCGCGAGGCGCTCTTCAACCTGGTCGGCGTCGAGATCAAGGGCTACCACGTCCTGGATCTGTTCGCCGGCACCGGAGCGTTGGGGTTTGAGGCACTGAGCCGCGGTGCGGATCGCGTGACCTTTATCGAGCGGCACTTCCCCACGGCCGATGTGATTCGCGAGAACATGGCCCAACTCGAAGTGGCCGAGCAGTGCCAGGTGGTCACCAGCGACACGTTCATCTGGTGGAAGCTCGACGGTTTTCACCCGGTGGCCGAAGAGGGAATGCCCCCGCGGGCCTGGGTCATCTTCTGCTGCCCGCCGTACGAGTTCTATGTCTCGCGCGAAGCCGAGATGCACGAGTTGCTGGAAGCGATCTTTGCCCAGGCTCCGGCAGGAAGCGTGCTGGTGGTCGAGTCGGACTTGCGCTATCCGGTCGAGAATTTGCCCGCGCTGGGCGAATGGGATATTCGGCCGTATCCGCCGGCCCGCGTGGCGATTGTGCGGAAGTAGGGAGCGGCCCTTGTGGTGCAGGCGGCCCGCCTGCCGGCCCTGCTAACCAGCAATCCATCCTGCGGCCGGTGTCCAGAATGGATGGGCGGCTGGCAGGGCCGGCAGGCGGGACGCCTGCACCACAACGCGGTGAGAGCAGGGCTGACGAGGCGGAGCCTCGGGTTCGTGTGGTCCCAGGCAGAGCCTGGGACCAAGACTTAATGCCTACAGATTGCCGCGGGCTTCCTGCTCGCGCTCGATGGCCTCGAACAGGGCTTTGAAGTTTCCCTTGCCGAAGGCGTCGGATCCCTTGCGCTGGATGATCTCGTAGAACAGCGTGGGGCGGTCTTCGACCGGCTTGGTGAAGATCTGCAGCAGATAGCCTTTGTCGTCGCGGTCGATCAGGATCCCCAGCTTGCGGATCTCTTCGCGGCGCTCGTCGATCACGCCCACTCGATCCCAGACCTGGTCGTAGTACGAGTCGGGGACGATCAGAAACTCGACTCCGTTGTCTTTCATCACGCTGACCGTATGGACGATGTCTTTCACGGCCAAGGCGATGTGCTGCACGCCGGGACCGCCGTTGTAGTCCAGGTACTCTTGGATCTGACTCTTCCGCCGGCCCGCGGCGGGCTCGTTGATGGGGAACTTGACCATGTTCTTCGGGGCGGCCATCACCTGGCTGCGCAGCGCCGAGAACTCGGTGGAGATGTCTTTGTCGTCGAACGTCATGAACTGATGGAAGCCCAGCACCTTGTTGTAGTAGGTCCCCCAGTCGTTCATGCGGCCATCTTCCACATTCCCCACGATGTGGTCGATGCGGGCCAGTCCGACTCCCGGTGAAGGCTTGCGTCGCACCTTGTAGCCGGGCAGAAACGGTCCGTTGTAGTCGGCCATGGAAATGAGCGAGTGGAGCGTATCGCCATAGGCGCGGATCTTCGCCCGGCGGATCCGGCCATGCTCGTCCGACTTGTCGTACGGGGCCAGTGCCACCTTCGCGCCGCGGTTCACGGCCTCGTTGAAGATCGCGTCGACATCTTCGACCAAAAAGGCAATGTCCAAAACGCCATCGCCATGGACGCGGAGATGCTCAGACATGGGATCGGCCGGCGAGAGCGGCGTGCTGAGCACCAGGCGGATATCGCCCTGGTGCAGCACGTACGAGGCCTGCTCGCGGACACCGGTCTCGGGCCCCGCGTAGGCGATCTGCGAGAACCCGAAGGCGTGGCAATAGTAGTACGCCGCCTGTTTGGCGTTGCCGACCAGCAGTTCGACGTGGTGAATGGCCTTGAGCGGCAACGACGGGTTGATCGTGGGTGTGGTCGACATCGAAGAGGCCCTTGCAGCCAGGAGAATCCGGCGCGACCCGGAGGATCGCCCACCAGGGGTATTCTAGGAGTCCTGGCGATTGGGGCAAATCTGATCCGGGAAGGGGGCGCCGCGCAAGTGATGGACAAACGATGTGGTGGAACCACAGAGGCACAGAGACACAGAGGAAGAAAGGAAGAGATAACCGCCAAGACGCCAAGGAAGCCAAGAATGGGGAGAAAGAGAAAAAGGGGATTTTTGTCCACAGATGTCGCAGATCCACACAGATGAAAGGCGAAAGAAGCCTTCGCTTGAATGGTTCTTCGGTTCCTTTGCATTTCTTGGCGTCCTTGGCGTCTTGGCGGTTTATCCCCTTCTCCCAATTTCCTTTCTTCCTCTGTGTCTCTGCGTCTCTGTGGTTCAACTTCCTTCGTTGCGCTCTCTATCCCTGGCGGTTTCCCTGCCGAACCCTTCGGGGTAGGATTGAGAGCGTCGCGAAACGAGTCGCGGCCCTCGTCCCTTCGAAGTGTGGCTTCCATCGCTCTGGCGTGGAATGGATGCAAATAGCATGAGTTCGCTCCCCATCGTCGTCGTTCCCGAGATCCCCGCCGACATCGCCCCCGTGCGCGAGCGGCTCCCGTCGTGGCTCAAGCGGAACGTCCCCAAGGGGAACGCCAACCACTTCACGGCTAAGCTGCTCGACGACCTGAAGCTCGAGACCGTCTGCGACAATGCGAAGTGCCCCAATCGCATGGAGTGCTACTCGCAGAAGACGGCCACGTTCATGATCCTGGGGAACGTCTGCACGCGGCCGTGCGGGTTCTGCGCCGTGGCCAAGGGACGGACCCAGGCCGTGGAACTGGACGAGCCCGCCCGGCTGGCCGAAGCGGCGCTGCGTCTGGGACTGAAGCACGTGGTCATCACGGCCGTGACGCGCGATGATCTGCCCGATGGAGGGGCCGAGCATTTCTATCAGTGCGTGCTGGCCGTGCGTGCCAAGACCGGCGCTGCGGTGGAGGTTCTCACCTCGGACTTCGCCGGCAGTCGAGCGGCGGTCGATCGCGTCTGCGAGGCCGTGCCCGAGGTCTTCAACCACAATACGGAGACGGTCCCCCGGCTGTACCGCGAAGTTCGCGGCCGCAAAAGCGAATACGCCTGGACGCTGGAACTGCTGGCCCGGGTGAAGCAGCAGAACCCGGCCATCAAGACCAAGAGCGGTCTGATGCTGGGCCTGGGCGAGACCCGCGAGGAACTCTTTGATACGCTGGCCGACCTGCTGGCCAATGGCTGCGAGATGCTGACCCTGGGCCAGTACCTGCAGCCCTCGCCGGAGCATTTGCCGGTGAAGCGGTACGTTCCGCCCGAGGAGTTCGACGAGATCGGCCGACAGGCCAAGTCGATGGGCTTCGCCAAAGTGGCCAGCGGACCGTTTGTGCGCTCGAGCTATCACGCCCGAGATCTGGCCGAGGCCGATCCTGAGAGCGGCCTGCTGACGCTCAGCGGTTAATCGCCCATGAGCGATCCCGCTGCTCCGCGCCGCGATGTCACGCTGCCCGAACTGGGGCTTGGCGAGCAGCAAGTCCGCGCCAGCGTGTGGCTGGTGGATCAAGGGGACGAAGTCTCCGAGGGGGATCGTCTGCTGGAAGTGGTAGCCAGCAACGTGACAATCGACATCCCCGCGCCGGTGTCTGGCGTGCTTGAGGAGCAACTCGTGAGCGAGGGGGACGCGCTCGTTCCTGGGCAGTTACTGGGGTTCATCGTGGAAGAGTCGCCGGAGTAGTCGCCAGGCTGGCGGGGCTCTTTGAACAGCCCGTTTAGGCGCCGGTTCCCAGCGGCTCCAGAATCGCCTTCTGAGTTTCCGAAGGACGGAACTGCTTGCCGATGTTGTTCTTGTAGAAGACGCTGCGCACCAAGCCAAACAGCTCGCTGAACTTCAGGGTTCGCTCTGACCCGATCAGAGAGTTGGGCGGCCAAGGGTCCCAGCAGGTGCAGGTGCTGTTGCCGGCGACTCCGTCGGTCCGCAGGGCCACCAGCACCATAAAGTGCATGTCGGCTCCTCCCGCCCCGCCGATGATCTCGGCCTTCGCTTCCAGCATTAAGGCCCCGTGCAGACTCAGCAACGAACTGATGGCCGATGGACTGGCGCGAATACTACGCTCCCGATTCAGTCCGTGCTCTTTGGCGTATAAATCAAGATTCGACTGGTCAGTCGAGATGAACTTATCTTTGTCGTAGTTGGCTTTTCCGGTGGTAACGGCCGACTGGTTAATGTTGTAGATCATGGCCGTGGCCGCTTTCCAACAAGTCGAGTACGTCTTTTGCGACTGCGGCATCACCTGGAAACGATAGTCGATCAGTTTGTCCTTGCCCAACAGCGCATTCCATGTCGCGTCGTCGACGATGCCGTCGCAGACCAGCACGTTGCCGCCCTGGTAGCGTTGGACGATCGACTCCAGATCAGGGTCGTACTTGGTCCGACTCTTGATCATGTTGCTCTTCTTGAGATGAAAGAAGTGCAGGCTCAAGAGCTCGCACAGCTTCTCGACCTCCGGGCCTTTATCGCCGGGAAACAACCATTTGGGATTCTTGCCGCTGGCCATGAGTGGCGCTCCGAGACAACATTGATAGCGAGCCCGCAAATACGCGGGTGGGAGGCATTATCCGGGGCAAGTTCGCGCCGAACAAGCAAAAACTCGCGGCGCAAGCGATTGGGCGCCTTAGGCCGTCGCCCGCACCCTCGCTGCGCCTGCGACAACAGATCTTCCGCCCGCGAGGCCGGATCACCGCAGGGCAGACGAAATGCAGTTGAGCCACAGAGGCAAGAGGAAGAACAGCGAAGTAAGTCAACAAAGCTGCAGCTCCCTTTGGTGTCTCTTCCTTCCGCCTCGGTGACTCTGTGGTTCCCATCGAATCGCACAACATCACATCGCCACCCGATGCGGCTCTTCGCTCCAGGCCGTCACCTCCGAGAGCCCCTCGACCGCCGCGGCGATCTGCGCCACCAACTCTTCCGCCCGCGAGGCCGGCGCGCCGGTGAACTTGGCCAGATGGATCATCGTAACCAGCTCGCGCACCCAGGCCAGCGTGGCCAACAGATCGTCGTGGGCCTGGCGGCGGACTTCGCGCAGCCGATTCAGATGGCCTTGGCGGGCCTGCTCGCTTTGTCGCAGGCGATCTCCCGCACGGGGCGATCCCCTATCGGCGGATGCGGCAGTTGAAGCGTCGGCTTTCGGCTCCGTCGCGGACTGCGTGTGAAACTCAGGCCGCGCCAGCAATCGGTCGAGTTCGCGAATCCGCGCGGCCTGGCTCTTCCAGGCCCCTTTCAACTCGTCGAGCCGCACGGTCTCGCGGGCCAACGCCTCCTCGGCCCAGCCGTCCAGGCTTGTCAGGGCCCTGTCTAACTCGGTCTCGACCTGGGCAATCGCCAGGGCCATCTCGTCCGTGGGTTCCGGCGTTTCCACTGCTCCTGGCATGCCCGGTACAGCCGCTGCCGTGTCACGCGGGCCGAGCAGAATCGGCACATACACCGGCCAGAACAACACGGCCGAGACGACGCGAAAGACGCGCTCCGCCCACGGCCGATGGCGGTCGTTCACCTGGGCGGCCACCGCCGTGGCCAGGCCGAATATCGTGTAGAAGACCAAGGTTTCTGGGATGCCCATGGGAAGTTCCTTTCGCCTGTCAGGCGTTGCCGGCTGCGGTCGCTTTGAGCGCCGCCAGCTGTTCTTCGATCGCTGCGTCGTCCTCCCGGTCGTCGGGCTCGTTCCAATCATTCGCGTCCAACTCGTCGCGCGCGTCGGCCTCGGCCTCGGCACGTTCTGCTTTCTCGCACATCCGCACAAACAGCGAATCGGCGTTGTCATCGTCGCGCCAGCCAATCCGACGGTCCGTCAGCTTGCGTCGTGCCCGGGCAGCCTGTGTCCGAGCGATCAGCGCGGCCAGCTTCCGGCGGGCTTCGCCCAGCCGCACCCGCATGGCGTCGATCTGCCGGCGAAGTTGCCGGGCCGTCGCCCCGGTCCGCTCGCACTCGTCTTCGAGCGCGCCAATCACCCGGGCGTGCTCCGCTTTGCGAGTGAGCGCCCGGCGCGCTAGGGGATCGTCCCCTGCGGCCACGGCCCGTTGGGCCCGACCTTGCCAGCGGCTTGCTTCCTTACGCTCGGCCTCCAATTGCCGCGCCAACAGCTTCTCGCCGGCCAGCACTTTCACGGCATCATCCGACGCCTGCCCTACGGCGGTCTCCATCTCGCGAATGGCTTGCCGTAGCAGCGGTTCGGGGTCCTCGTAGCGGTCGACCAGGTCGTTCAAGTTCGCAGAGAGAATGTCGCTGACACGTTGAAAGAGTCCCATCGATCGGCTCCTTGGAAAGGATAGGTTGAGAATGTCTGAGAGTGTGAAACCTGTAGGGAACGCCCTCCGTGGCGTTCCGTGAATCACGGCCGACACGGATTTCGCCAGAGGATCTCGAAGAATCGGTAGCCCTCCGTTGGTCACGGAACGCCACGGAGGGCGTTCCCTACAGACTCGTTGGCCACGTTGCACTAGCCCGCGCTCCACTGCCACAGGGTGTAGATCATCACCGGTGTGACCGCCGTGAAGCAGCCGCACCAGGCGACCATCAGTCGTTTCAGAAAGAGCACCCGCTCCCATCGCCCGGCGAAGGGCAGCGTGTCGCTCAGATCCACAAAGCCGGTGTAGAGCGAGTTCACTCCCAGCAGGCCCGCGACAAACGGCAGGGTCAGTCCCCAGGTCAGGGCCAGGTCTACGCCGGATCGGGGGAACTCAAACACCACCAGGCCCAGCACGCCTGCCAGGTAGATCGGCAGAATGCCGAGCAGGGCGATGGCACTGGTCGCGGCTGCTTTCAAGGCGTGCGCGGCCACCTGCAGCATCGAAGTCTTCAGGCCAGCCAACAGTCCGTAGAAGTAGAACGAGGGAAGGCAGACACCGATCGCCGCGCACATGCCGATCGAATAGGCCAGAATCAGATGCAGCGCGGAGCCATCAAGCCAGTGCGTCCACACGCCTGTCGTCGCCTCGAACGTGACCAAGGGCCCGTTGCAGCCTCCTTCGAGCCAGGCGGCCAGCGAGTTCAGCTCCGGCCAGATGCCGGCCAGGCAGAACAGCATCGCCAGCACCACGCCAAACGCGGCATAACCGGCCAGTGCGATCCCCAACAGTCGTGGGATCAGCTCGCGCTGCATCACCGGCTGTCGGGCCAGGTAGTTCAGCCGAGGCTGATTCTTCAGCACTAGCTCCACCAGGTTGGCCAGGGCGGTTTCGCGGAGCTCCGCTGGCGGTTGCGGAATCGTTTCCGGCACTTTTTTCGCGGGAATCTCGCTGAACACGAGCTCGGCGTCGACGACATCGTCGCTTAGCGGAGTCTTCGCACGCAGCTTCTCGACGAATGCTTCAACGCGGGTCATGGTACGTTCCTTGTGTTGGATCGCTTAGAGCGTGAATTGGAAGAGCCCGAAGAAGTGGAACAGCTCGGCGCCGATGGCGGCTACCAGGGCCAGCCACCACAGCGGCAGCCGGCCGCGCTCGGGCTCGAGCTTCTCCATCACCCGGCCGAAGATGTCTCCCATGGCCACGCCGACGCCGGTAAAGACCCCCAGGTTCACCAGCCACACAGCCCAGGGAATGGGCACAGCCACGGTGAAGAACCAGTTGATCGGAATCGAAGCCACCATCGCCAGCCCGCCCCAACTGGTCGTCACCATGGCGGCCAGCAGCGTGGTCGAGGGAGGGAGCTTGGAGCCCGACAAGCTGTTCAGGATGTACAGCGCCGGCAGGGGAATGCACCAGGCAAGTCCGGCCGCGGTGGTGCAGGCCACGGCCGAGTAGAAGATCTGCTGGCTGCCGCCCAGAATGCCCATGGTCATGCCATAGGTGGTCGTCCCCAACACGGCCGTGGCCATGAGTGCGGCCCACACATACCAGGCATAGCGGACCTGCCCCCGCTGGTAGTTGAGGGCGAATTCCTCGGGCTCGCGCAGGGCGAGTCCCACATGGGCCAGGGCGAGCTTTAAAGTTCCGGCTGCCATGGTAAAGCTCCTGCAAGGTTTTTGCGTATGGGCCATCTCTCTGCGGGAGAAACCGCGGGAGAGCCAAGGCATTAACCGGAGATTTACCAACGGGCCGAGCAGCCCCGCTTTACGGGCCGCCCACAGCATGGTGCGCTGTTACTGCACCAAGACTCCATCCAGCACTTGGCGCACTTTGATCGCCAGCGTATTGGGCGTAAACGGCTTGCGGATAAAGGCCACATCTTCTTGCAGGATTCCATGGCGGATCACGGCATCCTCGGTGTATCCGCTCATGTACAGCACTTTGATGCCCGGATAGAGCGTGCGAACCTTTTCGGCGAGTTCGCGGCCGCTCATGCCGGGCATCACCACGTCGGTCACCAGAATGTCCAGATGGGGTCGGTCCTCGATCGATGCCAGCGCACCGAGTCCATCTGAAGCCGCGAGCACGGCGTAGCCGTGTGATTCGAGCCCCATCAGGGCGATCTTTCGCACGTCCGCCTGGTCTTCCACAAGCAGAATCGATTCGTTCCCGCCACGGATCCGCTGAGGCTCGCGTGCATTCTCGGCGGCTTCCCCGGCACCCCCCACGGCCAGGTAGAAGAGCAACCCCAACTGATTTTGCGGGGCGGAAACCCACAGCGACATGCGGGGTGTGGCAAACAGGAAATTGGCCGTCGCCAGTCCCAAAAGGAGTGTGACGAGGGCGGGCCTCAAGCCCGCACGATTGGCGATCCACAGTGCCGGAAAGACGAAGAGGATATAGGGGTAGGTGTCGGCTAGAATCGGGTCAAACAGGTAGCGAATGGTTGCGGTCAGGGCGATCGCCACCACGATCCATATACCGACCTTCAGAGGGGGGTTTCGATCGAGTGAGGTGGCCACAGCAGTCTCGCATCGGAGAGGATTGCACGATGTGTGATGCAATGTGCCTCACCCGTCAGGGTAGCGGAATCCTACCATGTAGTGGAGTCCCCCTAAAGGAGAGGGTTTCATTTGTCAGTTTTTTGGCTTTCTGATGGGGATCGCTAGGGAAAGGTTTAGGTTGAATGCCTGAGTCGGACCCACAACTGTAGATCTAAATTAAGTCTAATAATAAATTATTTAGATATATCAAACTGGACCAATTTTATGGTATACTACGAATAGGTCGACGTGAAAGGGCATGGGACCGCCAAGCAACTCCCACCCGCAAAGTGACACCGAGGGGCGCGCCAACCCGCAAAGTTACACGGGCGCAAAGTGACGCGGGCGAGCTGCCAGAGCTGCTGGAAGACTCGCCGATGACGAAGACCCCCACCACCTCGCGTGGTGGGTGAATCAGGTTGAAAGGCTAGGTCCGTCGATCTCGCGCGCTCGTTTTGGGGCAGCCGCTGGCGAAGCCAGCGGCTGCCCCAAAAGCGCGGGGAGGAGGGGCTGTGTCTAGCCTTTCAACCTCCTTCACCCACGACACAAGGTCGTGGGGGTCGACCAACTCGCAAAGTTACATGTCCCCCGCAGCGCCGGCGTCCCGCGGGACTTCGATGTCCCAACTCGCAAAGTTACACCGAGGGTCGACCAACCCGCAAAGTTACATGTCCTCCGCAGCGCCGGCGTCCCGCGGGACTTCGATGTCCCAACCCGCAAAGTTATATGTCCCCCGCAGCGCCGGCGTCCCGCGGGACTTCGATGTCCCAACCCGCAAAGTTACACCGAGGGTCGACCAACTCGCAAAGTTACATGTCCCCCGCAGCGCCGGCGTCCCGCGGGACTTCGATGTCCCAACCCGCAAAGTGACGCATTCGCCCCCACCTTCGCGGGCGTGCGTGCCCCTGCGCCGTCGTGCCTTCCGAGGACCAGCGCAACTCAGCCCCCTAGACCACCGGCGTCTTGAACGCGCGCCCCGCAATCTCGCGCACATACTGCGGCACGGCATAGCCGGGCAACCGGCCTCGCAATTGCTCCACCAACGCCCGGCCCGTTTCCTCGGGGACTTCAAAATGAGCCGCACCGGCCACGCGGTCCAGTTGATGTAGGTAATAGGGCATCACCCGCAAGTCGACCAGCCGTTCGCACAGATTGGCCAGTGCTTCGACTGAGTCGTTCACTCCGCCGAGCAGCACCGCCTGGTTCAACACCGGCACGCCGGCCGAGACCAGCCGCCCCAACGCCGCGCAGGTAGCGTCGTCCAGTTCGTTCGCATGATTGGCATGCACCACCATCCAGGGCGTCAGCCGCGTGCCGGTCAGCCAGGCCAGCATGGCGTCGTCCACCCGTTCCGGCAGCACGATCGGCCATCGACTATGAATCCGCAGCCGGGCCAGATGTGGGATCTCGGCCAGCCGCTCCACCAGCCGCGACAACTGCGCATCGACCAACGACAGCGGATCGCCGCCGCTCAGGATCACCTCGTGGATCGAAGCATCACCGGCCAGGTACTCGATCGCCGGCTCCCAATCCGCCAGTCCATGCGGGCCTTCGCTGTAAGGAAAGTGCCGGCGGAAGCAGTAGCGGCAGTGGACCGCACAGGCCCCGGTCAGGACCAGCAGCGCCCGTCCCTGGTACTTGTGCAGCAGCCCGGGCGCAGCGGCCGCGGCAGAATCGCCCACGGGATCGGCCGTAAAGCCCGCAGCCGGAATGATTTCCTGAGCCAGCGGCAGAACCTGCCGCAGCAGGGGATCGTGCGGGTCGCCGAGCTTCATACGGGCCACGTAGCCACGCGGCACACGCAACTGAAAGCTCTCGGCGGCCGCCAGCGCACCGGCGTGAAACTCACCCGGAAGCTCCAGCAGCCGGCAGAGTTCCAGCGGGTCGCGGACCGCTTCGCGCAAGGCCCGTTGCCAGGGCGCGGATCGCGTGGGCAGAGGCCCTGGCGAAAAATCGGCCGTTTTCGTTACAATGCTCATACTCAAAACGCCCCGCGGCTTTCCCAGGGGCTGATTGTTTGCTTACGGAGAGATGGAAGCTCCGAGATGCGTGGTTCACGCGTGCCACTTAGCAGGATGCGCGTCCACTGCGTGTCAGCATACCCCCCAATCCCCAGGAAGCGAAGCAGGTACCAGTCGTGGCAGGTTACAACGTCGGCGAGTTGCGCAAGGGTCTCAAGGTGCAGATCGAGGGAGACCCCTTCTTGATTGTGGAGTGCAACTTCGTCAAGCCGGGCAAAGGCCAGGCCATGTACAAGTTGCGATTAAAAAATCTGCTCAAGGGGACGGTCATCGACCGCACCTACAAGAGCGGCGACGGCATCGATGCCGCGGACGTCTCGGAGATCGAGGCTCAGTACCTCTATCGCCAGGCCGACAAGTTCGTCTTCATGGACAACGAAAACTTCGAGCAGATGGAACTGACCGAAGAACAGGTCGGCGACGCCAAGAAGTTCATCAAAGAGAACATGGTCTGTTCCATGGTGACCTTCAACGGCAATCCCATCAGCCTCGAAGCTCCCAGCCACGTGGTGCTGCGGGTCGAGTACTGCGAGCCGGCGGTTCGCGGCAACACGGCCACCGGGCTGACCAAGCCGGTCACGCTGGAGACTGGGGCCGTTGTGACTGTCCCCGCGTTTATCTCGCAGGGAGACCTGCTGAGAATCGACACGCGGACCGAAGAGTACCTGGAACGGGTGAAGGAGTAGCCGCGACGTGGACGAGGGAGCTCGCGCAGCCGCAGGCACCTTGGCCACGCCCAGTCGCTACGTGGTCGGGATCGATCTAGGGACAACCAACTCGGCCGTGGCCTATGTGGACTCGGCCGAAGCTCCCTGGCGCGTTCGTACCTTCGCGGTCCCACAGGTCGTGGCCGCCGGCCAGGTCGAAGCCCGCGAAACGCTCCCTTCCTTTCACTACCAACCGGCCACCGGCGAACTGCCCGCAGGGGCGTTGAAGCTACCCTGGAATCGACAAGAGCCCACGCATGCCGTGGGCTTTTTTGCGCGCGACCACGGCGCGCTGGTGCCAGGCAGGTTGATCGGCTCGGCCAAGAGCTGGCTCTGCCACTCCGGCGTCGATCGCACCGCCGAACTGCTCCCCTGGCATGGCGCGCCCGATGTCGAGAAGCTGTCGCCGGTCGAGGCCAGTTCGCGCTATCTGGCCCACATCCGCGCAGCCTGGGACGCGCAGTTCCGCGAGCATCCGCTGGCCGCGCAAGAGATCGTCCTCACGCTGCCAGCCTCGTTCGACGAAGTGGCTCGCGAGCTGACAATCGACGCGGCCAAGCGAGCGGGGCTGTCCCGCGTGGTGCTGATCGAAGAGCCGCAGGCGGCCTTCTATGCCTGGATCAACAACCATGCCGAGAGCTGGGACCAGCACGTCAGCCCCGGGCAGAAGATCCTGGTCTGCGACATCGGCGGCGGCACCAGCGACTTCACACTGATCCGCGTCCGCCGGGGCGAAAGCGGCAAGGTGCAGTTTCATCGGGTGGCCGTGGGCGAGCATCTGATCCTCGGCGGCGACAATCTCGATCTGGCGCTAGCCCATCATCTGGAGCGGAAGCTGAAGGGGGACGAGAAGCTGTCGCCCCGCCAGTGGGATGTGCTGGTCCGCGTCTGTCGTCAGGCCAAAGAGACGCTGCTGGGGGATAAGCCGCCCGAGTCGATGATGCTGAACTTGCCCGGCTCGGGATCGAAGCTCATCGGCGGCGGCTTGCAGGTCGAGGTCCGGCGGGACGAGGTGCAGCGTGTGCTGGTGGAAGGCTTCTTTCCGCAGGTCGCGCTCGACGCCCGGCCGACGAGCTTGCGCTCAGGCTTTCAAGAGTTTGGGCTACCGTACGCCCCTGATGCGGCGGTAACTCGCTACCTGGCGGCGTTCCTTACGGCTCATCGCAACGTGGCGTTGGAAGAGACCGAACATTCGAAAGCGGGCCACGACACCGCGCGGCCTGACATTGTGCTCTTCAACGGTGGCATGTTTGAATCGCCCGAGATCCGCACGCGGCTCTTGGAGGTGCTGGCCTCGTGGTTTCCGGCGGCGAAGGGTCCGGCGTGGAAGCCGATGGTGATGGACAACGACCGGCTCGATCTGGCCGTGGCCCGCGGGGCGGCCTATTACGGCATGGTCCGCCGGGGGCAAGGGGTCCGCATCGCCGCCGAGCTGGCCCGCACTTATTACATTGGGGTCGATCGTGGGGATGCGGCTGAGGCTTCCGTCGTCTGCCTGGTGCCGGCCAATGCCGAGCCGGGTCGCGACATCAACCTGGTCGAGCCCGCCTTCAATCTGCTGGTCTCCGCGCCGGTCGAGTTCCCGCTGTATGTCTCCAGCACTCGGCTCACCGATCCGCCGGGGGCCGTGGTGCCGGTCGACCGCGAGCAGATGACCCCGCTGTCGCCGATTCGCACGGTGCTGAAGACCTCGAAGAAGGAAGCGGGCGAAGAAGGGACCGTGCCCGTCAATCTGCATGCGCGGCTCAGCGAGATCGGCACGGTCGATCTGTGGTGCAGCCAGCGAAGCGGAGGCCGCACCTGGCGGCTGGTGTTCGATGTGCGATCGGCCACTGAGACCGACCGCACCGCCCACGAAGGAGCGGGCGAGCGCGAGGGCTTCCTTGATGAAGAGACCTGGCAGAAATGCCGGGCGATCCTGGATGGAGTCTTCTCCCCTGCCGGCAGCGAGAAGCCCGACGGCCTGATGAAACGCCTGGCCGAAGCGCTGGGCACGGGGCGCGACGAATGGCCGACCTCGCTGTTGCGGCGGCTTTGGGAAACGCTGATCGAACTCGAACCCGGCCGCCGGCGCAGCGCTTCGCACGAAGCTCGTTGGGCGAACCTGCTGGGCTTCTCGCTGCGGCCCGGCTACGGGCTGGCGCTCGACGACTGGCGCGTGGCCGAGACCTGGCGGCTGCTGTTCGGCAAGCTGATTCACCCCTCGGCCGTCTGCCAGACGGAGTGGTGGATTCTGTGGCGGCGCATCGCCGGGGGGCTGGCCGGCGGGCAGCAGCGGGCGCTGGCCGATCCGTTGCTCGCGCCGATCCGGGCCCTCTATCGCCGGCTGACGAACAAAGGCAAAGGGGAGTACTCGTTCGGCCCGCAGGAGTCGGTCGAAATCTGGCGGCTGCTGGGCTCGCTCGAGTTGCTCCCGGCGGCCACCAAGATCGAGCTCGGGCAGATGCTGGTGGAACTGCTGAACAAGAAGAAGATGGAGGCCGTCTGGCCGGCCATGACTTGGGCGCTGGGGCGCATCGCGGCGCGCCGACCGGTTTACGGCCCGCTGAATGGGGTCGTCCCCGTCGATCTGGCGGCCGAGTGGCTCGCGGCCGGGCTGCGTACCTTCCCCACGGATCCGGCCAGTCACTTGGCGGTGATGCAGATGGCTCGCCGCACGGGCGATCGCCACCGCGATTTGCCTGAGAAGCTGCGGAGCGAAGTGCTGGCGTGGCTGGCTCGCGAGAAGGCAGCGTCCCATCTGGCCGATCTGGTCCGCGAGGTGGGCGAGCTCGATCGCGAAGAGCAGGGCAAGGTCTTTGGCGAGTCCCTCCCCAAGGGCCTGCGGATTCTGTAGGCTGCGGCAGGCGTTCACTTCCCCGCGTTCAACTTCGTGAGGCTCCCCTGGAACCCGCCCTCGCCTGGACCCCGCGCGACTCGCACGCGCTGGCGGAAATCATTCGCCTGGCTCTGGCCGAAGACATCGGCCCCGGCGATCTGACGACGAACACGCTGGTTCCTGCCGGCGCGACGGCCAGCGCCGCGATCGTGGCTCGCCAGGCAGGCGTGGTGGCCGGGCTGCCAGCCGCGGCCGAAGCTTACAAAGCCGTCGATGACGCAGTGACGTTTGAGCCGGCCGTGGTGGACGGCACGCTGGTCACGCGCGGCCAGACGGTTGCGGTCGTGAGCGGACTGGCTCGCAGCCTGCTGACCGGCGAACGGCTGGCCCTGAATCTGCTCGGCCGCTTGAGCGGCATCGCCAGTCTGACGCGGCAGTATGTCGACGCCGTGACCGGCAGCCGTGCGGGGATCTTCGACACCCGCAAGACAACGCCCGGTTGGCGGCTGCTGGAGAAGTACGCGGTCCGCGCCGGCGGAGGCCGCAACCATCGCATGGGTCTGTTCGACGCGGTGCTGATCAAAGACAACCACCTGGCGTTCGGTGCTGCGGGGAAAGAGTCCGGCAGCTATACCCCCGCCGAAGCGGTCACTCGCACCCGCGCCACGGCCCCGGCTGGCACGGTGATCGAAGTCGAGGTCGACACGCTCCAGCAACTCGCCCTGGTGCTTCCTGCTGGTCCCGACATTGTGCTGCTCGACAACATGCCGCCCCAGATGCTGCGCTCGGCGGTGGCGCAGCGCGATGCCGGGTTCCCCAAGATCGAGCTGGAAGCCTCGGGCGGAGTGAACCTGAGCACCGTCGGCGAGATCGCTCGATCGGGCGTCGAGCGGATCAGCGTCGGCGCGCTCACACACTCGGCCATCGCGTTGGATCTGGGGCTCGATTGGCTGTAGTCTCACCCCTCCTCTCCCTTCGTGAAGAAAGCATTCCGCAGGAACCCTCATGCGCATTACGCGGATCGAATCGATCGAACTCCGGCTGCCTCAGATCACCGAGAAGACCGCCGGCACGCAAGATACGCTGCTGGTGAAGGTGCATACCGACGAAGGGCTGGTCGGCATCGGCGAGATCGACAGCTCGCCGCGCGTCTCGAAGGCCATCATCGAAGCGCCGGTCAGCCACACGATCGTCCGCGGCCTGCAAGAAGTGCTGATCGGCGCCGACCCGCTCGAAAACGAAGTCCTCTGGCATCGCATGTACCAGGCGACCGTTTACATGGGACGCCGGGCCGCCGTGATTCACACCATGGCCGGCATCGACCTGGCCCTGTGGGACCTGAAGGGGAAAGCCTTCGGCGTGCCAGTCTGGAAGCTGCTTGGCGGGGCGTTTCGCCAGAAGATCCGCGCCTATGCCAGCATTCTGTTCGGGGCCACGCCGGCCGCGACCGAGGCGATCGGCCAGCGCTGGCGCAAGGCGGGCTTTACCGCCGTGAAGTTTGGCTGGGAGCCGCTGGGCGAGAGCGAAGCCAAGGACATCGCCCTGGTCGAAGGGGCCCGCCGTGGCATCGGCGACGACGCCTGGCTGATGGTCGACGCCGGCTGCTGCTACGACACGCGGACCGCCATGAAGCGCGAGCGGCAGTTCCGCCCTTACAACCTGTCGTGGCTCGAAGAGCCGCTGCATCAGGACAACCTGGAAGGTTACAGCAAGCTGTCGCAGGCCTCGGAAACTCCGATCGCAGCCGGCGAGGGAGAGGCCACGCGCGGCGAGTTTCTGCGGCTGATGGACGAAGGGGGCGTCGACATCGTGCAGATCGATCCGGCCCGGGTCGGCATCACCGAGACGATGAAGATTGCCAGCCTGGCCCGCGACCGACATCGCAAGGTGGTAAACCACAGCTACAAGACCTACATCAGCATCGCGGCCAGCCTGCACTTTCTGGCGGCCCTGTCCGATGCCTGGCTGCTGGAGTACTGCGTCGAGGATTCGCCACTGCTGAACAGTCTGACCAACGAGAAGTTCCCGCTCGATGCTGAGGGGATGGTCGCCGTGCCGCAGACGCCCGGCCTGGGCGTGTCGATCAACGAGGAGACAGTGGAGCGCTATCGCCAGCGGTGAGTCTCACCATGTGAGCCGCCGGTTGCTATATTCTGGGTTTGATCCGCTCCCTTAATCTTCTCCCTAGCGCACCGCATGTCCCTTCTACGCCAAGAGATTTCGGCCACCAGCGACACCTGGGTCGTGAAGGTGGGTACCCGTGTACTGACTCGCGAAGGCGGAGTCCTGAACGAAGAGCGGGTGGCCAGTCTGTCGGCCGAGCTGCACATGCTGATGAACGCCGGCAAAAAGGTGGTGCTGGTCAGCTCCGGCGCAGTGGGGGCCGGCATGGGCAGGTTGGGCATCCCCAAGCGGCCCGGCGATGTGAGCCACCTGCAAGCCGTGGCGGCTGTGGGGCAGTGCCGACTGATGTGGGCCTATGACCGCTCGCTGAAGGAGCTGGGCCGGCCCGCCGCGCAGATCTTGCTCACGGCCCAGGATCTCGATCATCGCACGCGGTATCTGAACGTGCGCAACACGATCCTCTCGTTGTTCGAGTACGGGGCCGTGCCGATCATTAACGAGAATGACACGGTCAGCGTCGAGGAGCTGCAAACCACGTTTGGAGACAACGACCGGCTGGCCGCGCTGGTGACCAATCTGATTCGCGCCCCGTTGCTGGTCATCCTTTCGGACGTGGCGGGCCTGTACGATCGCGATCCGGCCGATCCAACCGCCCAAGTGGTGCCGACTGTGACCAAGATCGATGACTCGATCTTCGACCTGGTTCGGGACAAAGCGACCGGCCTGTCCAAGGGGGGCATGGCCAGCAAGATCCGCGCGGCCAAAATCTGCACGGCCGCCGGCGAGAACCTGATCGTGGCCGGCGGGCGCGAGCCCGGCACCTTGGCACGCATCCTGGCGGGGGAGGAGACTGGCACGCTGTTTGTCGCCCAAGGGGCTGCAGTCGCCAGCTGGAAACGCTGGATCGGTTACACGGTGCAGCCGCGCGGTTGGATTACGGTCGACTCTGGAGCTCGCAAGGCCGTGGAGCTTCAGGGGCGCAGTCTGCTGCCGATCGGCATCGTCGACGTCGGCGGAGATTTCGTGAAGGGGGACGTGGTGATGATCCGCGACCCGCAGCAAGCGGAGTTCGCCCGCGGTCTGGTGAACTACAGTGCCGATGACGCGCGCAAGATCATGGGGCTCAAAAGCGAGCAGATTGCCAATACGCTGGGGCACCGGCCGTACGACGAAGTGGTACACCGGGATAATCTGGCACTGACCGTGTAGATCAGGGGGCACTCCCACCCTTGGTCCCAGGCGGAGCCTGGGACCAAGTCTCATAACACAGCGCAAGCAGCCGGGACGCCTGGACCACAAAGTCCCTTTCCCACCTTTCGCCGCTTGCCCCGCCGGCCGCCTTTTTGGCTTTTTTCTCCCCTGCACGGAGGGAATGGAGAATTCTGTCAAAGTTTAACGGTCAGGCAGACGATACCACTTGTGCCGGATTTTCTCGCCGGGGGGCGAGGCCGTGATGGCAGTGATAGCCAGTCACGACCTGGAGAATCGGCTGGTCAAAGGCGCGCAACGGGTGCGCTGTTGGCTCGTCTCGTGATTCGTGGCTCCCTGGGGCAGCTTCCATGACTCGGCGTCTTCTGTCGGTCATCCTGGTTTCGGTCATCGCGGTGCAGCTTGGCTGTACCCGCGTCATCGAATTCGATTACCAGCGCAATGGCGAACTTCGCTACTTTAAAGACGTAGCGACCGAAATCGAGTACCCCGATGCCGAAACGTGTCGGCTCGCCGAGGTAAACGATACGCATGCGCCGCGCACGCTGACTAACCCTGACGACCAGGAGATCTGGAATCTCCCCCTGGAAGAGGCGATCAAGATCGCCCTCGAGAACTCCAAGATCATGCGCGACCTGGGCGGGCGTCTGTTGAACGCCCCCGGTTCGGCTCCCTCGACCTATCTGCCCGCGATTCAGGAAAGCGATCCCCGCTTCGGCGTGGAAGGCGCCCTGAGCGCGTTCGATGCCCAGGTTTCGACCAGCTTGTTCTGGGAGAAGAATGACCACCCGCAGAACTTTGCGGCCTCGGTCGCGCCGCTCTTCCCGCAGATCCGCGAACAGGATCTGGGGACGTTCCAGAGTCGGCTGTCCAAGACCACTGCGACGGGCGGTACCTGGTCGTTGACAGGCAACACCATCTACGACTGGAACAACTCGCCGACCAACCTGTTCCCCAGCGTCTGGAACACCAACATCGAAGCCGGTGTCACCCAGCCGTTGCTGCAGGGCAATGGTGTGATGTTCAACCGCATTGCGGGGCCCAACGCCCAGCCCGGTTTCTACAACGGCGTGCTGATCGCCCGCATCAATACCGACATCTCCATTGCCGACTTCGAGGTCGGTGTGCGGAACCTGGTGAGCGATGTGGAGAACGCCTATTGGGATCTGTACTTCGCCTATCGCGACCTGGACGCCAAGATCGCTGGTCGCGACGAGGCCCTGACCACCTGGCGCAAGACGGCAGCCCTGGCGAAGGACGGAGTCTCGGCCGCCGACGAGTCGCTGGCTCGCGAACAGTACTTCTTCTTCCGCTCGCAGGTCGAGAACGCCCTGAGCGGTGTCTCGGGCCAGTCGACGCAGACCGGCAATGGCGCCGGCCACTTTGTCGGCGCGGGCGGTGTCTATGCTCGCGAAAACAACCTACGCTACCTGATGGGCCTGTCGGCCAACGATGGCCGCCTGATCCGCCCGAGCGATGAACCGGCCATCGGCCGCATCGAGTTCGACTGGGAAGAGATCCTGGGCGAGGCCCTGTGCCGTCGCGTGGAACTCCGTCGCCAGAAGTGGACGATCCAACGCCGGGAACTGGAACTGACCGCCGCCAAGAACTTTTTGATGCCTCGCCTGGATGCCGTGGGCCGCTATCGCTGGCTCGGCATGGGCGATGACCTGTCGAGCAGCAACAGCGCTCCGTTCGCCGGCGCGTGGGAGAACATGTTCGACGGCAACTTCCAGGAATGGCAGATGGGCCTGCAGTTCAACATGCCCATCGGCTTCCGTCAGGCGATGGCCGCCGTGCGAAACGCGCAGCTCAACTTGGCTCGCGAACGGGCCGTGCTGGAGGATCAAGAGCTGCAGGTCTCGCATGACCTGACGGGCTCGATCCGCGAACTCGATCGGTCCTATCAACTGGTGCAGACCAACTACAACCGTCGGGTGGCTGCTCAGAAGCAGGTCGCCGCCGTGCAAGCTGCTCGCGACGCCACGCCCGACAAGATCGGCCTGAACGTGCTGCTGGACGCGCAGCGCCGGCTGGCCGATGCCGACGTGGCCTACTATCGCTCGCTGGTCGAGTACAACCTGGCGGTCAAGGGCGTGCACTTCGAGAAGGGCTCGCTGCTGGACTACGACGGGGTCTACCTGGCCGAAGGGCCGTGGCCCGGCAAGGCCTACAGCGATGCCGAGCGTCGGGCTTCGCGCCGCATTCCGCTTCGTCGCCTGGACTACAGCTATCAGCGGCCTGCCGCGGTGGCTCGCGGCCGGGTGCTGCAAGGGAACGAACTGGGCGGCATGGAACAGGGCGAGGAGATCACCGAAGGACCGTTCCCGGCTTCGCTCGACCACGGCCCGGCCCCGACCGAGGCTGGCCCGAACGATGCTCCGGACGCTCCGCCGACATTGCCGACCCCCGGCCCCGAACGAGAAGCCGCCCGGCCGATCCGTTCGACCGGAGTCACGCCAAGCCTGCGGAAGACGGCCTCGCCGAAGAGCCGCATGGCCAAGGTGGAGACCAAGACGGACGCCGCGAAGGGGACCACGACCGTGGCCGCCGAAGCCTCGCCCGCCAAGCCCGAAGTGATGCACCGCGACGCGGCCGTGATGACGGCTGGCGGAACGATGCCGACCACGACCGCCGTGAAGCCGGCGGGTGGATGGACTTCGCGCAAGAGTTCGTCGGCGGGGGCCACGGAAGCGGTCGAGAAGTCGACCGGTTCGGATGGTGCCGTCTGGAAGACACCACAGCGCTAAGCCGGTCGGGGCTAGTCGTCCTCGAGTTCGCCGCCGATGCCATCCTTGTAGTGGCAATCGGCGCACGACTTCGAGAGACTCCCCAGGGCCTTGCGGGCCCCTTCGACATCCTTGGCCTTAGTCTTGGCCACGAGGGCCGTGACAGCCTCAGCGTAGCTGTCGGCCGAGTCGCTGATGTCCGAGACTTTGGACGCTTTCAGCAGCGCGCTCATTTGTTCGAGCTTGCCCAGTTGCCCGGCGAGCGTGTTCCAGTCGGGCGGGTTCTGGGCGGCAGCCTTCTCGGCCTGCTTCCAGGGGGACTTCTTTCCTTCGTGCACCTTTTCCATCATCTCTTCCACCGCCTTGTCCTTCTTCTTTTTGTCGGCCAGCTCCTGGGGGGCGGGCGTAGCCGCCGTGGCGATCCAGCCGTAGGCGAAAGAAGAGACCAGCAAGGCGCTGAGAGCCACTCGCGAGCAGTGGTACATGGCGGTTCCTTTGTGCAGGTGGTGAAACGGGAATATGAGGGATTGTAGAGGAACCGCGTGCCGGCGTGTACTTGGCGCCGGAATAGGTGAGTCCAGGCGGCCGTCGCCCACGTTCGAAAGGCGTGCTAGGATCGTAGCTTGGAAAGGAACGCCCAGCTTCCTTCCCGCCCGAAGAATCGCTTCCTGCTGTCTGCTGAGGAGTCTGTTCGCGATCATGAGCGTAGCTCGAACCAGTCGGCTGCTCGAGCTGTTGAACCTGCTGCAAAGTGGACGCTCCCACAACGCTAGTTCGCTGGCAATTGAGTGCCGCGTCAGCCGCCGCACCATCTTCCGCGATCTCGATCTGCTGCGCAAGGCCGGTGTATCGCTGGCCTTTGATGAGCTCGAACAGCGGTTCACGATGACCGGCGAGCGGCTTTTGCCGCCGACCAACTTCTCGACCGACGAGGCGCTGGCCATCTTGGTGCTGTGTCACGAGTTGGGGGGTCGGTCGGGCGTGCCGTTCTATGCTCCGGCGCAAAGCGCGGCGATGAAGCTGGCCTCGAACCTGCCCGCCCGACTGCGCGATCAACTGCGCGACCTGACCGAAGCGGTCGAGATCCAATTGCCGCCTCGCAATCCGCTGGAAGGGCGCGAGCCGGTCTACGAGCGGTTGATCGCGGCCATCGGCCGTCTCCGTTCGGTCCGGCTGTACTACGACAGCCTGGCCGAAGGGGGCGAGGTGGTGACGCGGCTCAATCCTTATCGCGTTTTCTTCAGTCGGCGAAGCTGGTACGTCATCGGCCGCTCGACCGTCCATCGCGCCGTCCGCACCTTCAACGTGAGCCGTATCCAGAAGCTCGAGCCGCTGGACGACGCCTACCAGATCCCGCCCCGTTTCTCGCTGGAAAAGTACCTGCGAAACGCCTGGCATCTGGTCCCCGAACTGGGGCCCGACAGCGATGTGCTGATCCGCTTTCAGCCGCTGGTCGCCCGCAACGTGGCCGAAGTGCAGTGGCACAAGACGCAGCAGGCTACGTTCAATGCCGATGGTACGCTGGACTTTCGCGTCACCGTGAGCGGCTTGAACGAGATCTCGTGGTGGGTGTTGGGCTATGGCGATCAGGCCGAAGTGATCGAGCCGCCGGCGTTACGTGCGATGTTGGCCGAGCGTAGCCAGCGGATGGCGGCCATGTATCAGAATGGGAAGAGTTAGCTGGCGGATGGGGATTTGGGCGAGGGGGCATTCACGCTGCGAATGGCCGCGAGTTCAGCGGCCTCCATGCCCTCTTCTTCCAAGATCGCCAGGATGAAAGCCGATTTACCCGCGATGTAGGAGTCGATGTCCTCGGGAAATCGCACGGCCAGTTGTTTCTTCAACCATCCGTATGCTGCAACAGCCGCCGGGTCGCGACGCAGGCGATCACGCAACGCCAGATGATTCCTGAGCGGGACCGAACCCGCCAGGCACGCGTACAGGTGATGATCGGGCGTGCCGGCCGGCGCGGCAAAGGCCTCGCGGACGACGATCCCCAGGTCGCCACGGTGGCGATAGCCGATACCGGCCAGACGCTCGATGACCATCGCCAGTCGTTGCCGATCGGCGACTACGATGGAGAGATCGATGACCGGCTTGGCAGGGAGCCCGACGACGGACGTGCTGCCGACGTGCTCGATCGACTCGGCTACGTCACGAATCGCCGGCCAAATGGTCGCGCGTAGGTGCTCAAATGATTCGGCCCATTGCGGATCGTAGTCTGTGACGCGAATCGTCATCGCTTGACTCCTTATTCACACGCGGCTTGCATCCTGCGGACGCGGATCGCACACTACTCTGTTGAGTGCTTGATCTTACTTCAGCTCCTCAGCCTACTTTCCCAGGCGAACCCCGTGGATTTCGGACTATTCATCAACTCACTCCCCTTGCCGGGCGTGATGCTGCTGTCTCTGACCCTGGCTCTGGTGTCGGTCGAAGCAGGATCGTGGCTGGCCCGCTTCCGTGCCAGTCGGGCGCCCACCGAACCCGAGGGGCCGGTCTCGGCCATGGTGGGCGCGATCCTGGGACTGCTGGCGTTCATTCTAGCCATCACCTTCTCGATGACCGCGGATCGTTATGACACCCGCAAGCAGCTGGTGATTGACGATGCCAATGCGGTCGCGGGCGCCTACTTCAAGGCGGGATTCCTCCCCGCACCGCAGCGCGACGCCTGCCGGAAGCTGTTGCGTGAGTATGTTGGCTTGCGGGCCCAGATCGCACCGACAAGAGATATCAACGAGCTGATCGCGCGGTGCGAAGAGATCCAGAATCTGCTGGCCGAGCAGGCACAGTCGCTCACCAGCGTCGATATGGACTCGGACCTTCGCGCCATGTTCATCGATGCGATTCACGAACTCACCTCGGTCCACCTGTCGCGCAAGACCGTGGCGATGGTGTATCGCATTCCGGGCACGATCTGGGCCTCGCTCTATGTGCTGTCGGCGCTGTCGATGGTGGCCATCGGCTATCAGGTCGGCGCGTCGGGCGTAAGGCGTTTGTGGGGCACGCCGCTTCTGGCCGCCGCGTTCTCGCTGGTGATCGTGATGATCGCCGACATGGATCGTCCGATGGGGCAGTTTGCCATTAGCCAACAGCCGATGCTGGACGTGCGGAACACGATCGAACGGGCGCCTTAGCTTGTGCGCCCGGAACTGATCGTCTTGACGCCTTTTCCGGGCGACGGATCTTCGCCAAAGCGGAACGGACCGCCCGTCACTTCGTAGCCCGGCCGCAGCCCCACGTTCAGCACAAAGCCCAGGGCCAGCGCCGTGGAAACCAGGCTCGAGCCGCCGTAGCTGACCAGCGGCAACGCCAGCCCGGTCACAGGGGCCAGCCCGATTGTCATGGAAGTATTGATGAGCGCCTGCACAGCGACCAGCGCTGTAAAGCCCACGGCCACCAGCCGGCCGAACGGCTCGCGCGTGGCGGCCGCCACGGCCAAGCCGCGCCAGGTCAGCAGGGCATAGGCCAGCAGCACGCCGCCGGTTCCCAGCAGGCCGAAGCGCTCTCCGATCACGCTGAAAATGAAGTCCGTTTTGGCGGCGGGCAGTTGGTAGACGAACGGATCGTCGACCGCGTCCCCCGTGAAGTAGCTGCCGGTCCAGCCTCCCAGCGCGTGCATCTGCTTCGATTGATAAAGCTGCCAGGCGTCGTCGCTGGGGCGCGTGCCGGCGGTGGTCGGCTCCCACAAGGCGGTCACGCGCGAGCGCTGCTCGCGGTTCATCTGACTCCACAGCACCGGCACCAGCATCAGGGCGGCCAGCAGCACGCAGGCCAGGTCGCGCACGCGCACTCCGGCCGCCAGCAGCATGGCTAGCAGCACCGGAGGAAAGACCAGGGCCGTCCCCAGGTCGGGCTCTTTGAGGATCAACAGCATCGGGGTAAGGCACAGCACGAGCGGCACGAAGAGGGCCGGGAGCTGCCGCAGGTTCTCGCGGTACATCAACCAACGGGCCAGCGCCAGGATGAAGGCCACCTTGGCGATCTCCGAGGGCTGCAGGTTGGCAGGGCCCAGCGGTATCCAGCGTCGCGCGCCGTTGATCGGTGGAAAGTAGAAGACGGCTGCCAGCAGCACGATCGACACGGCCAGCGCCGCGTAGCTCCAGCGGCCGATGGCGCGATAGCTGACGACGGTAACCGCCGCCATGGCAGCCAGGGCCAGCGCGGCCCACATTCCCTGCCGCACCAGCCCTCGCCCGTTGAGTTCGGCCAGTTCTTCCGCCCGGGCGATGCCGGCAAACCCTACCGCGACCAGCACCAGCGACACAGCGACGATCGACCACGGCATGCGCGTCGTCCATTGTCGCAGTTCCATCGCGTTGGCCCTCCTGACCCTATCCCCAGATGACCGTTCCGGGGGCGACGCCGATTATAGTGCCGCAGCAAGAAGTTTCTAAGGGCGATCCTGCAAGGGGACCAGTTGCGGCTCGACTTTCGTCCCTTCGCGGCGTGCTTCGTTACTCTGCGCAGTCACAAGCCGGTCCTTGGTTGTGAGCCCCGATTGGATCTCCTGCCACCGATCGTGTCGCGGCCCCAGCTTCACCGACTGCCGCACCAGCACATTCTTGGCGTCGACCACCAGCACGTACGGTCCGTTGGCATCGCGCGAGACCGACCAGTCGGGGACGACAATCGCCCGATGGGGCTCGCTGGTGGTCATGCGAATCCGGGCTGACATGCCGGGCAGGATCTGCCGCCCGGTGTTGGCCAGTTTCCCGCGGAGGAGAACGGTCCCGGAGCGGGCGTCGAAGCGGTTGTCGATTCCGTGGACGACTCCCTGGTGCGCGAAGGTATCCTCGTCGGCGAAGGCGACGAGCAGCTTCGGAGGCTCACGATCTGTCCGCCCTCGCGATTCCATCGCCAGATAGGCTTTCTCGTCGATGGCGAAGCGGACCCCTAGCGGATCCAGCGTGACGAGCGTGGCCAGTACCGTTTCGGGAGTCGCCGCGCTGCCGACCGAGAGGGTTTGGCGCCCCAGTCGGCCAGAGAACGGGGCTACGATCCGTGTCTGTTCCAGTTGCAACCGCGCCGCTTCGTGCCGGGCTTTCGCAGCAACAACGTCCGCCTCGCACTTGTCGCGCTCCGCTTCGGCAAGCTGAACCTCTTCGAGCTCAACTGACTTGTCAGCCAGCAGCTTTTTGGTCCGAACGAGCAAGATCGTCGCATACTGCAACTGCGCCTTGGCCTTGGCCAATTCGGCGGCCGTCTGATCGACCACTGCCAGCAACGAGCGGCCATCCAGCTCGAACAGTAAGTCTCCGGCCTTGACCAGGGAGCCTTCTTCGGCAGAGACCCGAATCAGCGCCCCCGTGAGACGCGGCCGCAGGTCGACCGATTGAGCTTCGGTTACGCCGGCGAACTCTTCGTAACCGGTGACCTCGCGCTCCAGAGGATGCGACACGGTCACCGCAGGGGCGGGCTCTTGCCCCTGGACCGTCGGCATCCAGAAGAGCGCGCCCAAGCTTGCGACCAGGATCAGAGGGATGATACGCACAGGATTTTTCCCCTGAGGTGGCTCGGAATGAAACAGGTAGGATTCGCGATGTCAGCCGCGCGCCACGGCGCGGCCAGCATCGTCATCGCGAGAGCCATTTGGAAACTCTCAAGAAATCGCCGTACAGCGCGAGTCGCAATTACCATGAGGTCCCCCAAGCGGAATGAATTGGAGTGTTGAAAATGTATCGGGAGAAGCAGATCGAGTTGGCGGGAAGATGGAGCATACGGAACTAGCGAGCACTTTCTCCCGTGACCAACCACATGGGGACGTATTCTGAGTCGAGATCGAAGCGAAAACCATTGTCGTAGGCGAGAGAGGCGATCGCAGTCAGTGGGAAGGATAGGAAGCCCGTGGAGTCCTTGCGGCGGTCCTCTTTCTTGGACCAGAACTGCTTATGAGAGTGTACGGCCTTGATGAGTGCCGACTCGAACGCGACCGTGTCACCGGAAAGGAACCTGCCGAGGAGGCCAAGTTGCTCCACATCGAGACTCAGGACCCAATCGGGCGCCCGCAAGATGTACTGATCAGGGTCGGTTTGCTCCAAAGCGCTGAGCAACAGCTCTCCCGTCTCCGGGTTTGGCCATTTCAGGTGCATCGCTTGGAGTGTCTCGACGAACGAATACCGAAAGTCGAGATCTACCGTCGTGGACTGCCGAATCATCTGAAGGGGGATTTTGCAGAGTGCGTCGAGGTTCTCGGTACGGCGGGCGATGCATCCTAGGTAGAACGCGTCAATCCATTCCGACGCGTTTAGAATGCTGTTATCCGATACCGAATCGAATGCGACCGGTTTGCCATCAATCAAGACGCTAGGCTGCCCCGCGCCGCAACTGAACAAACAAGCGATGCAGTCACTGGCGATCCGAATTGCTCGCCTGACTTCCGTTGGAGCGGGGACCAGCGATCCCAGTACTGCCAGTCGCTCCAAATCTATCTGCACTCCTCGCGCCATTTTCCAAGTTGCCAGCGCGCTCTCGGGCTTCGAGGGCAAGTCACTGAGTTCGCTTTCGAACCCGAGCTTGATGAAATTCTGGATGTTCTTGATGTCGTGACGTTCGACGCGCACCATGACTCAGCTTCCTAAAGGGCGAAATCTTGAATAACCACCGCGGAAGAACAGCGTCGCCTTTCTCCCCTGAAGTGGCTTGGGATGAAACAGGTCGGGGCGCGATGTCAGCCGCGCGCCAGGGCGCGTGCCAGCGCTTGCTGCAGTTGCTTGCCGCGCTCGGGGTCGACCATGGAGATGAACGCCACGCGGCCGCGCAGGTGGGCGGCAAAGTTGGCGCGGTGTTCGCGATTCTGACTCTCCAGGCCGTGCCTGGCCCCGTTGTGCAAGATGGCCCGCAACTCGCGGACTTCGCGGCGCGAGATCGTGGGTCGTTGGTTGACCGTGACTCCGGTCACTTCTTGCCGACTGGCGCGGCGCATGACACGCGTCTTGCGAGGATGGAGCACAAAGCCTTCGGCCAGGAGGATGCTGCGGACGCTGGCCAGCAGCTTGCCCACGGCGGCCGGTTCATCGCCTGAGAGGGTCAGATCGTCGGCATAGCGCGTGAACTGAAAGCCCTGTCGCCGGGCCAGTCCCGCCAGCCGCCGATCGAGCCGCAGGCAGGCCGCATTGGTGATGGCCGGGCTGGTGCAGGCGCCTTGCGGCAGCACCCGCTGTCCGAGCGCCACGTGATAGACCTTGCCGGCATGCTCGGTGGCGACGCGCGGCGGCTCCGTTGTCAGCAGGCCCAGCACGGTGGCCAGGTGTTCGCTGTACCCCAGCGCGCGGAACAGTCCCTTCACGCGCGGGAATGTGAAGGTGGGAAAGAAGTCGCGCAGGTCAAGGTTGATGACGACCTTCTTCCCGACATGCTCGACGGCGTTGCTCACGATCGAGCGGCCGGGGACGAAGCCATGCGCCTGGGGCTCGACCGCGAGCTTGGACAGGATGTGTGCCAGGATCCACTGTTGGGCGTCGGCCAGGGCTCGCTTGGGAGCGGAAATCGCGCGGGCTCCGCCCGTCTTCTTGGCGATCGAGTAGCGATGGTAGTGGACGACGGCCGCCCCTTGCCGGTGATAGGTCAGCCAGCGGAGCTTGGCGATGGTGATGCCCATAGCCTGCGCGAGCTCTTCGCCCCGGCTGAGCAGGGGCAATCCCCGGCGAGTGAGCTCGGCCTCGTTGCTGAACGTGTCTTGAAGTCCGGCGCTGACCTGCGGCCCGGCGTGGATCACCGTCTTCTGGCGGAGTTCTTCGTGCAGTTCCCGGGCAGCCTTGGCTTCGGCGGCACGTTGCGCCTTGCGCTCGGCCCGGCGTTTTTTGCTCTCTTCCCAGCGCCGCTTCCGCTCCTGTGCCAGCGCCTTCTCGGGATCCTTGACGATGGAATGCTGCTGGCGAAGTTCCTGCAGCTCCTTCTCGACCGCGGCCCGTTCGGCAGCCTCGTCGGGCGGGTCTTCGGGCAGCCCTTGGCCGGCGGGCCAAAAGCCGTGGAGCTTCATGCGGCTCAGGACGAAATGGTTGTTCGCCTGATGCACGATCCGCTGATAGAGCTTGGCCTTTGCGTCGTCCATGGCGAAGTCGAATGCCGCCGAGAAATCAGGTGTGCGAGGGTGCGGAAGATTCTAGCGGTTTATCGCGCTATCGCACGTGAATTTCGCACCCATTCATCGCTGCGCGATGTATTCCCGACGGAGTGACGGGCTCAGGCCTGTCCGTGCCCCTGTTCCTGGCGATACTGTCGAGCGCGATCGACGTACGAATCGGCGGTTCGGCGATTGCGCTCTAATTCGTCGGCAGTCAGCTCGCGACGCACCTTGCCGGGTAATCCCAGCACCAGGCTTCCCGGGGGAACGAGGGTCCCTTCGGTCACGACTGCACCGACGCCGACGATGGCCCCGGCCCCGATCCGCGCCCCGTTCATCACAATCGCCCCCATGCCAATCAGGGCGTTGTCTTCAACGACTGCGCCATGCACGATCGCCCGGTGTCCCAGGGTAACGCCATCTCCCAAAATGCACGGAAAGCCTGGATCGGCGTGCAGGATGCAGCCGTCCTGGATATTCGTGCGGCGTCCGATGCGGATCGGATCGGAGTCTCCGCGCAGCACGGCCTGGAACCAGATGCTTGAGTGCTCGCCCACGGTAACGTCCCCCACGACGATCGCGCCGGGGGCAATCCAGACGCTGGAATGCACCAATTCGGCCCGAAAGATCGCCATAGGAACCTCAGCCCGCCAGCGACTCCAGGTCGCGGAAGAAATGGGGATAGGTCTTGGAAGTGCAGCCCGGATCGTTGATGACAACATGGGGAATGCGCAGGCCGGCCAGAGCCAGACCCATGGCCATGCGGTGGTCGTCGTAGGTGTCGATCGCGGCCCCGTGATAGTCCGCTGGCGTGATCCGCAGCCCATCGGTCCGCTCTTCGACCTCGGCCCCCAGCTTTCGCAGTTCGACCGCCAAGGCGTGGATCCGGTCGGTTTCTTTGTGGCGAATATGCCCCACGTTGGTGATGGTGGTCGGTCCCTTGGCGAACAAGGCCACCGGGGCCAGCGTCATCACGGTATCGCTGATCGCGTTCATGTCGACATCGATGCCCACGAGCGGAGCACCGTGTACCGTGACAGAATCGACGCCCCATTCGGCGCGGCAGCCCATCTGTTCCAGCAGCGACACGAACTCGATATCGCCCTGCAGGCTGGCCCGCGAGAGCCCCGCCACCGTGATCGAGCCGCCAGAGATCGCGGCCGCAGCGAAAAAGTAACTGGCCGCCGAAGCGTCGGGCTCAATCGCGTAGTCGCGACCTTGATATCCGCCCTGCGGCACGGCGATCTTGCGCGGCCAGCCGGCGGGGCTTCGTTCGACGGCGCTCTTCAGGCCAAAGGCTTCCATTACGGCCAGGGTCATCCAAACGTAGGGGGGAGAGACCAGCGTCCCTTCCACTTCCAATTCAACGGGCTGGTTGGCATACGGCGCCGCCAGCAACAGCCCGCTGAGAAACTGGCTCGAGACATCTCCCCGGACTTTAGCTTTGCCCCCCGGAATGCCCTGGCCGCGAACTTCGATCGGCGGACAACCGCTACCGGAGACGCTTTCGGCCTGAACGCCTAGTTGAGTTAGCCCTTCCAGCAAGTCGCGAATCGGCCGTTCGCGCATCCGTTCGTTACCGTCGATACGGTACGTTCCGTGTCCCAGGCTGACCATGCCGGCCAGAAATCGGGCCGACGTGCCGCTGTTGGCCACGAACAACTCGGCTTGAGAAGAAGGAATGCGGCCAGAGCAGCCCTGCAGCGATAGCCGGGCCGAGGCCCAGTCGCATGAGACCGCGATCCCCAGTCGCTTGAGCGAGTCGACCATGACGCGCGTGTCGACGCTGTCCAGAACGCCCGACAGGTTCGAGTGGCCGCTGGCCAGCGCCGCGCACGCGAGGGCCCGATTGGTCAGGCTCTTGGAACCGGGCGGGCGGACAACTCCCGATAGGGCTCCTCGGGTGCGGATTTCGAGCGAATCAGGCATGGAAAGTTTGAGAGAGGTAGGAAGTCGACGCCCGATCACGGGGCGGTCGTCGAGTTTAGCGCTCGTAGCATGGAGAAGGAAGAGGCAAGCTGGGAAGGCGCCAGTGTTGCTTCGCTGTGTGATACAATAGCAATGGCAGGCCCTCGCCCGATCGCCGGCGATTCTGCTTGACACGGCTTGATTTTCCAGCACAAAATTCAGTTTCTGGCGTACTTTCGCACCCTTCTCATATCTTCCTTCTTTCGATTCGGCCTCCACGTTGTGGGTGCGCCCGTGCCCCCACCCTCACGCGAATACCCCCGCTTCCCCGCGTATGGCCGACGTCACCACCTTACTCATCAGCCATGATCCCAAGCTGATTGAAACGGTTGCCGAGGTCATTCAATCCGTTCGCGATCTGCATCTGGACATCCTGCCCGATGCCGACGAAGGGCTGCACCACCTCGAACGCGAAGATCTCGCACTCATCATCATTCACTTGCCAGGCAGCGACAGCGAAGAGACGGTGGTGCGGCTTCTTCAGCACCTGCAGTCGCTGCAAAAAGCGATTCCGGTCATTGTGATCCTGGATATCGAACGGCCCCGCGAATCCTTTACCCTGACGCGACTTGGCAGTCATTGCCTGTCGCGACCGCTTGATCTTCCCTCGCTGGCGATGCGGATCGATGTGCTGACCAGCCAGATCCGTTTCGAACTTTCGTCGCGTTTAGAAGCCAAAATTAACGCGCAGTCCGTGGAATGCCTGGGCGATGGAGACACGTTTCTCTATCACCCGGCTGAAATGGGCAAGACGATGGAACGCGTGAAGATCGTCGCCCCGCAGGACATTTCCATCCTGCTGACGGGCGAGACCGGCACGGGAAAAACCCGGCTCGCGAAGCTGATTCATGACCTTTCGAACCGTAAAGCCGAGCCGTTTCTGGTAGTGAACTGCGGCGCCCTTTCGGCCCACTTGATCGAGAGTGAGATGTTCGGCCACATGCGCGGGGCATTTACCGGCGCCGACCGCGAACATACGGGCAAGTTTGCCGAAGTCGGCCGGGGCACCTTGCTGCTGGACGAAATCGATTCGCTCCCGCTGGCTTCCCAAGTGAAGCTGCTTCGCGCGGTGGAAGAGCGGATCTTCGAGCCGGTGGGCTCGAACAAGTCGTTGCAGATGAAGGCCCGCCTGATCGCGGCCAGCAATAAGTCTCTGGAAACCGAGGTCCAGGCCGGCCGATTTCGGAGCGACCTCTATTACCGCTTGAATGTGGTCGCTTTTCACATGCCAGCCCTGCGGGAACGAACGGCCGTTATCCGGCCTCTGGCCGACAAGTTCATCCGCGAGTTTGCCGTCCGCAACAGCCGTAAGGTCAGCGGCCTGTCCCCCGACAGCCTGGCGGCGATGGAGCGTTATGCCTGGCCGGGCAATATTCGCGAACTTCGGAACGTGATCGAAGGGGCAGCCGCTTTCTGCCCCGGAGCCCTGATCCGGCTCGAAGACCTTCCCGCCAAAGTAGTTTCTCGGCCAGAAACTGCGTCCGCTTCTGCGGAATCAGACTCGAAGCCGACGCTGGCAGAGACCAAGGAAGAGGCTGAGATGGAGCGGATTCTAAAGGCGCTGGAAAGTACTTCAGGGAATCGACTTAGGGCAGCTCAGGAGCTGGGGATCAGCCGCGTCAGCCTGTACAAAAAGCTGCGGAAATACGGACTCTTGTAGAAATGGGAAGTCTGTAAACCTTGGTTACAGACCCTTACAAGGAACTGTAAACCTAGGTTAACACTGTGGGAGCCGAGTGACCACGGTGCCCAGCGTTCAGCCGCGCGGATGCCTGTGTCGCAAGGCCAATCGACAAATGAGCTTGCGGCTATTTTATTGAGTTCCTTGTGGTCCGTTCTGGTTTTTTTCCGACCATGGCACAAGGCGTGCTTAAGGTGTAAGTCGTAAGAACAACCACCTTCAAACCCGGTTTGTCCCTGGGCGGTGCGCTGGAAGGTTGGGTGACTCTTGCGAATCGTTTCATCGCCGTTCTGGCAACATTCCACAAAGCGCACTTTCAAGGAGAAAAGACATGTCGAATTTCATCAGCAAGTTTGTGAAGGACGAAGACGGTGCCACCATGGTCGAGTACGGCCTGATGGTTGCCTTGATCGCTGTCGTTCTGATTACCGTTGTGACGTTGCTCGGTACCACTCTGAGCGGCATGTTCCAGCAGGTCAACGACGCCATTCCTTAATGAGTCTCGTCTCGCCCAGGCTTGCCTGGCAACGAGATCGCTGATCGTAGAGCCGGATGGATTCCCAGTGTCCGCCAAGGGGTCCATCCGGCTTTTTTCTTTTTTTGCCTGAGGTGAGCCATGCAAAAAGCATTAAAGTTTCTTGCCCGCTTTAGTCGGGACGAATCAGGCGCGACGATGGTTGAGTATGGCCTGATGATTGCGTTGATTGCGGTGGCGTTGATCGTGGTCGTGACGGCTTTCGGGATAGGGGCGGAGTCCTTGTTTAGGGCCGGTGATGACGCGATAATCAACGCGCTGTCTTAATCAGTGATCGGTGTTCGGCATGATGGACCCCTTTTTCGTCGCGGTTGTGGTTGTGTCCGTCTTTGCGGCCATCATTGCAGTTGTTGATGTCTGGAAGCTGAAGATCTACAACATCATCACGTTTCCTTTAATGGCGACGGGGTTGATGTTTCATGCCTGGGTGGGTGCCACCACCCCTGGCCACACCCTGTGGCAGGACTTAGCCCTCAGCTTCGTCAGCATCCTCTTCGGCTTTCTTATTCTTCTCGGCCCCTACCTTCTCGGGGGCATGAGTGCCGGCGACGTCAAGTTGCTGATGGCCATCGGTGCGTGGCTCTCCCTTCCTGCCACCTTCTATGTATTCATCGCTAGTTCGCTGGCAGCCGGCGTTTGTGCCGTGGTGATGATCTGCTGGAACCATTCGCTCTCGCAGACCTGGTGGAACTTCAAAATCCTTTGCTATCGAATCACGTCGATGGGATTTCGGTTTGCCGCCGACGACCACGTGGAAAACGTCTCCGAAGAGGTCCAGCAAGGCCGTCGCAAGCGGCTCATCCCCTTTGGCGCCATGCTTTTCATCGGAATCATTACCACTGCGATCTACCAGTGGAATATCGATGGCCGGCGCATTCATCAGGGCCCCAAAGCCTCAACGAGCGTGGATGCCGTCCAGTGACGGCTTCCTTTGTTCGCCTGCGCAGATTTTGTGCCAAATCTTCAGCGCCAGCAGCTTTTTCTTGACGTTGGTTTTCGCGCGGTTAGAATAAACCAGGGGGGTGTCCTGCCCCCAAGGGCGCAAAAAACTTCCGTCTCGATACATCTTCGCTGCTTAACCCACTCGGGCTAAGCGTGCAATCTCTCACCCCTCCTCGGGCAAACCCTTGGTCAGGGACTGAGATATCGCGGGGAGTCGTCCGCGCCTTTTCTATTGGTTTTCTCTCAAAGGGTACTGGGTTTCCCCTAAAACCTTGTGTGCTCGCCTGCGCCTTCGGCTCCAGGGCACATGCGGGTTCCTCGACTAAACTCTTAATCCTCGATCACAGGAGGTTGGCCGTGAGTCAACGCACCGTAGCAGTCATCGTTCTTGCCCTCGTTTTCGGCATGCTGGCCGCATTTGCCGTGTATCAGGTCGCCACTCGGGCGCCCGCAAAGACGGCCATTGAAGAAGAAGAGGTCTACATTGCCAAGGAGACCATGATCCCCGGCACGATGGTCGACATGGCCAATGTCACCAAGAAGAAATTCGCCAAGGACCGTCTCCCCTTGAACGCCATCAAGGATGAGAAGGATCTGAAGGATCGCATGGTCAAGAGCGAGATCCTGCAAGGCGAGCCGATCAACGAGCTCCGCCTGGCCAAGAACAATGAGCGCGGCTTGACCCCCATGTTCGAGCCGGGCGAGCGGGCATATTCCTGCACGGTGGTCGACAGCGCCAGCTTGGGCTCGGGCTTCATTCTGCCCCAGAGCTTTGTCGACGTGCTCGTGACGTTGAAGGCCGGCCGTGGCAACGACGATCCCGAGACTCGCGATTCCGTCACCAACATGCTGCTGCAGCGTGTCCAGGTGCTGGCCATCGGAACCATCATTGCCCCTCCCAAGGACAGCAAGATCGACGACAAGGGTGGCGGCAAGTTGCGTACGGTCACGCTTCGCGTCAAACCGGACCAGGCCGCGTTGCTCCAGCATGCCAGCACCATGGGCGTGCTGCATCTGATCCTGCGTCATCCGAAGGACGAGTTGACCGATATGGTCAAGCCCGTGGGGGATCGCATGGTTCGCCTGCCGGGCTCCGAGGCCATCGCCGAAGTCGGCAAGCCCGAAGTGGACCCGGGCGACAGCATCAACATCGAAAAGCAGCTGGATGTAAAGGTTGCCGCGATGGAGAAATCGCTGATGAAGCGATTCGAGGAGCAGTTTGGTTCGGGACGCAAGTCGATGGCGGGTCCCGATGGCGAGGAAATCAAGGCCACTCCCGTCCGAGTGATCAAGGGAACGCTGACCGACTGGATTGGCGTGTCATTTGAAAAGCCGGCCCCCCAAACTCCCGCTCCTCCCAAGTAGGTTCCGGGAGCGTCCGCCCGGGAGTCGCCATGCAAACGTACGTGGTCAGCGATAACGAGCAACTCAGTGCCAAGGTCCGCAAGGTTCTCTTGCGGGCCGGGCACGATTGTCCGGACTCGCATGTCGTAGCGCTCGCGCGGGGGGCCACCATTGTGGCCCCCTCGGAGCTTACGATCCTGGTCATGTCGCCCGATCCCGAGCGGGCCATTGCCACGCTAGGCGAAATGTCGACCGCGCTGGGAGGCATCAGCCTTCGCAGCGCCACGGCCAAGCATGTGCTGGCCGTGGGGCCGGCCGACGCCAAGCTCATTCTCCGCACCATCAAAGCCGGCGCCGAAGAGTATCTCGACGAAAGCGAAGTCGAGAGCGAACTGGACGCCGTGCTGGTGCGGATCATGTCCGAGTCGGCCTCGGGCGGTGAGCCGGGGCAGGTCATCTCGGTCCTGGCCCCCAGCGGCGGATCAGGCGGCAGCACGCTGGCCTGCAATCTGGCCACGGTGCTGGCCAAAGAACATCAATCGGTCGCACTCTTCGATCTGAAGCTGGGCGCCGGCGTGCTCGACGCCATGCTCGACGTCAAACCCGAGCACACGCTGGCCGACCTGTGTCGCAACGCAGACAAGCTCGACCGCGGCATGTTCGAGCGGCTCATGGTCCGGCATTCCTCGGGCATTCGCCTGCTGGCGCCGCCGGCCACGTTTCAGGACATCAGCTACATCACCAGCCAGGGAGTGCGGCAGGCCCTGTCGATGGCCCGCGGTCTGTATCCGTATGTGGTGGTTGATCTCGACCGCACCTACACCGAGGAACAGGTCGAGGTGCTGCTGCAGTCCGACACGATCATTATCATCCTGCGGCTCGACTTCACCTCGCTGCGCAATGTGCGGCAGGCGCTCGAGCACATGGAGAAGCTGGGCGTGCGCCGCGATCGGGTCAAGCTGGTGGTGAACCGCTTCGGCCAGCCCAAGGAGATGCGGATGGCGCAGGCCGAGGAAGCCCTGGGCATGAAGATCTTCGGGTACATCCCGGATGATCCCAAGACCATCAATCGGGCCAACAACAACGGCGTGCCGGTCGTGATCGAGGCCTCGACAACGCCCGTCGCACGACGGCTGATCGAGCTGGCCCAAAGTCTGAACGGCAAGAAGAAGTAGCATCTCCCGCAATTCAATTCGGCGAAACTCGGCCGCTTGCACGGCTGGTCAATGCAGAATTCCAAGTTTCGTCCTGCGCAACCATCCCTGCAGGACTGCTGGTTCAAACTGCATTCATTCCCCAAAATTTTTCGGACAAACTAGGGGCGGATCGACAGTTGAGTGGCTAGAGTAGGGAAGGGGTCAGGGTTTGCGTTGTATCGCAACGCCAGCACTCTTTCCTCCAATGCGACCTTGGATCACCATCGTGGAAGCGTTAAGCACGGGATCTAGAAGCCTACGGAGAAGCTCGCTATGACCAGGCTGCCTGGTGGCAACCGTCCCCCTATTGTTCCTCGTCCAGGCGGCGCCATGTCGCCGGGCGGAAAGGGCGGCGCGACAAGCGAAGACCAGTTCAACAAGCTCAAAACCGAACTGCATTCGCAATTGATTGCCAATATGGACCTCACGGCCATTGGCACGATGAACGAAGAGCAGCTTCGTAAGGAAGTGCGAGCGGGTGCGGAAGAACTGTGCCGGATGCGCAGCGATCTGCTGAGTCTTGCAGATCGCGAGCGGTTGATCGAAGAGGTCTTGGACGAGACGTTCGGTTACGGTCCGTTGGAAACGCTGCTTCGCGACCCGACGATTTCCGATATTTTGATCAACGGTCCCAAGGTCATTTACGTTGAACGGCGCGGGCGACTGGAACGCTGCGATGTGAAGTTCCGCGACGACGCGCACTTGCTGCAGATCATTCAGCGCATTTGCGGTCGCGTCGGTCGACGCGTGGACGAGACGAGCCCGATGGTCGATGCGCGTCTTGCCGATGGCAGCCGCGTGAACGCCATCATTCCGCCGCTGGCGCTCGACGGCCCGTTGATGTCGATTCGGCGATTCGGCACGCGTCCTTTGCTGGCCGAAGACCTGGTGAATAACAACTCCATCACTCAGGAGATGGTCGATTTTCTCTCCTGCTGTGTGAGGGGCCGCTTAAACGTCTTGATCTCGGGCGGTACCGGCTCGGGCAAGACGACATTGCTCAACATGTTCTCGGGCTACATTCAGGACGACCACCGCGTCGCCACGATCGAGGACGCGGCCGAACTGCGCCTGCAGCAGCCCCACGTGGTGCGGATGGAAACTCGAGCATCAAACATCGAAGGCAAGGGTGAAGTCACCGCCCGCGATCTGGTGAAAAACGCGTTGCGTATGCGTCCTGACCGCGTCGTGGTGGGTGAATGCCGCGGTGGCGAAGCCCTCGACATGCTCCAGGCCATGAACACCGGCCACGACGGTTGCATGACAACGATTCACTCCAACAGCACCCGCGACGCGATGGGCCGTTTGGAAATGCTCGTGGGTATGGCTGGATTCGACATCCCCATCTGGATTATCCGCAAGCAGATTGTTTCGGCAGTCAACATTGTCGTGCAGCAGGCCCGCTTGAGCGGCGGTGTCCGCAAATTGATTCAGATATCCGAGATTACGGGCATGGAAGGTGACGTGATCAGCATGCACGACATCTTTATTTTCCATCAAACCGGCGTCGACGAACAAGGCAAGGCACAAGGCTACTTCGCGGCCACCGGCAACCGACCCCACTGTTTGGATCGGCTGGCGGCTGGCGGTTTCAAGTTGTCACCCGCCATGTTCGAGCGCCGCATTCTCACACCGCCCCCTAAGAAGGCTTGATTCGTACGAACTGTACGGGAGATTTGCGATGTCAGGGTTAAGTGTCTCGCTGTTGGTGTTTTTTGCCGTGGTGCTGCTCGTCATGGGCGGTTTCTCGGTGTTTATGGACTTGGTTGGTCGAGATCGGTCTCGAATATCAGATCGCTTGAACGACGAGTTCCGCGCCAAGCAGCGAGAACGCGCCAAGAAGACCAACCTCTTCAAGGACATCGGCAAGATCGCCGCAGAGGTGCAGTCCGGCGAACCAGGTATCGTCGAACGATTCGAGACGCTCATCGAGCAATCAGGCCTGGAGAATCTAACGCCACCCAAATTGCTGTTCATGTGCATCGGATGCTCGGTGCTCTTCACGATTATCGGCCTGTTCGCTTTTCGGTTCATTGGAGCCGGCGTAGGCTTTGCGTTGGGAGCCTACCTGCCGATCTTCTTCGTGAAGTTCAAGAAGACGCAGCGCACGAATCTGCTCCGATCGCAATTGGCCGACACCTTCGATCTGATGGGACGCGTCATTCGTGCTGGCCAGACCATGACGCAGGCAATGCAGGCCGTGACCGATGAAATGTTGCCGCCGGTCGCCGTTGAGTTCGCCCTGTGTTATGAGCAAATGAACCTGGGCATTCCGCCCGATGCTGCCCTTCGCGACCTGGCACGACGGAGCGGCATCATCGAGTTGCAGATCTTCGTCATGGCGTTGCTGATTCAGCGTCAAACGGGCGGTAATCTTGCAGAAATGCTCGACAACATCGCGGCAGTCGTGCGCCAGCGGTTCAAGATTTTGGGTCAGATTCAGTCGCTCACGGCAGAAGGCCGCATGCAGGCAGCTATTCTGTTGCTTTTGCCGCCTGGAATCTTGGTGATCATTCTGGTGTTGAATCCAGCCTACGGTGCGGGGCTTACCAGTCGGCCCATTCTGCTGGCGGCGATGTTCGGGTTTGAGTTCCTGGGTTGGTTGTGGATTCGCAAGATCGTCAATTTCGATTTCTAATCGCGGTGTAGGCCGTCGACTGCTTGGTCTGCAAGAAAGGGTTTGAACATGGATCCCATCGTCATTGCCGGGGCGGCATTCCTGGCTGTCTGTTGCTTGATCGGCATCATCGCCCTGCTATTCGGCGGCGAGAAGAATCGTCTCGATGAGCGCCTCAGCGATCTGAGTGCTGCCGGTGGAGACTCGCGATTGTCGGAGCAAGCGGCATTAAAGGCCATCACGAAGCGGGCCATGCCCACGATCGGGGCCATGTTGACCCCCGAAAATGAGAAAGAACGAACCGCGCTCAAATCGCGCATGGTGATGGCAGGCTTTTACAGCCCCCAAGCGCCGGTCGTCTTTATCTTCGTCAAAATTATGATGACCGCCTTCCCACTGCTGCTGGGCCTGGGTCTCTATCCCTTCATGGGAAGTCGCGGCACATTGACGATTGGTGCGGCGGTTGTCCTGGCACTGGTCGGGATGGTCGGCCCCTCGATGTGGCTTGACAGTCGAAAGAGCCAGCGGCAAACAGCCATTCGTCGCGCCTTGCCCGACGGCATGGACGTGATCGTGATTTGCATCGAGGGCGGCCTTAGTTTGCCAGCCGCGTTGGCTCGGGTGGCTGAGGAAATGCGAGTAGCGCATCCTCTGCTGGCATTTGAGTTTAACATCTGCCAGCGAGAAATTCAGCTTGGTAAGTCCACGGGCACCGCACTCAAGGAACTGGCTCGCCGCACGGACCTTGAAGAAATTCGCGGGTTGGCTGCTGTCATCACGCAGGCCGAAAAGTTTGGTTCCAGCATGGCCAAGGCGTTGCGAGTGCACGCCGAGACGCTGCGTCTGAAGCGGACGCAAAAAGCCGAGGAAATGGCGGCGAAGGCGGGAACCAAGATTTTGTTCCCCACGCTACTTTTTATCTTCCCTTCGATTTTTGTCGTGGTCCTCGGACCCGCCGGATTCGATATCTATGCAACGCTGATCAGCAAGCAGAAGTAGGTGCCCCCCGGAATCGACCGGGAATTTACTTCTGAGTACGCCTTTTGAGGGCGAATTCCTGGCTGATTGGCCGGAATTCGCCCTTTTTGCTGGCTAGGCAGTCGCGCTGCTGGCATTTCGGCCAGAAATTTCTTGACGAACTTGCAGGCGTTTCGTAGGATCGCATTTGGATCAGGCTCGGAAACGGGAATGTCCAACCCATTTCTATTCGTTTTTCAACGTCCGGCTGACAATTCTGTCGACCCGGCATTCTCGCGGGGAGGAAGTACTTAAATGACTCCAAAATCCAGGCTCAACCTGCGTTTGCGTTGGAAACAACAAGATCCCTCCCGACAGGGAGCGATGATGATCTTGGGTACCTTTTTGGTCATCGTGCTGTGCGCATTCGCCGCCTTCGCGATCGATCTGGGGTATATCATGCTTACCCAGGCCCAGTTGCAGAATGCTGCGGACGCAGCCGCGCTGGCAGCCGTGCTCGAACTGAAGACCAGCGATTCGAATCTCACTCCCGAGCAAATGAAGGGGATCGCTTTGGCGGAAGCGCTGAAGGCGGCCGCCTACAACGAGGCCGCCAAGCGGAGTGTAGTCCTCGACCCCAACGAAGTCACTTTTGGCAATCGCCACTACGACAACAACGGGCAGTTTGTTACGGGATTTGACACGGACGATGGGTACGACAGTTCGCAACCTTACAACGCGGTCAAGGTCGACGTCGTCTATGGCGAAGCTTCCGGGGACCGCGCCAAGCTCGATCTCTGGTTTGCCAACGTCATTGGCCGGAAGCAGACCACGGTCGGAGGCAGTTCGCGGGCTCACCTGACTCCGCGCGACTTGGTCTTCTGCCTTGATATCTCCAACTCGATGAATGACGACGTGGAGGCGACGAGCGGGACCGAGTTTGACAATCGGATGATCATGACCCGTCAGTGGCTTGATCTGCCTGATGCGATGACCAACGCCCAGATCGCCCCCAGCACCTTGCTGAACTTGACCCGGCCGTTGGGCACCGGCAATCAGCATGATGTGCTGAACCTTAACTTCACAACGTCCAACGTCAGCGCGATCGTTAAAAATCCCGTTGTCGGTAGCAATCTTTTGCGGCTAACGTTCACTGCTGCACACAACTTGGCAGACGGGGATCAGGTAGTGATCTCAAACGTCTCGACAGCCACCAATAAGTTTGGTCTTGGCGTGCCAGGCGAGTCCATCAATGGCACGTGGTACATAACCGTCGTTAGTACCACCCAAATCTTGCTGACTGGCAGCAATTACGTTTCGCCTCGCGCTTTCGTGGATAGTGATGCGATTACCGTGTTCGCGCCGGGTATCTTCCAGAATCAATCTGGCGGAATCCGAGTTCGGACTCGCCTGCCTCACGGGCTGCTCACTGGCAACTTGGTGTCGATTTCGGGCGTAAGCGGAACTGGGGCGCTTCCTGGCCTGCTGAATCGCGTCAATACAATTACTCGTGTTGCGAACTACAATACGAATGAATCCAGTCGTTTCGACATTGTAGGCGCCACTTTCACGGATACTTATACCACCGGCACTACGCCTCGGTGGATCATTCCCGACGTCGCGGATACGACCACAGGGTATGCGCTGAATGCCGTTCAGCGTAACGAAATTTATAAGCGGTATTGGTTGCGCTTTATCGACCACAATGGAACGACCGTTGGGGCAGGCGCTGCAAACGGGACGAACATGCTGTACAACGCCGCCACATTAATGAATGTTGCCGCCTTGGAGTTCCCCAGCGGCGTGACCGATCTGACCTATACGGTCAACTCGGACTTCCCTTTCTATCAGTCCTACGCAACCACAAACACCGCGGCGACTCCAGTCACTGGAGTGTCTACGGGTCCTGCGATCGCGTACCCCAACGGGCATCCTTGGATGCATTGGAAGTGGAGGGCCTATGTTGATGCCCGCTTCACCGCTACCGCCTCGAATGCTCACTACACCTATGACAAGAATGTGGTGGCGACAGGGCAAGTGTCTGTTTCGCGGACGGTGAGCGTCGACAACTTTGCCCGCTGGGCATTGGCCAACGGCTGCGTGCCTGCCTTGCGTGGTCAAGGGTTCTTCGGCCGAGACAATAATCGAGACAATGTCGTCGACGCTTTCCCGCCGCCGGTTAGCTACCTCGCCCCTTCGTCGCAGGGGGACGACGGCTACTCCGATTATCCAGACTTCGCGGGGTATTTCCCTCGCCCTGCGTATCAGCAGTACCGAGATGTTGCCGGTGCGGAACATGAGTACAACTCGGCTGTAATCGACTTTACCGAGGGCTCCGACCTGACGGGATTACACCCCGACAATGTGCCTGATCTTCCGTTTAGCTTTGTGCGACAAGCCACGCTCAATGGGATCAACGCGATGATCTCGGACGAGAATGCTGGTAACGACGCGTTCGACCAGGTAGCGCTGATTACGTTCGGAACTCGTCCTTACGTGGAGTCTGATCTGACGAATGACCTTCCCATCGCACTGAAGCTGGCTAACAACCGGCTTTGCGTCGCGACCTCGAATTTGAGCGTAACCCCCTACGGAAACGGTAACACCAATATCGGCGGTGCGATTCGTCGCGCCATCGATGTGTTGATGAACGAGAATGGCTACACCCGCGGCCGGACCTACACCAACAAGACCATCGCCCTGCTGACAGACGGCGTGCCCAACATTCGGGCAGCGGGCGGCAACGAGTCTCCCGAAATGAACGGGGGTAACGATAGCCTCAGCAGCAGTGGTGGTGAAACGTATGGTCAGTACTGGGCGGATCGCTGCAGCGACAACAAGATTGTGCTGCACACGATCGGCTTCGGTACAGGCTCCGATCCCACCTACCTGCAAGACTTGGCCACCCGAACCGGCGGCCAGTTCTTCCCGATTACCGATCCTGCGAATCAGGTCGATGACTTGAATAACATCTTCATCGCCATCGGCAAGGATAAGCTCGGTAAGCTGTTCAGCAACTAGTCGGCCATTTCCAAATCAGTTCAACGCTCATCGAGCGAGGTGATTCATGAGTCTTCGAAGCCAACGTCCGCGCAGTGCCGCCCCCAGGGGGGGCACTGCGATGGTCGAGTTTGCCATCGTTTTTCCGGTCTTCATGGTCATCATGTTCGGACTCTTTGAGTTCGGACGGGCGTTCATGGTGATCGAGCTGTTGAACGGGGCCTGTCGAATGGCCGCCCGCGCAGGGGTGACCGATGGGAGCACGACGACACAGATCAAGGAGGACATGTATGATTTCCTCGAAATGGGAGGAATTGATCGCTCCAAGGTCCGCGTTTACATCCTTGACGGATCAGGCTTCGACGACGATCCGTTTGGCGATCTCAGCGTCGCCGATCTGATGGAGGATTACCCCGCGAGCGAGAAAGATATGGCTAACTCGCGCCCAAGATCGCTGGGAATCTTTCGGGTGGAAGTGGACTTTAACGACGTGGCATTAATCACACCCATTTGGCTGCTGGATCTGACGCTAAGCGGTCAAGTGGTGATGAGACGCGAGTAGTCCCTTTTTTAAAGAGCATCATCGACCTTTTCAGGTCGCTTCCAGGAGATTTCTTATGTTTCGTCGTCATCGATCGGGTCGCAAAGGGGCAGAGGCGATCGAGTTCGCATTCATTCTGCCGATCTACCTGGGCGTCATCTTGGGGATCGTCGAGTTCGGCCGCGCCTTTCAAGTAGCTCAGTGGCTGACGGCCGCTGCTCGCGAAGGCGGCCGTTTGGCGATGCTCTACAACGTCATCAGCCAGAATGACCGCGACCAGGGGATTACGAGCGGAAACCACAAAGTTGAAGTGGATATCAAGAATTTCATGAGGGCTGCGGGCGTCGAAGGGGTCACCGTGTCCATTGAGGGAGTCAATGGTGGAGCCTTTGATATCGACGACTACGCCAACTCAGCGGGCGAGTATTTCCGGGTGAAAGTACAAGTCCCCTACGAAAACGTGAAGTTGATGACCCCGATTTACATGAGCAACAGTCAGATTCTGACCGGGGAAATTGTCCTCAGGCACGAGTAGCACTCCGGACCAAATGGACCAGCTCTTGAACTCGCCGCTGGTCTAGTTTCTCTTCGCGAACTCCGCGATACGCTGCCGCACCCCGAACAGCCACATAGGCCGGATGCAGGTGCAGTACCTTCTGAATGGTCTTGGCGGATAGCGAGCCCGCCAGGACCAGGGCGATCCCGGCCATGTGCACCCTCTCCACGAAGCGCTCCAGCGCTTCCATGCCCCAGATCTCCAGCAGAGATCCCCCGCGCTTGTCGAATGTGTCCACAAGCAGGACTCGGCAGCCCAGTTCAAGCCCCGTGGTCAAGACAGCATCGGGTGCCGGCGATTGTGCAACTTCCCAGTCTGCGTACACCACTGCGACTGGGGCCACGCCTGTGGGCAGGCGGGCAATCGACTGCGACCAAAGGCTCTTCCAGTCGGCTTTCCGTGCACAGCCGGCTAGCCCATGCTTGGCGAAGGAGACGGCGGACGTCGGCCGCAGACATTCAAGCAGCTCCCCCATTGCAGCGCTCACAGGCACTCTGCCCGCGACGGCTTGAATCACCTTGGCCAGCATTTCGCTGTCGACGGCTCCCAAGGGACCCCGCGCCGGATCTTTGGCATCAATTATGTCGACACCTGCTTCGACGGCCAGTCGGGCCTCCTGAGGATCGCGGACGCTCACTAACAGGCCGGTCATTCGTATCCTTTGCCCATCCGCTCGGTGACCTACGAAGCCGTGACTTGCGTTTGCGCAGTGGACAGCGATTGCTGGGCGACGGCTAGTTGTTCATTGAGTCGATTGACCACTGAAATGCTCAGTGGTTCGCACCAAGTGCCGCGAATGGTGATCTGACTGCCGCACCACGCTCCCAGCAAACGATGGACTTCGATGTGCGACCATTCCGTCCGTTTCTCGGCCAATCGGATCACGAGAGTAACCGTGCGGCTAGGCAGGTGGTGATCTTCCAACAATGTCGCCCCTTGGCCCAGCAAGAAGCACTCCACGACTTCCAAGGGGACACGAACCGGAGCGGTCGCGCGCAGATAGATCAGCAGCTTGCCATCGGCGTAGGCCAAGCGGGGGCGCACGGCTTGCCAGGCAACCAGGCAAGTCGCCAGACCGCTCAAAAGCGATAGCCCCCGGCCTAGCCACATCCAGGCGGGCCCCGTCAGAACCGCAGGCAGGGTCGTGGCGCCCCAGACCTGGCCAATCCAGCTTCCGCCCAACGCTGCCAGCATCAATGGCAGCGAAGTAGCCAGCAGGACGCGTCGGTTCGGCCGAAGCCAGATTTGGGGCTGAGACATGCAAGTGCCAGGCGAGGATTGGGGTTATCTGGGAAGTGTAGCAAAGTGGATTGCAATGCAAGAGGGGCACACTGGGCAGGCGTTCGACCTTCCGCTTCATCCGAACGCTCTGGCGAGGATCCGCGTAGCAAATACAGCCTTCGGGTGGGCAATCGCGTAGCGACAGGAATTCCCTCCCGAGCAGTGATGCTCTATGATGCATAGGCATCTACGGACGGGCTTCTTTCATCTGTCTTTTCCACCCCCTGCTTGGGCGTCGGCACGTTTCCATGGGCTTATCGGATCGCGACTACTACCGAGAGGACGATGGCCCTTCAGGATTCAGCCTGGGGGGTGATCGCTCGATGGTCGCCAACCTGATCATCGTGAACGTCGTGCTGTTCCTGATCGATCAGTTCACCTATTCCGAGGGCTCGTACTGGCTCAGCGATCACCTGTCGGACAAAGCTGGAACGCTGGTCCGGCCGTGGGAATGGTGGCGGCTGCTCACCAGCGGCTTCATTCACAGCCCGCATTCGATCACACATATCGGCTTCAACATGCTCGGGCTTTTCTACTTCGGCCGCGAAGTCGAAACCCGCCTGGGCAAGTGGGAGTTTCTCCGCTTCTACCTCAGTTCGATCATCTTCAGTTCCGCAGCCTGGAGCGCAGTAGAAATCCTGCGCATGCCGACTCCGTTGTTCGAGACGGTCTCGGATCTGTTCACAGGCGTTCCCACGTTCCTGCCCGAGAAGCAAGCTTACGGAGCGTCGGGCGGTGTCACCGCGGTCATCATTTTGTTTGCGCTGTATAACCCGTACCGGCAAGTGCTGCTGTTCGGGCTGCTCCCGATGCCCGCCTGGATCATGGCATCGATGTACGTGCTGTTCGATCTGTTTGGCGTTGCAGGGCGGCCCATCGACAACTCCAGTCCTATCGGCTACTCCGCGCACTTGGGAGGCGCTGCCTTTGCGCTGATCTACCACTCCATGCGCTTACAGTTGGGGCAGTTCTTACCCAGCGGAGAAATCTTTACGGGTTGGAAACGGAAGCTCTCTCGTCGCATCCAGGCCAAGCCGGCCTTGAAGATCCACACGGAAAGCGTCGAGGACGAAGAGGTCGACGAGACCGAGGTCGATCGCATTTTGGACAAGATCAATCGCGAAGGCTCGGCCAGTTTGACCGATGCCGAACGATCCACGCTGCAGAACGCCAGCCGGCGCTATCAACGCAAACGTCGATAGCTCGCGGCTCAACTACTCGAACCCGCAAACAAGGAGGTTTGCCATGTCGAAGCCCAGCGGAGCCTCGCTCCTCAATTTCATCTGGTTCCTGCTGTTCATGGGCTGCGTGGGAGGTCTGTTCGTCTGGGGCATGGACGCAACCAATCGTCCTCCTGCCGTGAGCAATCCGGCTCGGAACACCACCCCGTCGGCACTGGCTTCCACAGGCGAGTTTACTGCGGCCGAATTTCCCGCCGAGCAAGATTCGTCCACGCGCGTCACTGCACAGCCTACGTCATCGCGCACCGCTCGACCTCAAGCCAGAATCAGCGGCAAAACCGCGCCCGTCAAGCAGCCGGTCGATGCGCTCTCGCAGGAGATGGTTCGCTTGCCCGGGGGCCGTTTCCGCATGGGAAGTGACCGTTCGACCTATGCCTCAGAGAAGCCCGAGCACGACGTCCGCGTTCGTCCGTTCTGGATCGACCGCCACGAAGTGACCCGCGAGTCGTTCGCCCGCTTCGTCGAGGCGACCGGCCACCGCACCACGGCCGAGCGCCAGGGCTGGGCACCGGTCTTCAATCCCAAGACCGACAACTGGGATTCGCTCCCCGAGGCCAACTGGCGTCGTCCGCGCGGCCCCGAAGGGCGGCCGAGTGAGGCCCTGGACCCCGTCACCCAGGTCTCGTGGGAGGACGCGCAGGCCTTTGCACGCTGGGCGGGCAAGCGACTGCCGACCGAGGCCGAGTGGGAGTATGCCGCGCGAGGCGGCCTGGCACGTGCGTCATTTCCATGGGGTAACGAACTGATGCCCGATGGCAAGTACGTCTCCAATTACTGGCAAGGGCCTTTCCCCACCAAGAACTCAGGGGCAGACGGCTTCCGCGGGCCAGCTTACGTGGGAAGCTATCCGCCCAACGCCTTCGGCCTCTACGACATGTCGGGCAACGTCTGGGAGTGGTGCTCCGACTGGTTCTCGCAAAGCTACTACCGCAAGAGCCCCAGCGAGAATCCCCCTGGCCCCGACCAGGGCAACGAGCGCGTGCAGCGCGGTGGTTCGTGGTTCTGTTCGCCCGACTCCATGCCGGGCTACATGGTCTACAGCCGCATGTCGGCCCCGCCGGCGGCCATGTATCCGCACGTAGGGTTTCGCTGCGCGCGAGACGAGTAGACTTCCATCGCAACAGCCAAGCAGGCCCGGCTACTGCCTTACGAACAGCACTTTGCGCAGCTGCTCAGTAAACGTCGCGCTCTGGTCCTGGACCTGTTTAAAATCCTCTTTGCCCAGCGAGTACAGCTCCAGCTCCTCGAGCGCCCTTACGGTGGCGTTGCGCGGCTGCTCTTTGATGAGTGCCGCCTCGCCAAAAAAGTCGCCCGTCTTCAGCGTGGCCACGATCCGCTTCTGCCCCTTCGATTCCTGCTCCACTTCCACAGAGCCGCGGCGAATCACATAGAACTTGTCGCCGGGGTCGCCCTGGCGAACGATCTCTTCGCCGGCTGCGCGGGTTTCGCGGGCTGTCCGGTCGGCGATCTCGGCCAGCGTGCTGGGGGTGATCTCGGCAAACAGCGAGCAGTTGCGCAGGAATTCGCACTTCTCGGCGGTCTCGCCCACCACCACGTCCGAGATGATCCGCCCATCGACCATGTTCACGATCCGGTCCGCAACATCCAGAATGCGATTGTCGTGCGTCACCAGCAGAATGGTGCTCTTCTCGGCCTGGGCGATCTCCTGCAGCAGGTTCACCACATCGCGCCCCGATTGCTTGTCGAGGGCCGCAGTCGGCTCATCGGCCAGAATCAACTTGGGGCTGGAAGACAACGCCCGGGCGATTGCCACCCGTTGTCGCTGCCCGCCCGAGAGCTGCTGCGGCTTGTAATAGATGCGTTTGTCGAGCCCGAGCCGGGTGAGGATCTTGACCGCCCGATCGTGAATCTCGGCCGAAGGAAAGCGATTCAGCTCCAGCGACATCCGCACGTTCTGATACGCGGTCAGCGAGCCAAACAGATTGTGCGCCTGAAAGATGAAGCCGATTCCTTTGCGGACCTCGACCAACTCGGCGCTGGTGCGGCCGCGCAGCTCCTCGCCGCGGACCTTCAAGCCCCCTTCCTGCACGGTTCGCAAGGCGCCGATCAGTGTCAGCAGCGTGGTCTTCCCCGAGCCCGAGGGGCCGGTCATGATCACGATCTCGCCCGGATAGAGCCGAAGCTGGTTGTCGAACAGGACCTGCTTCCGCAGTTCCCCCTGGCCGTAGAAGTGGTTGACTCCTTGCACTTCGACAGCCGGCGCTTCGTCGCGACGTGCGGGCGTGGGAAAGCTGGGCGCGCTGCTCGTGGCGGTCGGCGAGTCCATCCAGCTTGCTCCGCGAGGGGAAAGGCCCGACGAATGATGCCGGGGTTCACACAACACTAACTGGCTCGCCGAACATGTCAACGAGGCACGTGGGGGCAAGGGCCCCCTCGAAGCCTGGCCCGACTCAGTCGAAGTCCACCCAGTTCAGCGTCACCTTGTTGAAGTCTTGCGCAGCCAGATCATTTTGATGAATCTGCAGATGAAGTCGGCAGCCCAGCGAGTTCGTCAGGATGATCAGGTGCCGCGAGTCTCGCGAAGGGGTGGGATCGTCGCCCGTCGTCGCTCGTCCATAGCCCAAGAAGTTGTCGAAGTTTAGTTCGCGAAAGTAATCGAACACCGCGTCCTCGTCGGCATTGGGTTGCGGCTGACGCTCCTCGTTCCAGGGGCTGTCGCTCGCCTCCGGCAGATCTAAAGTCTTGAACAAGCCGCAAGCCCCCCCTCCCCACAAGTGGGAGGGAGCAGGAAGAGAAGTCAGGGCGTTGTTGGCAATTCAGGGTGGCCCCGTCGCTTGGTCGTCGGTGTAACTTTGCGGGTTGGACGCCTGGGTCCCGCCTAGGGCACGCAGCTTCGTCGCTCTCGGACTGGCGACTGCGCCATTACGGACTGTAACATGTTTGACTACATTCTGGATTATACGGAAATATCAGACTGTTGTGTGGGTGTTCTTGGAATTTGTGTACAGCATCGCCCTCGCCGGCTGATTTGCACCGGAGGCCGGTTCACGGGGCTTTTTGGCGAGGCCGTCTTGGGCCCGTGCCTTAGCAAGGGTTGCGTGAGCTTTGCCAGAATTGGCTTTGGCTCCCGACTCGGCAGAGCGTAGAGGGCAGGGAGCAGGAGCGTCCCAAGGGACTGCCGCAATGCAAACGATGCCTTGGCAAGACGCGCTGGAGAAAGCGGCCTAACACCTAACACCCAGCACCTCGTTCCCCTGCGGGCTGATCCTCGATCCCCGATCCCTGCCTTCTGCCCCCAGCCCTACTTCCGCTTCGGAATCTCCACCACCTTCTTCTCATCCGCCGCCTGCCGCGCGAGCAGTACGACTTCGGTCGCATAGAAGGCGTCCTCGAGCGTGATCCGGGCGGGCTTGTCTTGCCGCACCGCGTTGACGAACTCGACGAACAGATTGGTGCTGGCGTCGAAGGGCACGCGGCGCGGCGCCTCTTTGGAGGTCATCAAGCTCAGGTCGGCTTCGCTCGCGCGCCCTTCCAGGATCCCCTCGTCCCCCACGACGCGCAGCCGGTCATCGCCGTGGGTGGGCGCGGTCTCGGGCCGCAGGTAGTCGAGCCGCGCGGTCCCCGAAGCGCCGCCGGCGAACTGCACGGCCAGCGAGGCGTGGTTTTCCGTCTCCTTCATCTGCGGCTTGCCAATCCGCCCATGAAAAGCCGCCACGTGGGCATAGTCGAGCCCGGCCACCCAACTCATCAGGTCCAGAGCATGAATGCCGATGTAGGGAATCGAGCCCCCCAGCCGCTCGCGCGAAGTCTGCCACTCGGGCCGCTCGCCCAAACGATAGGACTTTTGCACGGTAACCTGACAGACCTGCCCCACGGCCCCTTCGGCGACCAGCTTGCGCATGGTCGCGTACTTCCCTTCGTGCCGCATGGTCAGCAGCATGGTGATGCGGCTCTTAGTCCCGGCCAGGTCCTTCTTCAACTGGGCCAGCTTCTCGAGCGTGGTGGCCAGCGGCTTCTCGGTAACGATGTGTACGTTTCGCTTGGCCAGCTCCACAAGCTGTTCGGGGCGGATGCCGTTCTCGTCTCCGAGCAGGCAGACATCGAGCATGGAGTGCTCGATCAGATGCCGCCAGTTGCGGTATTTCTGGGCTTCTTTGGCCAGCGGCTCGCGCGTCATGAACGCGTCGAGTTCCTTCTCGTCGTCCTCGGAGACGGCGACCAGCTCGACATCTTTCAGGTCGCGCGCCCCGTTGACCGCGATGTTGTGGTGCCCTTTGAGGCCGATAATCCCGAGCTTCATGAGGCACTCACTGGAGAGAGAGGAAATTCCAGAGCCCGCTTCAAGCAGCCAGTCCTGCGATCTGTCGAAGAAACCGGCTTTGTCCGGAGTGCCCGGAACGCCACGGAGGGCGTTCCCTACAGTCAGCTCACACGGCGGCGTTCCCTACAGTTAACTTACGCGACGGCGTTCTTCGCAGGCGGCTGCTTCGCCCAGCGAGTGGGCAGCACGCACGATGCCATCGACGTTCAGGCCGAGCTCGGCCAGCAGTTCGGCACGCTCGCCATGTTCGACATAGCGATCGGGGATGCCGAGCCGGCGAATGCGGCGGGTATCGAGCCCGGCATCCACGGCCGCTTCCACGACGGCACTGCCAAAGCCGCCAGCCAACTGGCCTTCTTCAACCGTGATCACAAAGCCGCACTCGTCGACCGCCCGCAGGATAGTCTCGGTATCGAGCGGCTTAATGAAGCGGGCGTTGATGACCCCCACATCGAGCCCTTCCGCCCGCAGGCGTTCGGCGGCAGCGATGCAATCGGGCAGGAGCGTGCCGCAGGCAACAATGGCCCCGTCGGCCCCCCAGTCGATCACTTCGGACTTGCCGAGTTCGATGGGGGCGAAGGCGCGATCGACCTCGAACACGTTGGCCTTGGGATAGCGAATCGATACGGGTGCGTCGTGCCCCAGAGCAAAGTCGAGCATGGCCGGCAAATCGCGGGCGTCGCCCGGCGCCATCAAGACCATGTTGGGGAAGACCCGCATGTAGCCGATGTCGAACACGCCGTGGTGGGTGGGGCCATCGGGGCCGGTGAGTCCGGCGCGATCCAGCAGGAACGTGACCGGCAGGTTCTGCAGCGAGACCTCCTGGAAGATCTGATCGTAGCTGCGCTGCAGGAAGGTGCTGTAGATGTCGACGATCGGCCGGACGCCGGCCTTGGCCATGCCGGCGGCAAAAGCGACCGCGTGCTCCTCGCAAATGCCGGTGTCATAGAACCGCGTGGGGAAGGCGTCGCGGACTTTGCCCAGGTTGTTCCCCTGGCACATGGCGGCGGTCAGCACGGCCACGCGCGGGTTCTTCTGCATCTGTTCGTAGATGGCGTCGCTGGCCACATGCGTGTAGCTGCGGGCGGTCGACTTCTTGATCGACAACACGCCGTCGGGCTGGCACTCGAACGGAGAGGGGGTGTGGAAGAAGACGGGGTCTTCAGCCGCCGGCTGGAAGCCGTGCCCCTTCTCGGTGAAGACGTGCAGCAGCACGGGGCCATCGACGTTCTTCACCATCTCCAGGTATTTGCGCAGGCTGGTGATGTTGTGGCCGTCGACGGGGCCGATGTAGCGGACGCCCAGCTCTTCGAAGAGCATGCCGCCGTGAACGCCGGCCTTGATCGATTCTTTGATCTGCCACAGGACTTTCTCGGCGGTGCCGCCGATGAAATCGGGCATCTTCTCGAGGAACTTGTGGACTTCGCTCTTGAGTCCTTCGTAAATCGGATTGACCCGCATGCGATCCAGATACTGAGCGACTCCGCCCACACGCGGGCAGATCGACATCTTGTTGTCGTTCAGGATGATGATCAGCTTTTGCTTCAGTCCGCCCGCGTTGTTGAGGGCCTCGAACACGATGCCCGAGGGGAACGCGCCGTCGCCGATCACGGCCACCGCGTGGCGATCGGTATGGCCGTTCTGTTCGTCGCCCGCCCGCAGGCCCATGGCGGTCGAGACGCTGCAGCCGGCGTGGCCGGTCATGAACAGGTCGTAGTGGCTCTCGTTCGGATTGGGGTAGCCCATCAGGCCCCCCTTGGTCCGGATGGAGCCGAACTCGTGGTAGCGCCCGGTGACGAGCTTGTGCGGATAGACCTGATGGCCCGTGTCCCAGATCAGTCGGTCGCGGCTGAAGTCGAACGTGGTGTGCAGGGCGAGCGTCAGCTCAACCACGCCCAGGTTCGAGGCAAAGTGAGCGGGTCGATCGCGCACCACGGTGGTCAGCGCTTCGCGCATTTCCGCAGCGAGCTGTTCCAACTCGGTAATCGAAAGCCCACGAAGATCTGCCGGCGAGTCGATGCGTGCCAGTATGTTGTCCATCACCGATTCCTTTCCAAGACGTAGTGGGCCAGTGCTTCCAAGCGATGCGCCCGGTTACCGAACGGCGCCAAGGCCCCACAGGCCTCGGACACGAGCCCCTCGGCTCGACGTCGGCTTTCTTCAATTCCCAACAGGCCCGGGAAGGTGAGCTTCCCGCGGTCCGAATCCTTACCTACTCGTTTGCCCACTGTCGCTTCATCTCCCTGCACATCCAACAGGTCGTCGGTGATCTGAAATGCCAGACCGAGCGCCCGACCATACTCTGCCAATGCGTCACGTTGTTCGGCGGCGGCCTGTGCCACCAACCCGCCCAACTCGAGCGAGACGCTTAACATCGCGCCCGTTTTGCGAGCGTGAATCGATTCCAGCATCTTGAGCGAGTCGTGATGCTGACTGTTACCGTTGCCGCCGTTTCCGTTGCCGTGATGTCCATTCCCGCCTGCTTGCTGGGCGGCGTGCTCTCGCAGGATGTCATCACCCTGCCCGCCGACCATGCCGAGCGCTCCGGCGGCCAGGGCCAGCGACCCGCAGCACGCACCCGCAATCGAGGCCGGGCGAATCTTGCGAGCCAGTGTTTCAAAGGCCAGTGTCAGCAGCGCATCGCCTGCCAGGATGGCCAGCGCTTCGCCGAAGACCTTGTGATTGGTCGGTTGGCCGCGACGCAGGTCGTCGTCGTCCATGGCCGGCAGATCGTCGTGGATCAACGAATATGCGTGAATCATCTCAACCGCACAGGCGGCCGGCATTGCGTCGGCCTCGTCGGCTCTGCAGGCTTCGGCCGCTAACAGAACCAGAACGGGCCGTAGTCGCTTGCCTCCGGAGAGAAGGCTGTAGCGGATCGCCTCGGTCAGTCGGGGCGGGCAGCGCTGGTCGAAATCGACACAGGCGGCCAGGGCCGTTTCGATCCGTGGGCGAACGCCGGCGAGGTATTGGTCGAGCGTCCCAGCAGTCTGGAGCATGCAGGCGGGCTTGGGGTGCGGCTATTTCATTGAGACTAAAAAGGTTAGGTCTGAATTTCATTCTAGAAAAGCTCACGCGATTCGTCTATCTCTCCCGACGGAGAAGGGCGGCGCGGACGTGGAGCGGCGCGGTCTTCGGCCCGTCGAGTCGGCGTTTTGGAGCGAGGTTCGCCCCCTTCGGCCGGAGGTTTGGCTTTGGTTGCCGGAGCGGCCGAAGTCGCTTCGGACACTCCGTTCTCGGGGATCTCAAAGGATCGCAACACGGGATTGCCGTCGGCATCGACGCCGGCCAGCAACTCGATGCGGCGCTCGGCTTTGCCCAGCAAATCGTGGCATTGCCGCAGCAATTTCACGCCCATCTCGTAGCGAAGCAGGGCATCCTCGAGACCCAACTCGCCGTCCTCCAGGTCCCGGGCGATCTTTTCCAACTCGGCCAGCGATTCCTCGAAGCGAGGCGGCTTGCCTGCTTCCGATTCTGCCGGTTGGTCGGGTCGTCGGGGGGAAGAGGACATCGAGCGGACTCCGTTCTCGTGCGTCCCGCGGTTCCTTCCGGAATAGAAACCGGTGGAAGCGGGAAGGATTAACGAGAGAGATTCTAGAGGGGCGAGGGGCGAGGGGCGAGGGGATGTAGCAGGTGGCAGGGCGCAGGGAGTAGAAGTGGTCGAACCGGGTGCGAGTGCGAGAGGTGCTGGGGGTTAGGTGCTGGGTGTTAGGACGTCGGGGCAAGAATGAAACGAACGGCGAGCCTTTTGGCGATCATGGGCAGCTCGCGTGGCGCCGGCGGCCCAACACCTAGCACCCAACACCTCGCACTCGGGCCAGGGCTGAACACTTCCTGATCCCTGCCCTCTGATCCCTGCCCCGTGCCTGCTACTCTCGCTTCCGTCCCACGAATCGATAGTACGGCACGCGCGGCCAGGGAAGGTACGGAACGCGACCGAGTTCTTCGGCAAACTCGATCGGATCGAAGGCGCGATGCAGATAGGGGACGTGATCGGGACTGGGATAGACGTTGTCCCGGGCGAACCAGGCAGGCCAGAAGGTTCGCGTGAACCAGCCGTGTCGCCGGCGGTTTTCTTCGACGTGCTTGCGCGAGACGTAGAAGTCGACCACGCCGAGGATGCCACCCGGCTTAAGAAGTCGCCGGGCTTGCTCGATGGCGGCGAACCAGTCGGGGATCATCGTGAGCGAGTACGAAAAGGTGACCACATCGGCTTGCCCCTCGCTGGGGACAAACGTGGTCACATCGGCCACGACGGTCTCAATGTTTTTCCAGCCGCGGGCGTCGATGCGCTGACGAGCTTTGGCGAGCAGGGAGGGGGAGAGATCGACCAGATAGATCTTGCCGAGTTGCGAGATCCGCTCGCCCAGGCACTCCAGATTGGCGCCAGTCCCTCCGCCCATGTCGATCCAGGTGCCGCCCGGCGGAATGGGAATGGCACGGTAGGTCTCTTCGCGGCCTTTGAGAAGTCTCGCCCGAAAGGCATCGTAACCGTCGGCTTGGCGGCCGTAGAAGCTCTCGAGCCGCTCGGCATGCGACGCGCCGCGGATGGGGGCGAGCGTCAGGTGGTACAGAATCTTCAGGTCGGCGGCGATGGACATGGGGATGCTTGCCCGCGAGAGGTTCGCTAAACCTGCAGATCGGCCACGTGGAAGCTGCCGTACGTATGAACCCGATCGCGTGTGTGCAGGTCGTCGGCCAGTTCACGGTGATATTGCAGCAGGCTCCCCACGGTCCGTGTACTGCTGCCGATGCGAACTTTCGCGCGGTCGACGAACTCGGTTCGCAGGCCACCGCTGCGCCACAGAATACGTGTCTTCTGATTCGCGTCGGCCCGATTCACAATGGCTTGCCATTCCTGATCGAGCAGATCATTGCCGGCCGTGCTGAGCCAGTCCATATGATCCAGCAGCACAAAGCGGCTGATCGGCTGATCGTGCGACTCCAGGAAGTGCTGCACGCTAAGGGTATGCGTGGTCAACCGGTCGACCAGGCCGGCCTTGAGCCGGGCGAAATTGTGCGGCTTGAGATACTCCGGGCAGCACTGCGGCGTGTACTCGCCCGTCAGATAGACACGCCAGAAGTAGTTGTCGGAGATCGGAAGCTGGCAGAAGACGGATTCGATCGAGTCCTCGATGAAACCGGCGATGCCTCCTTCATAGTCGCGCTCGACCTGGCGTCGCTGCTCGCGCGGCACGCCCAGGAAGGAGAGCGTCGTGTCGCGGCCGACCATCCACTTGATGGGCCGCTTCCAGAACGCCGCCCGGACTTCTTCGTTGTAGATGCGGCGCTGTTCGGCCACGTCCTCGGCATCGAGCAAGGCCTCGACCCCGCCGGAGACTTTAGCCACGCGATCGATATAGAACTTGATTAGTCGGGCAAACGTGCCGGCGGTGCCGCGATAGTAGAAGGTCTGCCGCCAGCCCTGGCCGCCGAAGAACTGGATGTAGCGGTCCCAGTACTCGCGCGCCATCAGGGGCAAGTAGCGACGCAATCCCCCTTCGTAGATACCGCGGAAGTCCTGGAGCCGGCCGTTGCCGAACATGCGGAAGAAGGACTCGTAGTCCAACGCCCGAATGCCGGCCATCTTGAGTTCCAGCAGGGCGTTTTGCCGAGGGTTCATGTCGACCGCATGCACCCGTCGGGGCTCATCGAGCAGATAGTCGAGGGCGTTGCAGCCCGCCGAAGTGATGACCATCACCGTATCGTCGGGCGTCAGGCGGAGCGCCTGGCGATCGAGCCGGGGATCTTCCCAGCAGGTGTTATAGACGAGGTTGTTCTGATGGACGAAGTTGAACCACTTCCCGCTCACCTTGTTCAGGAGTTGCATGGAAACCATCGCCCGTCCTTGTGCGATTCGCAGGGTGGAGATGCATGGCTTGGTACGCTCCGCTACCATACCGCCGCTTCGTCAAACTTCCATGTGGAAGCGGGCAATAATTGGTGAACCGCAAGCAAAGCGCGGCTAGTCGCGATGGAACGACGAGCCGCCGAGCATGGCGAGTTGCGCTGTCATCGCAGCGCCCGACATTGCCGCCGCGGGAAGTGCCGGCAGCGACTCGCGACGGCCGCGATCGTTCGAGGGCTGGCTGAGCTGCGGCAGCACGTCCATGTCCCACGAGTAGATGCGAGGCCGACCGTTGCGCACTCCGATGAAGGTTGCCGGGCGCTCGGTCCAGCAACCGCTGTTGAAGTAGCGGACGCCGTCCAGTTCAAAGTCGCCAGCCATGTGCGTGTGCCCCACACAGATGCCGTCGTAACGCTGTGCCCGGGCATGGGTGAGCGCTTTGCAACGCATCCGGCCGGCCACGCGCAGGAACTGCTTCGACTTGTACTTGAGGAAACGGGCCACACGATGCGTGGGATCGACACACTGGAACCCACGGTAGATGGCGTCGGCCGTTTCGATCAGCCAATGCGGAAACTGCATGGCGCTGTCCCAGCGATGGCCATGGCAGATGAGATAGCGCATGCCGCCGATTTCCAGCTCCACCTCGTCCTCGGCGCGAATCCCCAGCACGGCGCTGAACCAATCGGGCGAGGGGTCGTGATTGCCCAGGACCCAGCGGATATCCGCGGTGCGGCCCAGACGGCGAAGACCTGCCAGCACATCGACGTGACGCTGATCCATCCCGCGCAAGTGGGGACTGTCGAACAGGTCGCCATTGACGACCATCAGGTCGGTCTCAATGGTGTCCAGAAAGTGCAGAAAGTCCTCGGCGCGCGAATTCCGGGCACCAAGGTGCAGATCGCTGACGAATACTGCATCGAATTTCCACATCACCAGGCCCTCCTTGGGGTGAGATGATGAACGACTTGATTCAAGGTCTGGATCTCAAGGGGTCCAGGGAACAATAGATGTTCTGTCATGTTGGGCACTCCGTGCCTCCTGATTCCCAGGCAAACTATCGTCACGCGATGTGACGGTCGCATCAGGAGGGGGTGAATCCCGCGTGAAAATTCCCGCAGGTTTCTGCGGGGGTCATTCCTAACAATCTAGCCCGAGTTGTCGGGTCGACACTCCATGTCAGTTGTGGGCGACGCTGTCATCAGGTCGCCGGGACTGCAAACTTCTGGGGCCCCAACGCGGGAAGGCGGGAATCAAAGGGGTCAATCCAGCCGCAAGTCTGCGTAGTCGCTAAAGTCACTCTATCTTTCGTATGTCCAATTCAATTAAGTTTACTCATGCCAATTCGTAATGCAAGGATCCAGCTGGGGGAGAGCGGCTCTCGCACCTGTACAAAGGTACGTACGCTTGCAGCGCGGATCGCATTGGCAACGAAGCTGCTGAGGGGCCATCTGCACTCACTTGAGATCCGCAAAGCCTATCCGGCCAGTATGTTGCGGAAACGAGCCAAGTGCTCGCCCATCAAGCGGCTCGCATCGCCGGCATCGCGGCGGGCTACCGCTTCCAGGATCGCCAAATGGTCAGCGGCCGCTTGCTCAATATCCAGTCGCGACGGATGAGCTTGCCAAGTGGCCAGGATCTGGGGGAACAGCGACTCCAGGGTCCCAGTCAGGATCGAGTTGCCTGCCAATTGGGCTAGGCCCACATGGAACTGCAATTCGTGCTGGAACCAGGACAATGCATCCTTGGCCTGGCGGGCGCGCTCGACAGCGGCCTGAAGCGCATGCACCTTCTCGGGAGAGGCACGCTCGGCGGCCAGTTCGGCCAGCTTCGTTTCGAGACAGGCCCGGGCTTCGATCACATCGGCAAACCGAGCCTGATCGACCAGATCGTGATCTCGGGCCTGCGCCAGGACGGCCGCAATATTCGGTTCGAGATAAGTGCCTCCCCCTTGCACGCGACGCAGCGCGCCACGTTCACTCAGCCAGTCGAGCGCAATCCGCAAGGAAGGGCGACTGACGGCGAGTTGCTCGGCAAGTTGCCGTTCCGGAGGAAGACGATCGCCAGCGCGCAATCCTGCCGAGGCAATGAAATCGCGCAATTGATCGAGGATCAGCGTAACAAGGCTTTTGCGTCGTACGGGATTAACCCCGGACGGCTTTTTTTCCGTTGGGACGTTCAAAGGCCTGACCCCAAGAAGTGAAGAATCGGATCTGGTCTGTGCCGAGGACATGGTTCACCCCACAATGGCCTGTCGTTCGCCCAACGACGTGATACTCCTGAAAGATACCCGAGGAGTCAGGCATCGTCCACGACCGTAGCCCCCAGTTGGGTAATTGCCCAACCCAGGAACTGCCTTGGCCCCCAGGACCGCACCTGCTCTAGCAAGTTGTCCAAGAGGTTAAGGTCCATTGAAATATCAAATGATGATTATACATAAACAACAGAAAGCGTCCACGGACGCCACCTAAAGTGGGGGATTGGCCCGTTCGACAAACCTCTTCGCCCCGGTCCCGTCTTATCGAGGTCCCGACGAACGTACTTCGGACAGAAGAGCGCAACCTTACGAAACGGCAATTGCCAAACCGGTTCGACCGTGCTTAGCTATGCCTATCGCAAACAACCTCCCCCGAGCCCGTCTTGAAGGCGACTATGGACCGCTTTGCCACCCGACGTGAAAAGGCCGTGAAGGCGACTGCCAAAGCGGGGCTCGATGCACTGCTGGTGACCAACGTCGCCAACGTGACGTATCTGACGGGTTTCACGGGCGACGACAGCTACCTGCTGCTGGCGGGGCGCGATCATATCATCATCAGCGACCCCCGGTATACCACTCAATTAAGCGAGGAATGTCCGGGCATCGAGCTCTCGATCCGAGTGCCGGGAACGTCCATCCTGGACGATACGCAACGCGTCGTCCTGGCAGCAAAAGCCAAGAAACTGGGCGTCGAAGCGGACACGATCACTCTGGAGTCCTTTGAGAAGCTCAAGGAGAAGTTGGCCCAACAGACACTGGTCGCCACGAGCGGCATTGTTGAGGATCTGCGGCTCATCAAAGATGCCGAGGAGATCGCCGAAACACGCACCGCCGTCTGGTTGGCCGAGAAGGCCTTTGCAAAGATCCGCGCAGGATTGGTGGCAGGACAAACCGAGCGTCAGGTAGCGCATGCGATCGAGAACACGATCCGCGAGTTCGGCGGCAAGGGCTGCAGCTTCGATCCGATCGTGGCCAGCGGCCACAGGGCGGCGCTGCCTCATGCTCGGGCTTCCGAGCGGCTGATCGGCTCGGATCCCTTCGTGTTGATCGACTGGGGAGCGACGGCCAAGCACTACAAGAGCGACTTGACGAGGGTTTTGTTCACGGCTAAAATCCCGCCCAAACTTGAACGTATATATAGAGTTGTGCTTCAGGCACAGGTCGCCGCCATCAAGGCGATTCGCCCTGGGGTGCTTTGCAAGGATGTGGATGCGGTCGCCCGCAAGATCATCACCGATGCCGGTTTTGGCAAACAGTTTGGCCATGGCCTTGGGCACGGGTTGGGGATCGACATTCACGAGGCCCCCCGGCTGAACAGCAGCAGCGAAGTCGAGCTGAAGCCTGGCATGATCGTTACGGTCGAGCCCGGCATTTACCTGCCTGGCTTTGGCGGCGTGCGGATCGAAGACGACATCCTGGTGACCAAGTCGGGACATGAGGTACTGACAAGCGTCCCCAAAGAGTTCGACGAACAATACGTCGAGATCTCTGCCCCTTGATTAGCCCTGGCCCGTCCCCGCCAACCACCATGTTTTGGAAAGATCCCCTTGCCCCCTCGACCCAAGCCACCGCAGAAAGACCGCATGACCGGCTCTGAGCCTGAGACAGGGGACATCTTTGATGTCCGAAATTTCCACAAGCTGGTTGAACTGATGAAGGAGAACGACCTGAGCGAGGTCGATCTGAAGCGCGGCGACGCGCGCATTCGTCTGCGTCGCGGCCAGGATGTGGTACATGCCGCGCCCATGCCGATGTACCAGCAAGTCCCGCAGCCCGCTCCGGCGGCCGCCCCGGCTCCGCGTGCAGCAGGCGATGCTCCGGCCAAGCCGGCGGCTGACGACAAGGCCACCTACATCAAGAGCCCGACCGTGGGCACTTACTATCAGGCCCTGAGCCCCGACTCTCCCCCCTGCGTCAAAGTGGGCGATCAGGTCGGGCAGGATACGATCGTGTGCGTGATCGAAGCCATGAAGGTCTTCAACGAGATTCCGGCCGAGATGTCCGGGAAGATCGTGGCGATCTTGGTCGAAAACGGCGACCCGGTTGAGTTCAACCAGCCGTTGTTCAAGATCGAACCGCGAGGTTGATGCCGATGTTCAAACGCATTCTGGTGGCCAATCGCGGCGAGATCGCCCTGCGCGTGATCCGCGCCTGCCGCGAGCTCGGCATTGAAACCGTGGCGATCTTCAGCGAGGCCGACCGAGGCGCTTCGTATCTGAAGCTGGCCGACGAAGCCTTCTGCATTGGCTCCGCCAAGAGCGCCGACAGCTATCTCAAGATCGACCGAGTGATCAGCGCGGCCGAGATCGGCAACGTGCAGGCCATCCATCCGGGCTATGGGTTTCTTTCTGAGAACGCCCACTTTGCCGAGGTCTGCCGGACCTGCAACATCGAGTTCATTGGCCCCACGCACGAGGCCATGCAGCGGTTGGGCGACAAGAACGAAGCCAAACGAATCGCCCGCAAGGCGAACGTCCCCACCGTGCCCGGCAGCCCGGGGCTGATCAACAGCGAGCAGGAAGCGATCGAAATCGCCCGCTCCATCGGCTTTCCCGTGCTGGTGAAAGCTACCGCCGGGGGCGGCGGCAAAGGCATCCGCATCGCCAACGACGAAGCGGCCCTGCGCGTTGGCATCACGCAGGCCCAAGTCGAAGCCCAAGCGGCCTTCGGCAACGCCGGCGTCTACCTCGAAAAACTGATCGAGCAGCCGCGGCACGTCGAGGTGCAGGTCCTTGCCGACCGACATGGCAATGCGGTCCATCTGTGGGAGCGGGACTGCACCATGCAGCGCCGCCGGCAGAAGCTGATCGAAGAGAGCCCAGGCCCGACGCTCAGCCCCGAGCTGCGCAAAGAGATCTGTGAGTCGGCGGTGCGGCTGATTAAGTCGGCCGAGTACACCAATGCCGGCACGGTCGAGTTCCTGGTCGACAAGCACAACAAGTTCTACTTCATCGAGGTCAACGCCCGCATTCAGGTCGAACACCCGGTGACCGAGATGGTCACGGGCATCGACCTGATCAAGTCGCAGATTCGCGTGGCGGCCGGCGATCCCTTGCCGTTCAAGCAAGAGGACATCATCGCGCGCGGGGCCTCGATTGAGTGCCGCATCAATGCCGAGGATCCGGCCAAGAACTTCCAGCCCTCGCCTGGCCGGATCGAGAAGATCTTTGTCCCCGGCGGAAACGGAGTCCGCTGGGACTCGCACGTGCATGCCGGCTATGTCGTGCCGCCGCACTACGACTCGATGGTGGGCAAGCTGATCGTGCATCAACCGACCCGCAAAGAAGCGATCGCCTGCATGCTGCGGGCTCTCTCGGAACTGCGCATTGAGGGGATCCGCACCACCGTGCCGATCCAGCAGGACATTCTGAATCACTCGGCGTTTGTCGAGAACCGGACCGATACGACGTTCATTGAGCGGACCTGGATGGGCGGGACCTAGTCCTCCCAGTACGCAAGGGGTCCGGCCCACATTGCAAGGGATTCCCCTGTGCCGCTTCCCTCGCTCTGCCTGGTGAATATCGTCGGGCTGACACCGCGGCACGTGGGGCCGCAGACACCTCGGCTGGCCAAGTGGCTGTCGGGACGCTCGCCAGGGCAACTGACAGGCGTGCTGCCGGCCGTGACCTGCACCGCGCAGGCCACGCTCCTCACGGGGGAAACGCCGGCCCAGCACGGCATCGTGGCCAACGGCTGGCTGTTTCGCGAGACAGGCGAGATCCGCTTCTGGATGCAGTCGAATCGACTGATCGAAGGGGAGACGCTGTATGCCGCCGCGCGAAGACTCGCGGCCGAGCGGGGCCAGACCTTCACCAGTGCCAAGCTCTTCTGGTGGTATAACCAAGGGGCGGCCGTCGACTGGAGCGTGACCCCCAAGCCGCACTACGGGGCCGACGGCTCCAAAGCATTCGGCATCCATGGCACGCCCGAGGAACTGGCGCCGAAGCTCGAGACGGAGCTGGGGCCGTTCCCGTTCCATACCTTCTGGGGCCCGATGGCCGGCCTGGGCTGCACCGACTGGATCGCCCGCGCAGCGGCCTCCGTCTTGAAGCAGCAGGGCCCAAACCTGACGCTCGTTTATCTGCCGCACCTGGACTACGACCTGCAGCGCGTGGGGCCCGACGCGCCTGTCGTGCAAGAGCGTCTGGCCGAAGTCGACCGGGCCTTCGGCGTGGTGCTGGATGCAGCGACCGAGCGGGGCGTGCGTGTGGCGGTGGTCTCGGAGTATGGCTTGATGCCCGTCTCGCGGCCGGTCTATCTGAACCGGGTGCTGCGCGAAGCGGGCTGGATCGCTGTGCGACATGGGCCGTTTGGCGAGATGCTCGATACGTTCAACTCGCGGGCGCTGGCCGTGGTCGATCATCAACTGGCCCACGTCTACATCAACGACCCGGCCGATATACCGCGCGTGGCCGAGCGATTGAAGTCCGTCCCTGGCGCGGCGGGTGTCTACGATCGGGCGGCGCAGCGCGAGATCGGCCTGGATCATCCGCGTTCTGGCGAGCTGGTGGTGCTGGCCGAGCGCGACGCGTGGTTTGCCTATCCGTACTGGCTCGAGGACGCGCGGGCCCCCGACTTCGCCCGCACGGTCGATATCCACCGCAAGCCGGGCTACGATCCGTGCGAGCTGTTTCTCGATCCCAAGCTGGCCGTGCCTAAGCTGCGCGTCGCCCGGCGGCTGGCCCAGAAGATGCTGGGCTTCCGCTACCTGATGGACGTGATTCCACTCGACGCATCGTTGGTGAAGGGAAGCCACGGGGTCTTTCCGGCCGATCCGTTGGATGGCCCGATCTTTCTGGCCGATGGGAATCCGAACGACTGGCCACGGAAGATGACAGATGTGAAGCGCTGGGCACTGGGACAGTTGGGCCTGGGTTGAAAATTTGGAGCGTTGCCATGCACGAGGATCTACAGGATGGGGAGCGTGCCCCCTCCCCATAAGTGGGAGGGAGCAGGAAGAGAGTGGGTTACATCACCAAGAATAAGCTGGTGGTCGAAGACGGCTGGTAATCGCTTCTACTTCGCGAACTTGCTGTAGAAATAATAGCCCGCCAGCGCAAAGCCGATCGTGACCACTATCCAGCGGACCAGGTTCTTGTTCATCCGCTGCGCTATCCGTGCGCCGCCGTAGCCTCCTGCGATCGACGCTGCGATCATCACCGCCGCGTACGGCCAGTGGATGACCTTCTCGGTCGCCGTGTCGGCCGTCAAGTCGATCCACAGAAAAATCGCCACCGACGTGCCGTTGATACTCGACGCCAGCAGCGTCTTCAGGGCGTTCATCCGATGAATGTCTCCCAGGCCCATCATGGCCAGCGAGCTGAGCATCAAGATGCCGATCCCCGCGCCGAAGTACCCGCCATAGACCGCCACCAGAAACTGAAACACAAACACCCCGACCGCCATGTTGCGCGTCGGCGCGGCCTGTTCCTTGCCAATGCCCGTCCAGCGGGCGATCTGCGGCTGCATCGCAAATAGGACCGCGGCCAGCAGCACCAGCCAGGGCACAAGCAGCCCAAAGACTTTATCAGGCAGCCAGACCAACAGCAGCGACCCGACGATGCCGCCGATCAGGCTGGGACCGATCAGCAGTTTGATCCACGCGCCGTTCCCTTCCAGCTCGCGGCGATAGCCCCACACAGCGGCCAGCGACCCGGGAAACAGGGCCAGCGTGCTGGTGATGTTGGCCATCTTCAGGGCCTGGTCATCTCCCCCCAGCGCCGCGGCCAGGGTGGGAAAGGTCAGCAACGTGCCCCCGCCGGCGACCGAGTTCACCGCCCCGCCCGCGGCCGCCGCCAGGGCGAGAATCAGAAGGGTGTAAAGCATGGAGGGCGAGAGGGGGGTCGGGGATCAGGGGTCGGGGACCAGCCCGAAGGCGCTTGGGCGCAGAGGGAGGTATTGGGTGCCAGGTGTCCTCGCTACCCTCGCTACCCTCGCTACCCTCGCTACCCTCGCTACCCTCGCCCCCTGGCTACCCCTTGCGCTTCACATTCGGCTCGCTGATGTAACACAGCAGCGAACGGCCAGCCAGCAGCAACTTGCCGAAGGCCGGCAACGGGGGTCCGTCGAGTTCGGGGAACACATCGCGCGGACTGTCGGCCGCGGTGTCGATGAACAGCTTCCACTTCCGGCCGCCGGCCATCTCGGGGAAGGTGAACTTCTGCGGCTCGTGCCCGGCGTGCATGAAGATCGCCAGGTCGAGGCCTGTCTCGTCGGGGTTCTCGCAGGTGCCGCCCCGGATGCAGGTCATGCTCGACGCGCCGCTCGACCACTCCATGGTCTTGCCGTCGACATCGAACCACGAAACGTCGGGGAAGTAGCCTTCGCCCGGCGACTTGCCCGTGAGGAAGGTGGTCCGGCGGACCGTCGGCTGCTGTCGGCGGAAGTTGATCAGGCTCCGCGTGAAGCGGATCAGCCCGGTGTTCTTCTTCACCAGGTCCCAGTTGAACCAGCTCGTGTCGTTGTCCTGGCAGTAGGCGTTGTTGTTGCCGCGCTGCGTCCGCCGGCATTCGTCGCCGGCCAGCAACATTGGCACGCCCAGGCTCAGGAACATGGTCGAGAGCATGTTCTTGATCTGCCGTTGCCGCAGCGACTCGATCAGCCGGCTGCGGGTGGGGCCTTCGACCCCGTAGTTGTAGCAGTTGTTGTTGTTGTCGCCGTCGCGGTTGTGCTCGCCGTTGGCTTCGTTGTGCTTGTCGTTGTAACTGACCAGGTCGTTGAGCGGGAAACCGTCGTGCGACGTGACAAAGTTGATGCTGTGATAGGGCCGCCGGCCGCTCCCCTGATACAGATCGCTGGAGCCAGTCAGTCGCGTGGCCACTCCGCCCAGCAGGTACGGATCGCCGCGCCAGTACCTGCGCATGTCGTCGCGATACAGTCCGTTCCACTCGGCCCAGCGGCCGCCCGGGAACGAACCGACCTGATAGGCGCCAGCCGCATCCCAGGCCTCGGCAATGATCTTGGTGTCGGCCAGCACGGGATCTTCGGCGATGCGCTCGATGATCGGCGGGTTGGGAAGCAACTCGCCTCGCCGGCCGCGGCTGAGGATCGTGGCCAGGTCGAAGCGGAAGCCGTCGACGTGGTAGTTCAGCACCCAACTCCGCAGGCAGTTGAAGATGAACTCTCGCAAGATGGGGTGATTGCCGTTGACCGTGTTGCCGCAACCCGTGTAGTTGCGGTAGCCGGCACCGTCGTCGGTCAGCATGTAGTAGACGCGGTTCTCGAGCCCCTTGAAGCTGAGCGTGGGGCCGAGTTCGTTTCCTTCGCAGGTGTGGTTGAAGACCACGTCCAGAATGACCTCGATGCCCGCCTGATGCAGGGCCCGGACCATCTGCTTAAACTCTTTCACCTGTGCGCCGGGTGTTTCCTGATCCGAGGCATAGCCGCGATGGGGCGAGAAGAAGGCCAGCGGGTCGTAGCCCCAGTAGTTGGCCCGCTCTTCGTGCCGGCCCGAGTGATGGTTCGTGGGGAACTCGTGCACCGGCATCAACTCGACGGCCGTCACGCCCAGCGACTGCAGATAAGGGATCTTCTCGATGATGCCCAGGTACGTGCCCGGATGTTCGCACCGGCTACTGCGATGCCGCGTGAAGCCGCGGACGTGCATCTCGTAGATCACGCTCTCGGCCAGCGGTTTCCGCAGGTGGCGATCACCTTGCCAGTCGAAGGGGTCATCGATCACTACGCACTTGGGCGGGCGGATGATACCGTCGTCGGCCGGCAGAAACTCGCCCGCCAGGGCCTGCGCCCAGGGATCGATCAGTCGCGCGGTGCCGTTGAAGCGTTGTCCCTGCGAGGGATCGAAGGGGCCGTCGGCCTGCAGGTGATAGAGCTGCCCGTGGCGGATGCCGGGGATGAAGACGCTCCACACGTGTCCCCAGCGGCCCAGATCCGAATCGAATGCGATGATCTCGCTGGGCTCGCGGTCGGTGACCTTATCGTACAGCAGCAACCGCATAGCGGTGGCCGAACGGCTGAAGACGACGAAGTGGCAGCCTCCCTCGTGCGGGATGGCTCCGTAGGGATTCTGTTGGGGGAAGTAGATCGTCGAGTAGTGAGCGGGCATGGGGCAGTCGGAAGTCGACTCTCAAGAAACCTGCGATCGCTCCGCGGGGTGAGTTCCGCGAAAAGCGTCGGACGAATGCCTCGGGCGAAGACCGGGACGCGGCGCGACCGGCTGCCGGACAGGGAGAGGAGATGAACTGCGAAAGGAACGAGCGGTCACTCCTTGACCTCGACCTTGAAGGTCTGGTGGCACTCGGTGCAACTCTTGTCGAGCTTGATGAGCCAGTCGTTGGCGGCCTTGGCATCGCCGTCTTTGATGGACTTACCCAGCCCCGCGGCGGCCTCGCGCCAGTCGGTGCAGAACTTCTGCCACTTGGCGATGTCGCCGTCTCCCTCGACGTAGTCTGTGTCGAACAGCACGGCCTGACCGATCACCGCCAGCGCCGCGGCCGAACGGGCGTTCTCGTCAGCGCGGCTTTTGAAACGCGCACCGGCCATGCCTCGCTTGAGTTTGTTGTAGAGCCCGGTGCTCTGCTTCATGATGGGGCCCATGGTGGCCACGTTCTTCCAGACCAGCGGTTCGCCTTCGCCCTTGCCTTCGTTCGCCGCCTTCAGCTTGGCGACGCCCGCCTTGGCGGCGGCAAAATCACCGGCATCGGCCAGTTCGGCAGCGGCAGCCACCAGGGCCGGCGCGTTCTTCTTAAAGGCGTTATCCGTATCGTGCAGGCCCAGCGCCAGCGCCACGGTGGCCAGCGTGGCAGCATCGCGGGCCAGTTGCCCGGCCTGGTCTTTGAAGCCTGCTTCATCGGCGACGGCCGTTTCGCACGAGGCCAGCAGGGCGGTTGCCTCGGCGGCCAGCTTGTCGGCAGGGGCGAAGGTGGAGACCGGCGGCACTTCAGGCTTGGGAGGGGCGGCCGACAGGGCGGCGGTCGCAACGACCAGCGCGACTCCCGTCAAAGCTGCATGCCCCACAGAGGCGGCCCATGAGCGAGACCAGACCAAGCAGGATCGGACCACGAGGAGCCTCCCGAAATAGCACGAGTTTTGAGAGAGGATCACGTTCGGCCCCCATATTTGCCGCCCAAGCCACCGGTGTCAAGCTGGGCAACGGCGAGGTTTGCGGCGCGAAGTTGACAAGTGCGAGGTTACTTCGAGGTTGTTGCAGGGTTCATTTCGCTCAACCGCCCCGTGCGGGCAATCCCACATCCTTTTTTCGCTCGGCTCTGTTAGAATCCAGGCGAATCCACGGACCAAGCAAGGAGGGTGCATGTCCCGTTCCTCAAACAGTTCCACGTCGACTCCCGCCCCACCGAAGCGGCGCACCCTGTGGACCACGCGTTCGCTGCTGCTGACCGTCGTGGTTGCCGTGGTCATTGGGCTGATCGCCCGCAAGTTCCGTCCGCGCGGCGACGATCTGCAAGCGGCCAACTTTCAATTGGCCGCGGACAAGTCCGAAGTCCCGCTGCGAAAGTTCGAGGACATCCCTTTCGATGCCGATCAATCGTTCAAGTATCTGACGCAGTTGTGCGATATCGGCCCGCGTCCCAGCGGATCGGAGAAGATGAACGAGCAGCAGAAGCTGCTGGAGGAGCACTTTAAAAAGCTCGGCGCGAAGGTCGTGCGCCAGGAGTTCAAGGTGCGCCATCCGCTTAACGGCAATCCCGTGCTGATGACCAACCTGATCGTTCATTGGCAGCCGGAGAAGAAGCAGCGGATCCTGCTGTGCGCCCACTACGATACGCGGCCGTATCCGGATCGCGATCGCCGCAACCGGCAGGGCCGATTTGTCGGCGCCAACGACGGGGCCAGCGGCACGGCGCTGCTGATGGCGCTGGGGGACCAGATGCCCAAGGTCGAGTGCAAGTATGGCATCGATTTTGTCCTGTTCGACGGCGAAGAGCTGGTGTTTCGCGTCGGCGATACCGACCGGGGCGAGTACTTTTTGGGAGCCGACTGGTTCGCCCGCGAATACCGCAAGCTACAAGCCGACGGCAAGGCGCCTTACACGTACAAGTACGGCGTGCTGTTCGACATGGTCGGCGACAAGGAGCTGGGCATCTTCCTGGAACGAAACAGTATCGAGTGGGAGGACACCAAGCCGCTGGTGAACCAGATCTGGGGCGTCGCCCGCAAGCTGGGCGTGCGTGAGTTCATCGCCAAGCCCAAGTACGACATTCGCGATGATCACCTGCCGCTGCACGACATCGGCCAGATTCCCTGCATCGACATCATCGACTTCGACTATCCGCATTGGCACACCGAGCAGGACACGGCCGACAAGTGCTCGGGCGAGAGCCTGGCCAAGGTAGGCAAGGTGATTTTGGAGTGGCTGCGGACGGTGGAGTGAGGCATGGAATCGATCGTGGCCAATCTGCTGGGCGGAGCGTTGCTGCTCGCGGCAGCCTTCATGTTCCGCTGGCATCTGAGGGCCTGGCAGCAGGCCGAGGCCGAGGCCCATTCCGGCCCCTCGCCTGACCCGGGCGAGTTCCGCTTCTATCGGCAGCAGTTTCGTCGTCGTGTGCAGATGAGTCTGATGCTGGGGGTGGTCGCTTTGGGCCTGATGGCCAGCCAGTATGTCGATGTCGAAGCGCACGCGACGCTGTTTGTGCTGCTTTGGGTCGGCCTGGCGCTGATCACGATGTGGGTCGCCTTGCTGGCGGTGGTTGATTTGATGGCCATCCGGCGGAACGCCTTGCGGTTGACGACTCGACTGATGATGCAGCAGGGGGATCTGCAGGCCGAGATCCGCCGGCTGAAAGCCGAGCAAGCCCGCGAGTCGAATGGCAACGGGCATGGCGAACAGCCTGTCAGCCCGGAGTAGACACTAGCCCGACGCGCCAGCGAGAGGAACCTCTCTCCAGCGGGTTTCGCTTCTCCAGGGTTCCCCTCGCTGGCGCGCTGGCGCGCTGGCGCGTCGGGCTGGTGTTGGAACCGAATTCGGCGCATGGAAGGGTCCTAACTGCTGGCACTGCGATAGCTCAACAGCGCCCGCTGAAAGACCCACCGCGATCCGGCCAGGCTCGCTCCGGCGGCGATAATGGCGAATCCGGCCAGCCACCAGTACTCAGGCGTCATGGTCTTGGCCATCAGTCGGGCGGGCACGTTGACCACCACCAAAACCGGCACCAGAAACGTAAAGAACCACTGGAGCGGCGTGCCGTAATCTCCGGAGTAGATCTCCATGGGGTAGCGCGAGAAGTTGGTGATGTAGAACCAGAAGTCGTAAAGGCTTTGGTTCCGTCCCAGCCACAAACTGGTCGCCGCCATGGCGACCATCAAACTGTACAAAATAGCGACGCCGCACATGATATAAAGAGGATAGAGGAGCATGGCCAACGGGCTGGGCAGATAGTCCAGATTGGCCAGGGAATAGATCAGCAGGCCGATGCCGAACAGAAAGTTCGACAGACTGGACCACTCGATGCGGGCCATCGAGATCAGGAACTGCGTGTCGATCGGCTTGAGCAAGGCAAAGTCCAGCCCGCCCGTGCGGATCTGTTCGCTGAACTCCTCGGCGTTGGGCATAAAGAACGCCTGGACCAGACTGTTGATGAACATGCTGGTGGCCATGAAGGCGAAGAACTGATAGCGGTTCCAGTCGCTGATCTGGGCGGTGTAGTGAAAGATCAGGATGTAAAAGCCCAGGTTCATCAACATCCAGACCAGCGAGGTGAAGGCCTCGATCAGGAAGTTGGCGCGGAACGTCATGTCCCGCACCAGGCTGTTGCGGGCGAAGGTGGCGAACACACGGAAGTACGAAGGATGCTCGGACATCTGATCGATCCTAGGCCAGCTTCGCCGGACTGGCAACCCGACCCTCGTTCCAGTCAAGACAGGTGTTCCCCCTGGTCACAAAGGCGCGAATGAGGCACGATAGAGAAGTCTCCGCGAGTTCGTTTCTCCTGCCAGCGTATTTCTGATGCCGCAACTTGAACTCAACGATGTGGAACGCCTGATCCGCCTGGTCGCGACGGCCGGCGACCCGACGATCGATATACCCATCCATGAGCGCAAACGAACTCTGGTGGCCGGCGTCTGCGAGATGGTCCAGGCCGATGTCTGGATGTGGAACACGTGCGTCGCGAATCCCGACAAGGCCGGCGACGTGATGGCCACCTGCATCATGGACGATGGCTGGCAGGACGACGCCGAACGTCTGCGTTTTCTGCAACTGCTGGTCGATCCCCACGTGGGTCATGCCTTGCAGAGCCGAGTCATGGAGGCGCTCGCTGGCGAAACGCCGGTTACTTACAACCGCCAGGAGTTCATCCTGCCCGAGGTGGCCAGTTGGGCCTTGCCGGCTTGGGAGAAGGTCGGCCTTTCCGACAGCTTGTTGGCGGTCTATCCATTGGGAGGGATGGCCTATAGCGGCGTGGGACTGCACCGCCGTGGAGTGAAGCCGCCGTTCAGCGACCGCGACCGGATGATCGTCCACACGGCCTTTCGGCAGGTTGACTGGCTGCATCGCCACGGTTCGGATGTGCCGGCTGCGTCGAAGGTGCTGGAGCTATCTCCGCGGCAGCGCGAAGTGCTGATGTACCTGCTGGGAGCCGACACGCAGCGGCAGATCGCCATGAAACTGGGACTGAGCGAGCACACGGTCGGCGATTACGTGAAGCAGATCTATCGCCGATTCGAGGTGAACAGCCGCCCGGAGTTGCTGACGCATTTTATGTCGGGCGGGCAGGCTTGAGAAGCAAGATTTTGCTTGCAGCCCTCGCACTTCCCTGGTCAGAATGCCCGCAGGCAACTGCAGGACGGCCCCTTCTAGCGGATCTCTGGGGGAGGAACGAAATGCTCGACGACCGAATGCTGCGGCAACTGCTGCGCGATCGGCTGAAGTCAGGCGCCACGAGCGAGGCCATTCGGGCCGAGCTGACCGGGCTGGGACTCACGCCAGAGAAGATCGGCGAACTGGCCAGCGAAGTCGCGGCCGGCGAAAGGGGCGACCATCCGTTCGAGACTCTTTTCCATTGGGCTCCGCTGGTTCTGTTGATCCCGGGTGGCGTTGCACTGGCGGTGCTCTATGGAATGATGACCACTTCCGCCTTCGCAGTCTGCTGCTTCACCGCGGGTCTTCTGATGAATGCGGTGGCTTTTAGTGCGATGCGAATCATCGCCAAGGCGCTGGCTAAACGGGATGGGATCTTCAAGCAGAATATGTGGTCCGTTATCGCAGAGAACCCAGGCGCCTACTGGAAGTTCTTTGTGCCGATCATTGCCGGCTCGCTCTTGATGTTTGGTGGCGGCTGGCTGGATCCGCATGCGATCCAGACTTTGAAGAAAGACCCGACTCTCTTCCGACAAGGTCCCTATCGGGGTCGCAGATCACGCTTCTTCTCGCGACACCACGAAATCGATCAGCGGAGCACGAGCCGGGCCATGCAGGTCGCGCGATTCGCCAGAGAAGATCTGGGCCCGTTCGTCCCGGGTCATCAGCGGCGCTTGTAGGCGGATCGGCTCGCCCGTGTTCTTGTAGAGCAAATCGCCCGCCCCCAGCAGGTTCTCAGCCCCCGATTGCCCCAGCAACATACGCGACTCGATGCGATTCTTCATCATCAGCCCCACGCGGGCGGCGATGTTGGACTCCAGCGCCCCCTTGATCGTTTCGCGGCTGGGTTGCTGCGTGGCCAGCATCAGGTGGATGCCGGCAGCGCGGGCCTTGGCCCCCAGGCGGCAGATCTGCGTCTCCAGCTCCTTGCGCTCCTGGCGGTCGCGGTTGATCAGCTCGAAGTACTCGTCGACCACGCACACGATTCGCGGGACCGGCGTACCCGAGATGCGGACATACTCGCGCAGCGAATCGGCCCTGGCCTTTTCGAGCAGGCGATAGCGCACGTCCATCTCGTCCGCCAGGCGTTCCAGCACCTCGACGGCGCTCCGCTCGTCGGGATAGACCATGGCCTGCACGTTCTGCAGGAACCGCGAGTTCTTCAAATCGCTGAAGGCGTTTCGCTTGGGATCGATCAGCACCAGCCGCAGCGTCTCAGGCGTGTTGGAAAGCATCAGGCCGGCCAGCGCGGTCCGCAGCCATTCGCTCTTGCCGCTGCCCGACGTTCCAGCGACCAGCAGGTGGGCGCTGGAGGGTTCGGCCAGATCCGCAAACTGCAGTCGGCCGAACAGGTCGATACCCAGCGGCACTTTGGCCGAGCCGCAGAGCGGGTCGATGCGCGGCAGTTGCCCGCGCAGTCGGGCGAAGGGGACGATCTCGCGATTCTTGCGCTCGACGTCGATCACCATCTGGCCGCCGGCCTGCGAGATGAACGGCGCGGCCGAAAGGCCCAGCCGCATCTGAAGCTCGGGGGCCAGTTTTTCGAGCGCGCCCCGGCGAACCCGCCGGGCGGTGGCCACCTGGAAGCGGACAAACGAGGGGCCGACGATCGGCTCGCCGAGGATCTCGATCGGCGCGCCGAACTCTTTGCAGGTGGCCGCCACGCGTTGGCCCATCTCGCGGTCTTCGGCGCCAGTCTCGCGGGCGAAGAGGGTCATCGAGCCACGGACGGGCGTGGCCATCATCGAGCTGGCGCTCGTGTCCTGCGGCTCGAAGGTCTCGGTGGCCATGCCATGGATCGGAACCACTCCGGCCACCTGGCCAATCAGGTCCTTCAATCGGGCGGCCGCCAGAGTCAGTTCGTTGGCTTTGAAGACCCGCTCGCGGCGCTCCGGTCCGAAGCTGACCAGGGCCAGCGAGCGGTCGACGATCTCGTGCCCCAGGCGCGACTGGCCAGGACCCGAGGTGAGCATCAGGTGATAGAGCGTGGCCTGGCCCAGATCGACCTCGGGCACTCCGCGACCGAGCTTCAGCTCGACGATGCACCAATCGCCTTGCCCCGGAATGCGCCATAAGCAGTCGGCCACGCCGGTCAGGCGGACCGAGTCGGTCCAGCCGGGCTCGCGCAGTTCGAGAGTCAAAGGCTGCTCGGCTTTCACCAGATCCAGGATTGCCGAGTCAGGAAGGAGCACGCCGGTTTGTGCCGAGAGCAGCTTCTCGCGGATGGTGGGAAACTCGCGAGCGGTCCAGAGGAGTTCGGCCATCCAGCGGCAAAGCCCCTGAGCGGCTTCCCAGAAGGCCAGCACCTCGGCAGTGGTTTCGCGGAGTGCCGCGCGTTCCTGACCCAACTTAGGTCCGACCGACTTGCGGTAAGCCTCGTGTATCAGTTGGGCCTGCCAGCCGGCCAGCGTGGGCGGAGCGTCGGCCAAGGCCCGCGGCCAATAGAGCGGCGAATCGTCGTCGACCAGCTCGGCGAACAGTTCGTGGAACAGTCGCCCCAGCAACAGGGTCGAGGGCTCGCCATCGCCGACGGCCTCGGGGCCGCCCGCGGCGCGGTACAACTCTTCGCGAACTTGTCGCACTTGCACGGCCACCGCCATAGCAACATCCTTCCGCAAAACGAACTCTAACCGTTGACGCTTTCAGGCACGTAATCAAAGACCACGGCCGGCGGGCCGGACAGAAAACCAAACTGCGCCGGATGGCGAGCCACGCAGGCGCTCAGCACTTCGAGCGGATGCCCCAACTCGGCGGCCGCTTCATCCAGGCGGACCACACGGCGGGCTTCGACCAGCTCCAGCAGATCCTCGAACACGGCCGACTGTCCGGGCGAGTTGTCGGCGAAGCGGGGAGGAGACGTGATGAACTCAAGCAACGTCTGCAGGCTTTCGGGCAGACGCGAGGCCAGCCAACTGCGGACAGTGGCCATCTCGATGGTATCGCCCGAGTTCGCCAGGTCGCCCGACTTGGCGTCGGAGAGAAGGCCCCGCAGGGCTTCGAGCGCGGCCAGGGCCTCGACCGAAGGGTGAACCAGCGTGGTGTCGCGCTGCGAGAGCTTCTCCAGATACTCGCGCGTGGCTTTAGCGGTTTTCGAGATCGGCAGCCGCGGGTCGCGGAAGAGCACGACCTTTTCCAGCTTCAGCTCGTCCAACCGGTCCTCGAGCCGGCGGAGCTTGCCGGCCAGGCTCTTCATGTTGGGCTGATTGCACAGCGCCACGCCGACGCGGCCATCAGGGCCGGAGAAGATCATATCGATCTCCCCCTCGCGCTCGGTGTTCTTCCAGCCCTCGCTGGCCAAGTCAACCAGTAATGGCAGCCCGTGCTCCAACAGGGGGCCGGTTTGTTCCGGCGCGCTGGCGGCCAGCGACTCTTCGACGCGCAACTGCCACTCTTGCTCCAGGTAGTCGCCCGCGTTCATCGGCGGGTGCGTCTTGCCGCGAGCGGTCTCGAACAACTCGGCGCAATGGGCCAGCACTTTGCGGGCGACGGCCCCGCGGGGCGCGACCACGCTGCGGATGTCAGCCTCTTTGAGCGGCCACAGCGGATTCGATTGCAAAGCACGCAGCCGGGCGACGTCGGGCACGTCGTTCAGGCGGGCCTGCACCAGCCGCGAGGCCGACGGCAGCGTGAGCGGCTTGAAGGCCAGCCGGCCGAACTCGGCGATTCGCTGGCGATCCGACTCGCGGATGGCATCGGTGAACAGGTCGAGAAACGCCGACTGGATGCACGAGATCAACAAGGCGTTCTTGGTCTGAGCGTGCAGCGTGCCGAAGAATTTGCCGAACTCGAACAGGCCGTTCTTGTCGGTCGGGCTGGTCTGCAACGACTCGATCTGATCGAAGCACAGCACCAACGGGGCCTCGGGTCCCATCAGCCGGCAAAGGGCCAGCACGCAGCGACGAGCGCGGTCTTCCTGCTCGTCGGCAATCTCTTCAGTCCGGACCACGCCCAGCGTGTTCAGAACGTTCTCGGGGAGCGAATCCCCGCGCAACCAGGCCCGGGCGTCGCGGCGATGCCGGCCCAGCAGCAGATGCGTGAGGACCACCGATACGTCGCGACCGATCTCGGCTTCCTGGTCCAGGCGGTCGAAGAGATCCTCGAGCCGCGCTTCCAACTGCTCAGGGATACTGTCGTCGCGGAGATACTCCCACCACAGCTGGCGGTCACCGTCGATCCGTTCGATGCCTCCGAGCCGCTGCACCAGTACGCGTTCCAGTTGCACGCCAGCCGGCGAGGGGCGGACCAGGTCGTCGACCAAACGCCGGCGCGTATGACGCCAAAGCATTTGCGGAGTGGTCCGCATCGGAACCGAGACAAAGACGACTTCTCCGCCCGGGCCGGCGTTGTCCAACAGTCGGCCATGCAGGCGGGCCAGCAAGTGGGTCTTGCCGCTACCGGCAGCACCGTGCAACAGTACGCCGGTGCTGTGCTGGCTCTCGCGGACATGTTCCAACGCCCGCCGGCAAAGCTCGTAGGCTTCGGCGTGGATCTCGGTGACATCCGTGGGCGAAGGATCCCACGGGTCGGTGACGACCGAGATCTTGAATGGATTGGGGCAGGCAGCGAGTGGATTCATGGAAGTGATCGCGCCCTGTAGGGCACGTTAAGAGTTGCTCAGCATCACGCCAATGTAGTAGCGACCTTTTTCGTCGATGACCAAGGCCCGACGTTCGTCGGGAGCCAGGCTGTCGGGGTAATCGTGTTCATGCAGAAAGACGCGGCCCTGATCGGCCAGGGCCAGCACCGCTCGATCGAACTGCTCTTTCGAGGGATTCTGAAACTCCATCGATCGCCGCAGGTCGCGCAGCGAGACCAAGGCTCCTTGGGCAGCGCCCGGATCGACGTGGGTGATGCGGTCGAAGATGGCCTGCGCCAGCCCGGAGTCGTGGGGGCCGGACGGGGCGGGCGATACCGCCGGCGAAGCCGCCTTGGGCGCGGAAGGTGTGGTCGCGACCGCGGCTGCAGGCGTTTGGGCGACAGGCTTCGGAGCGGGTGTCGCGGACGGCTTCTCCGCGGGCCTTTCGCCAGACTGGGATGCCGAGGGCGTCGTTGCGGGGAACAGCATGCGGCCCAACTGCTCAAGCAACTGTTCGCGCGTGGCACCCGCGGATTGCAGGCTCTCGGCGATTACTCGCACTTCGGCCAGCGGCTTGCTCAGTTTGTCGAGGAAGTCACTGAAGGCTGGCGCGCGATTGGCGAACGTCGGCGTCTTGCCTTTGACGGGGGGCCACTCGAACAGTTCGCCCGCGGCAAGGAGGGATTGAAAGGCGGCATCGAGTTGCTTGGGCTTTACGCCCGCGACTTGCTTCTTGACGATCCCTTCGAGCTTCTTGCGGTCCTGGCGTCCCGAGCCTAAGGCCGAGAGGAATGCGGCGCGGGCTTGAGCTGCAAGATCGGGCGGAGGCTGCTTGCTCAGTCGCGCCGGTTTGCCTGGCCACTCGAACAGTTGCCCCGAGGAGATAAAGGCTTCAATAGCGTGCTTGATGCGAGGCGCGTCGACGCCTGGAACTTTCGCGGCCTTCTCCAGGTCCTTGCGCAGGCGGGGCTCGCCAGTCAGCGCAGACAGGATTGCCGCGCGACAGACTTCGTCCAGATCGCGCGTCCAGTAAGCCGCCCCTTTGCCTTTGGGGTAGCAGTAGACCGTACCGGCGGCAACCTGCTTCACCAACAGTTCGCCCAGCGCAGGGGCCTTCAGTTGGTACGGCCCGCTCAACAGCTTGCGCAGGTCGGTCGGAGTGCACGGAGCGGCAGACTTGCCGAGCGCCTCAAGGACGACCTGCACTAGTTCGGTTTCGAGCGGGGCCGACATCGTAGCGCTGAGCATGGAACCTTTCACGATCTGACTTCGCGCCAAGTCAACGGACTTCGGCGAGAGAGAGACTCCTTGTTTGAATGTAGTTTCCCTGCCCCTGACAGGCAACCATTGCGCAGGGGTCGGAACGAACTTAAACCCTTGCTAGCGTCAGAAGATAGGCGCACGGCAACGATTGCGATGGTTGTGGGGGTTAACGCGGATTGCGGGCTGGTCGAAGGTAATCTTTTCAGGCCGATCGATGGCCCCTGAAGCGACTCGGAAACACGATCCAGTCCGCCCAATTTATCCCACTCCGAGAAACCTCCTCACTCCAGTCTTCCTACCCTCCTGAAGTCGGGCTGTACCCCTTTCAAAATACACGGTTCAGGCAAGGCTTGCCGGCTCAGAACCAATCGCTGGACCGCCGGCTGCCATTGGTCGAATTGTGGAAGAAGACGCTCGTGAGCACCTACCCTCATGAACAGTCGGTAATTCACTGTTGCTTCGCGCAGGGTTCCCCCGGTCGCGGACGATCTCGGTATCTTTCTTCACGGAGGTTTGATCATGTTGATCCGGAAAGGGCGATGGCTGCTGGCTATTGCCGCTATGGTAGGGCTGGCCGCGCCCGCGTTCGCCGACCCCAAGTGTGACGCTCCCGCCGACTGCACCGAAGCCGCCAGCTGCTGCGACGAAGTCGAAGACGGCAGCTGCGGCGACGACGACAGCTGTCCTTGCTACCTGTTTGGCCCCGCCGAGGCGTGGGCGCTGACCGATCCCGAGAAAAACTGCCACGGGCTGAAAA
>Ga0335394_10000019_pt1 | contig 169430 bp, 146 predicted proteins | sample MAT03_FD_205741 | JGI IMG/M metagenome (GOLD analysis project Ga0335394, IMG submission 205741) | Freshwater microbial communities from Lake Fryxell liftoff mats and glacier meltwater in Antarctica - MAT-03 (spades assembly) (version 2) ... | reverse complement strand
GAAGCAGGGCCGAAGTGCGCGAGTTGCAAGGGGCGCCACCTTTCAGCGAGCGCTCCCGACATGCTCCAGGAAGTCAGAGGCCCGTCCGTGGGGTCGGCGCATCCACAGCGGCGGCGCGGTACCGGCCGCCCTTAGAGGCTGAGAGTCTTTCGATCATGCCCGCTCATCGCGCCAAAAGACGCCCGCTCGTCGTTGCAAATGCTCGCCATAGCCCGAGCTATGGCTGTGCTTTGCGCCTAGATCGGACGCCCTTTGACGCGCTGCTCGGGCACGCTCGAAAAACTCTCAGCCTCTGAGGCCGCGGCTTCGGTCGAGCTCCGCGAAAAGCTCGGTGATGTAATCGATGAAGACCCGCGCCCTCGGGATTCGCCGCCTGCTGGCGCTGTAGAGCAGGTTGACCGGTGGCATGTCGGTGGCTTGCCAGTCCGTCAGTGCGGGCACCAGAGCGCCGGCAGCGACTTCCGGCATCTCGGCCCAGTCCAGGAAGCGACCGACGCCGTGTCCGCCCGTGAGCCGCCCAGTAGGATGGTGCTGCCAGTATCCTGAAGCGGCTCTCGCCGACTCTTCGGCACACCAGGTCGGGCGCCTTCGGCCAGCCGATCATGAGCATCACGTCGACCCCGCTGACCTGTTCGTCGGTCACGCTGAGGAAGTCGCGGACGTCGATTTCGATGTCCGGATAGCGGCCATGGAAGACCGGCAAGGCGCTCATCAGGCAGCCCTTGGCGATGACCTCTTGCACACCCACCACCAGCGTTCCCTTGAGCCGTGCGGTCGAGGAGCGTGCGTGGTCATCGGCGGCGGCCAGTTCAGCCACCAGCGGCGCGCATGCCGCAAGGTAGCCGGTGCCGGCGGCGGTGAGCGTCAGGCCGCGAGCAGATCGCTCGACAAGCGCGATGCCCAGATGCGCCTCAAGGGCGTTGATCATCCGGGCGACCGCGGGCACGCTGACACCGTGCGTCCGCGCTGCGCCCGAGAAGCTCTTCGCGGCCGCCGCAGCAGCCAGGTAGTTCAACGCCAGGATCTTGTCCATCGGTGGCCCCGGTTGCTGGCTTCGCAGCGCAGCGGCTTGAACAATTTGTTGAAGCCGACGGCATGGCGGCGAGTATTTCACGGCCGGGTTGCGGCACCTAGAGTCGACACATCGGTCGTTGCCGAGCGGGAGAAGAAAATGTCCAGACTGATTGCCGGTTTGACCCTGTGGCTGGCGGTGCTCGTGCCGGCGTCGTCGTTAGCCGCCGATGCGCCATGGCCGACCCAGCCCGTGCGCCTGATCGTGCCCGGCGACGCAGGCGGCGTGCTGGACATCCGGGCACGTTGGTTGGCCGATCGGTTGACGCCGCTGTTGGGCCGCAGTGTCATCGTCGACAACCGGGCCGGCGCCGGCGGCGCCATCGGCACCGAGGTCGGTGCAAAAAGCCCACCCGATCGCCACACCCTGACCGTGATCCACATGGGCACCATGGCCATCAATCCGCACCTGTATGGCCGTCTGGGCTACGACCCGCTGGCCGACTTCACACCGATCACGCAAGTGACGACAGTGCCGCTGGTGCTGGTCGTGCATTCGTCGGTGCCGGCGGGCAGTTTCGCCGAGCTGGTGCGCCTGGCCAAGGCGCAGCCCGGAAAGCTGAACTTCGGCTCCGCGGGCATCGGCACGCCCGGGCACCTGGGCGCCGAGTTGTTCAAGCACACAGCGGGCATCGACGCCGTGCACGTGCCGCACAAAGGCGGCGCCCAGGCGGTCGCAACACTGTTGGCCGGCCAGACGACGTTCATGGTCGAGAACCCCAGCGTGCTGCTGCCCCACACCAGGTCAGGCCGCTGCGTGCGCTGGCCGTGACGGGCGCAGCGCGGCTGAAATCGCTGCCCGACGTGCCGACGGTGGTGGAGGCTGGCGCTCCGGACCTCGAGTTCGTCGCCTGGACCGGCCTGGCGGTGCCCGCGGGCACGCCGAAGCCGATCGTCGAGCGCCTGTATCGTGAAATCCGCGACCTGATGAAGACGCCGGCAGCATCGGAGTGGTTGGAGCTGATCGGCTCTTACCCGCGCACCGATGCGCCGGGCGACTTCGCGCGGTCGATCCGCGCCGAGCACGCCAGGTTGGGCAAGATCATCCGCGATGCCGGCATTCGGATCGAATAGCAGGCAACTGGAGCGCGCGGTGACGACACCTCGGGACGAGCCTACCAACGATCAGCCGCCGTCGGCCGTGCGGGGCCGCTTGCGCGAGCTGATCGACGCAAACTGGACGACGCAGGCCATTGCGGTTGCCGTGCAGCTGCGACTGCCGGACATGCTGATCGACGGTCCCCGGTCGACCGAGACCCTGGCCGGGCAGACCTCGTGTCACCCGCCGTCGCTGCTGCGCTTGTTGCGCGCCCTGGCGAGCATCGGCATCGTGACGCAGCAGCCGGACGGCTGCTTTGCGCTCACCGACATCGGCAGGGTGCTCGGCGCCAATGCGCCCGGCTCGATGGCGGCATGGGCCGAGCTGAGCGGCACAAGCTCATGGGTCGCCTGGGGGCAACTGCTGAGCTGCGTGCAGAGTGGCCACAGCGTGGGCAAGCAAACGACGGGTGCGGACGGTTTCGAACACCTGCAGCACGACGCCGACGCCGCGCGGCTGTTCAACCGCGCCATGGTCAGCGTCAGCCAGCCGGTTGCCGCGGCGCTGGCATCGGAAGTCGACTTTGGCGGCGTGGCGCACGTCGTCGACGTCGGTGGCGGACGGGGAACGCTGCTCGCCGCCGTTCTCCGCGCCCATCCCCGAATGCAGGGCACGCTGTTCGACATGGCGCACGCTGTCGACGCCGCACGCGCGCACCTTGCCGAAGCCGGCGTGTTGGAGCACTGCCACCTGGTGGGCGGTGACTTCTTCGAAGCCGTGCCCGCTGGCGCCGATGCCTACCTGCTCAAGACCGTTCTTCACGACTGGAACGACGAGCGTTGCGTGGCGATCCTGGCCTGCTGCGCCAGGTCCATGCCGGCCAGCGGCCGACTGCTGGTGGTTGAGCGCCTGATGCCGGCGCGCTACGCGGTCACGGCGCACGACCAAGGCGTCGCGCGGGGCGACCTCAACATGCTGGTGGCGCAGAACGGCCGTGAGCGCACGCTCGACGAGTTCTGCGCGCTGCTCGCCGCCGCCGGTCTGGTCTTGGTGGGGTCGCTGACCTTGAGCGTCGGCTTCAGTGTTCTGAGCGCGACCAGAATCTGACCCGTGCGGGCATTGCGGCGTCCTGCGATCTAGGCTAAAAAACCGCAGCACAGTTGGCGGCACCGCGATGGGTCCGGTCAGCTCAAACGTCTGGCCTCACACCCCATACCGCACACCCTGGAGCCTCGCATGGACGAGTCGCAGTTTCTGAGCGTACTCAAGCCGTACTACGAAGCATTCGGCGAGCGAGAAGAGAGCAATCGGCTGCGGCTGTTACGAGCCGCAATGACGCCCGGCGCAGAGATCTGGGGCCCGAAGCGTGTGTTCGCCGGCTACGAGGAAATCTCGGAGAAGATTGTCGGCTTCCACAGGAACTGGCCAGGATGTCGGCTGGTCCTCGATACCGGTTTGAACATCTTCCTCAACAGCGCGCGCATCGGTGGCGCGATCGTAGGTCCGGATGAGGCTGTTCGTGCAAGGGGTGAGGCACTTGTGGAGTTAGCCCCAGACGGTCGCATCCAACGTGTCATTCCGTTCTGGGAAGGGCTTCCACCTCTGCCGGCGTCTTGGCCTGGCAAGCTCGCAGGACCTTCCCGTCTGGGAAGTGCGGCCTGACCACCAGAGGCCCAAGAACGTGGCGTTTGAGAAACCTGTTACTGCAGCGTGCCGCAATTGGCATTTGCGGCCCCCAAGCCGCGCTGTCGGCAGCTGATCTACCCCAGGTGATGTCTGCCCCGATCGCAACCGCCGAGGCGGCTCGCCGCGCGGGCGCCTGGCGCTGCACCCACTTGCTGCGCCTGGGCCGCCACACCGACGTGCTGCGCGAGGCGCCGGCACTGCAGACGCTGCTGCAGGCCACCGGGCTGGCAGCCGAGGGGCGCGACGTGCTGCGCACGCTGTCGCTGTCGCTGTCGGCCAGCGAGACGGCGGATTTCGACGCTGCGCTCGACGCCGCGCACGAACTGGTACGCATCAGCGCTCGGCTCGGCGAGCCAGGCCCGGCTGCGGCGCCCCAGCAGACCGCGGTCCGCCAAGCGCGATCCCCTCAGCGGACTCGTCAACCGGCACCACATCGACCGCCGTTGCGCCGAGTTGCTGCCGGCCGCGCAGCACGAGGGCGGCCGCTGGTGCTGGCGGTGATCGACATCGACCACTTCAAGAACATCAACGACCGGTACGGCCACGCCACCGGCGACAGCGCGCTGGTCGCATTGACGCAGCTGCTGCGCGACAACCCCGTGCCGGCGACGTGCTGGCGGACATGGTGCTGGAGCAGGCCATCGACGTCTGCGAGCGGCTGCGCGAGCGCATCGCCGCCTGCACCTGCACCTGGACCGAGACCGGTGGCACGGTGACGATGGTGACCGTCCGCATCGGCCTGTCCACCACGCCGCCGTTCGACGCCGCGGCGCTGATGCACAGCGCTGACGAGGCGCTGTCCCGCGCCAAGCGCAGTGGCCGCAACCGGTTGTGCATCAGCGCCGGCTGATCAGGCTGACCGAATTCATCGCCGGCTGACCGGAGCCTAAGGGGCAGAGAGCCTGTCGCTGCGCTGGCGAGAGAACAGGGCCGCCTTCGGCCGTCTGTTCTTCCCCTGGCCGAGCGGGCAACGCTCGAACAATCGTAGCCAGATGCCCGGCCGTGCCCGGGCCACCCACGATGCACGCCCTCATCCCGTCCCTCCACCCGTCCCTCCACCTGCCAGTGCCGCACCATGGGTAAGCCCTGGCCTCCTGGCGGGCTGGTCGCGTTGTGCCCAGCCGGTGAATCTGCGCTGCTGAACCCGGGAGTGCCGTGGGCGGCCCTGTCGGACCGCGCCGATGGCGCGGCAGCGGCGCTGGCGCTGCACGCGCGGCTGCTGCAGGCGCCGTCGCTGCGTGCCGCGGCCCAGTCGCTGGTGACCGACCTGGCGAGCCAGGCGGGCGCCTCACGCGCCAGCCTGGCCCTGGCCGAACCCGGCCACACGCGGCGTCTTCGTCTGCTTGCCAGCAGCGGGGCCGACCGGGTCGACATCGCCAGCCCTTGGCGCGACCAAGTGCTGGGCGCAATGGCCGAAGCGCTGGACCAGGGGCTCGGTGCGTGCTGGCCGCCTGTGGCCCCGGCGATAAGCACGCGCAGCACGCACACCGCGCACATCACGCCAATCACCGCCGAGGGCGCCGACGCACAAGCCGTCGCCTTGCACTTTGAACTCCAGCAACTGCAGCGCAGCGTCGGTGGCGCCGTGGCCGTGCTGCCGCTGGGGCGGTCGGGCGGCTGTGCCGCAGCGGTCTGCATCGAGCGCAGTGGCGAAGCACCCATCGACACGATGACGCTGGCGCGGCTTGAAGCCCTGCTGCAACTGGCCGGCCCGGCGCTGGACTGGATGCAGCGCGCCGAGCGGCCCTGGCACCGCCGCGCCTTCGACGCGCTGCGTGCCGCCTTTCACCGCCTGCGCGAACCCGAGCAACGCCTGCGCCGCCGCGCGGTGGCCGCCGCCGTTGTGGCGCTGGCGGCGCTGGCGCTGCTGCCCTTGTCGCACGACATCGGCGGCCGCGCGCGGCTGGAGGGTTCGATGCAGCGTGTGCTGGCCGCCCCCACCGACGGCTTCGTCAAGACCGCCCATGTGCGGCCGGGCGACCGCGTCGCTGCCGGCGCGCCGCTGCTCGACCTGCTGGAAGACGACCTGCGGCTGGAACGTGACCGCTGGGCCAGCCAACGCGCACAGCACGAAAACGCCTACGCCTCAGCGATGGCGCGCACCGACCGCGTCGGCGCGGCCACCGCGATGGCGCGTGTGGCCGAGGCGCAGTCGCAGCTGGCGCTGGTCGAAGAACGGCTGGGCCGCGGCCGGCTGGTCGCGCCCTTCGACGGCGTCGTCATCGCCGGTGACCTGAGCCAGTCCATCGGCGCGCCGGTGCGCCAGGGCGACACCTTGATCACGCTGGCCAGCGCCGCGGGTTACCGCGTCATCGTCGAGGTCGACGAGGTCGACATCGCGCGGGTGCAGGTGGGGCAGGGCGGGCGACTGTCGCTGAGCGCGCTGCCCTGGCAGGGCGAGGACATCGTCGTCGAGCGCATCGCGCCGATGGCACGCGCGGTCGAGGGCCGCAACGTGTTCGAGGTCGAAGCACGGCTGCTGGCGCCTGGCCCGGCGCTGCGGCCGGGGCTGCTGGGCCGCGCCGAGCTGGTGGTCGGCCACCGCCCGCCGCTGTGGGTGTGGCTGGGCCGCGCTGCCGACCGCCTGCGCCTGGCCTGGTGGGCCTGGCTGGGTTGAACGCATGAAGCCTTCCTGATGATGAGCAATCTGCACAGCCCGCGCTGGCACCGCGTGTCCAGCCTGCGCCCGCAGCTGGCCGAGCGCGTGAGCGTGCGCCGCCAGACGGTGCGCGGGCAGACCTGGATCGTGCTGCACCAGCCGGCGCGCGGCCGCAGCCTGCGGCTGAACCCGGCCGCGTGGCGGCTGGCGGCGCAGCTGGACGGCACGTTGAGCGTGCAGGCGCTGTGGGACGCTGCGTTTGCGCGCGACGGGGAGCCGCCTACCCAGGACGAACTGATCGAACTGCTGGCGCAGCTGCGCGACGCCGGGCTGCTGCGCGCCGGGCCGGGTGCCGACGTTGAACGGCTGCTCGAACACCAGGACCAGATGGACCGGCCCGCTGGCCGCCGCACCCTGCTGGCCTGGCGCATCCCGCTGGGCGACCCGGCGCGCTTGCTGGCACGGCTGGGCGGGCTGGGCCGGTGGCTCTTTTCACCGGCGGGCGCCGCGGTGTGGGCGCTGGGCGTGTTGAGCCTGCTGGTGCTGGCGGCGCAACACGGCCCCACGCTGTGGGCCCATGGCCGCGACTGGCTGGCCACGCCGCGCTACGCGCTGCTGGCGGCGCTGGTCTATGTGCCGGTGAAGCTGGTGCACGAGCTTTCGCACGGGCTGGCCGTGCAGCGCTGGGGCGGCAGCGTGCGCGAGGCCGGCGTCACCTTGATGCTGGGCTTGCCGGTGCCCTATGTGAACGCTTCAGCGGCGGCAGCCTTCGTGCAGCGCCGACAGCGTGTGTTGGTGGGCGCCGCCGGCATGATGGCCGAGCTCTCGCTGGCCGCCATCGCACTGCCGCTGTGGCTGTGGCTGGACCCGGGTCTGGCGCGCGACACCGCCTTTGTCGTGCTCTTCGTCACCGGCGTGTCGACGCTGCTCTTCAACGCCAACCCGCTGCAGCGGCTGGACGGCTACTACATCCTGAGCGATGCGCTGGACCTGCCCAACCTGGCGCCCCGCAGCCGGCGCTGGTGGACGCTGTTCCTGTCGCGCCGCGTGCTGCACCTGCCGGGCAGCGAACCGATGCCGGTGGCACCCGGCGAGAGGCCCTGGCTGGTGGCCTACGCGCCACTGTCCTGGGCCATGCTGTTGCTGGTGGCCGGTTTTGCCGTGGCCTGGCTGGGCAGCGTGTCCTCGGTACTGGGGCTGGTGGCAGCCTTGCTGCTGGGCTGGCAGGTCGCTTGCCGGCCGGCCTGGCGGCTTGCGCAGCCGCTGCGCCGCGCCGCGCTGGCGCAGGCTGGCAGCGCACGCCGCTGGCGCAGGCTGGGCGCGGGCGCTGCAGTGCTGGTCGCGGCGGTGCTGCTGTTGCCGCTGCCGCAACGCACGGTGCTGCAAGGCGTGGTCTGGCCGCCCGACCAGGCGCAGCTGCGCAGCGAGGAAGAAGGTTTTGTCCAAGCCGTGCTGCTGGGCGACGGCGCGGTGGTCAAGGCCGGCGCGACCGTGCTGCAACTGGCCAATCCGCGCCTGCGCGCCGAACTCGAAAGCCAGAGCGCCCGCGTGGCGGCGCTGGAGGCTGAGCTCTTCGGCCTGCTGCCGACTGGGGCGCCAGCGGCTGTCGGCGCGGGTGAGCCTGCCCATGCCGGCGACGCCTTGGCCGAACTGGCCGCCGCGCAGGCGGCCTTGCAGCGCCTGCAGCAGCGCGTTGACGCGCTGTCGTTGCGAGCCGCCGTGGCCGGGCGCCTGGCACTGCCGGCCGCGGCCGACCTCGAAGGCGCCTGGCTGCCGCGCGGGCGCCTCGTCGGCCAGGTGCTGACGGGCGAACCGGCCACCGTGCGCGTGGCGCTGCCCGAAGCCGAGGGCCTGCGCGCACCGCCCACGGCCGTGGGCGTGCGCCTGCGCTCCGACCCTGGCACCTTGCACACGGCACGGCTGCTGCGCGACGGCGTCGGTGCGGTGAGCCGGCTGCCCAGTGCCGCCCTGGGCCAGCGCCACGGCGGCGCGATCGCCACCGACCCCGGCGACAAGGACGGGCTGCAGACGCTGCAGCCGGTGCTGTTGCTGGATGTGGCGTTGGACGTGACGCAGAACGTGGTGCAGAACGGCGCCGTGCCCGCCACGGCCCCGCGCCTGGGCGAACGTGCGTGGGTCCGTCTGGACACCGGCTGGGCGCCACTGGCCGGGCAGGCGCTGCAGGCCTTGCGGCGGCGCATCGTGCAGGGCCTGGCGGCGGGAGCCTGAGCATGGACCTGCCAATTGCCCGCTTGCTGCCGCGGCCCGGCCCGCTCTGGGGCCCCTGGCCGCAGCGCGGCAGTGCCGATGGCGCGCCGCCCTGGCGCGGCTGGCACGGACTGCAGCCCGGCGGGCTGGCGGGAATGGCCCGGCGGGTGGCTGGGCGGGCGGCCGGGCGTGCCCTGGACGCGCGCCGGGACCAGCCGGTCACGCCAGATGAACTTGACGCGTTGCGACGTCGCCTGCGCCGCAACGGCTTGGACACCGACACCGCTGCCGCCGCGTTGGCTGTGGCCGCGGCTGCCGCTGCGGCCACGCTGGGCTTGACACCGCGCCCGACGCAACTGCAGGCCGCGCTGGCTTTGCTGGACCAGCGCCTGGCCGAGATGGCCACCGGCGAGGGCAAGACCCTGGCCATCGCGCTGGCCGCCGCGGTGGCGGCACTGGCCGGCGTGCCGGTTCACGTGGTCACCGCCAACGATTACCTGGCCGCGCGCGACGCCGCCGACCTGGCGCCGTTCTACGCCGCGCTGGGCTTGCGTGTGGCCGCCCGGCCCGGCGCGCCGGATGAGGCAGCCCGCCGCGCCATTTACAGCGCCGACATCGTCTACGCCACCGCCAAGGACCTGGCCTTTGATCACCTGCGCGAACGCCAGGCCGGCGGCGATGCCAGCGCCTGTGCGGTCGCCGCTGCGCACCTGGCGGGCCAGTTGCTGCCCGATGCGGTGATGCGCGGCCTGTGCTGGGCCTTCATCGACGAAGCGGACAGCATCTTGCTCGACGAAGCCGACGTGCCGCTGATCCTGTCCCGCGGCGTGCAGCAGGCGGCGCGCCGCGCCTTCCTGTGGCAGGCGCTGGCCTTGGCGCGACGGCTGCGCCCGGGCCACGATTACCTGCTGCACGCCGCCGACCGCCACGCCGCACTGCGGCCCGAAGGCGAAGAACGGCTGGCCGAACTGACCGCCGGCCTGGGCGGGCCCTGGCAGCGCCCGCGCTACCGGCGCGAGGCGCTGCAGACGGCGCTGGCCGCCCTGCATCTGTACCGGCGCGACGCGCACTACCTGGTGCATGACGGCGAGGTCGTCGTCCTCGACGAAGTCACCGGCCGCGCCGCGCCGGGCCGCGTCTGGTCGCGCGGCCTGCACACGGTGATCGCGCTGAAGGAAGGCTTGACCCCGCCCGACGAGACCGAGACCGTGGCGCGCACCACTTTCCAGCGCTTCTTCCGCCGTTACTGGCGATTGGGGGGCCTGAGCGGCACCTTGTGGGAAGCGCGCGCCGAACTGAGCGCTGTCTACGGCCTGCCGGTGTGCCGTATTCCGCTGCACCGGTCAAGCTGTCGCAAGACTCTTGCGCCGCGTGTATTCAACACCCCTGAGTCGCTGTTCGACGCCGCCGCTGCACGCGCCGATGCGCTGGCCGCGACGGGCCGGCCGGTATTGGTGGGCACCGACAGCGTCGCCGCGGCCGAGGCCGTCGCGGCACGCCTGGCGGCGTGCGGCCGCGCCCACCACGTGCTGCATGCGCGCCAGGACGCCGACGAAGCGGCCGTGGTGGCCGCCGCTGGCTGCGCCGGGCAGGTGACGGTGGCCACACGAATGGCCGGCCGCGGTACCGACATCACGCTCGACGCCGCCGCGCTGGCTGCCGGCGGCCTGCATGTGCTGAATTGCCAGCACAACCCCTCGCAGCGGTTGGACCGGCAGCTTGCCGGCCGTGCGGCGCGGCACGGTGAACCGGGCAGCGTCGAGCACTGGCGCTGCCGGCTTGCCGATGCTGCAGCAAACGCCAGTCAAGAGCCGACGAGAGTGGCCGATAAGGAAGGACCATGGAAAAAAACCAAATTGCATTGGATCAGCTGCCAGCTCATGGCCCTGTCGCTGCGCTGGCAGCAATGGTGCGAGGAACGCCGCCGTGCGGCCCTGCGCGCCGCCCTGGTGGCGCAGGACCGAGATGCCGAAGGGCGGCTGGCCTTCTCGGGGCCGCCGGACTGACCTTGGCCAGCATGGCCTTCGCTGCGCCCCCGGGCGCGGCTGCGCCTGCCCGCGCGCTGGGCTGCCTGATCGAGCCCGACCGCGTCGCCGACATCGGTTCGCAAGTCGTCGGCCTGGTGCAGCAGCTGCACGTTGAGCGCGGGCAGCACGTCAGCGCCGGCCAGCCGCTGCTGTCACTGAAGGCCGACGTCGAGCGCGCCAACATGGGCGTGGCCGACCGCCGCGCGGCCATCGACGCCGACGTGCGCGCCGCCATCTCCAGCCTTGAGTTGGCGCGCCAGAAGGTGACCCGCGCCGAGGCGCTGGTGGCGCAGAACTTCGTCTCCGTCCAGGCACTGGACCTGGCGCGCGGCGAACACGAACTGGCGGCGCAGAAGCTAAGCCAGGTGCGGGCGCAACGCGAGGTCTGGGGTGAAGAGCGCCGGGTCGCCGCCGCGCAGCTGGCGCTGCGCACGCTGAACAGCCCGTTCGCCGGCGTCGTGGTCGAGCGCTTCGTCAACCTGGGCGAACGTGTCGAGGACCGGCCGCTGATGCGTGTGGCCGTGATCGACCCGCTGCGCGTCGAACTGCTGGTGCCCACGGCTCAGTACGGCACGTTGGCGCCGGGCGACAGCGTCAGCATCCTGCCGGAATTGCCTGGCGCCGTCCCGGTGAAGGCCACCGTCAAGTACGTCGACCACGTGCTCGACCCGGCAAGCAACAGCTTTCGCGTGCGCCTGAGCCTGCCCAACCCCGGCCACCGGCTGCCGGCCGGGCTGCGCTGCAAGGCCGAAGCGGTTGCCGTGGTCGCACCCGCGCCGTCGACGGCGCGCCTGGTTCCCACTGCGGCCCGCAGCGTGGTCCGCTGAACTGCACACTGCTGCCGCGATGCCCCTGGCACACCGTCCCCACAGCGCTTGGCCCGGCACCCGGCACGCCACCGCGCCGCTGGCCGAGGCGCTGGAGGACCGCATCCTGCATTCCGCCGACCTGGCGCCGCTGGCGCTGGCTGGCGGCGGGCTGGACGCGGCCTTGCAGGCGCCGCTGACCGCAGCCCATGACACGGCCGTACCGGCGCAGCGCCAGGAAATCGTGTTCTTCGACGCGACCTTGCCCGATGCCGACACCCTGCTGGCCGACCTGCGTGCCCAGCGCGACGCCGGCCGCGCGCTGGAAATCGTCAGCTTCGGCGCCGACGACGACGCACTGGCGCTGATCGGGCAGACCTTGGCCAGCCGCCAGGACGTCACCGCCGTGCACGTCATCAGCCACGGCAGCGACGGCGTGCTGCAGCTGGGCCGCGTGCAACTGGACGCCAACACCGTGCTGCAGCGCGCGGGTGAGCTGGCGGCATGGTCGGCCGCGCTGGCGCCCGGCGCAGACCTGCTGCTGTACGGCTGCGACCTGGCTGCCACCGACATCGGCCGCGGCCTGGTCGCTGACCTGGCCGCGCTGAGCGGTGCCGACGTCGCGGCGTCGGTCGATCGCACCGGCGCCGCAGCGCTGGGGGGCAACTGGGTGCTCGAGCAGGCCAACGGCGGCATCGAGGCCGGCGCGGCACTGAGCGCGTCAGCGCAGCAGGCCTGGTCGCACGCACTGTCCGCCCCGACCCTGAACAGCGCGTCGATGACGCTGCAGGAAGGCCGGACCGTCACGCTCGCGCCATCGAACTTCAGCGTCAGCTGGGCAGACAGTGGGCCCAGCTTCCAGATCATGGCCGTCAGCGGCGGCTACTTCCAGCTGAGCACGGCCACCGGCGTGGCAATCAGCGTCTTCACGCCCGACCAGCTCAGCGCAGCACAAGTCCAGTTCGTCGACGACGGCAACCAGCTGGCGCCGAGCTTCAGCGTGCGCGCACGGGACAGCGGCGGCGACTCCGTCGCGCGCAACGCGACGATCAGCTACACGCCAGTCAACGACGCGCCGCAGAACAGCGTACCGGGGTCGCAGGTGACGGGGCGCAACACGCCGCTGACATTCTCGGCGGCCAGCGCCAATCCCCTGTCGGTGTCGGACGAGGACCTGGGCGCCGGACCCGTGCGCATCACGCTCACGGTCAGTGGCGGCACGCTGACGCTGAACGGCACGTCGGGCCTGAGCTTCAGCAGCGGCGCCAACGCCAGCGCCGTGATGACTTTTACCGGCACGCTGACCGCTGCCAACACCGCGCTCGACGGCCTGGTCTTCGCGCCTGCTGCCGGTTTCACCGGCAGCGTCAGCCTGAGTCTGGTCAGCAACGACCAGGGCGGCAGCGGCAGCGGCGGCGCGCTGAGCGACACCGCCGTGGTCGCCATCACGGTCGTTGACAGAACGCTGTGGCTGTCGACCGAAGGCAACACCACGTCGTCTGCCAGCAGCGGCGGCCTGAGCTGGAACAAGGGCCAGGTGGTGGAACTGGCCAACCCGAATCTGGTGTTGGGCAGTGGCACCAACGGCGGCACCTTCGGTCAGGTGTTCAACCTCAACGCACTGGCCGCTGACGGCGGCGCCGACCTGGTGGGCCTGCACGTTGTCGGCCGCACGGTGAGCATCGGCACCGTGAATGCGGTGGTCGTGCAGGCCGGCGACGTGCTGTTCTCGGTCGACGACAACGAGACCTTCGGCGGCTTGGCCGTGAACAAAGAGCAGGTGGTGCGTTTCCGCCCCACCGCGCCCGGCGACTACAGCGCCGGCAGCTTCGCTGTGGTGTTCACCAACCCGACCGGCTTGAACAATGACGTGCTCGACTTCGCCCTCGTGGAGACGCCGCTGTCGATCGCGGGCACCGCCCTGCAGGCCGGCGATTTCCTGATGTCCTTCCACAGCGGCGGCTACGACAAGGACATCTGGCTGTACCGCCCGACCAACGTGGGCACCAACCCGGCTGGCGGCACGATGACCGAACTGGTCAATGGCGACAGCGTGGGCGTGAACCTGGGCAACGACAAGATTCGCGGCATCGAACTGGTGCAGCAGGACACCGTGATCGGCGGCAAGAGCCTGAGCGCAGGCCAGTTGCTGATCTCGCAGGAGGGCGACAACCTGGCCGGCCTGAACCTGCTGTCGGTTCAGGACGGCGACATCTTCGTACTCAGCCTGACGCAGACCGGCATCGCAGCCATCGGCACCACGACGATGTTCATGCGCGGCGCCGACCTGGGCCTGAGCGGTGGAGGTTCTGAACGGCCCGACGGCATCGCCCTCGTGCAGCGCGGCTCCGCGGCGCCGCTGGTGACGCTGGGCGCGGGCACGACAACGTTCACCGAGGGCGGTGGCGCCGTGCTCGTCACCCCATCGGCCAGCGTCAGCGACAGCGACAGCCCTAGCATGGCTGGCGGGCGGCTGACCGTTTACATCGACGACCAAGCCAGCGCCGACGACCGGCTCGCCGTCCAGCATGTGGGCACGGGCGCTGGCCAGATCGGTGTCAGCGGCAGCACCCTCAGCTTCGGTGGCGTGGTCATCGGCAGTGCCACGGGTGGCACCGACGGGGCCACGCCGCTGACGGTGACGTTCAACGCCAGCGCCACACCGGCGGCGGTGCAGGTGCTGCTGAACAACATCGTGTTCTCGAACGGGTCTGATGCGCCTTCGACACTCACGCGCCGCGTCAGCATCTCGCTGGCGGACGGGGCCGGTGGTGTCAGCGCACCGGTCAGCCGCAACATCGCCGTGGTGGCGGTCAATGACGTGCCGACGGGTCTGCCGGGCATCACTGGCACGGTCACTGAGGACCAGACGCTGACGGCCAACGTCGGCGGCATTGCCGACGCCGACGGTCTGACCGGCGCGACGTTTGCCTACCAGTGGCTGCGCGGCGGCGCGGCCATCAGCGGCGCCACGGCGTCGACTTATGCGCTGGGCGACGGCGATGTCGGCGCGCTGATCAGCGTGCAGGTGAGCTACACCGACGACCAGGGCACGCCCGAGACGCTGACGAGCGCGCAGACCGCTGCGGCGCTCAATGTCAACGACGCGCCGGCCGGCCTGCCGGTGATCAGCGGCACGGTCACGGAAGACCAGACGCTGAGTGTCGACACCAGCGGCATCAGCGACGCCGACGGCCTTGGTGCGTTCAGCTACCAGTGGCTTCGCGGGGGCGCGGTGATCAGCGGCGCCACGGGGGCGAATTACACGTTGAGTGACAACGATGTCGGCGCGCTGATCAGCGTGCGCGTGAGCTACACCGACATCGGCAGCACCGTCGAGACGCTGTCGAGCGCGCAGACCGCTGCGGTGCTCAACATCAACGACGCGCCGGGCGGTCTGCCGGTCATCACTGGCACAGCCACCGAAGACCAGACCCTGAGCGTCGACACCAGCGGCATCAGCGACGCCGATGGGCCCGCGACGCTGAGCTTCGCCTATCAGTGGCTGCGCAACGGCAGCGCCATCAGCGGCGCGACCGCAGCGACCTACCTCTTGGGCGACGCCGACGTCGGCCAACGCATCAGCGTGCGCGTGAGCTATACCGACGCCGGCAGCAACGTCGAGTCGTTGACGAGCGCCCAGACTGCTGCGGTGCTCAACATCAACGATGCACCGGCCGGCCTGCCGGTGATCAGCGGCACGGTCACCGAAGACCAGACCCTGAGCGTCGCCACCAGCGGCATCAGCGACGCCGATGGCCTTGGTGCGTTCAGCTACCAGTGGCTTCGCGGCGGCGCGGCCATCAGCGGCGCCACGGGATCGACTTACACGCTAGGCGACAACGACGTCGGCTGGCTGATCAGTGTGCGCGTGAGCTACACCGACATCGGCAGCACCGTCGAGACTTTGACGAGCGCCCAGACCACTGCAGTGCTCAACATCAACGATGCACCGGCCGGCCTGCCGGTCATCACTGGCACAGTCGCGGAAGACCAGACCCTGAGCGTCAATGCCATCGGCATCAGCGACGCCGACGGGCCCGCGACGCTGGGCTTCGCCTATCAGTGGCTGCGCAACGGCAGCGCCATCAGCGGCGCCACCGGGACCAGCTACACCCTGGGCGACTACGACGTCGGCCAACGCGTCAGTGTGAGCGTGAGCTACACCGACGCCGGCAGCAACGTCGAGACGTTGACGAGCGCGCAGACTGCTGCGGTGCTCAACATCAACGACACGCGAACAGGCCTTCCGGTGATCAGCGGCACGGTCACCGAAGACCAAACCCTGAGCGTCGACGCCAGCGGCATCAGTGACGCCGACGGCCCCTCGGCGCTGAGCTTCACGTACCAATGGCTGCGCAACGGCAGCGCGGTCGGCGGCGCGACCGGGGCGACCTATGTCCTGGGCGACAACGACGTCGGTCAGCGCATGAGCGTCCGCGTGAGCTACATCGATGCGCAGAACACGGCTGAGACGGCGACCAGCGTGCAGACCGCTTTGGTGCAGAACATCAATGACTTGCCCAGTGGCTTGCCGGTGATCAGCGGCACGGTCACCGAAGACCAGACCCTGAGCGTCGACGCCAGCGGCATCAGTGACGCCGACGGCCCCGCGGCGCTGAGCTTCACGTACCAATGGCTGCGCAACGGCAGCGCGGTCGGCGGCGCGACCGGGGCGACCTATGTCCTGGGCGACAACGACGTCGGTCAGCGCATGAGCGTCCGCGTGAGCTACACCGACGCGCAGAACACGGCTGAGACGGCGACCAGCGTGCAGACCGCTTTGGTGCAGAACATCAATGACTTGCCCAGTGGCTTGCCGGTGATCAGCGGCACGGTCACCGAAGACCAGACCCTGAGCGTCGACACCAGCGGCATCAATGACGCCGATGGACCCGCGACGCTGAGCTTCACGTACCAATGGCTGCGCAACGGCAACGCCGTCAGCGGCGCGACCGGAGCGGCCTATGTCCTGGGCGACAACGACGTCGGTCAGCGCATGAGCGTCCGTGTGAGCTACATCGATGCGCAGAACACGGCTGAGACGGCGACCAGCGTGCAGACCGCTTTGGTGCAGAACATCAATGACTTGCCCAGTGGTCTGCCGGTGATCAGCGGCACGGTCACCGAAGACCAGACCTTGAGCGTCGACACCAGCGGCATCAGTGACGCCGACGGCCCTACGGCGCTGAGCTTCACGTACCAATGGCTGCGCAACGGCAGCGCCATCAGCGGCGCGACCGCAACCAGCTACACGGTGAACGACGCCGACGTCGGCCAGCGCATCAGCGTGCGCGTGAGCTACACCGACACGCAGAACACGGCCGAGACGTTGACGAGCGCCCAGACCGCTGCGGTGATCAACCTCAACGACACGCCAACAGGCCTGCCGGTGATCAGCGGCATGGTCACCGAAGACCAGACCCTGAGCGTCGACACCAGCGGCATCAGTGACGCCGATGGGCCCGCGACGCTGAGCTTCGCGTACCAATGGCTGCGCAACGGCTCGGCCATCAGCGGCGCGACCGGGACCAGCTACACCCTGGGCGACAACGATGTCGGCCAGCGCATCGGCATCCGCGTGAGCTACACCGACACGCAGAACACGGCCGAGACGGTGACGAGCGTCCAGACCGCTGTGGTGCAAAACCTGAACGACTCGCCGACCGGCCTGCCCGTGATCACCGGGTCCGTCACCCGCGGCTACGAGTTGACTGCCGACGCTTCGGCCATCCACGACGTCGACGCCCTTGGCGCGTTCGGCTACCAGTGGCAGCGTGATGGCATCGACATCGCCGGCGCCACGGACGCACGCTACCTGTTGACGCAGGACGACATCGGTGCCCGCATGCGCGTGGTCGTGCGCTACGTCGACGGCCAGGGGACGGTCGAGACAGTCAATAGCGCTTCGACCGAGAGCGTCGCCACCTTCAACATCGCTGCCACCGGGCGGCCGACGATCATCGGCAGCGCCACCGAAGACAGTGTCCTGTCGGTGGACACGGGCGCCATCGCCGACCCTGACGGGCTGGGGAGCTTCAGTTTCCAGTGGCTGCGCGACGGTCAGCGCATCAGTGGCGCCACCGCCAGTGCCTACCTTGCAGGTGATGCCGATGTCGGCAGCAGGCTCAGTGTCGAGGTCAACTTCGTCGACGGCCGAGGCAACCTGGAATCCTTGCGCTCACTCGCCACGGCTTTGGTGGGCAACGTCAACGACACCCCACAGGGGCTGCCCATCGCCTTCGGTACGCCGATGGAGGGCGAGACGCTGGCCGCAGACACCACGGGCGTCAGTGACGCCGATGGCCTGGGCAGCTTCACCTATCAGTGGCTGCGCGACAGCAGTGCGGTCAGCGGCGCCACTGGCGCGACCTACATGCTGGGCAACGCCGACGTTGGCGCCGCGATCAGCGTGCGAGTGAGCTACACCGATGGGCAGGGCAGCTACGAGGCGCTGCCCAGCCGGCCCACCGGCCCGGTCGGCAATGTCAACGATGCGCCTTCCGGCCAGCCCGTCGTGCTGGGATCGGCCACACGCGGCCAATTGCTGCTCGTCGACGCTTCCGGCATTCGAGACGCCGACGGGCTGGGTGTGTTCAGCTACCGGTGGCAACGCGATGGCGCCGACATCGCCGGCGCCGTGGCTTCGACCTACAGCCTGGGCGACGCCGACGTGGGCGCCGTCGTCCGCGTCACGGTGCGCTATATCGACGGCCACGGCACCGCCGAGTCGCTGCCATCCGCCGGCACGGCACCGGTCAGCGCCTTCAACAGTGCGCCCAGCGGCCTGTTGCGCATCACCGGCACGCCGGCTGAGGACCAGACGCTGACGGCCGAAAGCAGCGACATCCGTGACAGCGACGGTCTGGGCGCCTTCAACTACCAGTGGTTGCGCGACGGGGCGGCCATCGGCGGCGCCACCGGGGCGACCTACACGCTGGGTGATGACGACGTGGGCAGCCAGATCGGGTTGCGGCTGTCCTACGTCGACGGCAGCGCCACATCCGAATGGCTGTCAGCCACGCCGACGGCGCCAGTGGCCAACGTCAACGACACACCCCAAGGTCTGCCAGAGGTGCTGGGCACGGCGACCGAGAACAGCACGCTGGCCGCCGATACCCGTGCGCTGCGCGACGCCGACGGGCTGGGCGCCTTCGCCTACCAGTGGCTGCGCGACGGCCGGGCCATCGCCGGTGCCACTGGCGCCGACCACACGCTGGGCGACGCCGATGTCGGCCAGGCCATCAGCGTGCGGGTGAGCTATGTCGACGGCCAGGGCACGGCAGAGGCGCTGACCAGCGCCGCCACCGCGCCCGTGCTGAACGTCAACGACACACCCACCGGCCTGCCGCTGATCCAGGGCCAGGCCGCGCGCGGCTATCTGCTCGATGCCGATCTGACCGGCTTGCGCGACGCGGACGGCCTGGGGCCGTTCACCTACCAGTGGCGCCGCGACGACAGCGACATTGCGGGGGCCACCCAGGAGTCATACCGGCTCGTCGAAGGCGACGTCGGCGCGCGGCTGAGCGTGGTCGTGCGCTACCTCGACGGCCAAGGCACGGCCGAGCAACTCGTCAGCGCACCGACGCCGCTGATCGGCGTGGTCAATCTGGCGCCTGCCGGCCTGCCCGCGATCAACGGCAGCGCCGTCGAAGACCAGGTGCTGCGCGCAGACACCAGCGCTCTCCGCGACGCCGATGGGCTGGGCAGCTTCGCCTACCAATGGCTGCGCGGCGGCGTCGCCATCGACGGGGCGCAGGGTGTCAGCTACACGCTGGGCGACGCCGATGTCGGCGCCCGCATCAGCCTGCGCGTCAGTTACCTCGATGGCCGAGGCTTCGACGAAGTGCTGACGGCGCTGCCAACCGCGCCGGTGGCCAATGTCAACGACGCACCGCTGCTACGCGGGGTGCTGCCGGGCCAGTCCGTCCAGGCCGGCGGCAGCACTCTCTGGCTGCTGCCGGCCGATCTTTTCAGCGATGTCGATGCCGGCGACACGCTGCACTTGTCGGCGCGGCTGGCTGACGGCACGGCGCTGCCTGACTGGCTGCGGTTCGACCCGACGACCGGCGCATTCGACGCTGCACCGCCGCTTGGCGCCAGCGGCGACTGGGCCGTGCGGGTGACGGCCAGCGACGCGGCCGGCGCCAGCGCCAGCGTCGATTCCACGCTGCGTATCACAGCGCCGCCTGCACCAGAGCCTGAAGCGGCAGTGGAGGTGCCAAGGGCGCCAGCACTGCCCGCAGTCACGCCGCTGGCCGTGCCCGCTGCAGCCGCTGCGCCTGCCGAGGAAACCGAGTCCGTCGTGGCCGAGAAGGCCGCGCCGGCCACGACGCCGCGGGCGCCAACGCCAACGCAAGCGGCCGAAGAGTCTGACCCCAACCGGCACTTCGAATCCGTCGATGCGACGCCCACGCGCACCGGCACTGCCGTCTCCGTCGATCAACCCCGCGGCGGCAGTCGCAGCGACGCCGTGCTCGCTGACGGCGTGGTGCCCCAGTTTGCATCGCTGAACTTCGCCGGCAACGCCACCCTGTTGCGCAGCGACGAGTGGGCGCGCGGCTTTGAACAGCTGCAGCACGAACTCCAGGCGCAGAGCGAATTGCGGCGCACGACCATGGCTTCGGGCGTGGCCGCCGTGGGCAGCCTGTCGGTCGGTTATGTGATCTGGCTGGTGCGCGGCGGCGTGCTCATGAGCTCGATGCTGTCGGCGCTGCCGGCCTGGCAGATGGTCGACCCGCTGCCCGTGCTGGCTGCGGCCGGCGCCACCAAGCGCGCGCGGGGTGCGGCCGCCCCCGGAGACGAAGAAGACGACGAGATCGAGCGCCTGTTCGACGAACAGCCTGATGAGCGGGCGGCGGCTGCACCCGCCGCCCCGGTGGCGCAGACCGAAGCACCGAAAGTCCCGATCCAGGAGACGACTGCATGAACCCCTTGCGCCTGTTGCGCCGCATCAAGACCCGCGTCCACCTTGCCCTGGGCCTGGCTGGTTTGGCCGTGGGTATCGTGCTCGGCAGCAGCTACCTCGGCCTTGTGCCCGATGCCGAAAACATGACGCGGCAGCACCGCGCCGCGCTGGCCGAGACGATGGCCTTGGCGCTGTCGGCCCAGCTCGACAGCGTCGACCCGCAGGCGCTGCACGACAGCCTGGAGGTCATCGTCCAGCGCAACGCCGGCCTGCGTTCGGTCGGCGTGCGCGGCGACGACGGTGCCCTCTTTGTCGCCACCGATGCCCACGCTGAGGCATGGCCCGGTGCCGGGCCGGTGGCGATCTCCGACCGTGCCCTGACCGTACCGGTGTGGTTGTCAGGCACGCCATGGGGTCGTGTCGAGCTGGCCTTCGAACCGCTGCGCAGCCTGCCGGGATGGCAGGCCCACCTGCAGGACCCGAGCCTGAAGCTGGCCGGCTTCGTTTTTCTCGCCGGCGTGCTTTCATTCCTGCTCTACCTGCATCGCATGCTGCGCGAACTCGACCCCTCGCGTGCGGTGCCGGCGCGCGTGCGTACCGCGTATGACACCCTCACCGAAGGCCTGCTCGTGCTCGACCGCGACGGGCGCATCGTGCTGGCCAACAAGTCCAGCAGCAGCCTGCTCGGCGTCGAAGAAGCGCAGCTGGTCGGCCGTTCGCCGTCGGACTTCGGCTGGCACGGGCCGGGTGGCGAGGCGCTGGACCGCGCCGCACTGCCTTGGCGCCGGGCGATGACGGAACGCAACGCCGCCCACGACGTGGCGCTGACCGTGACGCGCGGCGACGGCGTCCGCTTTGCGTTGCGCGCCAACTGCAGCCCGCTGCTCGACGACCGCGGCGGCCTGCAGGCGCTGGTGATCAGCTTCCAGGACGTGACCGAACTCGAACGCCGTGGCGCGGCACTGCAAACGGCCAAGGACGAGGCCGACTCCGCGAACGAGGCCAAGAGCCAGTTCCTGGCCAACATGAGCCACGAGATCCGCACGCCGATGAACGCCATCATCGGCTTCACCGACGTGCTGCGCCGCAGCCCGCTTCGCCAGGACGCCGAGGCCGCGCGCCACCTGGGCATCATCCACAGCAGTGGCAAGCACCTGCTGAACCTGATCAACGACATCCTCGACCTGTCCAAGGTCGAATCGGGCCGTCTCGAAGCCGAATCCATTGCCTACGCGCCGCACCGTGTGGCGCAGGAGGTGGTGACCACATTGGACGAGCGCGCACGTGACAAGGGCCTGGCGCTGGCGCTGGACTTCCCGCAGGCGCTGCCTGCCGAGATCAGCGGTGACCCGGCGCGACTGCGCCAGATCCTGACCAACCTGATCGGCAACGCGATCAAGTTCACCGAGACTGGCGGCGTCACCGTGCGCCTGGTGCTGGACACGACAGGCGGCGCGTCACGCTACCTGCTGGAAGTCATCGACACCGGCATCGGCATCCCCGCCGACAAGCTCGAAGCGGTGTTCGAGCCCTTCGTGCAGGCCGAGTCATCGACCACGCGCCGCTTCGGCGGCACCGGCCTGGGCCTGACCATCAGCCGCGGCTTCGCGCGCGCGATGGGCGGCGACATCAGCGCCCACAGCACCTATGGACAGGGCACCTGCTTCCGTGTCTGGCTGCCCGCGGGCAACCTGGCACAGCAGCCGCTGCTTGCGCCCGGGCAGCTGCGCCAGCAGGCCGAGCCGGCCGCCGCTGCGGTGGCCTTGCACTGGCGCTTCCCGGACCGCCATGTGCTGGTGGTCGATGACGGCGAGAACAACCGCAGTCTGGTGCGCTTGTTGCTGGAAGAAGTTGGCCTGCGCGTGGACGAGGCACAAAACGGCCAGGTCGCGCTCGACCGCGTGGCGCACACGGCTTACGACCTGGTGCTGATGGACATGCAGATGCCGGTGATGGACGGTGCCACGGCGACACGCCGGCTGCGAGACCGTGGCTGCACGACACCGGTGGTGGCGCTCACCGCCAATGCGATGAAGGGCTTCGAGCGCGAGCTGGAAGAAGCCGGTTTCAGCGGCTACCAGACCAAGCCGATCGACCGTGACGCCCTGCTCGCGACCCTGGCCGGGTGGCTCGATGGCGAGGCGGTCGAACCGCCCGTCGAACCGCCAGTCGAATCGCCAGTCGAACTGCCGGTCGAAGCTGTCGTCGCGGCGGCCGCCACAGCCTTGCCCACGGCCCCGACTTCAGCGGCCTACGCGCCCGAGCCGCTGATCTCGCGCCTGGCCGGCCAACCACGGCTGGCGCACATCATTCAGGGCTTCGTGCACGAGCTGGGCCCGCGCCTGCAGCGCCTGCAGATGGCCCTGGACACGGGCGACCTGGCCGAGGTGGCGGCACAGGCGCACTGGCTCAAGGGCTCTGGAGGCAGCATGGGCTTCGACGACTTCTTCGACCCATCCAAGGCCGTCGAGGACGCGGCCAAGGTCGGCGACCTGGCCGGCCTGGCGGTGCACGTGGCCAGGCTGCAGACGCTGGCGCAGCGGGTGTGCATGGGTGCGCCCACGGCACGCCAGCCCGCCGAGGAGATCACGGCGTGAAGCACGACGTCTGGCTGCAGAGCCAGTCCGCGCCAGTGGACGGCGAGCTGCCGCGGGCTGCGGCCGAGCCACGATCGCCGCTGCTCGATGCCAAGGTCATGCTGGTTGACGACGAGCCGCTGATGACGGCCCTGGTCGAAGCGCATCTGGAAGAGGCCGGCTACACCAACTTTGTCACCACCAACGACCCGCGCGAGGCGCTGGCGATGCTGCGCCGCGAAGAACCCGGTGTCGTGCTGCTCGACCTGATGATGCCGCAGCTCTCGGGCTTCGACGTGCTGGCGGCGATCCGCGCCGACGCAGCGTTGGGCTACACGCCCGTCATCGTGCTCACCGCCGCGGCGGGTGCCGACGCCAAACTGCGTGCGCTGCAGCTGGGCGCCACCGACTTCCTGTCCAAGCCGGTGGACGCCAGTGAACTGGTGCTGCGCGTGCGCAATTCGCTGGCGTTCCAGCAGTTCACGCAGCGGCTGATGAACCGGGACCAGGTCACCGACCTGCCCAATGCACGACCTTTCCTGCGCTTCGTCGACCAGTTGCTCGGCTGCGGCGACAGCTTGCCGCAGCCCGGCGCGCTGTTCAGCATCGAAGTGCCGCAGCTGCGCGACGTGGCCGAGACCCTGGGCCAGGCGGCAGCCGACGAGATGGCGCGCACACTGGCGCTGCGGCTGAGCCGAATCGTCGAATCCGGCACCACGGCCAGCGCGCGGCCGTTCGCGCCGGGCCACACCAGCGAAGCCGTGGTGGCGCGGCTGGAGGTCGACCGCTTCGGGCTCGTCGTGCGCGGTCTGCTCGACGCCGACAGCCTGGAAGCCGAAGCGCGGCGGGTGATTGCCCGGCTCGCCGAGCCGGTCGTGCTGGGCTTGCACGAGGTGGTGCCAGCGGTCTGGCTCGGCGTGGCCGCATTCGGCACCGACGGCAACGACGCGCAGACGCTGCGTCGCAGCGCCGAACGCGCAGCCAGCCATGCACGCCAGACCGGTGGCGGCGCGCTGGCTTACGCCTCGAAGGAATTGAACGCCCGCACGCTGGAGCGCATGACGTTGGGTGCGCAACTGCGCGGCGCGGCGGCGCGTGGCGAACTGCGCCTGCACTACCAGCCCAAGATCAATCTGGCCGACGGACGCATCTCCGGCGCCGAGGCGCTGGTGCGCTGGGAACATCCGCAGCACGGACTGCTGCCACCAGGGCGCTTCATCGCGCTGGCCGAAGAACTGGGCCTGATCACCGCCATCGGAACCTGGGTGGCCGAGCAGGCCTGTCAAGACGCCGCGCGCTGGGTCGCGGCAGGGCACGACCTGACGGTTGCCATCAACGCGTCCAAGCCTCAGTTCCTGGCCGGCGACCTGTGCGAAGTGCTGCGCTGTGCGCTCTTCGATGCCGGCCTGCCCCCCGAGCGGCTGGTCGTCGAGCTGACCGAGAGCATGCTGATGGACGATGTCGAACACGGCATGCGGCTGATGCATCGGCTCAAGGCGCTGGGCCTGACGCTGTCGATCGACGACTTCGGCACCGGCTATTCATCCTTGAGCTACCTGAAAAACTTTCCACTCGATGAACTGAAGATCGACCGATCTTTCGTCATGGACCTGCCGGGCAGTGCGGCCGACCTGGCCATCGTGCGAAGTGTGGTCGACCTGGGGCACAACCTGGGCATGAGCGTCATCGCTGAAGGCGTCGAGACCGACGCACAGCGCGCTTGCCTGCTGGCTCTGGGCTGCGATCGCTATCAGGGCTTCCTGTTCAGCCGCCCGGTGCCCTTGCCCGAGTTCGAAAGGCTTCTGGTGTCGAAGAATCAAATCGATGCAAATTTGAACGAGTGATCGGCTGGCCGCACGATTATTTCGGGACCGGCTGAAGCCAAGGGCTCCCTGGCGGGCCTTTAGCCGCAGGCGCGGATCTCCACGACTCCGGTTTGAGAGGGTGTTGCTGCCGCCATCCTCACCACTTGCAGCCGCCATCCTTGCGCACCGCATCCAGCGCCAGCGGAATCACTGCCAGCGGCCCCATCCCGTTGTAGGCATTGCGGCAGTCGGCCTTGCCCGCCTTTTCGATCTCTCGCGCGAGCTTCTCGTCGCGTTCGGGCGGCCGGGGCAGCACCGGCAGGACACCGGTGCTGCCGTAGCGCGACAGTTCGCCGCCGCGGGGCCGCGACAGTTCCAGGTTGAGGCGCGGCATGGCGCTGGCCGCCGCGGCAGGCGGGGTTGCCACGTCGTGGCCGACGTGGGCGCCGGCGTCGGCAGCGCCAGGGGCCAATGGCGCACCTGGCGCACTCCGCAGCGACGGGGCCGCAGCGCGGGCAGTCGGCAGGCTGGCGCCGGGCACGGCCGCGGGCGCCAGCGTGGGCAGCGGCGGCAGGTCGCTGCTGCGGGGCAGCGGCGGCTGAACCGCAGGGTCGGCGGTCTGGTTGGGTGCCTGCAGCTGTCGCAGCGCCGGGGGGGCGTCAGCCACCGCAGGCGGTGCGGCCAGGGCTGGCAGCGTGGGCGGCGCGGCCAGGCGCGGCAACGGCACGGCGTTGGGGCTGGCAGGCGTCTGCGTCAGCGGCGACGCCAACTGTCGGTCGGGCCGGGGCGCGGCAATCATTGCGTTGGGCGCAGGCACGGCGGACAGGGCCAGCGCAGGCGCCAGTGGCGCTGTCGTGGGCACGATTGCCGGCTGCAACGCCGGGGCGGCACGCAAGGCGGGCGCGGTGAGTTGCGATTCGGCAGGTGAAGGTGGAGGTGAAGGTGAAGGTGCACGCACGGGCACGGGCACGGGCACGGGCACGGGCACGGGTTCCAGGCTGGGCTCGCGAACAGCCTCTGCAGCAGGCGGCAGCGACGCCGGCGCCGCACGTTCCTGCAGCACGCGGCCGGGCGGTGCAGGAGCCGCAGCGGGCGTGGCAGGCAGGTCGGTCGGCGCGCTGGGTGCGATGGTTGCGACCGGTGCGGCAGGCGCAGGCACCGCCACCACCGGCACTGATTCACCCAGTCTCGCCGCCCCCGGCTCGGCAGCCGGCGGTGCCTCGGCGGGGCGCACGGCGCCGCCCCAGCGCGGAGCGGGTGCATCACCGGGACGGGTGTTTTCAGGCACAGGCACGGCCGGCACGACCACGCTGGGCGGCCCGTCACGCACGGGCCCGCGCAGCGTGACGTTGATGGCACCCCAGACGCCCTGCCCTTGCTGCGCTGTGCCGCCCGGCGCGTTGCCCAGCAGCAGCACCAGCCACACATGAAGCAGCAGCGCCAGCGCTAGGCACTTGGTGAGTGTGGTGGGCGGTGCCTTGGGCCACGGCACCAGGCGGGCGGGCAGCGGCAGATCTTGCAAGATGGCGTTCACGGTTGCAGTCACCATGGCAGCGGCAGGGACGGGTGTCAATCATCGCGCCCAAGGCAGCCGCCGAAACCACGATGAAACTCGCCTTTTCGGCGCTCAGGTCTAATTCGCGCCTCGCCACGCGCCCATCGCCACATCAAGGCCCACCATGAACCAGCTCGACCAGCTCAAAGCTTTCACCACCGTGGTTGCCGACACCGGCAACTTCAAGCAATTGGCGCAGTTCGCGCCGCAGGACGCCACCACCAACCCGAGCCTGATCCTGAAGGCCGTGCAGCAGCCCGACTACGCGCCGCTGCTTCAGGAGACGGTGGCTGCGCACCGCGGCAAGCCGCTGGACGCGCTGGTGGATGAGGTGCTGGTGCGATTCGGGAGCGAGATCCTGAAGGTGGTGCCCGGCCGCGTCAGCACCGAAGTCGATGCCCGCCTGTCCTTCGACACCGCCGCCATGGTGGCGCGTGCGCACCGGCTGATCGGCCTGTACGACGCCGCCGGCATCGACAAGCAGCGTGTGCTGATCAAGGTGGCCGCCACCTGGGAAGGCATCCGGGCGGCAGAGTTGCTGCAGCGAGAGGGCATCCGCTGCAACCTGACGCTGCTTTTCGCCTTCTGCCAGGCTGTCGCCTGTGGTGACGCCGGTGTGCAGCTGATCAGCCCTTTTGTCGGCCGCATTTACGACTGGCACAAGAAGACGGCCGGCGCAGCCTGGGTCGAAACCGAGCACAGCGGCGACAACGACCCCGGCGTGCAAAGCGTGCGCGCCATCTACAACCACTACAAACGCCACGGCATAACAACCGAAGTGATGGGCGCGAGTTTTCGCAACAGCGGCCAGATCGTGGCGTTGGCGGGCTGCGACCTGTTGACCATCAGCCCCGACCTGCTGACCGCGCTGCAAGGCAGTGAAACGCCGCTGGCCCGAGCGCTCGACGCCGACGCCGCGCGCAGGCTCAACCTGCCCGCCGTGCACCATGACGAGAAGTCCTTCCGCTGGGCCTTGAACGAAGACGCGATGGCGACTGAAAAGCTCGCCGAAGGCATCCGCGCCTTTGCCGCCGACGCCATCAAGCTCGACCGCTTGATCGAGGGGCTGCAGAAGTGATGCGCTGCGACCAGACGACCGCCTGGGCCGCGCTGCAAGGCCACTACCAGGCCCACGGCCGCGACCTGGACCTGCGCGAAGCCTTCGCCCGCGACAGCGGCCGCTTTGCCGCCTTCAGCTTCCAAGCGCCCGGGGTCTTTGCCGACCTCAGCAAGAACCTCATCGACACCGCGACGCTGCACTTCCTGCTGGACATGGCGCGTGAATGTGGCCTCGAAGCGCACCGTGACGCGCTGCTGCGCGGCGACATCGTCAACCCCACCGAAGGCCGCGCGGTGTTGCACACGGCCCTGCGCGCGCCGCGCGGGCAGGGGCCTTTCAGCGACGAGGTGCACGGCGTGCTGGACGCCATGCTGGCCTACGCGGAAACCGTGCGCGCCGACGCACGCATCACCGACATCGTCAACATCGGCATTGGCGGCAGCGACCTGGGCCCGCAGATGGTCGTGCCGGCGCTGGACGCGTACACGCAGCCGGGGCAGCGGCTGCACTTCGTCAGCAATGTCGATGGCCACGACATCGCGCCGCTGCTGAAAAGACTCGACGCGAAGAGGACGCTGTTCATCGTCGCAAGCAAGACCTTCACCACGCAAGAGACGATGGCCAACGCCGCGGCGGCGCGGGCGTGGTTCGTGCAGCAGGGCGGCACCGGCATCGCACGCCACTTTGCCGCCGCCACCACCAACGTGTCAGCAGCAGCCGCCTTCGGCATCGACACCACCTTTGGTTTCTGGGACTGGGTGGGCGGGCGCTATTCGTTGTGGAGCGCCATCGGCCTGCCGATTGCCATCGCCACTGGCGCGCAGAAATTCCGCGCCCTGCTGGCCGGCGCGCACGCGATGGACCAGCACTTTGCGCATACGCCGCTGGCGCAGAACCTGCCCGTGGTGCTGGGCCTGCTGGACGTCTGGTACCGCAACTTTCATGGCTTCACCAGCCGCAGCGTGGCGCCGTACCACCAGGGCCTGAAGCGCTTGCCGGCGTACCTGCAGCAACTGGAAATGGAATCCAACGGCAAGCGTGTGGACCTGGCTGGCCACACCCTGCCCTACGGCACGAGCCCGGTGGTGTGGGGCGAACCCGGCACCAACGGCCAGCACGCCTATTTCCAGATGCTTCACCAAGGCACGGATGTGATCCCGGTCGAGTTCATCGCCGTCAAGACACCCGCGCATGCAATGGCTGAACAGCACCGCATGCTGCTGGCCAACTGCCTGGCGCAGAGCCAGGCGCTGATGCTGGGCAAGACCGCCGCCGAAGCCTTGAGTGAAAAAGCACCCACGGCCGCTGCAGGCATCGACCCCGCCGTGCTGGCGCAGCACCGCGCCTTCCCGGGCAACCGGCCCAGCACGACCTTTGTGCTGGACGCGCTGACGCCGTCTTCCTTGGGCGCCTTGATCGCGATGTTTGAGCATCGCGTCTTTGTCAGTGGCGCGGTGTGGGGCATCAACAGCTTCGACCAGTGGGGCGTGGAACTGGGCAAGGCGCTGTGCAACGCGCTGCTGCCGCGTTTGAGCAGTGGCGACACGGCGGGCCTGGACGCATCGACGGCAGGACTGCTCAAGCGCCTGACGAACTGAGCGCGTGAAGAAACACATCGTCTTCGACCTCGGCGCCGTGCTCTTCTCATGGCAGCCACGTCAGATGCTGATGCGCGAAGTGCCGCACATCGCACCCGATGAACAACGCGCAGCGCACTGGGAAGCCGAAATCTTCCAGAACTACACCGGCGACTGGGGCGAATTCGACCGCGGCACGGTCAGCGTGCCGGCACTGGTGAAGCGCATCGCACAGCGCACCGGCCTGGCCGCGGCCGATGTGCTGACCGTCGTCGATGCCGTGCCGCGTGAACTGCAGCCCATGGCCGACAGCGTGGCGCTGCTGCACCGCCTGGGCGACGACGGGCACACGCTGCACTACCTGTCCAACATGCCGCTGCCGTATGCGCAGATTCTGGAATCGGACAACGCCTTTTTCAGCCGCTTCCAGAGCGGCGTCTTTTCCTGCCGTGTGCAGCACAACAAGCCTGAGGCGGCGATCTTCCTGCTGGCGGCCGAACGCTTTGGCCGCGCGCCGCAAGACCTGGTGTTCATGGACGACCAGGCCGCCAATGTGGCCGCGGCGCAAGCGCTGGGCTGGTGTGCGCTGCAGTTTCACGGCGCGGCGCAGGCCGCCGGGGCACTGAGCGCCCGGGGCTGGATCAGGCATGCCTGACACCGCACTCATCCGCGCTGCGGTGGCTGACGATGCGGCGGCGCTCCTGTCGCTGCACATGGACGCCATTGCTGCCATCGGCGAGTTGCACTACACGGCCGCGCAGCGCAAGGCCTGGTCCGGCGAACGCACGTCGCAGCACTTTCTGGTGCCGATCACCACCCGGCTGATGCGGGTGGCGCAGGCCGACGCAGGAAGCCCGTTGCTGGGTTTTGCGCAGCTCGATCTGAGCACCGGCTTCGTCGAAGCCATCTACGTGCGGCCAGCGGTGCAGCGTTCGGGCATCGGCAGGCAGCTGCTGCAGGCGTTGGAAGGTTCGGCCAGCGGCGCTGGTGCGCAGGTTCTGTGGCTGGACGCGTCGTTGAACGCCGTGCCCTTCTACGTCCGCCAGGGCTTCGAGGTGCTGTCGGAACACGAACACCCGGTGGGCGCCCAGGTCACGATTCCGTGCGTGCGCATGCGCAAGCGGCTCTGAAGCTCGGTCTGCGGCTCTGATCGCGGCTCTGATCGCGCCTCTAGTCGCGCCTCTAGTCGCGGTAGTCCGGCCCCGCCATCGCGTCGTCAGCCATCCACGCCTCCAGCAGCGTGTAGCCCACCGCCAGCATCAGCGGGCCGACAAAGATCCCCACCAGGCCAAAGGCGAAGAGTCCGCCGATGACGCCGGCAAAGATCAGCAGCAGCGGCAGGTCTGCGCCCAGCTTGATCAGCCAGGGACGCAGGAAGTTGTCCAGCGTGCCCACCACCAGCGCCCAGACCACGAGGAAGACGGCCCAGCCCGTGCTGCCGTCGTAGAAGGCCCAGCCGGCAGCGCCCAACAGCACCGGCACCGGCCCCACCTGCGCGATGCACAGCATGAACATCAGCGCTGTCAGCAGCGTCGCAAAAGGCACCCCCGCCAGGGCCACACCCAGGCCGCCCAGCAACGCCTGCACAAAGGCCGTCACGCCCACCCCGAGCGCCACGCCGCGGATGGCGCCACCGGCCAGCGTGACGACGTCGGTGCCGCGCTCGCCAGCAAGGCGTTGCGCAAAACGGCGCACCAGCGACGCGGCCGCTTCGCCGTTGCTGTACATGACGGCCGCAATCACCACGGTCAGCAAGAACTGCAGCAGCAGCAAGCCGATGCTGCCCACCTGCGCCACGAACCACCGTGTCAGGTCGCCGGCGTACGGCGACAGGCGCGGCAACAGGTCACGCAGGCCCAGTTCGGCCGCCTGGTGCCAGGCTTTTTCCGCCGTGCCACCCACCAGCGGCAACTGGCCCAGCCAGGCTGGCGGTTCGTCCGGCAGCCTGTAGGTGGCGGCGATCTGCGCCCAGTCCACCAGGCGGTCTGCATTGCTGACGATGGTGACGATCGCCAGCACCAGCGGCACCACAAACAGCAACAGCAGCAAGAGCGTCATCACCGTCACGGCCAGTGACCGCCGGCCCCACAGCAGCTTCTGCAGTCGCAGCATCATGGGCCAGGTGGCCACCACCACCATCGTGGCCCAGACCGTGGGGCCGAGGAAAGGCCGCAGGACCCACAGCGACGTGGCCAACAGCAGGCCGAGAAACAGCACCGCGAGTGTGGTGCGGGTGAGGTCGCGTCCGCCCGGACGGCCCATCACGCCTGCGCAGCCTTGATTCCGAGCCTTCGGTTCACTTCGAGCCTTCGGGTCACTTCGAGCCCTCGGTGTAGGGCGACACGCTGGTGGCTTCGATGCGGTAGCTGGCAGCACCCATGTACGAGTCGGTGCGGCCTGTCGTGAGCGTGCCGCTGATCCACACCGCGTCCATCGACCGCAGGCCCTTGGCGGGTGACTTGGGCAGCACATGCACGATCTGGTTGGCTGGCGGCGGCGGGCTGTGCACGCAGGCGCCAAAGTAAGGGACGAGCAGGAATTCCTTCAGCCCTTCCTTGGTGTCTTCCAGCGGCACCACGAAGCCGGGGATGCGCACCACCTGGCCGACAAGTGCGGTGTTGACGGGCGCGTTGTCCCAGATGTCGCGCATCTTCTTCAGCATGGCGGTGGCGCGCGGGTCGCCGTCGTCCAGCATCTGGAAGTTCATGTCCTTGAAGTCCTTGAACGGGTCCCAGCCGGCAGGCACGAGCGCGTCCCAAGCGATGGTGCGAGCGGTTCCGGGGGGGGTGGCGGGTGTTGCAACGGCACCTGGCTTGGCGGGCGAATTCGCGGCCAGCGGCGGCTTCATCAGCGGCACGCCGTCCTTGCCCTGCGCCAGGACGGCCACGGGCCACACAAGCAGCGCAGCCAGCAGAAGGATCAGCAGTTTCATGTTCGTGGACTCAAACCGTCGGCCAGCGACAGGCGGTACGCCCGCCAACCCGGCACCAGGCTGGCGAGCATACCCGCCAGCACCACGGCCGCAAAAAGCCCCCATTGCGCCGCCGTGGGCGCCGCTGGCAGGAGCGTGATGCCGAATCGTTGCTGCAGCCAGGGCCCGGCCAGCAGCACCGCCAGGGCTGCCGCAGCGGCGCCCAGGATGGCGCCGGCCAGCGTCACCATCGCACCTTCTGCCGCCAGCAGCCACAGCACATGGCGCGGACCGGCGCCGACGGCGCGCAGCACCGCCAGTTCACGCCGGCGTTCATTCAAGCCCGCCAGCACCACCGCCACCAACGACGCCAGGCTCACCACCGCCACCAGAGCGCTGATGACCAGCAGCGCCTGCTCGCCCGGCCCCACCACCGACCACAACTCGTCCAGCGCCACGCCGGGCAGCACGGCGAGCAGCGCTTCGCCTTCATAGCCGGCCACGAAACGCTGCACGTTGAAGACGGCGACGCGGTTCTTCAGGCCGACGAGCGCGGCCGTCACCTGCTTGGGTTCAAGGTCGAACTTGCGCGCGTTTTCAGGCGCGATCTTCATGCCGGGCAACTGTGCGCCGCCGGCCCAGTCCAGGTGGATGGCTTCGATGGCCTGCAGGCTGACGTGCACCGTGCGGTCCACCGGCGTGCCGGTGCGCGCGAGCACGCCGACGACGGTGAAGGGTTTGTCGGCGTGTACTGGCGCGAGCAGGTCGGCACTGCCGTGCGACAGCGTGATCTTCTGGCCCAGCGAATAGCCCAGGGCCTGCGCGACCTCGGCGCCGAGCACGGCTTCATACAGACCGTCCAGCGTGGCCGCAAAGGCGCGCCCCTGCGCCAGCACCAGCGGCTGGCGGTCGCCGTAGGCAAAGCGCTCGAAGTAGTCGGGCGTGGTGCCCAGCACCGGCCGGCCCCGGTGCGAATCGCCCAGGGACAGCGGCACCACCCATGCCACGGCGCGGTGTGCGGCGACGGCACGCAGACTGTCCATGCGGATGTTGTTCGTCGCCCCGCCGACGTGGAACACGGCATACAGCATCAGCTGCACGGGCGAGGTGCGCGCGCCGACGACCAGGTCGGTGCCGCTGACGGCCAGCGCGAAGCTGCTGCGGATGTCGGTGCGCAGCCGCTCCAGGCCCAGCAGCAGCGCGGTGGCCAGCGCGATGGACAGCATCACCAGTGCCAGCGTGCCGCGGCGGTTGAGTGCGCTGCGCACGGCGATGTGCAGCAGCGCGTTCATGCGCGCCCCTCGGTCGCCGAGTACGTCGCCTGGTCCCTCGAGGGGACTTTCGCTTGCTTGGGGCGGCCCGGCGCTGCCCTCATGCGATTGCCCGGTTCAGGGTCGGCAGGCTCAGGCGCTCGTCGAAACGTTCAGCCAGGCGGTCGTCGTGGCTGACGAAGACGAGCGTGCTGTTGTTGTCGGCACAGGCGCCCAGCAGCAGGTCCATGAAGCCGTCGCGCAGCGCGGTGTCCAGGGCCGAGGTGGGCTCGTCGGCGATCACCAGTTCAGGCGCCCCCAGCAAGGCCCTTGCCGCCGCCACACGTTGCTGCTGGCCCACCGACAAAGCGTCGGCCCGCCTGCCCCACAGGTCGGCCGTCAGCCCCATGCGTTGCAACAGCGCCTGCGCGGCGGCGGCGGGTGTGCCCGCGCTGCGCGCCGCCCGTTCGGCACGTGTGGCCGAGAAGCGGCAGGGCAGCAGCACGTTGTCCAGCACCGTCAGGTACGGCAGCAGGTTGAACTGCTGGAAGATGACGCCGACGTGGTCGGCCCGCCGTGCGTCACGCCGCCCCGCCGGCAGCGCTGCCCAGGGCTGGCCCAGCAACGACACGCTGCCGTGCTGGGCCTGCAGCACCCCCGCCATCAGGCCAAGCAGCGTGCTCTTGCCGCAGCCGCTGGGGCCGTGCAAGAAAAGCGTGCGGCCAGGCCCCACGTCCAGGGTGTCGATGGCAACGCAGTCGGCGGCACCGGGCCAGGCGAAGCGCAGGTTGCGGATTTGCAGCACAGGGGGTGGTGCCGACTGGGCAAGCGCCGCGTCTAGCGCACCAGCGCCACGCGCGACGCCGGCTTGCGCAGCACGGCCTTGATCTGCCCCTTGGGCGTGGCCACCTGGAGGTCGATACGCTTGAGCCCCGGGAAGGCCTCGAACAGGCCCACTTCCAGGAAGCCGGCACGAGCGCCATTGGTGCAAAGGAATTCAAAACTGCCGTTCAAGTCGCCATGCTCACCCGCCGCCGCGGCCTCTTTGCCCAGCCCGAGCGGCGGCGACGCCAAGTCCACCTTGCTGAGCTTGCAGCCGGCCGCAGGGTCGATGCGAAAGAGGGTGTCGCCCGCGCGCAGCCGCGCCAACATGGCATTGACCTTGTCGCGCTCGGCGTCGCTGCGCGGCGCGCGCTCGAAACCCAGCAGGTTGTCCAGCGGCGTGTCCAGTTCGATGCTCACACGGCCGGCGTCCACCGCCACATCCAGCCGCGCCACGCCATGTTCATGCGGCGACGCGGCCTGTGCTGCGGTCAACGCCAACAGCGAAAACAGGGCCGGTACCACAACGCCCCAGCACGCCCGCAGGCACCCCTTGGGTTTCACAAACATCTCAACCTTCTGCAGCCGCGCGCCAGACATCGGCACGCCGTGGCGACGATTGTGCCGTGCGGTGCTGGTCGCCCGAGGGCGTGCGTTCAGCGAGCTTGCAGTGGCATGCCGACGAGCAGGCGGGCATCGTCCAGGTCTTCCGCAAAGGCCTCGCTGCGCAGGCCAACGAGGTGCACGGGCCCAACAGGCAGCACTTCGCGTTCGTCGCGGCGGCGGTTCTCTGGCCGCGGCCAGAGCGCGGACATCGCCAGGCCGACGGGCCTGAGGATGCTGAAGTCACCGGTCAGGTTCATGGCGCGTCCCAAGGTGCGCAGTCGGCCGGTGCGGCCCACTTTGCAGTGCACTGTGCACGGACGTTGTGGCAGGCTGATGACGCGGTCTGGCTGCGTGCCGAGCCGTGTGGCAAGCGTGCCAAATGTCGCGGTGACATTTTGTGTCTTCGTCCGGGCGCTTCAGAACAGCGTGGGAAACTCCGAAGTCACAAGTCCTGGCACCCCACTCTGCGGGCGCCGCTCTCCGGGAGACACTGAATTGGCAAACTGCTTGCACCGCGCTTTGAAGGCCCTTCTCGTGCCCGTCCTGCTGGCCTCCCTGGTGGCTTGCGGCGGCGGCAGCGATGACGGTGGCAGCAGCGGCGGCGCCGGCACCGGTGGAACCGGCGGCGCGGGTGGAACGGGCGGCACGGGTGGCGGCGGCAGCGGCAGTTCAGGCGGCGGCAGCACCGGCTTGACGGCGCTTTCGGTGGCGCTGGACACCTTCACGCTCCGTGCCGGCGAATCCGCCCGACTTCTGGACAACGACCGCCTGAACGGTGCCGTGCCCAATGCCGGCGCCGGTGGCAACGTCAGCTTCGCGCTGGTCTCGGGCACGCTGCCCACCGGGGTGACGGTTGTGAACGGCCTGGTCAACGTGACCGCCGCGGCCTTGCCCGGCGTGGTGCCGCTCACGTACCGCCTGTGTGAAGGCGCCAACGCCAGCAATTGTGCCAACGCCGACGCCGTGATCACGGTGCCGCCGACCGCCATCCGGGCCCTGGGTGACGTGTTCAACTTTGCCTCCAGTGGCAGCGGGGACCTCCTGGCCAACGACACCCTGGGCGGCGTTGCCGCCACCGCCAGCACGGTGCGCGCGCAGTCGACATCGGCCATGCCCACTGGCGCCACGCTGTCGGCAGCCGGGCTCCTGAGCATCGACTCCAGCGCCCAGCCAGGCACCTTCTCATTTGCCTACCGCATCTGTGAAGCCGCAGCCCTGAGCAACTGCGCCTACGCATCGGCGCAGTTCAGCGTCATCGGCGTGGGCTCGGTCACGGGCCGCACGGTGGACTCGGCCACCGGCCAGCCCATCGCCGGCGTCGCGGTGGCGCTCGGCGCAGCCATGGCCGTCACCGACAGCACGGGGGCCTTCAGCTTCAGCAACCTGACGCCCGTGGCGCGCGCCACGGTGCGCTTCACGGTCGATTCCCACGCCGAGGTGGTGCGTGTGATCGCCCTGCGCGGCGGCGCCACCACCGACGTGCAAGCCCGCATGGTCAGCCTGGCCGTCAACGGCAACCTCAGCGCAGCCACCGGCGGCACGGTGGCGGTGCCGGGTACCGCGGGCCAGATCAGCCTGCCGGCGAATGCGCTGCAGGCCGCCAATGGCAGCCTGGCCACCGGTTCCGTGCGATTGCGCATGACACCCGTCAACGCCGCCACCGACACCAGCGTGCTGTCCGGCGACTTCAGCAACCTGGTGAGCGGCCTTGCCGCACCGATTGAAACCTTTGCTGCCGCCGAACTGCAGTTCAGCGACGGCAGCGGCAACGCGCTCTCGCTCGTCAGCGGCCAAGTGGCCACGGTGCGTTTCCCGGTCGGCACGCGCAGCGCCGCACCGCCGGCCGCGGCATCGCTCTACGTTCTGGACAGCAGCACCGGCCGCTGGGTGCTGGGCGGCAGCGCCGTGCTCGCCGGCGTGGCGCCCAACCGCTACTACGAAGGCACCATCAACCGGGCCGGCCTGTGGGCCGTCGGCACGGCGCTGGATGCCGTGCTGGTCACTGGTTGCGTCTCCGATTCCCTGGGCTCGCGCGTGGCCAATGCGCGGGTCACCAGTGACGGCATCGACTACACCAGCGCGACCACCGCCAGCACCGACACCAGCGGCAACTTCAGTATCGCGCTGCGCCGCGGCGGGGCCGCCACCATCGTGGCCGAAGCCGGCGGGCCGCTGTCCAACACCTTGCGCGTCGGCCCCTTCACAGCCGACAGCAGCGTGACGGGTTGCCTGGTGCTGAGCCAGGCGGGCGCTGGCGTGACGATGAAACTGACCTGGGGCGAATTCCCGAGCGATCTGGACACCCACATCGTCACCCCCAGCGGCACCCACGTCTATTACGCCGCCCGTGGCAGCCTCACCGCAGCGCCCTTCGCCGGGCTGGACGTGGACGACGTCACCAGCTATGGCCCTGAGGTGTTGACGCTGACGCGGCTGATGGTGGGCACCTACAAGTACTACATCTACAACTTCTCGGGCTACGGCGCCGGGCCGATCGCGGCGGCCAGTGCGCGCGTGGAACTGAACATCCCGGGTCGCGCTGCGGAACTCTTCACGCCGCCTTCCGCGGGCGAGACGAGTGCCACGCGGTCCTGGCTGCTCTTTGAGCTGGATGTGGACGCACAGTGCACGGTGACCGTGCGCCGCCAGGGCACCTACAGCAACAGCGAGCCCACGACCGCAGCCGGCACGCCGGTGTACTGCAGCCAGTAGAGATTGGATTGGGGCGGCGGGCCCGGTGCGGGGCCCGCCGTAACATCGGGCAGCACCCAAGAGCCCCATGCCCGCTACCCTGGAAGGCCAACTCGTCGTCGCGATCTCTTCGCGCGCGCTTTTCGACTTTGAAGAAGAGAACCGCGTCTTCGAAGCCGGCGACGACCGCGCCTACATGCAGCTGCAGTTGCAGCGCGTCGAAGAACCGGCGCGGCCCGGGGTGGCCTTTTCGCTCGTCAACAAACTGCTGGCCTTCAACAGCGAAACGCTGGCGCGGGTGGAAGTGGTGATCCTGTCGCGCAACGACCCGGTGTCGGGCATGCGCGTGTTCCGCTCGGCGCGGCACTACGGCCTGCCGGTGCAGCGGGGTGTATTCACACGCGGCCAGCCGCCCTGGCGCTACCTGCGGCCGCTGGCGGCCAACCTCTTTCTCAGCACCAATGAAGCCGATGTGCGCCAGGCCCTGGCTGCGGGTGTGCCGGCGGCGCGCGTGTACCCGGAAAGCGCCCGTGCGTCGGCCGCCCACCCTGACGAAGTGCGCATCGCCTTCGACGGCGACGCCGTGCTCTTTTCAGACGAAGCCGAGCGTGTCTTCCAGGCGCAGGGCCTGGACGCCTTCCAGAGCCACGAGCGCGACCGTGCCGCCACGCCGCTGGCACCCGGCCCCTTCAAGCCGCTTTTGGAAGCGCTGCACCGCCTGCAACGCGCACCGGCCGCCGGCATGCGGCTGCGCACCGCACTCGTCACCGCGCGCAGTGCGCCGGCGCATGAACGCGCCATCCGCACCCTGATGGACTGGCAGATCGACGTCGATGAAGCGATGTTCCTGGGCGGGCTGGCCAAGGGCACCTTCCTGCGCGAATTCGAGCCCGACTTCTTCTTCGACGACCAGACCGGCCACATCGAAAACGCCGCTTTGCACGTGCCGGCCGGGCACGTGGCCTCCGGTGTCAGCAACGGTTGAGGGTTGTGCTGCTCAGCGACGCCCGAACCACGCCAGCGCCAGCGCGCCCGCAGCCAGCGCTGCAGCCACGGACCACCAGACCGCCCGGGTGCCTGAAGGCGAAGTCGGCTCCAGCCGCAAGTCCACCAGCGCGCCCGGGGCCGTTGCCGCCACCACCGGCACCGTGCGCTCGGGCGGCGCGGGCTCGGGGCGGCTGAAACGCTCCTGGAAGGCGGCCATGGTCTGCGGGCGCTGCTCGGGCCGCACCGCCAGGCCAGCGTCGATGGCGGCCAGGAAGGACTGCGAATAGCGGCCCTTGCCAGCCACCCGCGCACTCACCAAGTCATCACGCACGAGCCGGGCAATGGCCGCGTTGGGCACCTTGCCGATGGCCGCCGTGTACAGCACGGCGCTGAGCGCATAGACATCGCTCCACGGGCCCTGCAGCAGCTTGGATTCGTTGTCGTACTGCTCCACCGGCGAATAGCCGCTCTTCAGCAGCGACGTGAGGTTCTGCGTGGCGTCCGCCACCACGCGACGGGCGGCGCCAAAGTCCAGCAGCACCGGGCGCGGTGCCTGCTCGAGGTAGTTGCCGCCGGCACGGTCGTAGAGCATCAGGATGTTGTCGGGCGCCACGTCGCGGTGCATGCAGCCCTGTTCGTGCAGCACCGCCAGTGCCTGCGTCAGCGCCTGGGCAATGGTGCGCAGCCACTTTTCGCTGGGCGGCGCACCCAGGTCCTTGAGCCACTTCTTCAGCGTGATGCCGTCGTAGTAGGGCATGGCCATGTACGCGGTGCCGTTGTCGGACCAGAAGCGGTACACCTTCACCAGCGACGGGTGGTCAAAAGAGCCCAGCAGGCGCGCTTCATTGATGAAGCTCTGCAGGCCCTTGTCGTAGGACTCGGCAAACCGCGGCAGGCGCGGCACCACGGTGCCGTCGGGCGCGCGCATGGCGATGGTGCCGGGCAGGTATTCCTTCAAGGCCACGCGGCGGTCCAGCTTGTTGTCGCGTGCCAGATAGACGATGCTGCTGCCGCCCAGGCCCAGCACCTGCTCGACGGTGAATTCCTGCAGCGCGTGGCCGCGCTCGAGCTGGCTGCCCTTGTCGCGCCTGGGCAGCAGCAGGGTGCGCTGTTCGGCGCGTTCGCGGGCGCTGTTGGCGTCGCTGTTGTCGCTCATGGTGGGTGGGCTCGTGGTGGCACGATGGCTCAGTGGCTCGGTCGCTCAGGGTAGCTTGAAGTCCCCGCCCCACGCCATCACCAATCGCTGGGGGTCGATGTGTTTGCGCCACGCGGCGTTGATATCTGCCAGGCTCAGTTTGGCCATCGCCTCGTCCACCTGCTGCTCAAAGGCGAAGCGGCGGTCGAGGTAGAGGTTGCTCACCAGCTGGCCGGCGATGCCCGCGTCCTGCGCCCGCGCCAGCCGGCGCGCACTGAGCAGGCCCTTGCGGCCTTCGTCCAGCTCGGTCTGCGTGAAGCCGTCCTTGAGCGACCGGGCCAGCTCTTCGTTGAAGGCCGCTTCCACCTTGGGCTGGTTCTGCGGCGCAAAGATGGCCGTCACGGTCCAGCGCGTGTTGTCGTCCAGTGCGCTCCAGCTCAAGCCCGACCGCACGTCGTAGCTCAGCCCGTCGGTTTCACGGATGCGCACCCACAGGCGGGAACTGCCACTACGGCCGAAGAGGTAGTTGGCCAACGTCAGCGCGGCGTAGTCGGGGTGGCGGTCCGACAGCGGCAAGGACAGCTGGCCCTGCAGGTTGGCGTTGGCCTTGTCCGGCGTGATCTCGACGAATCGCTCGGGTTTCACGGTCACCAGCGGCCGCGCCACCCGCGCCCAGGGCTGCGCGCCGGCGGCGGGCTGGCGCCAGTTGCCGAAGGCCGCATCCAGCGCCTTGCGCACCGAGCCCGCATCCATGTCGCCCACCGCCGAGAACTCACCCTTGGCGGCGCTATAGAAGCGCTGGTGGAAGGCCTTCACCTGCTCCAGCGTCACCGCCAACACGTCCTGCTCTTCCTCTTCAAAACTCTGCGCATGGCGCAGGTCACCGCGTGGGTAGGGGTTGCCGTGGCGCGCCAGCCGGTTGCCAATCACGTCCGCCGGCTCCTTGCGTTGCCGCTCGATGCCCGTCAACCACTGCTTGCGCGCTTCTTCCAGCGGGCCGGCGTCAAAAGCCGGTTGGCGCAGCAGCTTGCCGACGAGCGCGATCACCGCCGGCAGCTTGTCGCGCCGGGTGCTGATGCTGGCCCACAGGGTGTCGCCACTGGCGCTGAAGCCGACCTCGGCCTGCAGCTGGTCCAGCTGGTCGGCAATCTGCTGGCGACTCAGGCCCACCGCACCCTTGTCGAGCAGGCTGCCGGCCATGCTGGCCACCGCTTCCTGGCCGAAGAGGGATTTGTCGGTGCCAAAACGCAGCACCAGCTGCGCCTGCACCGCGCGGCCGCGCGTGCCCTTGGGCAGCAGTGCCACTTTCAGTGTGCCGGGCATCTGCGCCGTCTGGCTGCGCGCGTCCAGCGTGGCCGGCGTGGGGTCAAATGCTTCGGCCACCGCGGCCGCCGGGTCGCCCTTGTAGTCCTTGACCTGCGCCGCCACGTCCACGCGCGCGCCCTGCGGCGCCCGTTCGGGTTTGGCGGTGGGCAGGAAGATGCCGACGGTGCGGTTGTCAGGGCGCAGCCAAGTGGTCGCCACGCGGTTGATGTCGGCCAGCGTCACCTTGCGCACCTGGTCGCGCTGCAGGAAGTACAGGCGCCAGTCACCCAGCGCCACCGCCTCGCTCATCGCCACGCCGATGCTTTCGGGGTCGTTGAAGCCCTGTTCCCAGCCGTTGAGCCAGCCGATGCGCGCACGGTCCAGTTCTTCGGCCGTCACCGGCTCCTTGGCCAGGCCGTCGATGACGTCGACCATCGCCGTGCGTGCCTGCTGCACGTCCTGCCCCGGCGCAATCGCCGCACCCAGGATCAGCGGCCCCGGCTCGGCCAGTGCCCAGGCGCCAGCGAAGGCTTGCGCTGCCAGCTTCTGCTCCACCACCCGCTTGTGCAGGCGCCCGCCGGGGGTGTCGCCGAGCACGCCGGACAGCAGCAGCACGGCGGCAAAGTCGGGGTGCGAGCCGGGCGGCACGTGGTAGGTCATGTAGATCAGCGGTGCGCCGCCCACACGGCGCACGGTGACCTGGCGTTCACCGTCCTGCGGCGGGTCCAGCGTGTAGGCTGCCTGGATCACACGTTGCGGCTTGGGGATGGCGCCAAAGTAGCGCCCCACCCAGGCCAGCACCTGCGGCGTGTCGAACTTGCCGCTGACGATGAGTGTGGCGTTGTCGGGCTGGTAGTACTGGCGGTAGAAGGCCTGCAGGCGCGGGATGTCGACGTTTTCGATATCGGTGCGCGCGCCGATCGTGCTCTTGCCGTAGTTGTGCCACTGGTACATGGTGGCGAATATCTTCTGCAGCAAAGAGCGGCCAGGGCTGTTCTCTCCGCTTTCGAATTCATTGCGCACGACCGTCATTTCGGTGTCGAGGTCACTGCGCGCGATGAAGCTGTTGACCATGATGTCGGCTTGCCAGCTCAGGTACCACTGCAGGTTGTCGTCGTTTGCCGCAAAGCTGGCGAAGTAGTTGGTGCGGTCCAGCGACGTCGTGCCGTTGGCGCGCAGGCCACGCTTGGTGAACTCGGCAAACACGTTCTTGGTCGTCGGCGTGCCCTTGAAGACCATGTGTTCCAGCAGGTGCGCCATGCCGGTTTCGCCGTAATTCTCAAAGCGCGAGCCCACGCGGTAGGTGACGTTGACGGTGGTCGTGGGCTTGGAATCGTCGGGCACCAGAAGGATTTGCAGCCCGTTGCTCAGGCGGTATTCGGTGATGCCTTCAACCCGGGTCACCTGGGTGATGCCGGCAGGCAGGGACGGCGCTGTCTGTGCAGCAGTCTGTGCCGCCGCGGTGCCTGCCGCGGCAACGGCCGCCGCAACGGCCACGGTCAGGAAAAAGGAAAGAACCGGGTGTTGCATGGTGCGCGGGAGCCCAGGGTGTGCATGAGCCCGCATTCTGGCGGACAGCCGCAAAGCTCTGCCCGCCAGTCGGCTGGGGGTTCGCACCCGTGGTCCTGTCACGACTGGCCTGCATGATTCGTGCTTGGTGTTTCGGGTGCGACGGTCCTGCAGAGGCCACTGCCCCGGCCGCGCCAAGACCTGCCCACAACCACTTCAGAAGGACACCCCATGAGCAAGATCCCCCACAAAACCGGCAACAAGAAACTGTTCGCCAGCGCTGCGTTGCCGCTGCTGGCTTTGAGCTTCGTACCCGCCCACGCCGCCATCAGCGTCCCGTCGGCCGCCTTCAGCTACAGCCAGACCTTCGACACCCTGGCCGCCAGCGGCGCGGCCAACGCCTGGGCCGACGACAGCACGCTGCCGGGCTGGAGCCTCTTCAATTCCCTGGGTGCCGCGGTGCCCACCTACGCCACCGACAACACCAGCAACACCGGCGCCTTCCGGTCCTTTGGTGACACCGGCAGCAGCGAACGCGCATTTGGCGGCGTGGCCTCGGGTGGTGCGTACTTCGGCTCACCCGCCAGCAATGCGGTGGCGGGCTGGATCGCCGTCGCTTTCACCAACGGCACGGGCGCCGCGTTGAACGGCTTCAATGTCGCCTTCAATGGCGAACAGTGGCGCAATGGCGGCAATACCAACGCCCAAACCATGGTGCTTGAATACGGCTACGGTGCCAGCTTCGGCACTGTGACCAGCTGGACCGCACCGGGCGGCAGCTTCGACTTCACATCACCCGTGATCGGCGCCACGGCCGCGGCCGTGGCCGGCAACAGCGCCGGCCTGGTCAGCGGCCTGGGCGGCAGCATCAGCACCAACTGGGCAGCGGGCGACACGCTGTGGCTGCGCTGGGTGGAACGCAACGACATCGGCAACGACCACGGCCTGGCCATCGACAACCTGAGCCTCAGCGTCAGCGCCGTGCCCGAACCCGGCCCCCTGGCGCTGATGTTCGCTGGCCTGGCCGCCATCGGGTTTGTCGCCCGCCGCCGCGGCTGAAGGGACCTGGACATGAACACCCACTTCAGACCACGCCCAAGCGCCATCAGCCGCGCCCTGGCACTCGCCTTCCTGCTGCCGCTGGCCGCCCACACCGCCTGGGCGCAAAACATCGGCAGCATCCAGGGCAGCTCGCACCTGAGCCCACTGGCCAACGTCCAGGTCACCGGCATCGCCGGCATCGTGACCGCGCGCGACACCAACGGCTTCTGGATCCAGGACGCTGGCGACGGCAACGCGCTGACGTCCGACGCCATCTACGTCTTCAACAGCACGCTTGCAAAGCCGCTGCTGGGCGACAGCGTGCTGGTCACCGGGCGCGTGCAGGAATTTCGCCCCGGGAGCGACGCCAACAACCTGACCCTGACCGAGATCAACGCCACCGCCTCATTCGCAGGCGCCTGGACCACCGTGAGCAGCGGCAACGCGCTGCCATCCGCCATCTTCATCGGCCCCGGCTTCCTGCCGCCCAGCGCCATTTCTGCAGGCCTGGGGAACGTGGAAACGACGCCAGGCTACGTGCTGCGCCCTCAGCTCTACAGCATGGACTTCTATGAGTCGATGGAAGGCATGCGCGTGAGCCTGCCTTCGGCCATCAGCAGCGGCCCGACCCATGTCGGCACCGGCGAGACCGCGCTCTATGCAACGGCACAAGCCGGTGCTGCCGGCACCTTCACGTCGCCACGCGGCGGCCTCGTCATCGGGCCGGGGCAGTTCAACGGCCAGCGCATCATCATCGACAACCGCATCGTCGCTACACCCACCGTCAACAGCGGCGCGGTGCTGTCGGGCGTGACCGGTGTGCTGGACTACAGCTTCAACAACTACAAGCTGCTGCTGACCGAGCAGGCCACGGTGGTCAGCAACACGCTGGCACGTGAAGCGGTAACGATCGCGCCCGGGCGCTTCGGCCTGGCCAGCTACAACGTCGAAAACCTGGGCGGCAATGCGACCGCCGCGCGCTTCACGGCCATCGCCGGGCAGATCTCGGGCACGCTGGGCGCACCGCACTTGATCTCGCTGCAGGAGATCCAGGACAACAACGGCGCCACCAACAACGGCGTGGTGTCGGCCGACGTGACGCTGAACACACTGGCCGGTGCGCTCAACACCGCCACCGGGCGCAGTTACGCCTGGGTCAGCGTGACACCGCAGAACAACACCGACGGTGGCCAGCCGGGCGGCAACATCCGCCAGGCCTTCATGTACGACACCTCACGCGTCAGCTTTGCCGGCGTGGTGGGCGGCGCGCTGGACGGCATGGCGGCCACGGCGTCGGCCAGCGGGCAGATCGTCCTGAGCCTGGGTGCCGGCCGCATCGACCCCACGAACACCGCCTTCGCCAACAGCCGCAAGCCGATGGTCACGGAGTTCAGTGTCGATGGCCAGCAGATCATCGTCGTCGCCAACCACTTCAACAGCAAGGGCGGTGACCAGCCGCTTTACGGGCCCAACCAGCCGCCGGTGAACAGCAGCGAAACGCAGCGGCTGGCGCAGGCGCAGGCAGTCGGCAGCTTCGTGCAAGGGCTGCTGGCGATCAACCCGAATGCCAACATCGTGGTCACCGGTGACTTGAACGACTTCCAGTTCGCGAGTTCACTCGCGCCGCTGGCGGCCGCGGGCCTGACGAACATGACGAATTCGCTGCCCGAGAATGAGCGCTACACCTATTCGTTTGGAGGCAACCTGCAGACGCTGGACCACATGTGGGTCAGCAGCAACCTGCTGGCCAACGGCGGCGCGCTGTACGACGTCGTGCATGCCAATGCCGAGTTCCTGGACCAGGTGTCGGATCACGACCCGATCCTGCTCACTTTGTCAGCCATGCCCGCGCCGGTGCCGGAGCCGGCCGCGGTGGCGCTGATGCTGTTGGGGCTGTTGGGCGTGGGTGCGGCAGCGCGGCGCAAGAAAGTGGGTCAGGCGAGCGAGGCTGCTGTTCGGTAGCCGCGCAGCCGGTCCAGGTTGAGCACGCGCACGCCGCCGTACTCGACCTGGATCACACGCGCGGCCTGCAGCGCCGCCAGCGCTTCATTCACACGCTGGCGGCCCAGGCCGACGAGGTAACCCAGCTCTTGCTGGGTGATGCGCAGGATCCCGTCCACGCCGGGGTACAGCACCGGGTGGAAGAGCGCGGCCAGGCTGCGCGCCACGCGTTCGTCCGGGTGCGTGAGGCGGTCGATCTCGCGCGCGGCAATGAACTGGCCCAGGCGTTCATTGAGCTGGTTCATGACGAAGCGGTTGAAGCCGATGCTGCGGTCCAGCAGCCAGTGGAAAGTAGGCGCGGATATGCCCGCCACCACGCTCTTGCGCAGGGCCTGGATGTTGTAGCGATAGACCTCGCCCTTGAGCACCGTGCCTTCGCCAAACCAGCCGCCTGGCGAGATGCCGGTGAAGGTGATGGGAATGCCACCGCCGTCCTTGGACACGTTGTCGTTGCTCATCTTCAAAAGGCCATCGACAACGCCAAACCAGAAGGTCACCGGCCGGCCCACGCGGCACACCAGTTCGCCGGGTTCGACCGTCACCACGCGCAGGTCCGCCACTGCACGCTGGCGTTCCGCGACGTCAAGGTGCACGAGCCAGTGGATCTGCGCCAGGTCGGCTGGCTCGGCCGCGCGCGCGCGCGAGGTCTGCACTGCGGTAGCAGCGACAGCTGACGGGAAAGTGCGTGTGGCCATGGTGGTTTGAGGAAAAGACGGTGGGGGAACGACGGTTGGGGAAAGGCCTCTCCGCATGAACCCTCAGATTGTCGTCGCGACGACAACTTGGCGTCAAAGTAGCGCCCAGAATCTGCAGCCACGCACCAGGAGACCTATCCGTGCAGGCCACCTTTCCCCGCCTTTTGCTCGACCACGCCCAGGCCCGCCCCGGCGCGCCTGCGTTGCGCGAGAAGGTTTACGGCATCTGGCAAACCACCACCTGGGCCGACCTGGCGCTGCTGGTGCGCCACATGGCCTGTGGGCTGGCTCATGCCGGGGTCGTGCGCGATGACCACGTCGTGGTGGTGGGTGAAAATCGGCCGCGCCTGTACGCCGCCATGCTCGCAGCACAAGCGCTGGGCGCCGTGCCGGTGCCGCTGTACCAGGACGCGGCCGCCACCGAGTACAGCTTCCCCATCAACAACGCCGAGGTGCGCTACGCCATCGTCGAAGACCAGGAGCAGGTGGACAAACTGTTGGAACTGCGCCCCACCTGCCCGACGCTGCAGCGCATCTGGTTCGACGACCCGCGCGGCCTGCGCCACTACAGCGAAGCAGGGCTGGATTCGATCGACGCGCTGCTGGCCGCCGGCCAAGCCCACGACAGCGCCAACCCGCGCCTGTTCGACGACGCCGTGGCGCGCTGCCAGCCGCAAGACGTGGCCGCGATGTTCTTCACCAGCGGCACCACCGGCAACCCCAAGGGCGTGGTGCACACGCACCTGTCGCTGCTGGACCGCGCTGCCGCCGGCCAGCGCTTCGACAAGCTGACGGCGCATGAAGAAGTGCTGGCGTACATGCCGCTGGCCTGGATCGGGCAGAACATCTTCAGCTACGCGCAGTGGCTGGCCTGCGGCTATGTGGTGAACTGCCCCGAGAGTGCGGCCACGGTGATGATCGACCTGAAAGAGATCGGGCCGACCTATTACTTCGCGCCACCGCGCATCTTTGAAGGCCTGCTGACGAGCGTGATGATCCGCATGGAAGACGCGGGCCGCATCAAGCGCTGGCTCTTCAAATACTTCATGGCGGTGGCCAAGCGCGTGGGCCCTGCCCTGATGGATGGCAAGGCCGTGGGTGCCGCTGACCGAATGCGTTATGCACTGGGCAACTTCCTTGTCTATGGCCCGCTGCGCAACACGCTGGGCTTCAGCCGCGTGCGCGTCGCGTACACGGCGGGCGAGGCCATCGGGCCCGATCTCTTCATCTTCTACCGCAGCATCGGCATCAACCTGAAGCAGCTTTACGGCAGCACGGAAACGGCCGTCTTCGTCTGCCTGCAACCCGACCACGAGGTGAAGGCCGACACCGTGGGCGTGCCGATCGACGGCGTGGAAATCAAGGTCAGCGACAGCGGCGAGATCCTCGTCAAGAGCCCCGGTCTGCTCAAGGAGTACTACAAGAACAAGGCCGCCACGGCCGAGGTGCTGACCGCGGACGGCTGGTACCACACGGGTGACGCCGGCTTCCTGGATGCAAGCGGCCACCTGAAGATCATCGACCGCGCGAAGGACGTGGGACGGCTTCATGTCCCGGGGGGCGGCGCCAACGACGGCGCCATGTTCGCGCCCAAGTACGTCGAGAACAAGCTGAAGTTCTTTCCCTTCATCAAGGAAGCCGTGGCCTTTGGCGACAAGCGCGAAAAGGTCTGCGCCTTCATCAACATCGACTTCGACGCCGTCGGCAACTGGGCCGAACGCCGCAACCTGCCCTACGCCGGCTACACCGACCTGGCGGCCAAGAAGGAAGTGCTGGAACTGGTGCGCGAGTGTGTCGAGCAAGTCAATGCCGACCTCGCCAGCGACGCCCTGCTGGCCGGCAGCCAGATCAGCCGCTTCCTGGTGCTGCACAAGGAACTGGACGCCGACGACGGTGAGATGACGCGCACGCGCAAGGTCAAGCGCGGCACCATCAGCGACAAGTACAAGGTGCTGGTCGATGCGCTGTACGGCGGCAAGACCGAGCAGTTCATCGAAACCGCCGTGAAGTTTGAAGACGGCCGCAGCGGCAGCGTCAGCGCGACGCTGCCGATCGTCGATGCCAAGACTTTTGCTGCAGTGAAGGCGGCGGCATGAACGACAGAAAAATCGGCGAGGTCATCCTCGACGTCAAGAACATTTCGCTGCGTTTCGGCGGCGTGAAGGCGCTCACCGACATCAGCTTCGACGTGCGTGAACACGAGGTGCGCGCCATCATCGGCCCCAACGGCGCGGGCAAGAGCAGCATGCTCAACTGCATCAACGGCGTCTATGCGCCGCAGGAAGGCAGCATCAGTTTCCGCGGCCAGACCTTCAGCCACATGAACAGCCGGCAGGTCGCCGAGATGGGCGTGGCGCGCACCTTCCAGAATCTGGCGCTGTTCAAGGGCATGAGCGTCATCGACAACATCATGAGCGGGCGCAACCTGCGCATGAAGTCGAACCTGTTTCAACAGGCCATCCGCTGGGGCGCGGCCGAGCGCGAAGAAAGCGAACACCGCGAGGTGGTGGAGAAGATCATCGACTTTCTTGAAATTCAGGCCTACCGCAAGACGCCTGTGGGCCGCCTGCCCTATGGCTTGCAGAAACGGGTTGACCTGGGACGGGCTCTGGCGATGGAACCGCAGGTGCTGCTGCTGGACGAACCGATGGCCGGCATGAACGTGGAAGAGAAGCAGGACATGAGCCGTTTCATCCTGGACGTCAACGACGAGTACGGCACGACCGTCGTGCTGATCGAACACGACATGAGCGTGGTGATGGACATCTCCGACCGCGTGGTGGTGCTGGACTACGGCAAGAAGATCGGCGACGGCACGCCGGATGAAGTGCGCGCCAACCCCGAAGTGATCAGCGCCTATCTGGGGACTTCACACTGATGGGTCCCTTCCTTGAAACCCTCTTCGGCGGCCTGATGTCGGGCATGCTCTATTCGCTGGTGGCGCTGGGCTTTGTGCTCATCTTCAAGGCCAGCGGTGTCTTCAACTTCGCGCAGGGCGCCATGGTGTTGTTTGCTGCGCTGGCGATGGCGCGTTTTGCAGAGTGGTTTCCCGCGCTGCTGGGCTTTGACAACAAGCTGCTGGCCAACGTGCTGGCCTTTGTCGGCGCCATGCTCGTGATGGTGGCGGTGGCCTGGCTGATTGAAAGGCTGGTGCTGGGCAAGCTCATCAACCAGGAAGGCATCACGCTCCTGATGGCGACGCTGGGGGTGGCCTATTTTCTGGATGGCCTGGGTCAGACGCTCTTTGGCAGCGAGATCTACAAGATCGACATCGGCCTGCCCAAGGACCCGATGTTCCTGCTGGAAAGCACTTTCCAGGGCGGCATCCTCGTCAACAAGGAAGACCTCTACGCGGCGGCGATCGCTGCTGCGCTGGTGGTGGGCTTGAGCCTCTTCTTCCAGAAGACTGCCACCGGCCGCGCACTCCGCGCCGTCGCCGACGACCACCAGGCGGCGCAGAGCATCGGCATCCCGCTGTCAAGGGTGTGGGTCATCGTCTGGAGCGTGGCCGGCTTTGTGGCGCTGGTGGCGGGCATGATCTGGGGCAGCAAGCTCGGCGTGCAGTTTTCGCTGTCGGTGCTGGCACTGAAGGCGCTGCCGGTGGTGATCCTCGGCGGATTGACCAGCGTGCCCGGGGCCATTCTGGGCGGCTTGATCATCGGCGTCGGCGAGAAGCTGTCCGAGGTTTATATCGGGCCGTCGCTGGGAGGCGGCATCGAGATCTGGTTCGGCTACGTGCTGGTGCTGTTTGTGCTGCTGATACGGCCCCAGGGCCTCTTCGGCGAAAAGATCATCGATCGGGTCTGACCATGTTGTACAGAGAAAACGGTCAGTTCAAGACCTCGTATAAAGCCGACCAGCAGGTCTTTGCGATCACCCAAGACCGAGTCGGCATCTGGCTGTTGCTGGCAGCGGCAGTGCTGGCGGTGCCGCTGCTGGCCGACGAGTACCTGTTCCGCGCGGTGTTGATTCCGTTTCTGATCCTGTCGCTGGCAGCGCTCGGGCTGAACATCCTGGTCGGCTACTGCGGACAGATATCGCTGGGCACCGGTGCTTTCATGGCCGTGGGCGCCTACGCGGCCTACAACTTCATGGTGCGCATCGACGGCATGCCGCTCTTGGCCGCCGTGCTGCTGGGCGGCGGCTGCGCCACGGTGGTGGGCGTGCTGTTTGGCATTCCAAGCCTGCGCATCAAGGGCCTTTACCTGGCGGTCGCCACGCTGGCAGCGCAGTTTTTTGTCGATTGGGCCTTTCTGCGCGTGTCCTGGTTCACCAACAACTCTTCGTCGGGTTCAGTGTCGGTGTCGAGCCTGAACCTCTTTGGCATCACCATCAACACGCCGCTGGAAAAGTACTGGCTGTGCCTGGGCTTCCTGGTGGTGTTTGCGCTGGCGGCGAAGAACCTGGTGCGCAGCCACATCGGGCGTGAATGGATGGCCATCCGCGACATGGACGTGGCCGCCGCCGTCATCGGCATCCGGCCGGTGTACGCCAAGCTCACGGCCTTTGCCGTCAGCAGCTTCATCGTCGGCGTGGCCGGCGCGCTGTGGGGCTTTGTGCACCTGGGTTCGTGGGAGCCGGCGGCGTTTTCGATCGACCGCAGTTTCCAGTTGCTGTTCATGATCATCATCGGTGGCCTCGGTTCCATCATGGGCAGCTTTTTTGGCGCGGCCTTCATCGTCGTGTTGCCGATCTTCTTGAACCAGGCCCTGCCGGCGGTGGGTGCAATCTTTGGTGTGACCATCAGCACCGCGGCCGTCGCTCACACTGAACTGATGGTGTTCGGCGCGCTGATCGTGTTCTTCCTCATCGTCGAACCGCACGGCCTGGCCAGGCTGTGGAGCATTGGCAAAGAGAAGATGCGGTTGTGGCCATTCCCGCATTGAGTCCACATTGGTCCGCATTGACTTCACATTTCAATTCAGCTGTTCGCATGGCCGACGGGCCGCCTCTTCCGGCAAGCACTGACGAGTGCATGTGACCCCGTACCACCTATGGAGACAAGACCCATGAAGTTCCAATCGATCGCGCTGGCTGCGGCCCTGAGCACGCTGTCCCTGTCTGCCGCCTGGGCCCAGGAAAAGGTGCAGTTCTTCCCCAGCCTGACGGGCCGCACCGGCCCCGTCGCGCCCAATGCCACACCCTTTGCCAACGGCTACGCGGACTATATGAAGCTGGTCAACGCGCGCGGTGGCATCAACGGCGTGAAGACGCTGGTGGAGGAATGCGAAACCGCCTACGCCACAGACCGCGGCGTGGAGTGTTATGAACGCCTGAAGGGCAAACACGGCGGCGCCACGGTGTTCCAGCCGCTGTCCACCGGCATCACCTTTGCGCTGACCGAAAAGATCCCGGCTGACAAGATCCCGATGATCACTTCGGGCTACGGCCGCAGTGACTCTGCCGATGGCGGCGTCTTCAAGTGGAACTTCCCGCTCATTGGCCACTACTGGGTGGCGGGCGACACGGTGCTGCAGCACATCGCCAAAAAAGAAGGCGGCTGGGACAAGCTCAAGGGCAAGAAGATCGGCGTCGTCTATCACGACAGCCCGTTTGGCAAAGAGCTGCTGCCCATCCTGCAAGAGCGCAGCAAGATGCATGGCTTTGAGTTGCAACTTCTGCCCGTGCCTGCGCCGGGTGTCGAACAAAAAGCCATCTGGCTGCAGGTGCGCCAGCAGAAGCCCGACTTTGTGGTGATGCAGACCTGGGGCGTGATGACCGCAACGGCAGTCAAGGAAGCTATCGCCACGGGCTACCCACGCGAGAAGATGTTTGGCACCTGGTGGAGCGGCGCCGAACCCGATCTGCGCGACATCGGCGCGGCCGCCAAGGGCTACAGCGCGGTGATGATGCAGCACGGCGCCGAGCCGGATGCGCCGGTGGTGAAGGAGATCCTGGCCAAGGTGCACGACAAGGGCCAGGGCACGGGGCCAAAGGAAGAAGTAGGCCAGGTGCTGTACATGCGCGGCGTGGTCGGCGCGATGCTGTCGGTGGAAGGTGTGCGCGCGGCGCAAGAGCGCTTTGGCAAGGGCAAACTGATGCTGGGCGAACAAGCGCGCTGGGGCTACGAGAACCTGAACCTGACACAGGCCAAACTCGACGCGCTGGGCTTCAAGGGCGTGATGCGGCCGGTATCTACCAGCTGCTTCGACCACATGGGTTCGGCCTGGGCGCGGGTTCACACCTGGGACGGCGCCAAGTTCAGCTGGTCGTCGGACTGGTTGCAGGCCGATGACCAGATCATCAAGCCGCTGGTCAAGGCCTCGGCTGAAAAGTACGCCAGTGAAAAGAAGCTGACGCGGCGCACGCCGGCCGAATGTCAGAGTTGAAGGCCCACCCCCCGAAGCGGCTTTGCGTTCGCTGGCGAGGAACAGTCCCCCGGACTGTTCCTGTCCCGCTCACCCCCCCTCAAAGGGGGCGACGCCAGCGGCCCGGCAGAGCCGGTTCCGCGGCGTTCGCTTGATGAAGCCACCCAGCCATGTCCAACATCCTTCTCAACGTCAACGGCATCGAGGTCATCTACAACCACGTCATCCTGGTGCTCAAGGGCGTGAGCCTGCAGGTGCCCGAGGGCGGCGTGGTGGCCTTGCTCGGGGGCAATGGTGCCGGCAAGACGACGACGTTGCGTGCCGTCAGCAATCTGCTGGCGGGAGAGCGCGGCGAAGTCACCAAGGGCAGCATCGAACTGCGGGGTGAACGCATTGAAAAACTCACCACGTCGGAGATGGTCAACCGCGGCGTGATCCAGGTGATGGAGGGGCGGCACTGTTTTGCGCACCTGTCGATCGAAGACAACCTGATGACCGGCGCCTACACCCGCAAGGACGGCAAGGCTGCAGTGGCGGCGACGCTGGAAAAGGTCTATGCCTACTTTCCGCGACTGAAGACGCGGCGCACGTCGCAGGCGGCCTATACATCGGGCGGTGAACAGCAGATGTGCGCCATCGGCCGCGCGCTGATGGCCAACCCGAACATGGTGTTGCTGGACGAGCCCAGCATGGGCCTGGCCCCGCAGATCGTCGAAGAGGTGTTCGAGATCGTCAAGGACCTGAACCAGCGCGAAAAGGTCACCTTCCTGTTGGCCGAGCAGAACACCAACATGGCGCTGCGTTATGCCGACCACGGCTACATCCTGGAAAGCGGCCGCATCGTGATGGATGGTGCCGCCAAGGACCTGCGCGAGAACGAGGACGTGAAGGAGTTCTACCTGGGCATGGGCGGAGGCGATCGAAAGAGTTTCAAGGGCGGCAAGAGTTACAAGCGCCGAAAGAGGTGGTTGTCATGAGGCCGTTGTCATGAGGCCGTTGTCATGAGCGACGACGCCTTTGGCGTCGCGCCACCGCCATTCAAGCCCGAAGACGCGCTGGCACAAATCAAGCGTGCGCTGCGTGACTTGAAACTGGCCGAACGTGGCAACGGCTTTGAGTTGCGTGGCAAGCGCGTCGTGGAATTGGCGCTGAACGACGGCGCTGTCACCGCACGCATGGCCCGCAAGCTGGCACTCACGCCACAGTGGGACAGCCAGACCGTCAAGACCACCGCCGATCAGCGCAAGCTGGTCGATGAGTTGAAGCGGCGCCTGGCGCGCTGGGACCAAGAGGATTGAAAACGATGATCGACGCGCTGGAAACCCGCGAACCCGCCGAACGCGAAGCTGCCTTGATGGCCGCGTTGCCGGCACAGTTGCGCGCCGCCTTGGCAGTGCCGGCCTTGGCCCAGCGGCTGGGCGCCATCGACATCGACAGCGTGACCACGCGGGCCGCGCTGGCGCGGTTGCCGGTGACGCGCAAACAAGAACTGCTGGAACGCCAGCAGGCTGAACGTGGCGGCAACGTCTTCGGCGGTTTTTCGGCACTGGGCTGGAACGCGCAGCGCGCGCTGCGGCCAGCGCGCCGCGTTTTCCAGTCTCCCGGCCCGATCTACGAACCCGAGGGCTTTGCGACCGACTATTGGCGTGCGGCGCGGGCGATGCGCGCGGCCGGCTTCGTGGCCGGTGACCTGGTGCACAACAGCTTCAGCTACCACCTCACGCCCGGCGCGTGGATCATGGACAGCGGCGCGCAGGCCCTTGGCTGCACAGTCTTTCCGGGCGGCGTGGGCAACACCGAACTGCAGTTGCAGGCCGCGCAACACCTGCGCCCCGACGCCTATGCCGGGACGCCCAGTTTCTTGCGCATCTTGCTGGAAAAGGCGGCCGAGACAGGCGTCGCGCTGCCGAGCCTGAAGAAGGCCCTCGTCAGCGGCGAGGCCTTTCCACCTTCACTGCGCGACTGGTTGCGCGAACGCGGTGTCGAGGCCTACCAGGCCTATGCCACCGCCGATGTCGGCGTCATCGCCTTTGAAACCGCCGCGCGCGAGGGCCTGGTGGTCGATGAAGGCGTGATTGTCGAAATCGTGCGCCCCGGCACGGGCGATGTTCTGCCGGACGGCGAAGTGGGCGAAGTCGTTGTCACTGTCTTCAATCCCGACTACCCGTTGGTGCGATTCGGCACCGGCGACATGAGCGCCGTGCTGTCCGGCCACTGCCCCACGGGCCGCAGCAACACCCGCATCAAGGGCTGGCTCGGCCGCGCCGACCAGACGGCCAAAGTGCGCGGCATGTTTGTGCATCCGGGCCAGGTGGCTGAAGTGTTGAAGCGCCACCCGGGGTTGACGCGCGCACGGCTGGTGGTGGAAGGCGAGATGGCCAATGACCGCATGAGCCTGCATGTGGAAAGTCCGGCTGATTCCAGCTCCGCCACGCTGTCGGCCGCGCTGGCCAGCAGCGTGCGCGACGTGACCAAGCTGCGCGCCGACATCGTGCTGGCCGCACCCGGCAGTCTCCCCAATGATGGCAAGGTCATCGACGACAAACGCAGCTACGCCTGAGCCGCTGCGAGGCAACGCGCACGCCCAAAAGTACGTGTTTCCCACGCTGACCCTGTCATCGCTGATGGCTACGATGCGTTCTGAGAGAACCTCTTGCCGCTCTGGAGACAAACCCATGAAGAAAACCCTGCTGACCCTGGCCGCCGCGGTGGTGGCCTCCAGCGCTTTTGCTGCCTATCCTGAAAAGCCCATCACCATCGTCGTGCCGTTCGCCGCCGGTGGGCCCACCGACAAGGTGGCGCGTGACCTCGCCGTGGTGTTGGCCAAGGGCCTGAACAACCAGACCGTGATCATTGAAAACGTCGGCGGCGCAGGCGGCACGCTGGGTGCGGGCAAGGTGGCCAAGGCCAATGCCGACGGCTACACCCTGCTGCTGCACCACATCGGCATGGCCACCAGCCCTGCGCTGTACCGCAACATGCCGTACAAGACGCTGGACGACTTTGAATACGTGGGCATGGTCAATGAAGTGCCCATGACGCTGATCGGCCGCCCCAGCCTGCCGGCCAACAACTTCGCCGAACTGCGCACCTGGATCAACGCCAACAAGGGCAAGATCAACCTCGCCAACGCCGGCCTAGGCGCTGCGTCGCACCTGTGTGGACTGCTTTTCCAGCAGAGCATGGCGGTGGACATGACCACCGTGCCGTACAAGGGCACCGCACCCGCCATGACCGATCTGCTCGGCGGCCAGGTGGATCTGATGTGCGACCAGACCACCAACACCACAGGCCAAATCGAAGCGGGCAAGGTCAAGGCCTTTGCGGTGACCACGCTCAAGCCGCTGACCACGCCCGCGCTGGCCAAGCTGCCAACGCTGGATTCTCAAGGCCTGAAGGGCTTCAACGTGTCGATCTGGCACGCCATGTACGCCCCCAAGGGCACGCCCAAGGCGGTGCTGGACCAAGTCAATGCCGCCCTGCGCAGCGCGCTGAAGGACGCCGACTTCATCAAGCGCCAAGAAGCACTGGGCGCGGTGGTCATCACCGACAGCCGCGTGAACCCGGCCGAGCACAAGAAGTTTGTCGAGGCCGAGATCAACAAATGGGGCCCGGCGATCAAGGCGGCGGGGCAGTACGCCGACTGAGGACATGAGGATGTGCCTGCGCACATCCGAATGCCGAAGAAGGAGCTTGCGCCTGCAAGCGCGAGCGCGAGCGCGGGCTGCAAACCGACTGATCGGCAGACCTGGCACCGCAGCCTCAAGGGCCGCCTTCGGGCGGCCTTTTACATGGGCTTTAGCGCACCGTCATCGGAATCGTCACCGGCCCGTCGTTGACCAGTTGCACCTGCATGGCGGCGCCGAAGACACCGGCCGCCACGTCGCCATGGCGCTCGCGCGCAAGACGCAGCACGGCATCAAACAGCGCACGTCCCTGAGCCGGCGGCGCCGCAGCCTTGAAGCTGGGCCGGTTGCCGCCCGACGTGTCGGCCGCCAGTGTGAACTGCGAAACGATCAGCAGCCCGCCGCCCACGTCCTGCACGCTGCGATTCATCTTGCCGGCCTCGTCGTTGAAGATCCGCAGCTTGAGCAGTTTGTCCACGAGTTTCGCGGCCTGCACTTCGGTGTCGGCACCTTCCGCGCAGACCAGCACCAGCAGACCGTGGGCGATGGTGCCGACGGTCTGGCCGGCCACATCCACGCGGGCTTGCAGCACGCGCTGAACCAGGGCGATCAGAGCAGGTCCTTCGCGTCGTCGAAGTGCGCTTCCACGTCCAGCGGCAACAGCTGGATGGTGGCGCGCAGGCCCGGCACGGCGCTCATCAGCGCCTGCTCCACGCTCGTGCGCACCGCCGCCGCGCGGCCCAGCGTCCAGGCTGCGGGCATGTGCATGTGCAGATCGACAAACTGGCGCTGTCCGGCGCGGCGCGTCGCCAGATGGTCGAAGCGGATGGCGTGGTGGGCAAAGCTGGCCAGGACCTTGTCGATCTCGGTGCGGGCGTCCGGGTCCAGCGCTTCGTCCATCAGCCCGCCGGCCGACCGCCACACCAGCGAAGCCCCTTCGCGCAGGATGTTCAACGCCACGGCGATGGCCACCGCCGGGTCCAGCCACAACCAGCCGGTGGCCTGCACCGCCAGCAGGCCGACGACGACGCCAGCACTGGTCCAGACATCGGTGTAGAGGTGGCGTGCATCGGCCTCCAGCGCCATCGACCGCGCCTCACGCGCCTTGCGCAGCATGCTGTACGCCAGCGCCCCGTTCATGACCGAGCTCACCACCGACAGCGCGATCCCCAGCCCCACGGCCTGCAGCGGCTGCGGGTCTTGCAGCCGCTGCACGGCGGCCCAGACGATGGCCAGCGCGGCGGCAAAGATCAGCACACCTTCAAAGCCGCTGGAAAAGTATTCGGCCTTGTGGTGGCCATAGGGATGGTCGTCGTCGGGCGGTCTGGCGGCGATGGTCACCATGGCCAGCGCAAAGATCGCACCGGCCAGGTTGACGAGTGACTCCAGCGCGTCGCTGAGCAAGCTGACACTGTCGCTGACCCACCAGGCCCCCGTCTTCAGCGCAATGGTGGCCAGCGCCACCGCAATCGACAGCTTCAGGTAGGCGCTGACCTGCATGCCGGTGCGCGCGGCGCTAAGCCGACACGGTGACGCGCGCGAACTTGCGCTTGCCCACCTGCACGATGCAAGTGCCGGCCGCGACCTTCAGCGCCTTGTCTCGTATCACCGTACCGTCGATGCGCACACCGCCCTGGTCCACCAGGCGCAGGGCTTCGCTGGCCGACGGCGCCAGGCCCGCCTGCTTCAGCAGCGTGCCGATGGCCAGCGGCGCGCCTGCCATGCTCACTGCGGGCATCTCGTCGGGGGCACCGCCGGCCGCACGGTGCTGGAAGTCGGCTTCGGCGGCGTCCGCCGCCGAAGCGGTGTGGAAGCGCGCGGTGATTTCCTTCGCCAGCAGCACCTTGGCGTCTTTCGGGTTGCGGCCCGCGTCCACCTCGGACTTCAGACGCGCGATCTCGGCTTCTGGCTTGAAGCTCAGCAGCGTGAACCACTTCCACATCATCACGTCGCTGATCGACAGCACCTTGGCAAACATGGTGTTGGCGTCTTCGGTGATGCCGATGGTGTTGTTCTTGCTCTTGGACATCTTGTCCACACCGTCCAGGCCTTCCAGCAGCGGCATGGTCAGGATGCACTGTGGCTCCTGCCCGTACTCGGACTGCAACGCGCGGCCCACCAGCAGGTTGAACTTCTGGTCGGTGCCGCCGAGTTCAAGGTCACTGCGCAGCGCCACCGAGTCGTAGCCTTGCATCAGCGGGTAGAGCAGTTCATGGATGCTGATCGGGTTGCCGGCTTTGAAACGCTTCGTAAAGTCGTCGCGCTCCAGCATGCGCGCCAGCGTGTACTTGGCGGCCAGTTCGATCAGCCCGCGCGCACCCAGCGGGTCGCTCCATTCGCTGTTGTATCGAATCTCGGTCCTGGCCGGGTCCAGCACCAGGCTGGCCTGGCGGTAGTAGGTCTGGGCGTTGGCCTCGATCTGCTCGCGCGTCAGCGGCGGCCGCGTGGCGTTGCGGCCGGAAGGGTCGCCGATCATCGATGTGAAGTCGCCGATGAGAAAGATCACGGTATGCCCCAGGTCCTGCAGCTGTCGCATCTTGTTCAGCACAACCGTGTGCCCGATATGGATGTCAGGCGCAGTCGGGTCCAGGCCCAGCTTGATGCGCAGCGGCACACCGGTCGCTTCAGACCGCGCGAGCTTCTTCAGCCATTCAGCTTCCGGCAGCAGCTCTTCGCAGCCGCGCAACGACACCACCAGCGCGTCGCGCACACGGTCCGTCACGGGGTGTGGCGGCGTGGGCGCATCGGTCAGCGGCAGGGGCATGGACATATCGGCATTTGCAAGGGGGTCTTGTGGGCGGTTTTGAAAGTCAGCATGGCTATACTTCAGGCTCTTTTTCGCCAGCGATTTCGCACCGGGCCAGCACGGCTGGGCAGGCGCTGAATTCTAGGGTACGGGTTGTCCCGATGCCGGTGCCAGCGCAGGCACTGCAGCATCGCGGAATCAGCCCAAGCCGCGATCCCTGGCTCAATGCGCGCTCCGCGCGCGCAACGGCTGCTATAACTTCCCACCGACGCGTGCATCTTCCCCCCATACCCGCCGTGCAAGAGATTGAACAGTTCGGCAGGCGCCACCGCGCCGGGCTGGTGTTGAGCATCGTGGCGATGCTTTGTGGCACCGCCATCACGGCTGTCGCCGTCGCACCGATGATGGCTGACCCGGCCCAGTTGCCGCAGCGACTGGTAAGCGAGGCCGTAGAGCCATCTGGCCTGCAGTCGCAGCTGGAAGCGCTGGCCGCCCAAGAGCTCACGCTGACGCGCAACGACATCACGCGCGCCACCGACACCGCCGATTCCTTGCTGGCCCGCCTGGGCGTGCGCGACTCGGCAGCGGCGCTTTTCCTGCGCAGCGACAGCGTCGCGCGCCAGGTGCTCACCGGGCGCGGCGGCAAGATGGTGCAAGCCCGCGCGGCCGCAGACGGCAGCCTGCAGGACCTGGTAGCTCGTTTCCCCACGGACCAGGCCGAGCAGGTCAGCACCCACTTCACACGCCTGGCCTTGCTGCGCGGAGAAGACGGCCGTTGGCGCGCCAGCGTGCGCACGGTGCCCTATGCGGCGCAGACGCGCCTGGCCAGCGGCACCATCCGCAACACGCTTTTTGGCGCGACGGACGAAGCCGGCCTGCCCGACAGCGTGTCGGCGCAGTTGGCCGAGATGTTCTCCACCGACATCGACTTCCACCGCCAGCTGCGCAAGGGCGACACCTTCAGCCTGGTCTACGAAACGCTCACCGCCGACGGCGAGCCCGTGGTCTGGAACGAAGGTGCAGGCCGTGTGCTGGCGGCGGAATTCGTCAACGCCGGCCGTGCGTACCAGGCGGTGTGGTTTGCACCGAACGACGGCCGCGGCGGCTACTTCGACAGCGACGGCACAAGCAAACGGCGCGCCTTCCTCGCCAGCCCGATGGAGTTTTCACGCGTCACGTCGGGCTTTGCCATGCGCTTTCACCCGCTGCTGCAAAACTGGCGCAAGCACCTGGGCGTGGACTATGGCGCGCCCACCGGCACGGCCGTGCGCAGCGTCGGTGAAGGCATCGTGGACTTCGCCGGCTGGCAGAACGGCTACGGCAACGTCGTGCAGATCAAGCATGCCGGTGAGCGCAGCACGCTCTACGCACACCTGAGCCGTATGGACGTCAAGAAAGGCCAGCGCATCCTGCAGGGCCAGCGCCTGGGCGCAGTGGGCACCACGGGCTGGTCCACGGGGCCGCATCTGCACTTTGAGTTCCGCGTGGCGGGACAGCACCAGGACCCGTTGCGTGTGGCCAAGGCGTCGGAGACGGTGCCGCTGGACGCTGCATCGCGCCCGCGCTTTGCAGAACTGGTGCGCACGGTGCAGGCCAAGCTTGATGTGGCTGAAACACTGTCCGGCCAGCGCGGGCAGGCCGAGTAGCGCGACAGCAATCGATGGCTTGGTTCATCGGGCTGATGTCGGGCACCTCGCTCGACGGTGTGGACGGTGTTCTGGCGCAGGCCGACGGCAACAGCGTGCTGCAAGCCCGCGGACACGCCCACCTGCCCTTCACGCTGGCACTGCGCGCAGATCTGCTAACGCTCAACCGCAGCGGCCCCGACGAACTGCACCGCGGTGCGCTGGCAGCGAATGCCATCGTGTCGCTGTATGCCGAAGTCGTGGCGCAGCTGCTGGCGGCAGCTGGCCTGGTGCCGGCGGACGTGACGGCGATCGGCGCACACGGCCAGACCGTTCGCCACCGGCCCGGTGAATTCGACGGCTTGGGCTACACCGTTCAGCTGATCAATGGTGCGCTGCTGGCTGAACGGAGCGGCATCGACGTCGTCTGCGACTTCCGCAGCCGCGACGTCGCTGCAGGCGGCCAAGGCGCGCCGCTGGTGCCCGCTTTCCACGCCGCGTGTTTTGCGCAGCCTGGCCAGGACGTCGCCGTATTGAATCTGGGCGGCATCGCCAACCTGACGTTGCTGCGCGCCGACGGCCAAGTGCTGGGTTTCGACACCGGACCGGGCAACCTGCTGATGGACCTGTGGTGCCAGCGGCACCGTGACACGGCCTATGACGAAGGCGGCCGTTGGGCCGCGTCAGGCCGGGTGGACGCGGAACTGCTGCAGTCGATGCTGACAGAGCCCTACTTTGCGCGCCTGCCGCCCAAGAGCACCGGGCGCGATCTGTTCGATGCGGCTTGGGTGGATCGCCATCCCGCGCCTGCGGCAGCGGCAGCGGCAGCGGACATGATGGCCACGCTGAACGAACTGACCGCGCTGTCAGTGGCTCAGTCACTTCAACGGCATGCCGGCGGCACGACGGAATTGCTGGTCTGCGGCGGCGGCGCCTTCAATCAACAGTTGATGTCTCGGCTGGGAGGCCTGCTGGGCACCAAGGTGCACGTGCGCAGCACGACCGCTGTGGGCATTCCGCCCGATCAGGTGGAGGCCTTGGCCTTCGCCTGGCTGGCCGGCGCCTTTGTCGCGCGCCGTGCCGGCAACCTGCCGGCCGTCACCGGTGCGGCGGGCCCGCGGGTGCTGGGCGCGCTGTACCCGGCGGGTTGATCAAACAGTCAAACAGGCCATTCGGGCCGTTCAAGCCATTCAGGCCGAGAACGACGAGCCACAGCCGCAGGTGGTGGTGGCGTTCGGGTTCTTGATGACGAACTGCGCGCCCTGCAGGTCTTCCTTGTAGTCGATCTCGGCGCCTGCCAGATACTGCAGGCTCATGGCGTCGATCAGCAGAGTGACGCCGTTCTTTGCCATTTGCGTGTCGTCCTCATTCACCACTTCGTCGAATGTGAAACCGTACTGGAAGCCCGAGCAGCCACCGCCTTGCACGAAGACGCGCAGCTTCAATTCGGGGTTGCCTTCTTCTTCGACCAATTCCTTGACCTTGCCAGCAGCACTGTCGGTGAAGATCAGCGGCGGCGGGGGCATGTCGTCAATGGCGGCGACTTCGGTTTGGGCAACTGCGTTCATGGCGGACTCCTTCAGGGATTCATTTGCGGCGTCAAACTCAAACTTCGTTTGACGCTGCAAGCTTCAGTGCGGGCTTTTCGGTGTTTTTCAAGGGCTTGAGCTCGCCTTCGACCGTCGCACCCGGGTGCATTTCAAGGATTTCGTAGCGAACATCACCCACCACGCGCGCCTTGGGCTGGAGTTCCAGCAACTCGGTGCAGTGCAAAGGGCCGCGCACTTCACCGTTGATGATCACATGTGAGGCACTCACCTTGCCATGCACGCGGGCATTGTCGCTGATCACCAGGATGCTGCGGCCTTCGCCTTCCGCGATCACATCGCCCATCACCTGGCCATCGATGCGCATGCCGTCGGCAAACCTGACGTCGCCATGCACCACCATGCCTTCGCCCACCAGGCTGCGAATCGGCGGCGGCTTTTTCTTGGCAAACCCCAACATGTCTGTCTCCTGGCGTCTGACGCTCACGGCTTGGCGATCACAACCGTACGGTTTGCGTCGCCTTGGTGGCGCCTTGCGAATCCATCACCCTGACTTGCACGCCTTTTATCACGGCCTCGGTGGGGTGGTCGATCATGCCTTCCACCCGTGTCACCTGGCGTATCTGCAAGGCCTGAGGGCCACCTGCCAGCCCCTGCGACCAGGGTTTGCCAGCCAGCTGCCCTGTCAACGTGAGCTCGTAACGGCCCTTGAATTCGGCGATGCGCTTGCCGTTCTGCACCACCAGCATCTGGTAGCGCAACTGGCCCGGCGTCTTGGGCTCGGCTTGCAGTCCGCGCACTTGAAGCCCTTCTCCCGCGGTCGGCAACAGCCTTTCGAAGAAGCCCAGATCGGCGCGCAGTGTCTGTTTGTCGGCTTCCAGCTGGCGCAACTCCAAGGCCATGCGCTCGACCGCCGCGCGCTCGGTCTTCAGCAGGCTGTCGGCCGTGTCGGCCACCTGGCGCGCCTGGGAGTGGTCCACACGCAGACGCGAAATTTCCGAGCGCAGGCGAACAAGTTCTTCCTTGTCGTCGCGGTCCAGGCCGGCAATGTCCTTGCCAAACTGAAAGGCCCACAGCGCGATGGCCGCCGAGAAGCCGAACATCACCGCCACCGCCGCCCAGCGCAAGGGCCACGGCAGATGGCTGCGCACGATCATCCTCGGTGCACTCACCGAGAGTCTGCGGCGCAACAATTTCCAGCGCATGGCGCTTGTGACCCGACCAGTGACAAGGCCACCCGCAGGTGGCCTTGAAAACTGGCTTAGCGCTTGCTGAACTGCTTGCGGCGGCGCGCGCCGTGCAGGCCGACCTTCTTGCGTTCAACTTCGCGCGCGTCACGCGTCACGAAGCCGGCGCGGCTCAAGTCAGGCTTGAGCGCCACGTCGTAGTCGATCAGCGCCCGGGTGATGCCGTGGCGCACCGCGCCGGCCTGGCCGGATTCGCCGCCACCGTGCACGTTGATCTTGATGTCAAACGACGCATCATTGGCCGTCAGCAGCAGAGGCTGACGGACGATCATGATGGAAGTCTGGCGGCCGAAATATTCATCGATGGTCTTGCCATTGATGAGGATCTTGCCGCTGCCTTTTTTGATGAAGACCCGCGCCACGCTCGATTTGCGGCGGCCGGTGCCGTAGTTCCAGGTTCCGATCATTGCTGCGTCCTCAAAACTCAAGCGGCTTGGGCTGCTGAGCGCTGTGCGGGTGGGTATCACCGGCATAGACCTTCAGCTTCTTGACCATCGCGTAGCCCAGAGGGCCTTTGGGCAGCATGCCCTTGACGGCCTTTTCAAGGGCTCGGCCGGGGTGCTTGGCCTGCATGTCCTTGAACGGCGTGGCATAAATGCCACCGGGGTAGCCCGAATGCCGGTAGTAGATCTTGTCGGTGGCCTTGGCCCCCGTGACACGGATCTTGTCGGCATTGACGACGATGATGAAATCACCGGTATCGACGTGAGGCGTGTAAATGGCTTTGTGCTTTCCGCGCAAACGGCGTGCTGCTTCGCTGGCAACACGTCCGAGCACCTTGTCGGTGGCGTCAATCACAAACCACTCGTGCACAACCTCAGCCGGCTTGGCGCTGAAGGTCTTCATGAGGGTCTTTCTGTAAGCACGTGCCTGCCGGAGCAGGACAATCGCGCAGGACTTTCGGCTATCGGCTGGGCCCCAGGGTGCCCATCGGCGCCGCTTGTTGGGGCGGCCTCTCCGGTGCACTTGACTTGCATGCACCCGACGTACGAACGCCGGGCTTAGGGGCTGACTCCCCCGTCCGAACCCGGGAGAGCCCGTGACTATACACCGGTTGATCAAGGGACTCGCTACAGCCCGGCGCAGCCAGCAGTCGTGAAAACAAGCCGTCTTCCTACACCCTTGTTGAGGGTAAACCCTAAATCACTCAGGTACGATGCAGCGGTCCTACTCGGGGAGACCCAGCTTGAAGTCACAGACCGACCACCTCGAAACCGCGCTGCCCACGGGCGCGCCGCCTGCAGGCAAGCCTTGGCACTGGCTGCCGGTGCGCACCTTGGCCGAACACCATCGCGGCCGTGTGCTCGACCACCTGCTGACACTCGGCGACCAGGACCGCCACCTGCGCTTCGGCCATGTCGCCAGCGACGAGCAGATCGGGCGCTACGTGGCGCAGCTGGACTTTGGGCGCGACGAGATCTTCGGTGTCTTTGACGACCGCCTGACCCTGGTCGCGATGGCGCACCTGGCCTTTGACAGCGATGGCGGCCTGGCCGAATTTGGCGTCTCGGTGTTCGCGCACCTGCGCGGGCGCGGAATTGGCGCCCGCCTCTTCAGCCACGCCGTCACCCACGCCCGCAACCGTGGCGCCCATTCGATGGCGATCCATATCGCTCGTGAAAATACCGCCATGCTCAGCATCGTGCGCCGCGCTGGCGCGCAGATCAGCTTTGACGGCCCCGACGCCGTGGCTCAATTGGGTCTGCCCGCCGACACGCTGGGTTCGCAGATCGAAGCCATCGTCGAGCGCCAAGCCGCCGACTTCGACTACCGCATCAAGCTGCAGGTGCTGCGGCTGGACAAGTTGTGGCCGAACCTGTTGCCCAAACGCACGCTGTCGTAGCGTCTGTGGATCGGCGCGCTTGGGGGCTGGCGCGCTTTGGCATCATTGCGCGAATGTACCTGCGCAAACCCGGCACCGGCGGTCTGGTCTATTCCACCGACAGCGGGCGCATCTGCCCCGACTGCCGCCAGCCTCTGGCTGCTTGCAGTTGCGCGGCGCAGGCGCGTGCCGCCACGCGCGGTGAAGGCACGGTGCGCGTCAGCCGCGAGACCAAAGGCCGCGGCGGCAAGGCCGTCACGCTGGTGCGCGGGCTGGCGCTGGACGAAGCGGCGTTGACCGCGCTGGGCAAGCGGCTGCGCACGGCGTGCGGCGCCGGTGGCACGCTGAAGGACGGTGTGCTTGAGGTTCAGGGCGACCACGTCGAACGGGTGCTGGCTTGGCTGCAGCAAGAAGGCATCAGCGCCAAACGCGCCGGCGGCTGAATCAGGAACCAGGCCCGCGCCTGAAGGCCAGCAGCAGGTTGTTGGCCGGCATCGAGATTCTCGACTGCAACTGCAGCCCCGCGCCGCGACCCGCTTCCAGCACATCCGACAGCTGTCGCAAGCCCCAGGCTGGGTTGCGGCGGCGCAGATCGGCATCAAAGGCCAGGTTGCTGGCAGCCGTGCCTTCGCCCTCGACGATGAACGGGCCATACAGCACCAGCTGGCCCTGCCTGGTCAAGTGGCGAGCGGCGCCTTGCATCAGCGCCGCACACACGGGCCAGGGTGCGATGTGGATCATGTTGGCGTTGAAGACCGCATCCACCGGCTTTGGCGCCGGCCATTCCGCCGCCATCACATCCAGCAGCAGTGGCGGCGGCACGTTTGGCAAACCCTGGCACCAAGCGCCGATGCTGGCCAATGCAGCGTCATCGGCCTCGCTGGGCTGCCAGCGCCACGCCGGCATCGCCGTTGCCGCATGCGCGGCGTGCTGGCCAGTGCCGCTGGCAACTTCCAGCAGCAGGCCTGCGTTCGGCAGCAGGCGCCGAAGCTGTTCGACGATAGGCCCGCGGTTGCGGTCGGCCGCAGGGCTGTGCAGGCGGACGTCGTTGGGCATGGCCGATCAGGCCTCCGATTGCATGCGCAGCCGGCGCATTGCCTCTTCATCGCGCGCGTCGTCGATCTCGCGCATCAGCGCGCTCAGGTCCACCGCGCCCTGCTGACGTTCGTAGCGGCCCGTCAGCGGCGTGCCAGGCTGCAGCACGCCGCGTTCATACAGGCCCCAGATCTCGGCGCCGTACTGCGTGGCCAGGATCTCGGGCGCAAAGCCGCCGAAGAAATTGCGCAGGTTGCCCACGTCACGCAGCAGCATGCGAGCGGCGTGGTTGTTGCCGGCGGCATCCACCGCCTGCGGCAGGTCGATGATCACCGGCCCGTCGGCCGCCAGCAGGATGTTGAACTCCGACAGGTCGCCATGCACGACACCGGCGCACAGCATGCGCACCACTTCTTGCAGCAGCGTGGCGTGGTGGGCACGCGCTTCTTCGGCCGTCAGCACCACGTCGTTCAGGCGCGGCGCGGCGTCACCGTGCTCGTCGGTGACGAGTTCCATCAACAGCACGCCTTCGGCAAAGTTGTAGGGCTTGGGCACGCGCACGCCGGCGGCGGCCAGGCGGTGCAGCGCATCGACCTCGGCGCTTTGCCACACCGCTTCTTGCTGCGCGCGGCCGTAGCGCGTGCCCTTGGCCATGGCGCGGGCCTGGCGTGTGTTCTTGACCTTGCGGTTTTCGGTGTAGTCCACGGCCTGGCGAAAGCTGCGGTGCGTGGCTTCCTTGTAGATCTTCGCGGCGCGCGTGTCCTCGCCACAGCGCACGACATAGACGTTCGCTTCCTTGCCGCTCATCAGCTGGCGCACCACGCTGTCGATCAGCCCTTCGTCAACCAGGGCCTGCAGCCTTGCGGGGGTTTTCATGGGCGCATTGTCCCTTGAGGCTGCGGCCAGGCTTTACAGCCCTTCACACGATCCGGGTGAACCGCGCAGCCCGCATCGGCGTTTCTGCAAGGGTGGGGCGCAACCAGCGCCGCGCAGCAACCGCAAGGAGTCAGGTCCATGACCGCACGCAAGTTTGTTCTCGCAGCCTTTGCCACCGCAGCCGTTCTCGCCAGCGGCCAGGCACAAGCCCGCGGCCCTGTGGATGTGCAGTGGCAAGTGACCATCGGTTCGTCTGTTGGCGGCTACCCCTTGCATGGCGGCGTGGTGGTGTCGGCGCCGGTGTATCTGCCGCCGCCCGTGCTGGTGGTGCCGCGGTATCAGCCGCAATACCAGCCGCAATACCAGCCGCAATACCAGAAGCAATACCAACCCAGGTATGCGCCGGCCTACCGCGAACCGACCCGCTGGGACGTCGATGGCGACGGTGTTCCGAACCGCTATGACCGCGTTTACAACCCTCGCTGGGACCGTGACGGTGATGGCATCCCGAACCGCTATGAACACGGCTCGCGCTACGAGCAGAGTCGCGACCACCGTCACGACCGCCGTGACGACCGCCGTGACGACCGGCGCGACGACCGGCGCGACTGGCGCCACGACAACCGCCGCTGATCACCCGCGGCGAGGCGGGGCCGCCTCAGCCAGCCGGCGTGAAATCGCCGTCTGGCCTTCGTCAGGCAGTCGGCTCCTTCTGGAGCCTCATGTCCTGCCCCAGCCGGCGTGAAATCGCCGTCTGGCCTTCGTCAGGCAGTCGGCTCCTTCTGGAGCCTCATGTCCTGCCCCAGCCGGCGTGAAATCGCCGTCTGGCCTTCGTCAGGCAGTCGGCTCCTTCTGGAGCCTCATGTCCTGCCTCAGTGCCTTGCCCGGCGCACCTGCGCCAGCGGCCGCTTGCCCTTGAGCTGCCTTTCGATGCCGTCGTTGAGAGCGCTGCGCAGCGCCTGCACTTCTTCGACGTGGCCGTAGGCGCCGGGGAAGCGCAGGTCCAGCCACAGCCACAGCGTGCAGCCGCGCAGCGCCTGTTCCATGCGCTCGAGCCGGCTGTGGCTGTCCACCGCATCCAGAAACCAGGGCCGGCCGGCCTTCCCGGTCTGGGAATGGCGGTGGCTCCACTCCAGAAATTCCTGCACCAGCGCTTCGGTGCGCATGTCCACCGGCGCCTGCGCGTAGGTGAAGCGTTCCTTCAGCGTCAGACGCGATGCGCTCTTGTCCAGTTCGGCGGCCAGTTCCAGCATCTGTTCCAGTTCAGCGACCGCAAAGTGCGCGTCGTCCAGCTTCAATTGCTGCATGAACACACCCAGCACCTCGCTCAGTTGCGTCTTGTGCAGCCGCGATGAAATGGTGTCGACGTGCCAGCCGTTGGGTGCCACCGGCGCCTTGAAGTCGCGCGGTGCGCGCGGCACCTTGGCCAGCAGTTCCTTCAGCACCCGCAGCGCCGCGGGCTCTGCGTCTTTGAGCACACCGACAAAGCCTTCTTCGTGGATGCCATAGCGCCCCGCGCGGCCCGCGATCTGGTGGACTTCAGATTCATCCAGCGTGCGGTCGGACTGGCCGTCAAACTTGGTCAACGTGCTGAAGAGGACGCGCCGGATTGGCAGGTTCAAGCCCATGCCGATGGCGTCGGTCGCTACCAGGATGTGGCTCTCGCCCTGCGCAAAACGCTCGGCCTCGCGGCGCCGCACTTCAGGCGGCAGGGCGCCGTAGATCACGCTCACCGGGTGGCCGTTGGCGGCGATCGCATCGCGCAACGTCAGCACGTCGCGGCGGCTGAAAGCCACCACCGCGTCGCCCAGCTTCAGTGACGACATCGCTACCGGCTGGGGCAGCAGCTCCACATGCTGCTTGCGTTCAAATTCACGCACCGTGCAGCGCTCACCGCACAGGCCCAGCAGGTTTTCGATGGCCGGCACCGCAAAGCCGCTGCAGATGATGATGACCTCTGCGGCCGGCACGGCCACGATGGCCTGTGTCCAGGCCCAGCCGCGGCTGGCGTCGAAGATCATCTGCGCTTCGTCGATCACGGCGACATCGATCTCGGTGTTGGTGCCCACCATTTCGATCGTGCTGCTGACGACCCGCGCGCCGTCGGCCGGCACGTTCTCTTCACCGGTCAGCAGCGAACACGGCACGCCGCGCGCCACCAGGCGGTCGCGCCCTTCCAGCGCCAGCAGGCGCAGCGGCGCCAGGTAGGCACCGTTCATGGCCTGGGCCAGGCGTTCAAAGGCGGCGTGTGTCTTGCCGCTGTTGGGCGGGCCGACGTAGAGCGATATCTGCCGCTGCGCACGCCGCGCCTTGGGGAAGGTGTCAGGGTAGCCCTGGAACGCCAGTTCGCGGTTCAGGCCTTGCAGCGTGTCGAGTTCGGCGACCTGGTGTTCCCAGCGGTCTTGTGCGCGTGAACAGGCGGCCAGCAAATCGGCCAGCGGCTGCGGCGTGGCGCATTCCGACTGCAGCCGCGGCAGTAACGACGGCAGGTGATGCGCCTGCAGCGCTTCGCTGCGCGCCACCAGGCGCACCAGGTGCGCCTGCAACTCGGCCGTGTGCGGGTACGCCGGCACGGGGCCCAGCGCGGCCTGCAGCGCGGCGCTGTCGCCGCTGCGGTAGAAGTCCCACACCGGGTCGGCATTCACATCGACGCGAAACAGCACCGGCACCTGCCAGGCCGGCTCGGCCAGCTTCAGCGTGTGGCTCACGAGAAGCGTCCACTGGCCCGCGCGGCGGGTCAGGCCCAGGCCTTCGAGCGCGGCCGTGCGCTCGACCATCATCAAGCGCGCTTCCGGTGTGCTGGCAATCGCGCCCAGCGCGTCCAGCTGCGCCGCCGCGCTGGCCATCAGTGCCGGGTCAATCCAGCGGCTGGGGCGCGCGCCCGAGACCGGCTTTTGCAGCAGGACGAAACCGAGCTTGTCCAGGTGCAGCTCGAAACCCTTGCTGCCCTCGGTGACGTAGTCGGCGGGCTTGACCACCTGCGGCAGTGCAAAGGCCGACTGCCGGATGCGCGAAAGCTGGTCTGCGCTGATGTCCAGTGGCACCCGGCTCAGGTGCTTGGGATTGGGCAGGTGCGCCGGGTCGGCGGCACTTTTGGCAGCGGCAATGGCAGTGGCAGAGGCAGAGGCGGTTTTGGTATGCATCGAAAAGAAGGACGGCTGAACAAGGCAACTGAGCAGGGTAGCAGGCCGCTGCGCCACAGCCTCCGATAATCGCTCATGAACAGCCCGAATCCTGCAGTCAACCCTTCCCCGGCAGAAAAAGCCGCCTTCAACACGCTGCCGCTGCCGCCGCACGTGCTGGCCAACCTGGCTCAGCTGGGCTACAGCGCGATGACGCCGATCCAGGCTGCGGCCCTGCCATTGGCACTGGCCGGCCACGACCTGATCGCGCAGGCCAAGACCGGCAGCGGCAAGACCGCGGCCTTTGCACTGGCCCTGCTGGCCAACTTGAACCCACGGCGTTTTGCGGTGCAGGCGCTGGTGCTGTGCCCGACGCGTGAACTGGCCGACCAGGTGACGCAGGAGTTGCGCCGCCTGGCGCGTGCAGAGGACAACCTCAAGGTGCTCACCCTCTGCGGCGGCGCCACGCTGCGCCCGCAGCTGGCCAGCCTGGAACACGGCGCGCACGTCGTCGTCGGCACGCCGGGCCGCATCATGGACCACCTGGACCGCGGCAGCCTGAAGCTGGACGCGCTGAACACGCTGGTGCTGGACGAAGCCGACCGCATGCTCGACATGGGCTTTTTCGACGACATCAGCGTCGTCGCCAAGCAGTGCCCGAAGGACCGGCAGACGCTGCTGTTCTCTGCCACCTACCCCGAAGGCATCACCAAGCTCAGCGCCGCCTTCATGCGGGACCCGAAACAGGTGACGCTGCTGGCCACACCTTCGGCCACGCAGATTCGCCAGGTGTTTTTCGAAGTCACCGAATCCCAGCGCCTGCACACCGTGGGTCTGCTGCTCAACCACTACCGGCCCGTCAGCACGCTGGCCTTCTGCAACACCAAGCAGCAATGCCGCGACCTCGTCGAGGTGCTGCGCGCGCAAGGCTTTGAAGCGCTGGAACTGCATGGCGACCTGGATCAGCGCGACCGCGACCAGGTCCTGGTGCGTTTTGCCAATCGCAGCTGCAGCGTGCTGGTAGCCACCGACATCGCGGCGCGCGGCCTGGACATCGACCAGCTCGAAGCCGTCATCAACGTCGACATCACACCCGACCCGACCACCTACACCCACCGAATCGGACGCACCGGCCGCGTCGATGCGGAAGGTTCGGCCTACAGCCTGGCCAGCATGGACGAGATGGGCGCCGTGGGGCGCATCGAGCAGGCGCAGGGTGTGCCGTCGGCGTGGCAGCCCCTGGCCTCATTGACGCCCACCGGCGCGGGTCCGCTGCTGCCGCCGATGGCCACGCTGCAGATCATGGGCGGGCGCAAGGAAAAGATCCGCGCCGGCGACGTGCTGGGTGCGCTGACCAAGGACATGGGCTTCGCCGGCACGCAGATCGGCAAGATCAGCATCAACGAGTTTTCGACCTATGTCGCGGTGGACCGCCAGGTGGCGCAGCAGGTGCTGCGCAAGCTGTCGGGCGGCAGGGTCAAGGGCAAGAGCGTGCGCGTGCGGCTGCTGGAAGGGTCCGGCGAGGGCTGAATCGAAGCCCAGGAGCGTCGCCGAGACCTCAGCCCGGCCGTGGGCAGCCCGCATCCACCCAGGCACCCGCGCTACGCGCATTGAGCTTGTAGCCCGCTGCGACACGGTAACGCGCCAGTTCCTGGCCATCGGCGTCCTGCGCCGACAACCAAGCATGCGGGTCGTCTTCGTCGGGCACCACGTCCAGCCTCACCAGCACGCGGCCGCGGTCTGCATCGACCCATTCGGTCTTATGGTGCAGCGCCTGCAGATGTTGTTCATGCCGGCGCACCACTTCGGCCGCGGTCTTCACAAGCGTGTTGAACGCGTTCGTGTCCAGCGGTTTGGGGTTCTTCTTGTCGCGGCCCATGGTCCACGGGCCGACGAGTGCGGGTTCGGGTTGGCCGTCGAGGATCATCTCCACGGCCCAGCCTTCATCGTCGTTGTTCTTGATGACGCGTGCGGTCCAGCCGTTGTCGCGCCACAGGCGCGGTTCTTTGACGGCATCGTCCGCGGCTTGGGATTCGTGCGGTTCAGTGTGCTGGCTCATGCCGGGATTCTCGCCGCTGAACTCAACGCTGCAGCAACTGGAGAGCCCGCAAAGTCAGTCTGGGCGCCATCGCCAACGACAAAGATACCGCCGGCGCCCAGATCGGCAGTGCCGGTATCGACGGTTTCCCGGCATTCGCCGTGAAGTCACTGGACTGCACGGCGGACGCGGGGCGCCGGCAGTCAGCCGGCCAGGTTCAGCGCCGCGGCAACGTGCCGCGACGTCAGGCTTCACTTAGGTTTGTGGTCCTTGGAAAACCAGCTGTCGCTGGCCGTGCGCTGCCATGAGGCCAGCTGCTTTTCGGCTTCTTCCTTGGCCACGCCATAGCGCTTTTCGATCAGGCCCGCGAGCTGGTCGCGGCGGCCGGCAACGACATCCAGATCGTCATCGGTCAGCTTGCCCCAGTTTTCCTTGGCCTTGCCGACAACCTGTTTCCAGTTGCCTTGGATCTGTTCCCAGTTCATTTCATTTTCCTTTCAGCGTGAATGGTTCGTGGGCGCTCGATGGAAAAGCTGATCACGGGCGAACGGCGATCTCGTTCTTCACTTGCTTGACGCCATTGACCTTCCAGGTCAGCGATTCGGCGGTGGTCTTCTCGGCCGTGTTCTTGGCAAAGCCCGACAGCATCACGGTGCCGTTGAGCGTCTCGACACTGATCGAAACCGCGTCAACGAGCTTGTTCTCGATAAAACGGGCCTTCACAGCGGTGGTGATGGCGCTGTCGTCCACATAGGCGCCCACCGATTCCTGGCCCCGCGTGACGGCGCAGCCCGATGCGGTGACCAGCACGATGGAAGCCAGTGCAGCGGCAAAGGTGAAGCGAGTGTTGAAGAGGTTGGTCATGGTCTAACTCCGGTCTTGGTGGTTAAAGAGGCAGGGCGGTCAGGGCCAGATTCCGGTGCGGTGCCGCGGTTGTCTGCGGTGGCACTAGGGCCTTGGCAACCCATGGCACGACTTTAGGAATGCCGCGCCGCGGCCCCCGTCGGCGTGCAGGCCCGGCGTCTGTAGGACGGCGCCCCGTTGCCCAGCTATGTGCGCCGACGCACGGACCCGCCACGGCGCTGGCGCCACCGTGCAGCACCGTCACAAGCGCTTCGTAAGAGAAGTGCAGCAGCGCAGGCCATACCGCCTGGCGACGCCGCGTGACCCACTTGCCGTGAAAGGCCCTGCAGATGAACACCGCCCCGAAATCCCGCTCGCTCCGCGCCAGCACCGCCTTGCTTGCCACCGTGGTGCTGGCCCTGGGGGCCTGCGCCAGCGCGCCAGTGCCTACAGAACAGCTCGCGGTGACCACCGCTGCCGTGGCCCAGGCCGCCAGCGTCGGCGGGCAGGAATTGGCCCCCACCGAAATGTCGGCAGCCCGCGACAAGCTCATGCGCGCCCAACTGGCCGTGGCTGCCAAGGACAACGAACAAGCCCTGCGGCTGGCTCAACAAGCGCAGTTGGACGCCCAACTGGCCGCAACCAAGGCCGAAGGCGCCAAGGCCCGCAAGGCGCAGGTTGAACTGGACGAAGCCGCCCGCGTGCTGCGCGAAGAGATGGCGCGCAAGAAGCCCTGAGCCTGCAGCCCAGCTTGCACAACCCAATTCAACTTTCCAAGGACATGACCATGACCCGTTCGATCCGATCCAACCACCCCACCGCCGTCTTCATGCCGGTCTCAGCGCGCGGCGCGAAGCCGCTCAGCGCGACGCTCCCGCGCAGCCTGATCGTGCTGGCTGTCGCAACTGCCGTCATCACCCTGGCCGCCTTGGGCGCCTGCAGCACCGTGCCGCGTGAGAACGCACGCCTGAACGACGCGCGCACCAGCATGAGCGCCGCCATGGCGAACCCGCAGTCCGGCAACCTGCCCGGCGGCGAGGTCAAAGCCGCGCGTGACGCGCTGGCTGCAGCAGAAGCTGCGCAATCGCGCGGCGACGACGTCGCCACTGTGGACCACTTGTCCTACCTGGCGTTGCAACGCAGTGCCATCGTGCAGGAGTCCGCCAACCGCAAGTCCGCCGAGATGGCGGTGACGCAGGCCAACGCCGCACGCGACAAGCTGCGTCTTGAAGCCCGCACCCAAGAGGCCAACACCGCGCAGAGGCAGGCCGCGGTAGCGCAGAACAATGCGCAGGCGTCGCAAGCCGACGCTGAAGCGGCACAACGGGCAGCGCGCGACGCGCAGCGCGGCACCGTAGCGGCGCAGCAGCAGTCCGCCCTGTCGCAGCAGCAGGCCATGGACGCCGAACGCCGCGCTGCCGATCTGCGCACCGAACTGGCAGCCCAGACCGCTGCCCTGGCCGCCCTGGACGCGAAGAAAACCGAGCGCGGCATGGTCATCACCATGGGTGACGTGTTGTTTGACACCGGCCGGGCCGAACTCAAGAGCGGCGGCGTGCGCAACGTCGAAAAGTTGAGCAGCTTCCTCAAGGCTTACCCGCAGCGCAAGGTTCTGATCGAGGGCTACACCGACAGCGTCGGTGGCGACGAGATGAACCAGTCGCTGTCGAGCCGCCGCGCCGACGCCGTCCGCGCCGCTCTGCTGAGCCAGGGCGTGGGCAGCGACCGCCTGGCGACCAGGGGCTATGGCGAAGCGTTTCCCGTGGCCGGCAACGACAACGCGTCGGGCCGCCAGTTGAACCGTCGCGTGGAAATCGTGCTGTCAGACGAAAAGGGCGCGATCACGCCGCGTTGAAGCTGCGGTTGGCAGCCGGGCTGCGGCGGGTTTGTCCTACAACCCCACCGCAGCCACGCCGACACGGGCCGCAAGCCTGGCGGGGCACAGTGAAGACACCGAAATTGCAGGAGTGTCTCCATGTCCCACCAAGCATTTCAACCGGTGCGCCCACTGAACCTGCTGCTGGCACTCGCAGCTTGTTTGGCACCCCTTGCCGCAGCTGCAGCGCCTGCCACTGCCAGCGAACGGGCAGACCGCCGTGCCGTCTACGAGCGTGACCGTGCCGCCTGCGAAACGGGAAAGTCAACGCAGGAACGCAGCCTTTGCCTGCACGACGTGACGGTGGCATACCGCATGCCGCACACCAACAAGCCCTACGACCTGGACCCCGCCGCCTATCATCGCAACCAGGCGCTGCGCTGCGGCCCGCTGAAGGACAAGGACCTGGAAGCCTGCATGGACCGCATGCGCGGCGCCGGCAGCACCAGCGGCAGCGTGCAGACCGGGGGCATCCTGCGTGAACTGACGACTGTCGAAGTCGGCCCGGTGGACACCGGCACCAAGCCCGCGGCCAAGACCACCGAGAAGCCCTGAGCCATGCAAATCGCCAGCAGCCCTTGGCAGGCACTGCCACCCCACCGCGACTTTGCGGCGCCCGCTCCGCGCGCTTCGCAGCCGTCGCGCACGCGGCCTCCAGCGACCCACAACTCTGAAACATTCCTGAATACGCCGCCGCGGCAGAACCTCCTGCTCCGCGCGTTGCCCGATGCCGACTGGCAGCGCTGGCAGCCGCTGCTGGAATGGGTGGACATGCCGCTGGGACAGGTGCTGTACGACTCGGGCCGCGAACACAGCCACGTGTACTTCCCCACTTCGGCCATCGTCTCCTTGCATTACCTGCTGGAAAACGGCTCGACGGCCGAGTTTGCGGTGGTCGGTGCTGAAGGCGTTGTGGGCGTATCGCTTTTCATGGGCGGTGGCTCCACCCCCAGCCGGGCCGTGGTGCAAAGTGCCGGCCAGGGCTGGCGCCTGCGGGCGTCCGTCATCCAGGAAGAATTCGAGCGTTCCAAGACCGTGCTGCAACTGCTGCTGCGGTACACCCAGGCCCTGATCACGCAGACGGCTCAGAAGGCGGTGTGCAACCGCCACCATTCGCTGGACCAGCAGTTGTGCCGCTTTCTGCTCGTGAGCCTGGACCGGCTGCAGGGTGACGACCTGATGCTGACGCAGGAGCTCATCGCCAACATGCTGGGCGTGCGCCGTGAAGGCGTCACCGAAGCCGCGCTGAAGCTGCAGCGCCAGGGTGTGATCAGCTATGCCCGCGGCCGCATCACCGTACTGAACCGGTGCGCCTTGGAGCAGCGCAGTTGCGAGTGCTACGCCGTTGTCAAGCGGGAATATCGGCGGCTGCTGCCGGAAGCCCTGTTCTGCTGAAACAGGCACGGGGTCCGCTCGGGCGGAACCAGAAACCGTCCTTTCGACAGCGCACCGACAGAGCTCTGGCCAGAGGCTAAAGTCTACGGGTTACGCCGGCAGGAATCGCCATCGCTGCCGGCTTATCCTGCCGACTCTGAACAGCCCCACCAACCCTCCGATGCACGCTCCCCCCAACCCACGCCAAAACTGGCTTCTCAGTGCGCTTCCTGCGCCGGATTGGCAACGCTGGGAATCGGAACTGGAATGGGTGGATCTGGAACTCGGCCAGGTGCTGTACGAATCGGGCCACGAGCTCAGCCACGTCTACTTTCCCACCAGCAGCATCGTGTCGCTGCTGTACGTGATGGAAAACGGCGCTTCGGCCGAAATTGCAGTGGTGGGGTTTGAAGGCCTGGTGGGCATCTCGCTGTTCATGGGCGGCGGCTCCACTCCCAGCCGGGCCGTCGTGCAAAGTGCCGGGCGCGGTATCCGCCTGCGGGCAGCCTTTGTGCAGGAAGAATTCAACAGCTCGCACCCCGTGATGCATTTGCTGCTGCGCTACACGCAGGCGCTCATCACGCAGATGTCGCAGACCGCCGTCTGCAACCGCCACCACTCGCTGGACCAGCAGCTGTGCCGCTGGCTGCTGCTGAGCCTGGACCGGCTGCATACCAGCGAACTGAAGATGACGCAGGAACTGATCGCCAACATGCTGGGCGTGCGCCGCGAAGGCGTCACCGAAGCTGCGCTCAAGCTGCAGCAGGCTGGCCTGATCCGCTATGCGCGCGGCAGAATCAACGTGCTGGACCGCCCGGGGCTGGAAAAGCGCACCTGCGAGTGTTACGCCGTCGTCAAGCGCGAATACGACCGCCTGCTGCCGGACATCCTGGCAGTCTGAGCCCACGCGCTGCGCGCGGCTGGGGCGGCACCCGTTGCCGCTCATCGTGAATGTTATGTCCGCTGGCTGACAGTCACGCCGTGCCTCCGGCCTCATGCTGAGCGCTCCCACCGAGCCCCTGGCGGCCGGCGAACGCACATCTCGCGGGAGCGTCTTTTGGCCAAGGCCGAGAACCACCTCATTGAATTGCTGCCCAGGGCAGACCGCCTGCGTCTGCAGGCCTCCTGCGAACCGGTTGACCTGATGTTGAGCGAGGAACTCTGTGCCCGCGGCAGCATCTTGAAGTACGTTTATTTTCCGGTGCACGGCTTCATCTCCCTGCTAACGAACGTGGACGACCACGCCAGCCTGGAAGTGGGCATGGTGGGCCGCGAAGGCATGTTTGGCGCCGAAGTGGTGCTGGGCATGCTGCAGTCGCCGCTGCGAGCCTTGGTGCAGGGGCCGGGCGCGGCCTGGCGAGTGGGCATCGTGGCCTTCAAGGAAGAACTGGCGAACAGCCCCGCGCTGCGTGAAGTGCTGCAACGCTACTTGCGGGTGGTGCTGGCGCAGATGACGTCTTCGGCCGCGTGCCTGCGCTTCCACCTGATCCAGCCGCGCCTGGCGCGCTGGCTGCTGATGAGTGCAGACCGAGCGCATGGGCCGCAGTTCCACGTCACCCATGAATTCCTGGCCGGCATGCTGGGTGTGCGCCGCGTGGGCATCACTGTCGCTGCGGGAGCGCTGCAGCGTGCAGGCTTCATCACCTACCAGCGCGGTGAGGTCACGGTGACCAACCGGCGGGGGCTGGAAGCCGCAGCGTGTTCGTGTTACGCCAGCGAAAGACTGTCCTACAAGGCCGCACTGGGCTGAAAGTCGGATTGCAGAAAATTTCGGGTCTTTGGTTCGCTGTCGAACAGACTTTGCAGGCGCACGGCCCTACAAGTGAAAGCTGAAAACACGCTCGGGTATTGCCAAGGACGGCCTGTCCGTGCACCGGCCTCTGTTTTCCAACACCCACCGCTCACCACACCATGCACACCGCATACACCGCCTTGATCTCTGCTGCCAACAGGGACCGTGGTTGCGCCTCAAGCCCGCCGAATGGCGTGGAGGGTGCTGCCGCTGCCGCTGCCGCTGCAGCGTCTGCCTCGCCTGCTGCTGCAGCAGCCGCCGCGGTCCACCAGGACTGGGACGCGCTCTTCAACGCGGTGACTGCCCGGCTGCGCGACATCGCCGGCACCGTGGCCACCCTGCCGGACTTGGCCGACATGCCGCAGCAGGCCCGCAGCCGGGTGCTGGAATGTGTCGATGCGCTGGAGCAGCTGCACGTGTCGCTGACGCAGCAGCAGTCGCTGCAGCTGAGCTTGCAAAACAGCCTGCTGAGCCAACAGCACGACCGCTTGACAGCCCTGCCCAACCGCCATCGCTTCAGCGACGTGCTGGACCGCGCGCTGCTCAAGACCGACGTGCAGAGTCCGCGCCTGGCGCTGCTGGTCCTGGACCTGGACGGCTTCAAGCCCATCAACGACCAGCACGGCCACGGCGTCGGCGACCACATGCTGCGCATCGTGGCATCGCGGCTGGCCCGCGCCGTGCGCGCCGGCGACTGCGTGGGCCGCACGGGTGGCGACGAATTTGCCTGCCTGCTGGGCGGCATCCAGGACCGCGAGCAGCTGAGCCACCTGGCCTGCAAGCTCTTTGACGCCGTGTCGGCGCCACTGCAGATCGGCAGGCTGCAACTGACGGTGCGGCCCAGCATCGGCATCGCCATCTGCCCGACCGACGGCGCCACGGCCGACGTCCTGCTGCAGCGCGCCGACGCCGCGATGGGGCGCGCCAAGCGCGCGCAGTCGGGGTACGCTTTCTTCGACCGCGGCGCCGACGTGTTCGGTTAGGGCAACCTGGGCCGATCAGGTTCAGCGGTCGGCAGGCGACTGCACCTCGTCGCGCACCACGCGCCCGTCCACGAGTTCAACCACACGGTCGCAACGCGCCGCCAGCCGGGGGTCGTGGGTGACGATGAGGAAACTGGTCTGCAGTTCAGCGTGCATGCGCCGCATGAGGCCAAAGACTTCGTCCGACGACGCAGTGTCCAGGTTGCCCGTGGGCTCATCGGCCAGCACCAGCGGTGGCTTCAGCACCAGGGCCCGTGCAATCGCCACCCGCTGCTGCATGCCGCCCGACAACTGCCCCGGCCGTTTTTCCATGGCCTGCGCCAGGCCCATGGCGGCCAGCACTTCTTCTGCACGGATGCGCTGCTCTGCACGGACCCGGCCTTCGCGCATCAAAGCCGGCAGGGTCACGTTTTCCAGCGCCGTGAAGGCCGGCAGCAAGTGGTGAAACTGGAACACGAAACCCAGCGCCGTGCTGCGGCGCTGGGTCAGCGCGGCGTCCTCCAGGCCCGTGGTTTCCTGCCCTTCGATGCGGTAGCTGCCGGCGCTGGGCCGCTCCAGCAGGCCGATGATGTTGAGCAGCGTGCTCTTGCCCGAGCCCGAAGGCCCGATCAGCGCCACGAATTCGCCGCGTGCCAGGGTCAGCGCCACGCCGTGCAGCACCTCGGCTTCATTCGGCAGGCCGACGTTGTAGCGCTTGCTGATGTCGGTCAGCTGGATCAGCGGTGCGCTCGGTGGTGAGTTCAGCGCAGGGTCGGCCGCCATGCTCACATCCGGATCGCCAGCGCCGGGTCCAGCCGCGCTGCGCGGCGTGCCGGTGCCACAGCGGCCAGCACGCCGCACACCGTGGCGATGGCGGCAATCTGCAGCGCCAGCAGCGGCGCCAGCGTGATGCTGAAGAGCGGCAGCCCGTCGGGCCCGCGCACAAAACTCGTGAAGGCCCAGATCAGCAATTGCGCCAGGCCCACGCCCACCACCGAGCCGATCGCGCCGACGATGGCGCCTTGCAGCAGAAAGATGCGCAGCACCTGCCCTTGGGTGGCGCCCATGGCGCGCAGGATGCCGATTTCGCGCCGCTTCTGCACCACCGACACCACCAGCACGCTGGCAATGCCCAGCACCACCACGACCATCACCACGCCGCGGATCAGCGCGGTGCTGACGCTCTGCGCGTTGAGCGCCGACACCAGCCCGGCGTTGGTGTCCTGCCAGCTTTCCACCTTGTAGGGCCAGCGCGCGGCCAGGGTGGTGGCCAGGGCCGGTGCGGCCCAGACGTCGCGCAGCGCCATGTCGATGTTGGTCACGCCGCCGGGCAGGCTGAGCAGGCTCTGCGCCGCGCGCAGCGGCACGATGACGGTGCGGCGGTTGAGTTCACGCACGCCCAGGTCCACGAGTGCGGTGACACGGGCGGATTCGCTTGGCGCGTTGGCGTCGGAGCCGCCGCCAACTGCGGTGACGATGTTCAACCGGTCCCCCACCTGCACGCCCAGGTCGTGCGCCAGCTCGGTGCCGATGATGGCCTCGCCTGGCCCCAGCCGCGCCACACCCGCCACCACCTTGGTGCGCAGGTTGATGATGCGGTCGTAACGGTCCAGTTCCACGCCCACGAGTGCGATCGAGCGCTGCGCCTCTCCGCGTTGCGCCAGGCCGGCGCCGGCCACCATGGGCGACACGGCGGCCACCTCGGGCAGCGCTTCCAGCAGCGGCAGCAGCGCTTGCCAATTGGCCAGCGAACGGGTGCGCTGGGCGCGCGGTTGCGTCTGCGTCAGCGCCGTGGTGCCGGCGCTGGCGGCGGGGCCGGCGGCGATGACGGTGTCTTCCAGCGGGCTGATGCTCAAGTGCGCCTGCGCGCCCAGCGTCTTGTTCAGCGTGTTGGCCTGCAGGCCCGCGATCAGCGCCGAGATGTAGGCCACCACGGCCACGCCAGCGGCCACGCCGACGATGATCAGCAGCGTCTGCATGCGCCCTTCCAGCAGGAAGCGCGTGGCAACACGACGCTCAAAACCAAGCCAGGCCGACATGTGGTCAACGCCCCACGGCGTTGGTGATGGCTGCGCCGCCGTCTTCGCCGGCGGGCTTGCGCGCCAGCGGCAGGCTGAAGTCGGCGCGGACGCGGGCACCCGGCGCCGGCGCAGGGCCTACCAGCACCACCTCACCCGCCTGCAGACCCTGCAGCACCTCGGCCGACTCCAGCGTGCGCAGGCCCAGCCGCACCTTGCGCGCTTCAACCCGGCCTTCGCGTGGCAACCACAGCGTCGCGGCGGTGCCGTCCTCGCTGCGCAGTGCCGCAAGCGGCACCACCAGCGCAGCGTCACGGCGCGCAGTCTCCACGGACACCGACAGCGTCATGTCCTCGCGCAGGAAAGGCGGTGCCTGGGCCAGCGAAAACTTCACCTCGACCGCGCCGCGCTGTGCGTCCACCAACGGCGCAATCGACAGCACCTGCGCGGCAAAACGCTGCTCAGGGTAGGCGTCCGCGCGCGCGTCGGCCGGCTGGCCGGGCTGCAGTTGCTGCAGGTAGCGCTCATCCACCGTCGCCACCAGTTGCAATGGGCCGGCCAGCGCCAGCGTGAGCAAGGCGCGGCCCGGCTGCACGATCTGCCCCGGCTCCACCGTGCGCGTCAGCACACGCGCCGCAGCCGGCGCGCGCAGCGTGGCCTGCGCCAGCCGCGCCTGCGCCGCTTGTGTGGCCGCACGTGCCAGGGACAGCTGCGCTTGCGCTTGCGCCACATCCGTGCCGGCGTTGGCTGCGCGCTGGGCGCGGGCAGCATCCAGCTGGGCCTGCGCGACAGTCACGGCACGCTGCGATTCGTCAAGCTTGGACGGGCTCAGGAAGCCCTGCGCCACCAGATCCTGCGTGCGGCGCCCTTCGGACAACGCGGCCCGCAGCACCGAATCGGCTTGCGCAACGCCCGCCTCCGCGCCCTGGCGGCCACTGCTGCCCAGGCCCGCCACGCGCGCGGCGGCCTGTTGTTCACTGGCGCGGGCCTGGTCCAGCGCGGCCTGCAGCTCTGCACCTTCCAGTTGCACCAGCACATCGCTCGCGCCCACGGCAGCACCTTCCGCCACCAGCACCTGCAGCACGCGGCCGGTGACGGTGGCGCCTACATCCACACGTGACGCGGTGGCCACGCGGGCCGAAAACTGCAGCGTGCGCAGCAAGGGCGCGGATTGCACCGTCACCGCCGCCGCAGCGGGGGCGCGGCTGAACCACCACGCGCCCAGCGCCGCCACCAGCAACAGCGCCACGCCGGCCACCACCAAGCGCATCGAAGCAGAAAATTTCACAGGCATCAACCAATTGTTGCACCCAGCTTCGTGTGGGCCGCCCTGGACGCCCTGGATGCCGACGCCGCCTTGCTGCCGTAGGACTTGCACTACCGCCCTTGGCGCCCTTGTCTGCTGCAGCCTGGCTGCGCTTGCAGGCAAGCTGCAAGTCAAGCACGCTGACCGTGCCGCCATCGACCGGAGACACCCCATGAACGATCCTTCCAGAACCGCTCTCGCACTCGCCGCCTGCGTGATGGCCGCGCCGGCGCTGGCGCAAGTGACCTTCTTCGAACACGACAACTACCAGGGCCGCACCTTCAGCACCGAAAGCCAAGTGCAGAACCTGATGGACTACGGCTTCAACGACCGCGCGTCCAGCATCGTCGTCACCAGCCGCAACTGGGAGGTCTGCGACAACAGCAACTTCGGCGGCCGCTGCGTGGTGCTGAGCCCGGGCAACTACCCGTCCCTGCAGGCCGCAGGCTTGAACGACCGCGTGACCAGCGTGCGTGCAGTGGCCATGAATTCAAGGGCCGACGACGGACGCAACATCGCCAATGCGCAGCCCGGGTACCCGGTGCAGGCCGAGCCGGGCCAACCTTCAGCCTGGCGGCGCCGTGGCAATGAGCGGCTCTTTGAAGCCAACGTGACGATGGCGCGCGCCGTGATGGGCACGCCAGAACGCCGCTGCTGGGTGGAACGTGAAGAGGTCGGCCGGGACCACAGCAATGCCAACGTGCCAGGCGCGGTGGTGGGTGCGCTGCTGGGCGGCATCCTCGGTCACCAGATAGGCGGCGGTACGGGCCGTGACGTGGCCACGGGTGTCGGCGTGCTCGGCGGGGCCGTGGTGGGTTCGCGCGTGGGCGGCGGCGGCATGACCTCCCGCGACGTGGAACGCTGCAACACCGAACCGCGTCAGCGCACGCCCGACTACTGGGACGTGAGCTACCGCTTCCGCGGCGTGGACCACCGGGTGCAGATGGGCCATTCGCCGGGTGACACCATCACCGTCAACCGCCAGGGCGAGCCACGCGAATAATCGGGAAGCGGTTCTCAGACCCGCCGTGAACCTGCGCTGTGAACCTGCGACGTGATCACGCGCTCAGCAGCAGCGCGTTTTCAATGCGCCGCCGCGCCACCCGAGTCTTGGGCATCTTCTGGTCCCACCACACGCGCACGTCCTCTTCCAGGCCGACACCGTGCATGTAGTTGTAGATCGCCTTCTTCAGCCCCACGCCCAACGCGTCGTGGTCCACGCCCGTGGGGTCGATGAAGCCGACGTCGTTGCGCGCAAAGGTGGCCAATTCGCCACCTGATTCACCCCCTGGAAGCGGCAGCAGCGTGACGCCGTAGTCCTGCGGCCGCTGCCCCACTGGTGAATGCACGGTGCAGGCAAAGCGGTGGAAGAAACCGCTCTGGATGCAGCCGGCGGCAAAGAGCTGGCGCACCAGTTCCAGCGCGTCCACCGTGTCCTGCACGGTCTGCGTCGGGAAGCCGTACATCAGGTAGGCGTGCACCAGGATGCCGGCGTCGGCAAAGCCCTTGGTGACTCGCGCCACCTGGTCCACCGACACGCCTTTTTTCATCAGCGTCAGGAGCCGGTCTGAAGCCACTTCCAGCCCACCGCTGATGGCGATGCAGCCGCTGTCGGCCAGCTGCAGGCACAGCTCTGGCGTGAAGGTCTTCTCGAAGCGGATGTTGCCCCACCAGCTGATCGCAACGTCACGGCGCTGCAGCTCTGCCGCGAGCGCCTTCAGCGACTTCGGCGGCGCCGCCTCGTCCACCAGATGAAATCCGGTCTGCCCGGTTTCGGCGACGATTGTTTCGATGCGGTCCACCAGCGTCGTCGCGCTGGCCGCGTCGTAGCGGCTGATGTAGTCCAGGCTCACGTCGCAAAAACTGCACTTCTTCCAGTAGCAGCCGTGCGCCACCGTCAGCTTGTTCCAGCGGCCGTCGCTCCACAGCCGGTGCATGGGGTTGAGCATGTCCAGCAGCGACAGGTATTGCTGCAGCGGCAGGCCGTCCCAGGTGGGGGTGCCGACATCGTCGAAGGCAATGTCGGGCTCGACAAAATTGCGCAGGCGCACGGTGCCTTCTTCGCGCACGAACGTGCGCACCAGGCGTTGGGCCGAACGTTTGCCTTGCAGGTGGTCCAGCAGCGCCAGCAGCGGCCGTTCACCGGCGTCGAGCGTGACGAAATCAAAGTGGTCGAAGACCCGCGCTTCGCGCAGATCGCGCAGTTCGGTGTTGACAAAACCACCACCCAGCACGGTGACGATGCCGGGATGCGCGGCCTTGATGGCCTGCGCAATCCGGAAGGCGCCGTACACCGCGCCGGGGAAGGGCACGCTCAGCAGCACCACACTGGGCTGGTGCTTGGCGATAACGTCCAAGGTGAGTGACTGCAGGAGTCCGTCCACCAGGTTGTGCGGCGCTGCCAGCGCGGTGGCCAGCGGGTCGAAGCTGGCCTGGCTGGCGGCCAGACTTTCGGCGTAGCGCACAAACTCGAAGCGCGGATCAACAGCGTCCTTCAGCACGTCGGCAATGTCATTCAGGTACAGCGTGGCCAGGTGGCGCGCGCGGTCTTGCACCCCCAGCGCGCCAAAGGCCCAGGCCAGAGCGTCGGGGCCCTGTGCACCCACGGCGCCTTCGTAGGCGTCCAGCGTCATGAAGCGCGGGCCCTCAGGCAGGAAGGCGCGGCTGCCGATGCGGTGCGCCAGCGTGCTGTCGCGGCCCTGCAGGAAGTGGATGGTGGGCGCGATGGTGCCCAGGTAGCGGTCGGCCTGGGCGTCGAATGCAGCCACCCTTTCGCTGCGCCGGGCGGCGCCGGTGCCGCGGATGTGCGCTTGCACGTCACGCAAGCCCTGCACCGACAACAGCCGCAGGATCAACGCCAGTGCCAGGTCTTCCTGCACCGCATGCACCCCGCGCGAACGCAGAAAGCCGGTGAGGTACGCGGTGGACGGATAGGGCGTGTTGAGCTGCGTCATCGGCGGGATGACTGACAGCACGCGGACTGCAGAGGGTTGCATCAGGGCGGGCCAGCGGGTTGTCCTGGATTCTCACCCAGGCCACCCGGCTGCCCCGCTAGGAGCGTGGGCGGCAGAAGGTCGTCGGCCGCAACGCGCGAGAAACCGGTCTCGCCGGGTATCACCTCCTGCGCCCAGGGGGCAAGCCCTGGGCTTGTCGGGGCTCCCCAGCGATCCTCGGTTTTCGCACGTTTCGCTTCGACGCCTTCTGCCGCCCACGCTCCTAGCGCCAGGCCGGTTGGCCGAAGCCTGCAGCCGCAGCCGCAGTGCGGGGCTGCGAGGCCGTCACCACCCTGCCGCGCCGGGTGCTGCGCAGGAAGTCATCGAAACGGGCGCCGAATTCCCGCGCTTCAAAGTACGGCAGTGCGCCGGTGGCAAACACCGTGCGCTGCCAGGGCTGGGGCAACCGCAGGCGGTTGAGCGCGCGAAAGTCGGTGAAGTCACCGCGCACGCCGTGGCTCATCCACACCGGGTGGGTCAGGCTTTCATAGACGCGGTGGATGTCGGCGCTGAAGAGCCCGCGAGCCAGAAAGTGCAGCGGCGCATGGCGCGCGCCAGGCTGGTGGGCCGAACTCACGCAATAGGCGCACAGCGTTTCGTCGATGTGCTTGCTGCCCCAGGTGCGCTCCAGGAAGTAGCGCACGACGCCCGGACGCGCCAGTTGGCGAAACAGCCATGCGGCCCACATCGGCTGGCGCAGCAGCGTGTGCAGCCAGCCGATGGCCCGCGTGCTGCCGTCGGCCTGCCGGAGAACCGCGTTGCCCTGCAGGCCGGTGGGGCTGACCAGTGCCAGGCGGCTGAACCGCTCCGGTGCTTCGACCGCAGCGCGGGCCAGGAATTCGCAGCCCAGCGATGAGGCCAGTGCATCCACCGGCACGTCGCCACACTGCTGCTGGATCTGCGCCAGCGTGGCATGCAGGGCGTCCGTCATCAGGCGCGGGTTGTAGTCGCGGTCGCTGCGGTCGCTGAGACCGAAGCCAGGCAGGTCCAGCGCGAAGACCCGGCGGTTGTGTCGGTAGCGCTCAAACAGCGGCCGCACTTCTGCCGCTGACGCGGCGGCGTTGACGCTGTGCACCAGCAGCAACGGCGGGCCGTCGCCAGCGACGTAGCAGTGGATGCCGTCAAAGGTGATCGCTTCGGCACTCAGGGCGGGAGGCAGTGGTGTGTTCATGCGGCCAGTCTAGAAATCGCCTACCAAGGGGCGGGTCGGCAAGGCGCTGACGCGGATGTAGGACAACACGGTGAAGCCTGACCTTGAACCAAGACGTTGCCTTAAGACAATGCCGACAGCCCGATCCTTCACTGGCCGACAGGCCCCGGACCGGCAACCGCCGACGATCTGCGCACAGGCCGCCCTGTTGGCGGCTGGTTGCCAAGGAGATGTCATGCTGACCCACCAACCCACTCTGCAAAACTCGAACTCGTTCCCGAAGGCGTTCCCGAGAGCGCTCAGCCGATTGACGGCCATCGCCGCCATGGCGGGCTTCGCCGCCACGGCCTCCATCTGCGCCCACGCCGCCGGCGGCGGTGAGTTCCTGGACATTGAACTGCCGTCGATGCGCACACCCATCGAGGCCGTTCAGGCCCCCAGCCTGGCAGCGATGGTCACTGCGCCCACTGCGCCCACCACGACCGCGCAGAACGAGCCGCTGACACGCGCCCATGTGCTCGAATCCCTGGCATTGGCACGGCTGGCCAACCTCGTCACCCCGAGCGGCGAATTGGGTGACACCGCCGCCGTGCTGCAGGCCCGTGAGGACTTCAATGCCTTGCAGACCGAAGTGATGCAAGCCGAATACCGCACCGCCGCGCTGCAACTGCAGCAGGCGCAGATGGATGCGCTGGTGTCTCAAGCCGAGGGCTATGCCCCGGCAGCAGGCGCTGCAGAGACCCTGCAGCTTGAATCCAGCGCAGGAGTGCAAACCGTCGAAGTGGTTGTCGTGTCTTCGGACAAGGTGTACGAAGTGCTGCTGGAAGGCGGGCATGCGGCCGACGTGACGAGAGCAAAGGGGCCGACCGAGGTCGAAGCCGCCGCCACAGCAGGCCCGGTAGCCGTGCTGGTGTTGGTCAACGACAGCGCAGCGACCGAGCCCGGCGACGCGCCCGGGTCCATCGATTCAATCAACGCAGCCAGCTCAGCAACTGTTCAGCGGCTTCTGGGCGACTGAGCAATTCCATGTGGTTCATGCCCTGCAGCACCGCCTGGTGCTCAGGCGCAAAGGCCAGAGTGCGCGTCGGCTGCACGTGGCGGCCCAGGGCGCTGGCCACCGGTACCAGGCCGTCGCCCAGGACTCTGCCCTTCAGAGCGGCCGCCCTGTCGCCCATTTGAGCCGCAATGGCATAACAAGTTATGAGTGCGGGTAGTGGGACGCTGGCAGGTGGCATCAGGCGGCCGTTGGCGGCATGCCGTGGCGGCAGCAGATTGCCGTGGCGCAAATCCATGATGCCGGCGCTGCGCGCCTTGCCCAGTCGCGCCAGCGGCGCCGCGTACGGCGCAGCGCCCAGCAGGATGTCCACACCGTAGCCAGCACGTTCCAGCGGCGAGCCGTGGTGCGGGGTGCCCAGGAACACCAGTTCATCGACCCGCGCGGGCCAGGCATGACCGGCTTGCGAACCCTGCTGCAGCGCACTGCGAAGCAGCAGGCCGCCCATGCTGTGGCCCATCAGCAGCACGCGCTGCAGAGGAACGGGCCAGGCGGTCAGCAGCGCGTCGATCAGGCCGGCCAGCTCGGCGCCGTTGCGGTGCACGGCGCGGCCGCTGTTGTAACGCAGGTAGACGGGCGTGAAGCCGAGTTCACGTGCCAGCATCGCGCCGTGGTCGTGGCCTTCACGTTGCCACTGCAGGTCGTTCATGCACAGGCCGTGCACCAGCAGCACGAGCCGGCCCGTGGCGCCCGGCATGGCGGCTTGAAGCGACGCGGCATCCAGCGCCAGCGCCCGGCCTTCATGCCGCAGGCTCATGGGCGTGGCCAGCGGGTTGGCGCTGGCTTCCAGGTGGTCGCCGAAGACGCCGTTCAGCGTCGCCAGCACGGCTTCGCGTTCACGCGAGACCGGCGCACCGGTGGGCTGCAACATCGGCGTTAGCTGTGAGACCGCCTTGAGCAGCCCATCCAGGCTGCCACCAACGACGCGCGTCACCCCGCGGATGCTCTTGTAGACCAGGCCGGTGATGCCCAGGATGCCGGTCATGCGGCCGTCCTGCGGCGTGCCGGGCAGCGTGGCGATGCGTTCGTGCATGGCCTCCACCAGGTCGGCCAGGCCCAGCGTGACGTCGGCGGCCAGGCGCGTGGCACCGCGCAGGTCAGAGAGATGGCGTTGCGTCACGGGGGGCAAGCGGGCGATCAAACGGATGGGCATGAAAGCCAGTGTAGGCGCGGGTAAGCCCGCTCATACGGCTCGGTTACATTGCCCGACGCCATGCAACCGCACCTTCAAGACGGACTTCTGGAACAACACCTTCGCGCCTTTCTGGGCCCGGTGGACGAAGCCGCACTGCACAGCCTGCGTGAACAACTGGAATGGGTCGAAGTGGCCGCCGGCCAAACCCTGATGGCGCAGGGCGAGCCTGGCGACGCGATGTACCTGTCGATCAGCGGCCGCCTGCGCGCCTATGTGCGCGACGACGACGGTGTGGAACACATGGTGCGCGAGATGGCGCGCGGCCAGATCATCGGCGAGATGAGCCTGTACACCGACGAGCCGCGCTCGGCCACCGTGGTGGCGATCCGCGACTCGGTGCTGGTGCGGCTGGGCAAGCCGCAGTTCCACCAGCTGCTGCAAAGCAGCGTGCAGGCGTCGATTGCGCTGACGCGCCAGCTCATCCGGCGGTTGCAGGCCGTGCAGACGCGGTCCGAGCTGGCGCGGCCGGTGACCATCGGGCTCTTGCCCGTCACCACTGGCGTGGACTTGCCGGGTTTTGCCAGCCAGCTGGCCGCACAGCTGCAACGCCTGGTGCCTGCAGGTGGCGTGTGCCTGGTGGACGCAGCGCGTGTGGACCGTGACCTTGGCCTGCCCGGTATCGCCCGCAGTGAGTCCGCCGATGCGGCGCAGGCCGCAGACACCAACCGCCGCATCGCGCTGTACCTGGACCAGATCGAGGCCACGCATGAATACGTGCTGCTGCTGGCCGACGACGAACCCACACCCTGGACGCGCCGTTGCAGCCGTCGCAGCGACGAGATGCTGCTGCTGGCCGACGCCACGCAGCCCGCCGCGCTGCACGCCACCGAGACGCAATTTCTGATGCCGCGCACCGGCCGCACCGAAGCGGCCGAAATCCTCGTGCTGCTGCACCCGACCGACCTGCGTTGCCCGCAAGGCACCCGCCACTGGCTGGCACGGCGGCCGGTCAGTGACCACATCCACATCCGCCCCGCGCTGGCGCGCGACATGGCGCGGCTGGCACGCATCCAGAGCCGCAACGCCGTCGGCCTGGTGCTGGCGGGCGGCGGTGCGCGCGGCCTGGCGCACCTGGGCATCCTGCAGGCCTTGGAGCAGCAGGGCGTCGAGGTGGATTTTGTCGGCGGCACCAGCATCGGCGCAGTGATGGCGGCGCTGGTGGCATCCGACCGGCCCGTGCGCGAAGTGCTGGACGTGGCGCGCCGCGCCTTCAGCACCAACCCGACGGGCGACTTCAATCTGCTGCCGCTGATGAGCCTGATCGCCGGCAAGCGGCTGCGCCGCATCATCGCCGCCGCCGCGCAGGAACTCTTCGGCTGCCTGCCCGACGTCGAAGACCTGTGGAAGAACTATTACTGCGTCGCCAGCAACTATTCGCAGGCGACTGAACACGTGCTGCGCCGCGGCCCGCTGCTGCAGGGCGTGCTGGCCAGCATCGCCATCCCCGGCGCGCTGCCGCCGGTGCTGGTGGACGGTGACCTGCTGTGCGACGGCGGCACGTTCAACAACTTTCCGGTGGACGTGATGCGCGAAGCCCGTGGCGTGGGCCGTGTGATGGGCGTGGACCTGAGCTTCCGCAAGGCACGCCGCATCGACCTGCAGGAAGTGCCAGGCACCTGGGCGCTGCTGCGCGACCGCCTGCGCCCGCGCAAGCAGCGCCGCTACAAGCTGCCGTCGCTGGTGGCGTACCTGATGAACGTGACCGTGCTCTACAGCACCTCGCGCCAGCGCCAGGCGCAGAAGCTGACGGACCTGTACTTCAAGCCACCGCTGGACCGCGTCGGCATGCTGCAGTGGAAGCGCTTTGACCACATCGTCGAACAAGGCCGGCTGCACGGCGTGCAGGTGCTGGTCGCACTGCCGCCCGCAGCGCTGCAGCCCTACCGTCCTGAGGAGCCAAGGTCTTGAACGAAACCCCTGAGAAGACCGGCCTGCTGGCACGCCTGGCCGGCAGCGTGAAGGCGGCCTTTGGCGGTGCGTCGGGCGTTACCGAGCCGGCTGCCGCACCCCCAGGAACCGTTGAGCCCGATGCCGCGCTGTGGCCGCTGCATTCATCGCTGCACCCCGCGCTGCGCCCGCATGCCGACAAGGTCACCACCGCCGCACTCGCTGCCGCCCAGGTGCGCCCCGGCGACCACGTCTTCGTCGGCACCGCCAGCGCCACGCCGCGTGCGCTGGTGGCGGCGCTGGAACAGTTGGACCTGCGCCCTGCCGACGTCGAACTGGTGCACTTCCTGACCGACCACGCCGTGCCGCACAACGCGCAGGGCGAAGCGACGACGAACTACCGCCATCGCAGCTTCTTCGTCGGCAGCGACATGCGCGCCGCCGTCAAGCAGGGCCTGGCCGACTACGTGCCGATGTCGATTGCGCGCGTGCCGGCCTTGATGGCCATTGGCCGCATCAAGGTCGATGTCGCCTTCATCCAGGTGTCGCTGCCGGACGAGTTCGGCTACGTCAGCCTGGGCGTGTCGGTGGACGTGATCCCGGCTGCGGTGGCCAAGGCGCGGTGGGTGGTGGCCGAAGTCAACCCGGCCATGCCGCGCAGCATGGGGGACTCCACGCTGCACCTGAGCCAGATCCATGCCTTGGTGCCGGTGGACACGCCGGTGATCGAATACCAGCACCCACCCGCCGCCGCGCAGGCCATGGAGCAGATCGCGCGCTACATCGGCGGCATCATCGAAGACGGCTCGACGTTGCAGATCGGCCTGGGCCGCGTCACCAATGAAGCGCTCAAACACCTGGCCGACCGGCACGACCTGGGCATCCACAGCGACGTCATCACCGACGCCATCATTCCGCTCTTGGAAAAGGGCATCCTCACCGGCCGCTGCAAGACCCACCAGGCCGGCAAGATCGTCACCAGTTTTGCGATGGGCAGCCGGCGGCTGTATGACCTGATCGACCGCAACCCGCTCTTCTGCTTTCAACCGATTGATGCGGTGTGCGACCCCTACACCCTGGCCAGCCAGCACAAGATGGTGTCGGTGACGCAGGCCTTCGCGGTGGACCTCACGGGCCAGGTCTGCGCCGACCAGTTTGGTGGTGATTTTTACAGCGGCCTGGCGGCGCAGGGCGAATTCCTGCGCGGCGCATCGCGATCACCGGGTGGCAAGCCCATCATCTGCCTGGCCAGCACCAATGGCGACACGCCCGACAACGCCACGGAGTCGCGCATCCGCAGCCACCTGCTGCCCAGCGAAGGTGTCACCGTCGCGCGCACCGACGTGCACTACGTCATCACCGAATTTGGCATTGCCTACCTCTTCGGCAAGAGCATCCGTGAACGCGCGGTGGCGCTCATCGAAGTGGCGCACCCGAAGTTTCGCGCCGAGCTCTTTGCGCAGGCCCAGGCACTGGGTTACATCGGCACCGAGCAGACGTTGAAGAACATGCGCGCCTACCCGGTGGAAGAAGAGATCCAGGTCACGCTCAAGGGCGGCCGTGACGTGCTGCTGCGGCCTTCGGGCAGCGGTGACGGCGAAGGCATCCGCGAGCTCTTCCACCGCCTGAGCGACCGCGACCGCTACACCCGCTTCTTCCGCAAGGTGCGCGGCCTGTCCAACCGCGACGTGCAGCGGCTGTGCAACATGAACTTCGAAAACGAAGTCGCCTTTGTCGCCGTCACCGGGACGCGGGAAAACCCGGAGATCGTGGCCCAGGCCTGCTACTTCACCGACCCCGGCACCAACCTGGCCGAGACCGCCTTCATGGTCCACCCCGACTGGCAGGGCTGCGGCCTGGGGCAGGCGCTGCAAAAGCGCATGGTCGAACACGCCCAGGGCCGCGGGGTGCGCGGCTTCGTGGCCGAGATCATGGCCAGCAACGACAAGATGATCCGCCTGGCGCAGGCCGGCACGCGCCAGGTCAGCGTGGAAAGCACGGGCGGCACGGTGCGGGTGACGATGCTGTTTTGAAGCGACAGTGCGCCGGGCCTGACCCTCTATTGCCAACCAAGCCCTGATGAGCACTGCACCACCGACCCTTGAAGTCCTGCCCCGCGACCTGTCGCCCTACCGCCAGGGCAACACCGGCATCGACTATGTGCACCGCTTCGATTCCGGCAGGCCTGGCCCGCACGTGCTCATCAACGCGCTCACGCACGGCAACGAGTTTTGCGGCATGACGGCCGCCACCCACCTGCTGGACCACGCCGTGCGCCCCAGCATCGGCACGCTCACGGTCAGCTTTGCCAACGTGGCCGCCTACGAAAGTTTCGACGCGGCCCGGCCCTTTGAGAGCCGCCAACTGGTGCGCAACCTGAACCGCATCTGGTCACCGGCCTGGTTGGACGGCAGCGAAGACAGCCCGGAACTGCGCCGCGCCCGCGAATTGCTGCCGGTGGTGACAGCGGCCGGCCACATCCTGGACATCCACTCCACGAGCCAGGCGGTGCAGCCTTTCTGGGTCTATCCGCACTTCTTTCGCAACGGCACTGCGGCCTTGTCCATTGGCAGGCCGGCCGTGCACATGGTGATGCCCGGTGGCCTGGGCTCTGGCACGCCGCTGATCCAGCATGGCCCGCACGGCACGGCGGCCGGCGCGGGTGTGGCGCTGGTGGCCGAATGCGGCCAGCACTTCCTGCGCGCCACCAGCGCCCTGGCGGTGGATGTGGTGCTGGACTTTCTGGCGCACTTCGGTTTGATCGACCCTCCTGAACGTGCGCCGGCGGCAGCCGCACCCCAACTCCAACGACAGCGCCACCCACAGCGCCGTTTCGGGTTGCTGCGAACGCACGTCACTAAGACGCCTGAATTCCGCTTCACGCGGCCCCCGGTGGGTTTTGAAAGTTTTGATGAAGGCGAATTGATTGCCACCGACGGCACGGAAGAAGTCCGCGCGCTGTGCAAGGCCTGCACCGTGCTGATGCCCGCGCGCACAGCCATCGTCGGGCGCGAAGGCCTGTACCTGACGCAGCCCATTCATTGAACGCATCGACAAACTGAAAGGCATTCCCATGCGAACACTTCAACTCGCCGTGCTGGCACTGGCCTTCACGCTGACGACGCTCACCACGCCGGCACCGGCCCAGGATTTCAGCAAGGTCGAGATCCAGACCCAGAAGCTCAGCGACAGCACCTACATGCTCATCGGCGCGGGCGGCAACATCGGCCTGTCGGTAGGCGAAGACGCGGTCTTTGTCATCGATGACCAGTTCGCCCCGCTGGCGCCGAAGATCAAGGCGGCCATCGCGCGCATCACGGCCAAGCCGGTGCAGTTTGTGCTGAACACACACTTCCACTTCGACCACACCGGCGGCAACGAGGCCTTCGGCAAGGACGGCGCGCTCATCGTCGCCCACGACAACGTGCGCCGCCGCATGAGCCGCGACCAACTCATCAGCCTGGTCAACACCACGTCGCCGCAACCGGCCTCACCGAGAGTGGCGCTGCCGGTCATCACGGTGGCGGGCGAGCTGACCTTCCACATCAATGGCGACGAGGTGCATGCCTTCCATGTGCCGCGCGCCCACACCGACGGTGACCTGGTGGTGCACTTCCGCCAGAGCGACGTGGTGCACATGGGTGACACCTTCTTCAACGGCTCGTACCCGTTCATCGACGTGTCCAGTGGCGGCTCTGCCGACGGCATCGTTGCCGCCGCCGACCGCGTGCTGGCGCTGGCGACCGACAAGACAAAGATCATCCCCGGCCACGGCCCACTGGCCAGCAAGGCCGACCTGCAGGCCTACCGCGACCTGGTGGCCACCGTCAGCCAGCGCATCCGGGACTTGCGCCGCGGCGGCAAGAGCGACGCCGACATCCGCGCGGCGCAGCCTGCAGCCGACTTTGACGCCCGCTACGGCAGGGGTTTCATCAAGCCAGAACTGTTCGTGCAGATGATGCTGGCGGCGTTGCCGCGGTAAAGGCTAGTGCGAGGCCGTGCAGGGCCAATGAAACGGGCCAGATTCAGGCCTAAAGTCTTGGCGGCACAGGCCGATAAGCTCAAGACGAGGCGGGGTCATCCAGCCTGAAAAACGCACGTCTTGGCAACGGTGAATTAGCACCGGCAAATTGCCTCAATTCCGATTCAAGAACCACCCAAACAGGGGGTTGGCTTGCGCAGAATCACTTCGTTACTGGCGTTACCGCCTTCACCGAATTGAGAACCAACGCGATGCCAAACACCAGCCAATTCACCGTCCTGATCGAGAGTCGCCGCCTCGCCCGCGTCGCGCTGACACTGACGGCGCTGACCGCCCTGGCACTGGCCAGCCTGGCGACGCCGCTGGCGCACGCCGCGCGCTTGTCCGAGCGGCCTGCCCATGCCAAGTTGGCCAGCGACCTGAGCCAGGCCATTGATGCACCGGTCGCGTCGCAGCAACGCTGGGCACGCGAAAGGGGCGGCCGGCGCTTCGTGCAGGCCATCATCATCAGCGACAGCGCAGACCTCGAGCTGGCCGACCTGCGCCGCCACATCGAACGCATCGGTGGCGAAGTGCTGGTGCGCCACGGCATCATCCGCGGCCTGACGGTGCAAGTGCCCGCCAGACAATTGCGCCAACTGGCCCAGCGCGACGATGTTGTGCACATCGCACCGAACCGCACCACGCGCTCGACTTCCAGCACGCTGGAGCGTGTCAGCGGCGCACTGGGCACCCACGGCAGGCCCTACAGCACCAAGGGTGCCTACAGCGGGCTCGATGGCACCGGCATCGGCATCGCCATTCTTGACTCGGGCGTCGAGCGCAACCACCTGGCCTTCCGCAACGGCGGCAACCAGACCCGTGTGCTGCGCAACGTGAACATGCTCAACACCAGCGTGGGCCAGTGGAGCACGGGCAACAGCAACATCTCCTTCGAGCCCGGCTCGGCCAGCCAGATCGGCTATGAAGCTGCGATCAACAACGCTTCAGCCATCGTTCAGGACGGCTATGGCCACGGCACCCACGTGGCGTCGCTGGCAGCTGGCTTCGCTGCCAAGGTGAAGGGCAGCACGCCGGACCTCACCGGCATGGCACCCAACGCCAACATCTATGACGTGAAGGTGATGTCCAGCCAAGGTACCGGGACCGTCAGCGATGCGATTGAAGGCATTCAATGGGTCGTCTACAACGCGCGCGCGCTGAACATCAGGGTGATGAACCTCAGCATCGCGGCGGACTCCAGCGATTCCTGGAAGGTGGACCCGCTGTGCGCAGCGGTGCGCGCCGCCGTGGCGGCTAACGTCACGGTGGTGGCTGCGGCTGGCAATTACGGCAAGGATCTGCAGGGCCGTGAGATCCATGGTCGCATCGGTTCACCCGGCATCGAGCCGTCGGTCATCACCGTGGGTGCCGCGAACTTCAAGGACACCGATGCCCGTGGCGACGACGTCGTGGCCACCTTCAGTTCGCGCGGCCCGACGCGCGGCGCCATCGTCAACAGCCTGGGCGTGCGGGTGCCCGACAACGGCCTCAAGCCCGACCTGGTGGCGCCGGGCAACAAGCTGGTCGGTGCAGCCTCTTACGCCAATGGCGCCTGGAACCGGATCGCCGCCCTCAACTGGTCCGTTGTCGGCGCACCCCTGGGCGTCACCCAGTCCGCCGATGAAGAGGTCATGCGCCTGAGCGGCACGTCGGTGGCCGCGCCCGTGGTGACCGGCGTCGTGGCGCTGCTGCTGCAGGCCAACCCGGGGCTGACGCCGCCGCTGATCAAGGCCATCCTGCAATACAGCGCGCAGCCACTGGCCAATGCTTCTCTGATGCAGCAGGGCGCGGGTCTCTTGAACGTGGACGGTGCACTGGCCATGGCCAAGGCCTTGCGCACCGACATCTGGCCGCTGGTGGAATCGGCTTCGCTGCCCAGCGGTTCGCCGTTGCTGGCCGCCGGCAAGGTGTTGCCATCACCCGTGTCCACCGTCAACGGCACCACCTTCAACTGGTCACGCATCGTCTTTGCCGGCGGCAACCAGATCCTCAGCGGCACGGCCCTCTTCACCCAGCACCAGGGCATCTGGGATCCGCGCCTGACGTGGGCCAACGGCATCGTGCGCGGCACCTGGCCGCAGTTCTGGAGCGGCACGGGCTACCCGGCCTGGCTCTACATCAAGGGCGTGGTGGTGGCCGACTACACCGGCTACGCCGTGGTGGGTGCGGGTGTGAAAGTGGCCACCGGCATGATCGGCAGGAGTTCACTGACGGGCAGGACGGGCATCTTCGTCCCGACTGCCACGTTGACGGGCTGGCTGGTCAGTGGCAGCGGCCAGACGCTGGTTCAGCCGCTGATGCTGAGCCAGGGCCTGGTCATGAGCGAAGGCCTCGTGATGAGCGAGGGCCTGGTGATGAGTGAAGGCCTCGTGATGAGCGAGGGCCTGATCATGAGCGAGGGCCTGATCATGAGCGAAGGCATCGTCATGAGCGAAAGCATCATCGCCCCCGAATAAAGCGTCGGCCAGGCCCGCCACGGCGGCGGTGCGACACTGTCGCACCGCCGTTTTTCTTTGTGGAGCCGAGCCCTTGACCCCTGTCCTGCAAAGCCACATCGCCGACCGATGGCTGGGGGCACGGGCTGCGCTGCCGCTGGCCAGCGCCATCAATGGCCACCCGGTGGCCAGCACACACGCCGAAGGCGTTGATTTCGAAGCAGCGGTTCTGCATGCCCGCCGAATCGGCCTGCCTGCCCTGCTGGCGCTTGACTTTCAGCAGCGCGCGGCGCGGCTGAAGGCCCTGGCGAAGTGGCTGGGTAAGCGCAAGGAAGCGCTCTACGCGCTGTCGGCGCACACTGGCGCGACCCGCGCCGACAGCGCCATCGACATTGAAGGCGGCATGGGCACGCTGCTGGCTTACGCAGCCATCGGCAGCAACGAGCTGCCATCAGGCAACCTGTTGCACGAAGGCCCGGTGCTGGCGTTGTCCAAGAAGGGCGGCTTTGCCGGCAGCCACATCCTGGTGCCGCGGCGCGGTGTGGCGGTGCACATCAACGCGTTCAACTTCCCGGTCTGGGGCCTGCTTGAAAAAATGGCACCGAGCTTCCTGGCCGGCATGCCCTGCATCGCCAAACCGGCGACCAGCACGAGCTACCTGAGCGAAGCGGTGGTGCGCCTGATGATCGATTCGGCACTGCTGCCGGCGGGCGCCTTGCAGCTGGTGATCGGCAACACCGGCGACCTGATCGACCACCTGCGCGAGACGGACGTGCTCAGCTTCACGGGCTCAGCCGACACCGCTGAACGGCTGCGCACCCACGCCGCGGTCGTGCGCCACTCGGTGGCCTTCAACGCCGAGGCCGATTCGCTCAACTGCGCCATCCTGGCGCCCGATGTGAACCCCGACGACGAAGAGTTCGAGCTCTTCATCCGTGAAGTGGCGCGCGAGATGACCGTCAAGGCGGGCCAGAAGTGCACCGCCATCCGCCGTGCCATCGTGCCGCGTGCACACATCGACACCGTCGCCACGCGCCTGCGGGCCCGTCTGGCCCAGGTGGTGGTGGGCGACCCTGCGCTGGCGGGCGTGCACATGGGCGCGCTGGCCAGCCGCGCCCAGCAGGCCGACGTGGCAGACAAGCTGGCGCTGCTGTCGCAGGGCCAGGAGGTGGTGCTTGGCGCGCGCGACGGCTTTGCGCCGCGTGGCGACGGTGTGGCCGACGGCGCCTTCTTCGCGCCCACGCTGCTGCTGTGCCAGGAGCCGCTGCACAACAACGCCGTGCATGACACCGAAGCCTTCGGCCCGGTGTGCACGCTGATGCCCTACGGCCCAGCGTCGCCGGCGCCGGCGGACAGCATCGACGAGGCCTTGGCCCTGGCCGCACGCGGCCGCGGCAGCCTCGTCGGAACACTCGTGACTCGGAGCCCGAGCCTGGCCGCACACGCCGTGCCCATCGCCGCTGCACACCACGGCCGGCTGCTGGTGCTGGACCGCGAGGCTGCCGCCGAATCCACCGGCCACGGTGCGCCCTTGCCTGGCCTGAAACACGGCGGCCCTGGCCGCGCGGGGGGCGGTGAAGAACTGGGCGGGCTGCGCGCAGTCAAGCACTTCTTGCAGCGCGCGGCGGTGCAGGGTTCGCCCACCATGCTGGCGGCCATTACCGGCGAACACGTGCGCGGTGCGGCGCTGGTGGAAACCGATGTCCACCCCTTCCGCCGTCACTTTGAAGAACTGCGCATCGGTGAGTCTCTGCAGACACACCGGCGCACGGTGACCGAGGCCGACATCGTCGCCTTCGGTGGCATCAGCGGCGACTATTTCTACATGCACTTCGACGCCATCGCTGCCGCTGCATCACCCTTTGGCCAGCGCATCGCGCATGGCTATTTCGTGCTCAGTGCGGCAGCGGGTTTGTTCGTCAGCCCCGCGCCCGGGCCAGTGCTGGCCAACTACGGCCTGGACACGCTTCGCTTCATCAAGCCGGTGGCCATTGGCGACACCATCCGCGCCCGGCTGACCTGCAAACGCAAGACCGACCGCCAGCGTGTCGGCGCCGACGGTCTTGGCCAGGGCGTGGTGGCGTGGGACGTGGAAGTCAGCAACCAGCATGGCGAACTGGTCGCCAGCTACGACATCCTGACACTGGTGGCCAAGCGGTCGCAGGCCCAGGCGTGAAGCCACAGGCTTGAAGTCACACCGCTCGATCGTCGTCGCGCTCGGCACGGCGCAAACACTGGCCTGGGCTTCGTCGTTCTACCTGCCGGCCATGCTGGCCGCACCGATGGCGCGTGACCTCGGCGTGGCCGCTTCCGACGTGTACGCGGCGCTGTCGATGGCGCTCGTCATCTCGGCCCTGGTCAGCCCCTGGGCGGGCCGCCGGGTGGACCACCTGGGCGGGCGCCGAGTGCTGCTGGCGTCCGGCGCGCTCTTCGCACTGGCGCTCTTGATGCTGGCCCTGGCGCAAGGCCCTGTCTCGCTGGTGGCCGCATGGGTGGTGATGGGTCTGGCGATGGGCTGCGGCCTCTACGACACGGCCTTTGCGGCACTGGTGCGGCTTTTCGGCGCCGACGCACGCAAAACCATCACCGGCATCACGCTGATCGCCGGTTTTGCCAGCACCGTGGGCTGGCCGCTGTCGGCGTTGATGGAGTCTCTGTGGGGCTGGCGCGGCGCCTGCTGCGGCTGGGCGGCCTTGCACCTGCTGCTGGGGCTGCCGCTGAACTTGCGGCTGCCGCGCTTGCCGCGCTTGCCGGGCATGGCGGACTTGCCGGAGCCAGCGGACGCGCCTGCAAGCGCCGCGGCCCGTGTCCACACGAACATCGCGCCGTCTGCGCCGTCTGCGCCATCTGCGCCATCTGCGCCATCTGCGCCGTCTGCGCCGTCTGCGCCGTCTGCGCCGTCTGCGCCATCTTCGCGCGCCCCGCTGCGCCGCCTGGCTCTTGTAGCCACGCTGTTCGCGCTGATGGGCTTTGTCAGCACCAGCATCGCCACCCACCTGCCGGCGCTGCTGCAAACCGCCGGCACGCCGCTGGCCACGGCCGTGGCCCTGGCCGCGCTGGCGGGCCCTGCGCAAGTGGTGGCGCGCCTGTTGGAGCTGGGTTTCCTGAGCCGCTTCTCACCGCTTCTGGCCGCCCGGCTGGCGGCCCTGGGGCACCCGCTCGGCGCCGCCTGCCTGCTGCTGCTGGGCCCGTTGGGCGCCCTGCCCTTCGTGGTGCTGCACGGCCTGGGCAATGGCCTCCTGACCATCGTGCGCGGCACCTTGCCGCTCGCACTCTTCGGCGCCCAGGGCTATGGCGCGCGGCAAGGCTGGATCGCGCTGCCCGGGCGTTTGACGGGTGCCTTGTCGCCATGGCTGCTGGGCCTGATGCTGGAACGTGTCGGCGTGGCCACGCTGTGGCTCACCAGCGCCGCAGCGCTGGCGGCGCTGCTCACGCTGCTGCTGATGCGGTTGCCGCCAGAGCCTGCCGGGGACAGCACGTGAGTGAAGCCCCCTGTTGCGGCCAGAATCGGCACCAACGATGAAAGATTTGAAGCTGCAAGACCTGAACGCGCGTGTCGTGGCCTGGCACAACCGCCACCCGCTGGCACGCCGCATCACCGCCGCGCAAGTGCATTCGGTAGGGTACGTGGTGCTGCCCTGTCTTGGCCCGGTTCTGAGCGCGGCCTCGGCCACGGCCGAGGCTGCGTCGGCCCCTGCCCCAGCCGCCGGTGCGGCAGACCCCCATGGCGGCGCCACGCTGCGCGAACGGGCCATGGCGCGCGCGCAAGGCACGGCCGACCCGGCGGAAACGGCTGCCGCCGGTCCACCGGCTGCAGCGTCAGAAGCACCGCCGCCGGCGCCAGCCACCAACACGCTGACGCCCGCCTTCACGGAAGACTTCATCGCGCCACTGACGCCTGCGGAGGTGGGCCGCTGGGCCGCCGAGCACGGGCTGGCGCTGGCAACCGCGCGCACCGACGCGCCGGTGCGGCACGTGGCGCCCAGCGGCCCGCTGGACCTCACACGGCTGCAGCCCTTGTGGGTGCTGACCGCGCAGTTGGAAGTGGGCCGCGCGCGGACGCGGGTGCTGGTGGGCGCGGGGGACGACCGCGAGCCTGCGCCCGTGTTGGGGCGCCGGCTCTGGAGCCCTGTGCGCCTGGGCGCGCTGGCGGCACTGCCGGTGTTGGTGTCAGCGCTGGTGTTCGCCGCATTGGCGCTGCGCAGCGGCGCGACGGTGACGCCGCCGCCCAGCCCCAGTGCGTTGGCGGCCAGCGCTGCGGCAGTGGCCGCTGACGTTGTCGCAGCCGCAGCCAGTCCTGCGGAAACTGCGGAAACTGCGGCACCCGCGGCACCCGCGGCACCCGCGGCATCTGCGGCATCTGCGGCAACTGCGGCATCTGCGACATCTGCGGCAACTGCGGCACCTGCGCAACCCGCTTCGGCAGCTGCCAGCGTTGCCGAATCGCCCCGCCCCATCGACGTCGAACCCACGCTCGGCCGCGTCTTCTTGCCCCCCATCGGACCACGTGCCGATGGACGACGCCGTGCGGCCGACTTGGCGCGCGAGCAGGCATCGGCGGCATCTGCGGCAGCGGCTGCGGCTGCGGCTGCGCCGTCACCCTCACCATCACCCGCACGCTCAGCGTCACCCACCCCACCGCCCACCGCCAGCACCGGCCCCGTTTTCGCCGTCTCCACGCGCTTGCTGCGTACCCGCAGCGAAAGCGAACAGGTGGCCGCGGCGATGCGCGCGCTGCTGGTGAAGTCGGCCGCGCCGGGCACGCCGCAGATGCGTGTGGACGTCCTGCCCACAGGCGAAGACTGGCGCGTCGTCGGCTGGCCCTATGCCGACCGGGCGCTGGCGGAAAAGGCACGCGCCATGCTGGCCGCACGCGGCATGAAGGTCCAGGTCATCGACTTCTGAATCGGGTGCGACGCGCCATCAATCGGCGCCAAACTGGTCAGCCCGACGGCCCTGGATGGGCGCGTAGAAACGTTTGATCGCGGCCATGTCGGCGTCCACATCGCCAGTCGGCTTGAAGATTGGCCCCAGGCCGCTGCGCTTGCGACCGTAGTCCATGTAGGCCAGCACGATTGGCACCTGGGCCTGCAGCGCGATGAAGTAAAAGCCCGTCTTCCAGTGCCGCGTCTTGCCGCGGGTGCCTTCGGGCGGCACCACCAGTTGCACCGGGCCGTCGGCCTTGACGATCGCGTCGGCCGACGCGGCCACCAGGCTGTTGCTCTTCTGGCGGTCCACCGCAATGCCACCCAGCCAGCGCATCACCGGGCCAAAGGGCCAGCGGAAGAGGCTGCTCTTGCCGATCCAGTAGATGTTTAGCCGCAGCACAAAGGCCACCATCAGCGTGTACGGCAAATCCCAGTTGCTGGTGTGCGGCGCAGCGATGAGCACACTCTTGGTGGCTTCGGGCGGCAGGCTGCCTTCCACCGTCCAGCCATTGATGCGAAGAAAGAGGCGTGAACCGGTGCGCAGGAGCGTGTTGACAACCGGTGTGTCGAAGATGGTGTGGTGCATGCGCGGTACAGCAGGTGCGGGCCGCGCATTGTCAGGCCAGCTTCGCGTACTAGGATCGGGCTGCAGACCGCTACAGACCGCCACAGACCGCCACAGACCGCCACAGACAGCCACCCAGGAGCAGCCCATGTCATCCGGAAAGATCCTCGTCGCCCAGGGCGGCGGCCCCACGGCCGTCATCAACCAGAGCCTGGTCGGCGTGGTGCTGGAAGCGCGGCGCCACACCGGCATCCAGCGCGTGTACGGTGCGCGGCACGGCGTGCGTGGCATCGTCAATGAAGACTTCGTCGACCTCACGCAGGAGACCAGCCACAACCTGGAACTGGTGGCCGGCACACCGGCCGCCGCTTTGGGCAGCACGCGCGACAAGCCCGACCTGGCCTACTGCCAGGAGATGTTCAAGGTGCTCAAGGCGCACGACATCGAACACTTCTTCAACATCGGCGGCAACGACTCGTCGGACACCGTGCGCATCGTGGCCGAGGAGGCGGCCAAAGCCGGCTATGCACTGCGCTGCATCCACATCCCGAAAACCATCGACAACGACCTGGTGCTGAACGACCACACGCCGGGCTTCCCCAGCGCCGCACGCTTTGTGGCTCAAGCATTCGCAGGCGCCAACCTCGACAACGCCGCCCTGCCCGGTGTGTACGTGGGCGTGGTCATGGGCCGCCACGCCGGCTTCCTGACCGCCGCATCGGCACTGGGCAAGAAGTTCCCCGACGACGGCCCGCACCTGATCTACGTGCCGGAGCGTGTCTTCACGATCGACAAGTTCCTGGCCGATGTGAAGGCCGTTCACGAACGTTACGGACGCTGCGTGGTGGCGGTCAGCGAAGGCATCCACGACGCGGCGGGGCAGCCGATCCTGGCGCTTCTGGCGAACGGTCTGAAGAGCGATCTTGAGCGTGACGCCCACGGCAACGTGCAGCTCAGTGGCAGCGGTGCGCTGGCCGACCTGCTGTGCGAAGAGATCAAGGCCAAGCTCAAGATCAAGCGAGTGCGCGGTGACACCTTCGGCTACCTGCAGCGCAGCTTCGTCGGCTGCGTCAGCGATGTCGATCAGCGCGAAGCCCGCGAAGTCGGCGAAAAGGCCGTGCAATACGCCATGTGGGGCGGCGTGAACGGCTCCGTCGCCATCAAGCGCACCGGCTTCTATTCGGTCGACTACGAACTGCTGCCGCTGGCTGCCGTGGCCGGCAAGACACGCACGATGGAAGACGAATTCCTCACGGCCAGCGGCACCGATGTGACCGACGCCTTCCGCATGTACCTGCGCCCGTTGCTGGGCTCCGGCATGCCCGATGCCTTCAGGCTGCGGCCGAATGCGGTGCCGAAGGTGCTGCGGCCTTAGCGCCGGCGCCGCGGCGGCGGACGAATCCCAGGGTCGCCAAGGCCAGCAGCACCAGGGCCGGGCTTGTCGGCTCGGGCACATTTACCGTCACCGTGATCGGCGTCTGCGTGCCGGTGAACATGCCGTTGCCGGTGAACGTCAGGCCGGTGATGAAGGCCGTCGTGTTGGCGGGGTTGATGCCGGCCGCGGTCTCGATGCCCATCACGCGGAAGCGGCTCAAGCCCCCGTTGCCGAAGTCGAAGACATTGGCAGCGTTCCAGTCGTGGGCCAGCAGCAGCAACTGGCCCGCGTCGTCGTAGCCATAGATGTCATAAAGGCCATCGCCAACGTTGTCGGGCAGGTCCAGCGACTGGAAGTTGGGGTCGCCCAAAGCGCCGATGGCGTAGTCATAGCCGATGGCCACCTCGGGGTCGATGTAGTAGGTCTGCCCGGCCTGCACCGTCATGTTGAACTGGTACGAGCCATTGGCCAGCACCACCGGCAGGTTCACGACCGGGCCGCCGGAATTGTTGGGCGTGAAGTCGGCATAGACACGGGCGATGGCCTGCAGATTGGCATTGCCCAGGTTGGAGGACGAACCGTCGCGGGTCTGGATCAGCGAAATCTCGATCGAGTAGTTGTGGCCCTGCGTGAAGGCATAGCCCGGCACCGTGAAGTCGGCGGCACTGACGGTGTAGGACGTGGTGCTGGGCTGCACGTTGCGCGACGCCACCTGGCCGTTGTTGCCGGGCCCGATCAGCGCCTTGTCGAAGATGTTGAGGCGGTAGCCGTTGACGGTGGCGCCTGGCGGCGGCGTCCAGCTGAAGGTGGGGTTGGCACTGGTGCCCGACAGCGTGATGCTGTTGACGAAGGGCGCCTGCTGGGCGTTCGTGTTCATGCTCACCGTGGTGGTCGCGCTGTCCGTGCCATTGGTGAAACGCATGGCCCACGGCCCGTACAGCGCCCGGTCGTCGGCCATGTAGCGGTCGAAGAAATTGGGGATCAATGGGCCGGGGTCAAAGTTGATGGTGCGGGTGACGGTGGCGCCCGTGACCAGGTTGGTCGTCGTGCCCACGCCCGTGGTGCCGGCCAGGCCGTTGGGCGTCACCGAATTGGCGCCAATGCGCAGGAATGCGCCGGCGCCGAAGCCCAGAGAATTCACCGCGCGATGTTCCAGGTTCATGAAGGGTGTGGTGATGGTGACCGGCGCTGCGGTCACCCACCCGCCCGCCAGCGGCCCACAGAAGACCAACGCCAGAAAGGTGTGGAGCGGGCGATTGATGGGCATGGCGTTTCCTGGTGAGCGTTGGAGGCTTGAAGCCTATGGCGCTGCGACCGGACGCACATCCACAGAGAGAACGACAGAGGGAACAACGAGCGGCGGGTTCAGGCCGGCCCTGCGGCCAGCGCCAGCAATGCTGCACCAACGGCTGCGGCTGGGTCACCCTGGCGCAGTGGCCGGTCTGCATATCGATGACCTTGAAACCCGGCATCGCGCGGGCCGCCCCGGGCGCCGCGCGCCGGCACGATGGGTGCTCGTGTCAACAGCCGCTTCATTACACCGTTAGCGCAGGCTGGTGTTGATGCGCACCAGCGCGTCGGCGCCGGGGCACAAGTCGGCCTCGGCCAGTGTGTTCAGCGGCTGCGGCACGGTGCGAAGCGCATGGTGCAGGTCCTGCGCGTCCGCGTCCACGTACAGCAAGCCGGTGGGGATTTCGCCTTCGTCCTGCATCGCGGCCAGGTGGTTCATCGCGGCGCGGCGTTGTGTCGGGTCGTAGTCGGCGTGCAGCTTGCGCAGGCGCATGGTGCCACCGCCGGGCTGGGGCAAATCAATGCTGCCGCCGGGCGCGGGCTTGGCGTGCAGTTCGGGTGCCAGGTCGATGAAGTCGATGCGGTTCACGGCGTCGTTGTGTTCGCGCACATGGTCGTAGCTGCGGGTGCTGCCGGCGTGGTTGTTGAAGGCCACGCAAGGGCTGATGACGTCGATGAAGGCGGCGCCGCCATGCCCAATGGCGCCCTTGATGAGCGGCACCAGTTGACCCTTGTCGCCGCTGAAACCACGCGCCACGTAGGTTGCACCCAGCTGCAGCGCCAGCGCCACCAGGTCCACCGCGGCGTCGTTGTTGAGCGCGCCTTTCTTGCTCTTGCTGCCGCGGTCGGCGGTGGCGCTGAACTGGCCTTTGGTGAGGCCATAGACGCCGTTGTTCTCGACGATGTAAACCATCCGCACGCCGCGCCGCATGACGTGCGCAAACTGACCGAGGCCGATGCTGGCGCTGTCGCCGTCTCCGCTGACGCCCAGGTACAGCAGGTCGCGATTCGCCAGATTGGCCCCCGTCAGCACGCTGGGCATGCGGCCGTGCACGGTGTTGAAGCCGTGGCTGGCACCGAGGAAGTAGTCGGGCGTCTTGCTGCTGCAGCCGATGCCACTGAGCTTGGCCACGCGGTGCGGCTGGATGTCCATTTCCCAGCAGGCCTGGATCAGAGCGGCCGAGATGCTGTCGTGGCCACAGCCCGCGCACAGGGTGCTGACGCGGCCTTCGTAATCCCGCCGCGTGTAGCCCACCTTGTTGGGCTGCAGGCTGGGATGGTGCAGCCTGGGTTTGGTGATGTAGGTCATGACAGGATTCTTTCGCGGCGCGGCGCCACGGCCAGCGCGTGCACGCTGTCGGTGATGGCCTCTGTGATGAAGCGCGCGGTGATGGGCGTGCCGTCGTAGTGCAGCACCTTGATCAGCCATTCGGGGTCGATCTCGAGTTCCGTCACCAGCAGTGTGCGCATTTGCGCGTCGCGGTTCTGTTCGACGACGAAGATGCGGTCGTGCACGGCAACGAACTCGGCCACGCTCGCCGGGAAGGGGAAGGCGCGCAGCCGCATCGCATCCAGGTGGATGTGTGATGCGGCCAAGGCTTCCAGCGCTTCGATCATGGCCGGCGCGGTAGAGCCGAAATACAGCACGCCCAGCCGCGTCTTCTTGGCGGCAGCGCGCACTTCGGGTGCGGGAACGAGCGTGGCGGCGGTGGCAAATTTCTGCAGCAGCCGGTGCACGTTGTAGAGGTAGTCGGGCCCGGCTTCGGAATAGCGCGCGTAGGCGTCTCGCGTGGTGCCGCGGGTGAAGTACGCGCCCTTGTTCGGGTGCGTGGCGGGCAGCGTGCGCCAGGGGATGCCGTCGCCGTCAACGTCGTTGTAGCGGCCGAAATCCTTGCCGGCTTCCAGCTCATCGGCGGTCATGACCTTGCCGCGGTCATAGCGGCGTTCATCGCTCCACTGCAGCGGTTTGCACAGGCGCTGGTTCATGCCGATGTCGAGGTCGGTCATGACGAAGACGGGCGTCTGCAAGCGGTCGGCGAGGTCGAGTGCAGTGGCGCTGAACTCAAAACATTCCGCCGGATCTTGCGGCAGCAACAGCACGTGTTTGGTGTCGCCATGGCTGGCGTAGGCGCAGCTGAGGATGTCGGCCTGCTGCGTGCGTGTCGGCATCCCAGTGCTGGGGCCGCCACGCTGCACGTTGATGATGGTCAGCGGGATTTCTGCAAAGTAAGCCAGGCCGATGAATTCCGTCATCAGGCTCACGCCCGGCCCCGATGTGCAGGTGAAGGCGCGCGCGCCGTTCCAGCCCGCGCCGGTGATGATGCCGATGGACGCGATCTCGTCTTCGGCCTGCACGATGGCGTAGCGCGCTTCGCCGGTCTCTGCGTCATGGCGGAACTTTTTGCAGTAGCCCTGGAAGGCTTCGGCCACCGAAGACGACGGCGTGATCGGGTACCAGGCGCAGACCGTGGCGCCGCCATAGACGCAGCCCAGCGCCGCAGCCGCGTTGCCTTCCATGAAGATCAGGTCGCCGACGGCATTGGCTCGCTTCACACGCAGGCCCACGCCAGACTGCTTCGGGGACTTCAAGTGGTCACGCGCAAAGCCGCGCCCGGACTGCAGCGCACGCACATTGGATTCGAGCAAACGCTCCTTGCCCTTGTACTGTTCGCTGAAGAGGCCTTCGATGACGCGGCCATCGACGTCCATCAGTTCCGACAGCGCGCCCAGCACCATGATGTTCTTGAACAGCGTGCGCTGGCGCGGGTCTTCGTAGGTGGCGTTGCAGATCGCCGTGACCGGCATGCCGATGATGGTGATGTCGCTGCGCATGTCGCCCGGCAGCGGCTTGGTGCTGTCGTGGAAGAGGTAGCCGCCGGGCTCGACTTCCCGCACGTCCTGCTCCCAGGTCTGCGGGTTCATGGCCACCATCATGTCGATGCCGCCACGCCGGCCGAGCCAGCCGCGTTCACTCACGCGCACCTCGTACCAGGTGGGCAGGCCCTGGATGTTGCTGGGGAAGATGTTGCGCGGGCTCACCGGCACGCCCATGCGCAAGATGGCTTTGGCAAAGATCTCGTTGGCCGACGCCGAACCCGAGCCGTTGACGTTGGCGAACTTGATGACGAAGTCGTTGACCGATTCGATGCGTTTCATGCCGTCACCCCGACGCGTTTGGAAGGTGGCGTGCTGTCGCGGCACTTTTGCCCCGCCTGGGTGGTGATGAGCAGGAACTTCTGCATGTCCCACGCACCCGTCGGGCAGCGCTCGGCGCACAGCCCGCAGTGCAGGCACACATCTTCATCCTTCACCATCACACGCTGGGTTTTCAGCAGGCCACTCACGTACAACGTTTGCTCGGCGTTTTCCGCAGGCGCCTTCAGCCGCGTGCGAAGCTCTTCTTCTTCGCCGTTGTCGGTGAAGGTGATGCAGTCGGTGGGGCAGATGTCCACGCAGGCGTCGCATTCGATGCACAGCTTGTCGGCAAACACCGTCTGCACGTCGCAGTTCAGGCAGCGTTCGGCTTCCTTGAACGCGGTCGGCAGGTCAAAGCCCAGTTCCACTTCAACCTTGATGCTGGCCAGCGCCTTTTCCGCATTCGCCCACGGCACCTTGAAGCGAGGGTCGTTGCTGGGTGAATTGGCGTAACTCCATTCGTGGATGCCCATCTTCTGCGACACCAGGTTGACGTGCGGCGGCGGCCGCTGTGTCACTGGTTCACCGTGCAGGAAGCGATCCATCGACACGGCAGCTTCGTGGCCGTGGGCGACGGCGGTGATGATGTTCTTGGGGCCGAAGGCCGCATCACCACCGAAATAGACGCGCGGCAATGACGACTGGAAGCTCTTCGCGTCCACCTGCGGCATGCCGTGGCTGTCAAAGGCCAGGCCGCAGTCGCGTTCGATCCACGGGAAGGCGTTCTCCTGGCCCACCGCCACCAGCACTTCGTCGCAGTCGATCAGCACTGGCGCTTCCCCAGTGCTGACGAGGCTGCGTTTGCCGGTGTCGTCGTACACCGCTTTCACAACATCGAAGCGCATGCCCACCAGCACACCGTCTTCGACGACGAAGGCTTGCGGCACGTGGAAGTTGATGATCGGAATGCCTTCATGCTGCGCGTCCTCCTTCTCCCACGGCGAGGCTTTCATTTCCTCGAAGCCCGACCTCACCACCACCTTCACGCTGTCCGCACCGAGCCGGCGCGCCGAGCGGCAGCAGTCCATCGCCGTGTTGCCGCCGCCCAACACGATGACGCGCTTCTTGACCGCCGTGACGTGACCGAATGACACCGACGCCAGCCAGTCGATGCCGATGTGGATGCTGCCCGCCGCCTCGGCGCGGCCGGGCAATTGCAGATCGCGCCCGCGCGGCGCGCCGCAGCCGACGAAAACGGCGTCGTAGTCTTGCGCCAAGAGCGCCTTCATCGAATCGATGCGCTGACCCGACTTGAAGTCCACGCCCAGGTTCAGGATATAGCCGGTCTCTTCGTCGATCACGCTTTCAGGCAGCCTGAAGCGCGGGATCTGCGTGCGGATGAAGCCGCCGGCCTTGGCTTCGCCGTCGAACACCGTGACCGCATAACCCTGCGATGCCAGGTCGCGCGCCACCGTCAGCGACGCAGGGCCGGCGCCGACGCAGGCCACCTTCTTGCCGTTTTTTGGCAGCGGCTTCGGGATCATCGCGCGCACTTCGCCGCTTTTGAAATCGGCCGCGACACGCTTCAGGCGGCAGATGGCGACGGGTTCGGGCTTGGCCGTGTTCTCCTCCTCGGCGCGGCCGCGCCGGCACGCGGGCTCACAGGGGCGATCACAGGTGCGGCCCAGCACGCCAGGGAAGACGTTGCTGACCCAGTTGACCATGTAGGCGTCGTCGTAACGACCCTGGGCGATGAGCCGGATGTATTCCGGCACGGGGGTGTGGGCCGGGCAGGCCCACTGGCAATCGACGACCTTGTGGAAGTAATCCGGGTCGCTCACGTTCGTCGGGCGCACGCTTGTCTCCTTGCGGGGCTTGCTCACCCAGGAGGTCCAGGGCTGGCGGCACTGTCTTGGTCTTTTGAGTTTACGCCCGCACTTCGGGACCGGCTCCCCCGGCTTGGGTTGGCACCGCATAACATCGGCGCACGCTTGACTGCCACCCGCCACCATGCCGCTGAACGCCGAACGCTTTGACTTCAGTTCCGGTGTCGGCGACTTGGCCTGTTATGTCGCAGGCCAGGGCCCGCCGTTGCTGCTGGTGCACAGCATGAATGCCACCGGCTCGGCGGCCGAGATGCGGCCGCTGCTGGAGACGTTTCGCGCCACACGCACCGTGTTCGCCATCGACCTGCCGGGATTCGGCCGCAGCGACCGCAGCGACCGCGCGTACGGCCCGCGCCTGATGACCGACGCTCTGCAAGCGACGGCGCAGCAGATCCACGGCCGCTGCGGGTCTGGGCCCATCGACGCCCTGGCGCTGTCCACCGGCGGCGAGTTCCTGGCCCGCGCCGCCAGCGAACGGCCCGCCGACTGGGGCCGGCTGGCCCTCGTCAGCCCCACGGGCCTCAGCGGCGGCGTGCCGCGCCGCAGCCCGCCGGGCAGCACCCGCGGCATGCCGTGGCTGCACCGCGTGCTGAGCGCGCCGTGGTGGACCGAGGCGCTGTACCGCGGCCTGACGAAGCCCGGCGTGGTGCGCTACTTTCTGGAGCGCACCTGGGGCAGCAAGGCCATCGACGAAGAGATGTGGGCCGACGCGGTGTTGTCGGCACAGGCCCCCGGCGCGCGCCATGCCCCGCTGCACTTTCTGGCGGGCGACTTCTTCAGCGCCGACATCCTGAGCGTGTACGAATCGCTGACGCAGCCGGTGTGGGTTAGCCACGGTGTGCGCGGTGACTTCACCGACTACCGCGGCCAGGTGCACTTGAAGGACAGAGCCAACTGGCGCTTTTCGGTGTTTGACAGCGGCGCGCTGCCGTATTTTGAACAGCCGCAAGCCTTCAACGAGCAGTTCGCCGCCTTTCTCAAAGCCTAGTCATCCCACATTCGGCGGGCCGCCTTGCGGTGCGGGCGGCCTACCATGCGCCTGCCTTGCGTGCCCCCGCTTACCCGCCGCGTGTCCGGTTGCAGGCCGCCATGCCGTCTGGTCTTCGCGAGCACCGTCCAAAAAAACGCCAAAACCTCAGCCTCCATGTCGCTGTCCAAAGCCGAGATCAGCGAACTCAGCCGCTTGGCCGAGGAAGTGCTGGCCGTGCCCGCAGCCGCACGCGAAGCCTGGTTGCAGCGCTTGCCGGCCGCCGCACAGCGCCTGGTGCCACGCCTGCGCCGCGCGCTGGCGGCCGATGCCGACGGCGCCGCACTGGCCACGCTGCCGCACCTGCACGACGCCACGGCCGATGCCTTCAGCGGCGAAAGGGTCGGCCCCTACCGCCTGATGCGCGAAATCGGCCGCGGCGGCATGGGCAGCGTCTGGCTGGCCGAGCGCGCTGACGGCATCTTTGAACGCCTGGTGGCGCTGAAACTGCCACGCCTGAGCAAGGGCGCCAGCCTGGCGCAGCGCATGGCGCGTGAAAGGCAGATCGGCGCGCGCCTGGAGCACCCGCACATCGCGCGGCTGTACGACGCGGGGGTCGATGACAAGGGCCGGCCCTACCTGGTGATGGAACGCGTGCAGGGCCTGAACCTGCGCGACCACGCCGACGCCAGGCGCTTGAGCGTGCATGCGCGCGTGCGGCTGATGCTGCAGGTTTGCGAAGCGGTGGCCCACGCGCACCGCCAGCTGGTGGTGCACCGTGACATCAAGCCGAGCAACATCCTGGTGGACCAGGGCGGGCAAGCCAAGCTGCTGGACTTTGGCGTTGCGCGCCTGCTCGACGACGACCCCGGCGCGCCGTCGGCCACGCTCAGCGACAGCCCGCGGTCTGAAGGTCGCACCCACACGCCGCAATATGCCGCGCCAGAGCAGGTGCTGGGCGGCACCATCAGCACCGCCACGGACGTCTATTCGCTGGGGGTCGTGCTGTACGAGTTGCTGACCGGCCGCCGCCCTTTCAACAACGACCTGGGCCTGGGCGGCGACCACACGTTCAGCCTGACGGGCAGCGAGCCCCCGCCACCCAGCCGGGGCCGCATCGACGCCCACCAGGCAGGGCTGCACACCACGGCCAGCGTGGGCGCGCTGCGCCGCCAGATCAGCGGCGACCTGGACGCCGTGCTGCTGCACGCGCTGCAGCACAACCCCGCCGACCGCTACGGCAGCGTCGATGGTTTTGCCGACGACCTGCGCCGCGTGCTGGCGCACCGGCTGCCGTCGGTGCTGCCGCCCACCCCGAGCCGGCAGGTACTGCGCTTCACGCGGCGGCACTGGCGCGCCCTGAGCGTGGCCGCTGCCGTGATGGTGCTGGTGGCGGGTGCGGCCACGCTGCTGCGGGTGGAGCAGACACGCACGCTGGCGCAAGAAGAACGGCTGCGCCAGGCGCGGCTTTTCCTGCTGAGCTTCATCGAAGACGCCGAACCCGCGGCCGGCCAGGCCGGGGCCACGGTCACCGGCGCGCAGATGGTGGAATCGGCCCTGCAGCGCGCGCGCACCGGCCTGCCAGACCAACCCGCACTGCGCGGTGAAGTGCTGACCGAGGTGGCGCTGATGCAGCGGCGTTTTGGCCAGCCGCAGCGCGCGCTGGCGCTGTTCCAGGAAGCGCACGCGCTGATGCAGGCACACGCCGCGCCGGGCGACCCGGGCCGCGAGATCACGGCCGCGCAACTGGCACTGCAGTGGGTGGAGGTGGGCGACGACAAGAACCTGCCGCGTGTGCGACCCCTGGCCGCCGCTGCCTTGGCGGGCTGCACGGCGGACAGCACGCGCTGCGCCAAGGCCCGCGCCTATGCCCAGACCGCGTTGCGCAACCTGGCCAACCGCCAGGGCGACGACAAGGCCGCGCTGCTGCCGGCGCGCCAGGTGGTGGTTGAAAACGACCGCGCCTTTGGCAGCACGCATGCTGAAGCGGTGATGGCGCGAGTGCACCTGGCCATCATCCTGCGCAACGACGACCAACTGACGGAGGCCGCCGCGTTGATGGAGCAGGCGCGCAGCGCCGCGGCGACCGCAGCCAGCCCGCTGCGCGCAGCCGACGCACAGGAACTGCAGCTCATGCACGCCATGGTGCAGGCGGACATGGGCCAGCACCAGAGCGCGCTGGCCGCGCTGCAGGCGCTGCTGCAGGCCAGCCGTGCTGACGACAGCCACCGGCCACTGCTGCTGCGCCTGCAGGCGCAGTCCGCGCTGGCGCTGGGGCAGTTGAAGCAGGCGCTGGTGGCGGCGCAACAAGCGCTGGCCGCAGCACGTGCGGCGCAGGACGGCTGGACGGTGGCATTGGCGCTGCAGGCACAAACGCGCAGCTTCGTGCTCCTCGGTCAGGCGGCTGCGGCGCAGGCCTCGCTGACCGATTTGCAGAGCGCCGTCGCAGCGCTGTCAGCGGCGCCCGACACCGTGCAGCCGCTGCGCGCCCAGCGCATCGCGGCTGAACTGGCGCTGCGTGCCGGCCAGCAGTCGCAGGCCGACACAGCCTTGCAGGCGCTGAGCAGCGGCGAGCGCGCCACGCGGCCAGTCTCGGCACTGGACCTGGCCCTGGTGTGGGACCTGCGCGGCGCCCTTGCGCGGCAACAGCAGCAGTACGACACCGCACTGGCCCACCACGCGCGCGCGGCGGCGCTGCTGGCACCCATGCTGCCCGCCAGCCACCCGCTGCGGCTGCGCAATGCGCTGGACAGCGCGCTGGCGCGGGTGCTGCGCGCCGGTGGTGCGGCCGATGCACCGCTGCAGGACGCAGCAGCCCGCTACCTGGATGTGCTGCCGGCCGATTCGGCCTGGCGGCCGATGGTGCAAACCGTGCTCGCCAAACCGGCGGCAGGGTTGCAGATGGTGTTTTGACAGACCGCGTTCCCAACAATCCGGAGGATTCATGAATTCACCCTCACACCGCGCCAGTCGGCGCATGACGCCCAGCGCATGGTGCATGAGCGCGGCGGCGCTCACGTTTGCACTGCTCAGCGGTGGCTGCAGCACTTACGGCCCCGCTCAGGTAGGCGGCTTCACGACCCTGGCCGACCAGCTGCCTGGCGCGCTGGAAAGCGGCCAGGGCCTCTGCGTGGGTCGGGAAGGGGTGACGTCTCGCTGTGTCCCGGGTCCGAAGCCCAAGCTGGTGTTGGACGGCTTGCGCGTGAACCTGCAGCAGCCCATCGGCGGGGTGCTGCCCGGCCATGTGCTGTGCCGGGTCAAGCGCGAAGCCAACCAGGCCGCGCTGGAGTGCGTCGAGATCTACGCCCGCTTGCCGAACTGATCGGCGGCCACAGGCTTCGCGCCCGTTCGCGCACCCTTCCGCGCACCCGTCCGCGCACTCGTCCGCACACCCAGCCGCTGCTGCAGCGCCAACAGCGGTTGCCTGAAATACGGGCTCACGTCCGGCTGCTGCTCAAAGGCGGCCTGGGCCTGCGCGGCCAGTTCAGCGGCAACGCTGCGTTGGCCGGCCTGCAGCGCGCACAAGCCCGCCAGCGCGCGGGCATGCGCCAGTTCGGGGCTGTGGGCGTACAGGCTGGCTGCCAGTCTGTCGATGCGCGGGCGCTGCAGGTCCAGCCCTTGCGCAGGTTGGCCCATGGCGCACATCACTCTGCCGTGCACCAGCGCTTGGTGGGCCAGCGCCGGGGCGGGTTCTGCGTCGCGTGCCGCTTCGGCGCGGGCTGCGGGCACGGGCTTGGGCAACAGCGCCAGCGCCGCCTGGGCCCCTTGTCCGTCACCTTGCTCCAGCTGCAACTGGGCCTGCACCAGGCGCAGCGTCGCCACCGGTTCGTCGCCGCCCACGCTGCCGGGTGAAGGCGGGTCGAAGGCCGGCGCCGAGTCGATCAGTGCCAGGGCCTCGGCAGCCTTGCCCTGCATGCCCAGGTTCTGCGCCAGCATGGCGTAGGTCCATGCCGTCCAGGGGTGCCTGGCCATGCCGATGCGCTGGCGGAAGGCCAGGTGTTTTCGAAACTGGCTTGCGGCTTCGGCGTGCTCGCCGGACAGCATGGCGACGTTGCCCGACACCCACAGCAGCCAGGGCTCCAGCTGCGCGGCCAGCGCGGCGTCCTGCATCAGCACCGGCAGGCTCTGCGCCAGCTGCTGGCGCGCGTCGTGGACCTGGCCCCAGCGCGAATTCATCCACGCCAGGCGGAACTGCACGTCGGCCTTCAAGGCCGCTGGCAGCAGGCCGCCTTCGTTCTGCAGCGCCTGCTGCGCGCCCTGCACCTTGGCCAGCGCGGCTGCGTAGGGCAGGTGGCCATAGAGGTACAGCATGCTGTAGGAGGCACTTTCTTCCACCGCCGCGCGGATTTCGGCCACGCCACCCTGCGCGCGCAGGCTGGACACCGCCGCGTCGAGCTGTTCGCGAGCGGTCTGCGCCCGGCCGTAGGACAGCAGCATGTCGGCGTGGCGCAGTTGCATGCGCACCACCCGCGGCGACTGCGCGCCTTCGGCCTGCTCGGCCATCGCGATGGCCTCGCGGTACAGCGGCAAGGCCGCGTCGAAGCGGTTCGAGAAAGCAAAGCGCTGGGCCCGCGCCCAGCGCACTTCGGCACGGGTTCCAGTGGGCGTGCCCGGACCCTTGTCGAGCAGCGCCTCGGCGGCGGCCAGGGCTTGATCGCCCGGCTCCATGCGGCCCTGGGAATACTGCGCCAGCGCCAGCCAGCGCTGCGCTTCCACGGTCGTCTGCGGGTCGCCGCCGTTGTCAGGGTGCAGCGCCGCGCGCGCCCCGGCTTCAGCCTGCGCAAACTGGCCCGTGCGGTATTGCAATTCGACCAGCACGATGGCGCCGCGCAGCTGCTCGTCGTGCGGCGCACCGGCTTCCTGCAGGGCCTGCACATGGCGTTGCGCATGCGCCAGCGCGCGGCTGGGCGCGCCCATGTCCAGCAGCACGCCGGCCACCACACCATGCAGGTCGGCCTGCAGGCGTGGCTGGCCGGCAAAGCGGGTGTCGATGAGCCGGGCGCCGCGTTCCAGCAGCATCTCGGCGGGCAACTGGCGCAGGCCTGCACCGGCCGCGCCACCGCCGGCGTTGGCGCGGAGCAGGTCCACGACGAAGGCTTGCACGGTGCGCGCGCGCTCGGACTGCAGTTGCGCACGCTGCGCCTGCACCATGGCCACCGCACCGCCGCCCGCCAGGGCCAGCGCAACGGCAGCGCCCGACGCAAACACCAGCCGGTGGCGCTGCAGCAGCTTGCGCAGCCTGTACCACGGGCTGTCGGGCTGCGCGCTGACGGGCTGGCCGGCCAGGTGGCGTTCGATGTCGTCGGCCAGCGCCGCCGCGGTGCCGTAGCGGCGCTCGGGTTCGCGGCGCAGGCAGTGGGCGACGATGGCATCGACCTCGCCGCGCAGCGCCCGCGCTTCCCGCCGCGTGGCCGCGCGGGCGCTGACCGGGCCGGGCTCGTCGTGCAGGATGGCTTCTTCCAGCGCCGCCGCCGAGCTGCGCCGCGGGCGGTGCGGCAGCGTGCCGGTGAGCAGCTCGAAGAGCATGACGCCCAGTGAATAGATGTCGGCCGCCACGCCCAGCGGGCCGCCTGACACCTGCTCTGGCGAGGCGTAGGCGGGCGTCAAGGCGCGGCCGCATTCCTGTGTGATTCCCAAGCCCGCTCCGGCGTCCGCAGGCCCGGCGTCGAGCATCTTGGCAATGCCAAAGTCCAGCAGGCAGGCCTGGCCTTGTGCCGAGACGATGACGTTGCTGGGCTTGATGTCGCGGTGGATCACCAGCCGCCCGTGGGCATGGGCCACCGCGCGCACCACCTGCACGAAGAGACGCAGCCTCGCGCGCAGGTCGAGGCCGTGCTGGCGGCAGTAAGCGTCCAGCGCCAGGCCATCGACATATTCCATCGCGATGAAAGGGCGGCCGCGTTCGTCCACCCCGGCGTCGTAGAGGCGGGCGATGTGCGGGTGCTCCAGCAAGGCGCCGATCTCGCGTTCACGCGCCATGCGCTCGGCCAGGCCGGCCGACGCGCTCAGGCGCGGCAGCTTCAGCGCCACCTGGCGCTGGAAGGCGCCGTCGGCACGTTCGGCGAGCCACACGGTGCCCATGCCGCCGCGTCCAATCTCGCGCAGCAGCCGGTAGGGGCCCACCCTGTCTCCGGGTTCGGCCACCGACTCGGTGGTGCCCATCCGCGGCAGGTGGCGCAAGCCAGCGCTGCGTCTGTTGCCACCGCCGTCGCCACTGTCGCCACCGTCACGGTATCCACCGGGTGGAACGGCTTCACCTCCTTCGGCGGTGAAGCGGGTCTGTGTGCTTTGGCTGTGCAGGGCCAGCATGCTGCGCAAGCGCGCGGCGTGCACCTGCTCCGGCAGCGGCAGGCGTGCCAGCCAGGCTTCGCGCCCGGCAGCGGGCAGCACCAGCGCCTCGTCCAGCAGACGGCTGAGCGTGGCGATGTCTTCGGGCGTCAAGGCCATGGGCGGGCGCGTCGCCGCAGCAAGACGCAGACGACCGTGTTTTTCATTCTTCGAGCATCGCACTCAGCAGCAGCCGCGCTTTCTCCCAGTCGCGGCGCACGGTGCGGTCGGTGATGTCCAGCGCGTCGGCAATCTCCTGTTCGGTGTAGCCGCCGAAGTAGCGCATCTCGACCACCTTGGCCAGGCGGGGCTCTGCGGCGGCCAGCTGTTCAAGCGCCTGGTGCACGTCCAGCACTTCGTCTTCGCCACTGGGCAGCTGGTCAGCCACTTCGGTGTCCAGCGTGCAGCGCTGCAGGTCGCCGCCGCGGCGTTCGGCCAGGCGTTCGCGGACGGTATCGACGATGACGGAGCGCATCACCGCCGAGGCATAGGCGAAGAAGGCGCGGCGGTCCGTCGTGCGCAACTGGGCGCTGCGGATGAAGCGCAGGTAAGACTCGTGCACCAGCGCGGTCGTGTCCATCACCGTGTTGCGGCCGCCGTCACGCAGCCGCGAACGGGCGAGCTGGCGCAGTTCGCCATAAGCCCCTTCAAACAGCGCTTCCTGGGCGCCGGCTTCGCCCGCGTTGACGCGGCGCACGAGTTCAGCAATGTCACTCATCTTCACCTTCTGCAGCCAGCCAGCTGCACACTGTAGGCGCCCGCGCTGAATCGACCATCCCTCTTTCAACCGATGCCTCACAGCGCGCCCTGTCGCCATGGCACGATAGCCCCCCATGCCAACCCGCAAAGCCGCGACCGCCGCCACAGCCGACCTGCTGGACGACCACCTGCTGCGCGCCATCGCCAACCGCGGGGGTGTGCGCAACTATGCTGCCAATGCCGTGCTGGTGACGGAGGACGACCGTTCGGACGCACTCTTCATCATCCTGAGCGGCCGCGTCAAGGCCTACGGCTCGGCCGAGGACGGCCGCGAGGTGGTGTACAGCACCCAGGGCGTGGGCGAATACTTCGGCGAGATGACACTCGACGGCGGCCCGCGTTCGGCCAGCGTCATGACGCTGGAGCCCACCACCTGCGCGGTGGTGCCGGGCGCCGACGTGCGCGAATTCCTGGCCCAGAACCCGGACTTTGCGCTGCACGTCATCAAGAAGCTGATCCGCCTGGCGCGCAGTTCCACCGACCACGTCAAGAGCCTGGCGCTGGACGATGTCTATGGCCGCGTCACCAAGCTGTTGAGCCGGCTGGCCAAGGACGAAGACGGTCTGCTGGTGGTGCCCGACAAGCTGACGCAGCAGGACATTGCAGAGCGCGTGGGCTCGTCGCGTGAAATGGTCAGCCGCGTCTTCAAGCCGCTGAGCGAAGGCGGCTACGTGGAAACGCGCGCTGGCCGCATCGTGCTGCTGAAGAAGCTGCCGGCGCGCTTCTAGGGCGCGGCAGAACGCACAAGTCGCATGGAGCTCTACGACGCCCTGCTCGAACAAGGCAGCCGCCTGCTGGCGTCGCTGTCTGAACCCGAACAGGTGCTGGCGCTGGCCTCGGCGGGTGTGGCTTCGCTGCTGGTGATCGTCAGCGCGTTCGTGAAAACGATGATCCCGTTGCGCTGGCTGGCGGTCGCCAGCAACGTCGGTTTCATCCTCTACGGCATCACCCACCCGGCGCCGTTGATGGTGGCGCTGCACGCGGTGCTGCTGCCCGTGAACGCGGTGCGGGTGTGGCAGATGATCCAGCTGACGCGCCGCGTCGCGGCGTCTGCGGTTGACGCGCAGCAGTTGCAAGTCTGGCTGCGGCCGTACATGCGCAGCCGCAGTTACAAGGCCGGGACGACGCTCTTTGCCGTGGGCGACGAAGCCGACCGCCTCTATTTCCTGGCCAGCGGCGAGGTCGAACTGCCCGAGGTCGGCCGCCGTTTGCAGGCTGGGCAGATGCTCGGCGAAATCGCCTTCTTCGCGCCCGACCGCCGCCGCAGCAGCAGCGCGCAGTGCGTCACCGACTGCACGCTGCTGTCGATTGACGAGGACACCTTCAAGCAACTGGTCTATCAGAACCCCGACTTCGGGCTTGAAGTGGTCAAGCTGATCGCAGGGCGGTTGAGCGGCGACATCCAGCGCCTGCAGTCGCGCAACGCGGGCCCGTCAACGCCACCGACCTGATTACACTCGGCGGCGCGCCCGGACCCCGAGCCGGTGCCCCCATCCATCCCGCACAGGTGAGTCATGAAAAACGCCGTCCTGCTTTCCGCCCTTCTGCTGTCCGCCTCGGTCTTTGCCGCCGAGGTCAAGACCAATTTCCTCGATCACTCCAACGACGCGCTGATCGACGAAGCCACCGCCAAGGCGGTGATGAAGGAAAGCATCCCTGCCAAGGTGTGGAAGATCTTCCCGGCCAACAAGTACGCCTTCCTGAGCCAGGTCGAAGGTGGCATCAATGCCGCCGGCCTGTGCGTGGTGGCAGCGCGCGTGATGGTGTTGCCGCTGACGGCCACGGTGCGTGCGCCGCTGTTCCGCCCGCTGCCCAAGATGACGGCCACCGCCTATGACGCCATTCCCGGCGCGACGTCTGACAAGTGCAAGGCGCTGGCGAAGGACAAGCTGAAGGAAGCCACGGGTGCCGTGGTCTCCAACATCGTCAAGATCTGAAGCATCAAGGCGCCGCGCCCGCGCCGTAGAGGCCGCGTTCGCTGGCCATCAGCCGCACCAGGCCAAAGAGGGCGTCGATGTTCGGCGTCGCCAGGCCCAGGTGGGCGCCAATCTCGCGCACCGCGCCCACCAGCGCATCGATCTCCAGCGGCCTGCCGGCCAGGCTGTCCTGCAGCATGCTGGTGCGGAAGCTGCCGAGCTTGCGCGTGATGGCGTGGCGCTGCTCGGGTTGCTGGTCGATGGGGATGCCAAACGCCGCGCCCACCACTTGGGCTTCCAACATCACCGCGCTGCAGAAACCGCGCACCAGCGGGTCGTCCAGGATGCGGTCGCACGGCGCGCCGGTGAGCGCAGAGACGGGATTCATCGTCATGTTGCCCCAGAGCTTGAACCAGACTTCGCGCTGGATGCGGTCTGACACCGTCACCGCCATGCCCGCCGCACTCAGCAGGTCGGCCAGCCGCTGCAGCGCCGCGTCGGTGCCGCCCAGTGCCTTGCCGATGACGATGCCGTTGCCGTTGACATGCCGCACCCGGCCCGGCGCCGGGCTGGTGCTGGACAGGTGCAGCACACCGCCCACCACCTGCGCCGCCGGAATCAGCGCCCGCGCCACGCCGGCCGGGTCCACGCTGGCCAGCGACAGGCTTTGGCAGGCGCCGGCCAGGCCTTCAAAAAACCACCAGGGCACGCCGTTCATTGCGGCCAGCACCTGCGTCTGCGGGCCCATCAACGCACGCACCGCGGGCGCCACGCTGGCGAGCGCGGGGCCCTTGACCGCCAGGATGACGAGGTCCTGCACACCCAGCGCGCTGGCGTTGTCGCTGGCGTGCAGCAGCACGGGCTGCGCGCCGTCGGCGCTTTCCAGCACCAGGCCATGGCCATGCACCGCGGCCAGCGTGGCGCCACGCGCCAGTGCCGACAGGGTGACGGTGCCGGCCGGCAGCCGCGTGCCCATCCAGGCGCCGAGCAAACCGCCAATGGCGCCGAGGCCGACGATGCAGACTTTCATGCGGGCTTCTCGTTTTCTTCTTCGGGCGCGCAGTCTAAGGCGCTGAGCATGACGAACCCAGGCGCACTTTCGGCCGCCTTCACCGGCGCCTCGCTGGGGCTGACGCTGATCGTGGCCATCGGCGCCCAAAATGCCTTCGTGCTGCGCCAGGGCCTGCGGCGCGAACACGTCAGTGCCATCGTCGCCCTTTGCGCGCTGGCCGACGCACTGCTGATGCTGGCCGGCGTGGCAGGGCTGTCGCGGCTGCTGGGCCAGCGCCCGCTGCTGGCCTGGTGGCTCACGGCAGGCGGCGCTGCCTTCCTGCTTGGGTATGGCCTGCGCGCACTGCGGCGCGCGGCGCGGCCCGGCACGCTGCAAGCCGCCGACGGCTCGGCTTCCATCACGCTGGCGCAAGCGCTCGCGCAGACCGCTGCCTTCACGCTGCTCAATCCCCACGTCTATCTGGACACCGTGCTGCTGGTGGGCAGCGTGGGTGCGCAGATGGGTGAAACACGCTGGTGGTTTGCCAGCGGCGCGGCGCTGGCCAGCGTGCTGTGGTTCACGGCGCTGGGCTACGGCGCCCGCTGGCTGGCGCCGGTGTTTGCCAGACCGCGCGCGTGGCAGGTGCTGGACGGGCTGATCGGGCTTGTGACGCTGGCGCTGGCGGCCCTGCTGGTGGGGCGGCTCCTGGGCTGATCGGCTCGCAGCGGTTTGATGAACCAAGAGCGGACTGAGAGGCGACCCAAGACCGACAAAGCGACGCTACTTCTTCGGCAACTCTTGCAGCAGCCCCTTCGACAGTGCCGCACCGGCTTCGGCACTCATCTCCACCGGCAGGACGGCCCCGTTGTCGAACACCAGCTGCATGCGGACGTTGCCTTTGATTTCGGAATGCATGGCGCCGACAGCCAGCACATCCAGCGCCGGCGGCGGGTCGCCGGGCGCCTGTTCGGTCTTGTCCAGCAGCGCAAGGGCAACGGCAGGGGCCAGTTCGGTGGCGATGGCGAGATTGGTGGCGTCCCTGGCGGCCTTGGCGGCCCTGGCTGTCTGATTGCGCGCAGCCGCTGCGGGCCGGTCCGCAGCAGCCGTCTTGGCCTTCTTCGATTTGGACGAAGCCGGGGCTCGGGAGGACGTGGCCATGGTTCTCAAACTCGCGTAGAGGTTCAGCGGTGACTATAAGCCGGCACTTCTTTCTGCAGCGAGGCAGAGGCTTGTTCACAGGCTCTCAGCGCAACAACAGCTGCTTCCAGCCGTCTGGCCCCAGACGCTGCAGGGTTTCGATGTTGCGCTCAAAGATGGCCTCGGCTTCAGGGAAGGCCGCGACGGCACGTTCGACGCTGTCTTCGCGCAGCAGGTGAAGCGTGGGATAGGGCGAACGATTCGTGGCGTTGCTGATGTCGTCGATGTCGGTGCCGGCAAACTGGAACTGCGGGTGAAAGCTGGCGATCTGCAGCACGCCGTCCAGGTCGAGTTCGCACAGCGCGTCTTCGGCGACGCCGAGGAAATCGTTGAAGTCCAGAAAGCCCTGCAGCACCTGCGGGTGCACGATGAGCGTCGTGTCGATGGCTGCGGGGTCGGCTGCGGCCAGATGCTGCAACTCAAGCACCAGCAACGCCAGCAGCGCCGCCGGTTCGGTGGCGTACGACAGCACCCAGCGAATCTGGCCCTTGCCGTGCACCGCCTTGGCGAAGGGGCAGAGGTTGAGGCCGATGACGGCTCTTTCCAGCCACTGCGTGGTGTCTTCGATGGCGCCCGTGGACAGGCTCATGGCCGCACCGCCGGGGTTTCGATGGTCATGCCGGCGGCACGTTGTTTCAAGTACAGCTCCAGCGCCGTCAGTTCGTCGCTGCCAAAAGCATAAGGCTCGGCGCGCACGCCGTTCATGCACTGGCGCAGGCGCCGCTGCACCGAGCCCACGGCCTGCCATTCCAGGCGGTACAGCGGGTAGCCGGTGGGGTGGGCCTGCGGGATGGTGCTGCCGGCCAGGCGGCGGCCGGCGTGGTCGTCATGGCACTGGGCGCAGGACAGGTCGAGCTGGCCCATGCGCCGGCCGTAGAGCCGGGCGCCTAGTTCGACATGACGCTCCAAGCGCGCATCCTTGGGTGGCTCGACTGGCAGGCCGCGCGAGGCATGCCCGACGAAGGTCTCCAGGCCCAGCAGCGCCTCGCTTTCCGCCGCCAGCGGGGCGCCTTTGACGTGGCGCAGCTGGCACTGCTGGATGCGCGCTGACAGCGTGATCGGCTTGGCCGCGACGGCGTCCCAGGCCGGGTAACGCGCCGCCATGCCACGCAGGCTGCTGGCGTTGTGGCAGCGCGCGCAAGTGGTGCCGAAGCGCTGCTCGCCGTCCTTCAGCCACAGGAACGCGGGGTTCTGCGCGTCGTCTTTCTGCAGCGCTTGCGTGGCCGGGCTCATGAAGTCGAAGCCGGAAAGTTGCTGTGCGTGCGCGGGTGTGGCCGCAATCAGCAACAGCGATAGCGGCCATCGCAGCCAAGGACTCATGGGGCTGTCATGCAGTCGTCATGCGGCCGTCATGCCGCAGCAATGAGCGCCGTCTCGCTGTGCGCAAAGCCGCCGTCGCCCTGCCAGATCACCGTGAGCGTGCCGCTGCGCGGCAACCGCAGGTAGAACGACAGGTAAGGGTTGGCCGAGATGGCGGCATGCAGGTCGGCGGCAAAGACCAGTTCACCGTCGAAGCGGCATTCGACACGGCGCAGCAGGTCGCGCGGCAATTTCTCGCCGTCCGCCCCCAGGCGGTAGCCGGTTTCCATGGCGTGCTGGATCAGGGCCCGGATCTCGACCACCTCGCCTACACGCGCGCTGGCCGGTGCGGTGAGGATCGCTCTTGCCGCTCTTGCCGCTCTTGCCGCTCTTGCCGCCCTTGCCGCCCCTTCTGTAGCCACGCTCAGGTGCCTTCCACACACGCCGCCAAGGTGACCAGCACATCCACCCGCTGCTGCCACACGCTGCCATCAGCCAGCTGCGCCAGCGCGACGACGGTCTGTGACGTGGCCAGGCGGATGCGCGTGGCCACTTGCGCGCGGCCGGCCAAGGGGCCGAGCTGGAACACGGCCACGTCGGGCTGCGGATTCATCTGCGTGAAGAGTGCGATGCGGCGCACGCTGCCGGCTTCCACGCCAGCCACCGACACCGTCACCGGCACGGTGTTGCCGTTTTCGACCAACGACGCGATGTCCAGTTTGACGCGCCCGTCCTGCAGCGCTGCGGCACCGGCAAACGCGGCGATGGCAGCCTGCATGGCTTCGGGCGTGGCCGCCGCCGGCCGGCACCACACGGCGCCTGCGCTGGCGGCGATGAGTTGCCGGCGGCCGATCATTTCAGCGTGCGCAGGTAGGCCACCACGTCTTCCACCTGCTGCGCGTCCAGCACCGGCTTGTCCTGCCAGGCCGCGCCCACCCGTGCCATGCCTTCGGTGCGGTGCAAAGCGGGCATCAGGCTGTCCGGGTTGAGGCGCCGGCTGTCAACGATGCGCAGCCGCAGTTGCGCTTCGCTCCAGCGTGTGCCGGCACCTTCCAGGCTGGGCGCCAGGGTGCCTTGCAGCTGTGGTTCGGGGAAAGGGCCGCTATGGCACAACAGGCACAGGCCCTTCTGGCGGTCGGCCACCAGCGCGCGGCCGCGGGTGGCGTCGCCGGGCGTGGCGGTCAGCGGCGCGGGCATGCCGTCGTCCATGGCAACCCCAACCCCCACCCCAACCCCCACCAAGCCGCTGAGCGCCAGCGCCGCCACGATGCCCATGCCGGTTCAGACCTTCAAGCCTTCAGGCTGTGGTGCTTCAGCGGCAGTTCGCGGATGCGCTTGCCGGTGGCCGCGAAAATGGCGTTGAGCACCGCCGGCGCGGCCACCGCGATCGTCGGCTCACCCACCCCGCCCCAGAAACCGCCGCTGGGCATGACGATGGTTTCCACCTTGGGCATCTCACGGATGAGCATGACGGGGTAGCTGTCGAAGTTGGTCTGCACGATGGCGCCGTCCTTCACCGTGCATTCGCCGTACAACGCGGCCGACAGGCCATAGACGAAGCTGCCTTCGACCTGCGCTTCGATCTGCTGCGGGTTGACGGCGTGCCCGCAGTCGGTAGCGGCCACGATGCGGTGCACTTTCAACACCCCGTCCTTGCTGACAGAAACCTCGGCGCAGGCCGCGACATAACTGCCAAAGCCGTGCGTCTGCGACAGGCCGCGAAAGACCTTCTGCCCGTTGACATCGGGCGCAGGCTTGCCCCAGCCCGCGCGCTCTGCCGCCGCGTTCAGCACCGCCAGGTGCTTGGGGTGGCTCTTCATCAGTTCGCGTCGCAGCGCCAGCGGGTCCTTGCCCGTGGCGTGGGCGATCTCATCGATGAAACACTCGAGGTAGATCGTGTTCTGGTTCAAGTTCACGCCGCGCCAGAAGCCCGGCGGCACATGCGGGTTGCGGATGGCGTGGTCGATCAGCAGATTGGGCACGCTGTAGCCGAATGAGGACTCGGTGCCGCCCGGGTTCAGGCCTTGAAAAGCCACCGGGTCGAGCCCGTCGCGCACGTTCTGCGGGTTGATGCCGGCCAGGATCGACTGCCCCGACAACCGCATGTGCAGCGCCGTCACCTGGCCCTGCGCGTCCAGCCCCGCCGTCAGCTTGCACTGGGTGATGGGGTGGTAGCGGCCGTGGGTCATGTCTTCTTCACGGCTCCACAGCAGCTTGACCGGCACGCCCGGCACTTCGCGCGCAATCAGCACCGTCTGGCGCACCCAGTCGTGCACGGCGCCGCGGCGGCCAAAGCCGCCGCCCAGGTGCAGCTTGTAAACCTCGCACTGCGCCAGCGGCAGGCCGGCCGCTTCGGACGCCGCGGCCAATGCACCTTCGCCGTTCTGGGTGGGCGTCCAGACCTCGCAGCGCTCGGCCGTCCACTTGGCCGTGGCGTTCATCGGCTCCATCGTGGCGTGGTTCTGGTGGGGGTAGGCGTAGACCGCTTGCAGCGTTTTCGCAGCAGCGGCCAGGGCTTCCCGAGCTTTGCCATTGCTGTTGCCCACTGCGGCCTTGTCGTCATCCAGGCCGGCCTTCAGCATGGCGTTGATGCCGGCCTGCTGTACCCCTGCGTTGGGGCCCAGGTCCCATTGGATGGGCAGCGCGTCGACCACCTTCTTGGCCCGCCACCAGGTGTCGGCCACCACGGCCACGGCGTTGTCGCCCACCTTCACCACCTTCTTCACGCCCGGCATGGCGGCGACCTTGGCGGCATCAAAAGTCTTCACCGTGCCGCCAAACACCGGGCATGCGCGGATGGCGGCGTTGAGCATGCCGGGCAGTTGCAAGTCCGCGCCGTAGATCTGGCGTCCATTGGTCTTGTCCACCGTGTCGAGCCGCGCCAGGCGCTTGCCGGCGAGGCGCCAGTCCTTGGGGTCCTTCAGCACCACCACGGTCGGCACCGGCAGCTGGGCTGCCGCGGCGGCGACCTTGCCGTACGTGGTGCGGCGGCTGGACGCAGCGTGGCTGATGACGCCGGCGGCGGCGCGGCATTCCGAAGCCGGCACCTGCCAGTCGTTGGCCGCTGCCTGCACCAGCATCATGCGTGCGGCGGCGCCGCCCTTGCGCACGTAGTCCTGTGACTCGCGGATGCCGCGGCTGCCGCCGGTGCTGAAGTTGCCCCACACCCTTTTACGCGCTAGGTTCTGGCCCGGCGTGGGGTATTCAGTGCTGACACGCGCCCAGTCGCAGTCCAGCTCTTCGGCCACCAGCTGCGCCAGGCCGGTCAGCGTGCCTTGGCCCATTTCGCTGCGCGCGATGCGGATGACGATGCGCTCGTCGGACCACCCAGGCGGTGATTTCCGCGGCTGCGCCCTGGGCGGCGGCAGTGGTTGGAAAGCCCACCACCAGCCCACCACCAGCGCACCGGCAGCGGTGACGGTGGCGGTGACTGCGGCGTTGGCGCTGCCAACCAGGAAGTCGCGGCGCGAAACGGGAAATTGAAGGACGGCAGCCATCAGACGCTCCTCACCACATGAACAATGTCCAGGCCTGCTGACTTGATCTCGCCCGCCGCCTGCTTGATGGCCGAGCGCACGCGGTTGTAAGTGCCGCAGCGGCAGATGTTGGTAATGGCGGCATCGATGTCCGCGTCGGTCGGCCGCGGCTTGTTCTTCAGCAGCGCGGCGGCCGCCATCAGCATGCCGCTCTGGCAGTAGCCGCACTGCGGCACGTCGTTTTCGACCCAGGCCTTTTGCAGCGCGTGCGCGCCCTGCGGGTGCAGGCCTTCGATGGTGGTGATCTTCTGGGTGGGCTGCACGGCAGACACCGGCAGCACGCAACTGCGCACTGGCGCGCCGTCCAGGTGCACGGTGCAAGACCCGCACTGCGCCACGCCGCAGCCGTATTTGGTGCCCGTCAGGCCCAGCTGTTCGCGCAGCACCCACAGCAGAGGGGTGTCGGCTTCGGCGCTGTGCTCGCGCATCTGGCCATTGACGTTCAGTCTTGCCACGTGAGTGTCTCCAGGTTTTTTTGAGCGGTGCATGATGCTGCAGCCCTACAGCCCCTGTTGCCAAGCGGGAATCCATCAGCACGGGCTGCGCCATATTCACGCCGTGCCCGTGGTCGTGCGGATGTGAGCCTTGCCAGGCAGTATTCTTGCGTTTACTCACAAGTGGCCTGCACAGAAGCGATGTGGGGCCGTCCGCTCCCTTCGCTGTGCCGCCCCAAGACATGAACGCCTTGCGCCCCCGCCGATCCGCGACGACCTTGTGTGCCACCGTGCTTTGTTTGCTGGCGGGTGCAGCCACGACGGCCCACGCCCAACAGCCCCCTGCCGACACCAGCGTTGACGCGCTGGTGCAGGCGCTCAGCGGCGGCCCCGTCACCCGCGCCTTCCGGCGCACCCAACTGCCTGAAGCCGGCTCCAACCTCTGCGGTGGCCAGGATGGTGGCCCCGCAGGTTCTGCCGGCCCCGCAGGCACCCGCGGCGTGGCCAACACACGCAACCTGGAAGTGGTGCCCTACGCCGGCGACAGCACACCGGGCGTGAACCTGAGCGTGCAGTTCGCCACCGCGTCCGACAAGCTCACCGCGCCCGACCGCGCACTGCTCGACCGCCTGGCCGCCGCGCTGCAAAAGCCTGAACTGGTGCAAGACCGCTTTGCCGTCGCCGGCCACACCGACACCACCGGCGACGCCCGCATCAACCTGGAACTGTCCTGCGCTCGTGCACTGGCGGTACGCCGCTACCTGGCCACCAAGGGCGTGGCCGAACAGCGCCTGTCGGCCTACGGCTTTGGCAGCGCGCGCCTCTTGGCCGCCAATGAACCCACGGGTGGCGCCAACCGCCGTGTTGAAGTCAGAAAGGCCCCGGAATGATGAAGCACCCCACCCCCGAACGCACGCGTCGGCTTGCTGCCGTCGCAGTCGCTGTCGCTGCGGCCTGCCTGGCCTTTGAAGCCCAGGCCGCGCGGCTGGCCATGGTGGTGGGCAACGACAACTACGCCAACGTCACCAAGCTGCGCAACGCGCGCAACGACGCGCAGTCGCTGGCACGTGAACTGGAAGCCGCCGGCTTCACCGTGACGCGCGTGCTGGACGCCACGCGCGACGGCCTGAATGAACAGCTGGACGGCTTCCTGCGCCGCATCGACAAGGGCGACGAGGTCGTCTTCTTCTTCTCGGGCCACGGCTCGCAGCCGCCGCAGATGGGGCCTTTCCTGCTGCCGGTGGACATCAAGGTGACTGGGGAGCGCGCCATTTCGCGCGACGGCCTGTCGCTGGAGCGGCTGGTGGATGACCTGAACCAGCGCGCGCGCTTTTCGCTCGTCATCGTCGATGCCTGCCGGGACGACCCTTTCCGCGAAACCAGCACCGGCCGCTCTTTGCCGCCGGGCTCGGCGCTGAGCCGCATCGAGCCGCCCAAGGGCACCATGATCATCATGGCCGCCAGCAAGGGCCAGCAGGCGCTGGACCGCCTGAACAACGCCGACACGGTGCCCAACGGCCTGTTCACGCGTGAACTGATCAAGCAGATGCGACAGAAGGGCCTGTCTGCCAGCGACATGCTCAAGCGCGTGCGCACGAGCGTGGAATCTTCGGCCGCCGCCGTCAACCACCCGCAGCGCCCTTCGCTGGTGGACGAATCGTCGAGCGAGTTCTACTTCTACCCAGGCGCCGCGTCGGCCAGCCCGGCACCGGCACCGTCTGTGCAGCCGTTTGTGCCGCCGCCTGCGCCTGCGCCCGCGCCCGCGCCCGGCCCCATCTACACACCGCCTTCACCCGCTCCTTCACCCGCTCCTTCACCCGCTCCTTCTCCCGCACCCGCGCCAAGGCCACCGGCCCCCGGGCAATCCGAGGCTCAGCGCGAGTTCGACGCCTGGGAGGTCGCGGCCCGTGTGGGCACGCGCAGCGCGCTCGAGAGCTTTGTCTCGCAGTACCCCCAGGGCCGTTACGCGCCGCAGGCGCGCATCAAGATTTCGGGCATGGCCGCGGCGCCCGCGCCGGCCCCCGCGCCAACAGCCGCGCCGCGGCCTGCTGCTGCCAACAACCCGCAGGCCGAGTTCGAGCTCTGGGACCGGGCCGAGACCAGCAAGCGCAAGGGCGACTACGAGGCCTACATCGCGGCCTACCCGAACGGCCGCTACATCGACCTGGCGCGCGCGGCGTTGAAGAAGCTTTGATTGCCTGAATCCACTTTGCAGAGAACCTCCACGAGAAAGCCCACGATGACAAATGCTTCCCTTCTGGCGAATGCGGCAAAAGCAGCCGCAAAAACCGCCGCACTTTGCGCAGCGCTGATGATCTGCGCCGGCAGCGCGTCCGCACAGACCTACACCAAGGCGCAGTTGCAGGAGACCTACTCCGCCCACCTCGCCACCGAAGGCTTCCGCCCCGAGATCACGCAAAGTGGCAACGTGCGCTTCCGCCGAGAAGGCCGGTCCTATGTGATCTTTGTCGAAGAGAACGACCCCACCTACTTCCGCATGGTGCTGGCCTTCTCGGCCGAAGACAAAAGCCCGCAGGCGCGCATCCGCCGGCTGGAAGGCATCAACACGGCCAGCGCCGAGGTCAAAGTCGTCAAGGCCTTCCTCGACAGCGACGGTGACCCCACCTTCAGTTCCGAGATGTTCCTGATCGTCCCGGGTGACTTCAAGACCACGCTGTCGCGCCTGCTGCGTGCCACCGACAACGCCTATGAGAAGTACCTGAAGAAGGTTGCCGAAACCAAGTGATGCAGCGCTGCCGGGCTGCGGCCGCAGCGGCCCTGGCCTTGGTGCTGATGGGCACGCTGCCCGTGGCATCGGCTGCCGACACCTTGTGCCGCCAGGGCCCTGCATCGGCCGAGCCGGCCTCTGCCCCGGTGGCCGGCTGCGCCGAGGCCGTGTGCACCGCAGTGGGTGACGAGAGCTTCTGCACCTGCAAGGCCGGCACCGGCTGGCGCTTTGAACGCCGCCGCGGCACGCAGACCCTGCAGCGCTGGCCCACCGAGGTCTCACCGATGACCGGCCCAGGTGCTTTCAGCGTCACATCGGCGGACATCGACGGCGACGGCTCGCCGGAATGGCTGGTGGCGCGCTGGATGGGCAGCAGCAACGGCCTGGGTGTCACGTACCACAACGTCTGTGTCGTCTGGCCGCAGCAGCCCGGCCGTGCGCCCTTGTGCCGAGACGTGCGCGAATGGGGCGCGCTGACGGTGCTGGTGCAAGAAGAAGGCCGCACCGGCTGCAGCCTCATGGACAGTGACTGGAAACCGGGCCGCGAACCCGGCCGCCGTGCCGGCACCTACGCCGTCGGCCACCTGTTGCGGCTGACGCAAGGGCGCTGGCGGCCGGTGCCAAGCGCACAAAGGCCGGCCGTGGCGCGCCGCCTGCTGGACGACTTCATGGCCGAGCGCGACACGCTGCCGCAGCGCAACGCCGCGCGGCTCTGGTACCTGCATCCCGGCGCCCGAGGCTGGCCATGAATCTGCAACAACTGCGTGCCGTGCGCGAAACCGTGCGCCAGGGCTTCAACCTCACGCTGGTGGCCGAGGTGCTGCACACCTCGCAGCCCGGCGTCAGCCGACAGATCCGTGAACTGGAAGAAGAACTCGGCATCGAGATCTTCGTCCGCGCTGGCAAGCGCCTGGAGGGCCTGACCGCACCCGGCGCCACGGTGTTGCCGCTCGTTGAAAGGCTGCTGCAGGAGGCCGACAACCTGAAGCGCGCCGGCGACGACTTTGCCAACCTGGGCCGTGGGCTGCTGACGATCGCCGCCACCCACTCACAAGCGCGTTATGCGCGGCCTCCGGCCGTGCGCGACTTCAGCCAGGCCCACCCCGACGTGGAACTGCGCCTGCACCAAGGTTCACCGCGCCAGGTGGCTGAATGGCTTGACGAGAGGCGCAATACGGCGCTGGTGGCCATTGACGCGCGCCATCGCTTTGCCAGCAACATGACCCGCCTGGCCATCAAAATTCGGCATCTGCCTGCGTGCCTATCTGCACGACGTCAATACGCGCTTCGCGTCGCCGCTGACGCGTGCAGTGAACCAGGCGGCGGCCTCGCGCACCCCGGTTCTGGACGAGTAGCCGACGACTGGCGCACGAGGATGACGAGGGTGGCGATGCAGGGCGCGCGTCCGCGCAGCCCACGCCACGGTCTCTATTCGCTGTGAACCGGGTCGCCTACACGGCCCACGAACACCGGCGCGCCGCTGGCCTGGTGCACCAGCGCAAAGGCGAAGGCGCGGTTCACCGCGCAGGGCGGCACTGGCAGCGCCAGCGACTTGGACCGTACCGTGGCCGCAGCCGCCGCCACGGCCACGCCCCCTTGTTCGTCCACCGTGATGCCGGCGGCGTGGTGCAGGTCGTCCAGGTGCATCTGCCGCGCCTGACGGCCCAGCATCGGGCGCAGGTCGGCGACGTCGGTGAACACGGTCTTCACGCCCAGGCCCTGGAGCGCCGCCTTCAGTGAACCCGACTGCGGTGCGATGGCAAAGCGCGGCAGCGCCAGTTCGCACTTCAGCGGTTGCAGCGCGGCGCGCCAGCGGGCGAGCTGCGTGCCGGTGAAAGTTGGTGGTGCGGCGGCACCCGCCGCGCCTTCGTCGGGCACCGCCACCAGCAAGGCAAAGCCGCCGCGGGGGTCGGCACCTGCCGCACCTGCAGCGCTTGCAGCACCGAAAGGAATCTCCATCACCAAGTGGCCGTCGATGCGCGCCTGCAGCACGCCGCGTTCGTCCACCATCGTCGGCACGCCCTTGGAGGTGCCGGCTGCCGTCTTGAAGGGGCGCGGCGTGGTCTGCGCGGGGTCGAAGGGCTTTTCCCAGGGGCTGCGGAAGTACACCGCCGACGTCAGCGCCAGCTGCGTCGCCGCGCTGACGCTGCCGGCAGGCAGCAGGTCCTTGATGCGGCCGCCGGTGCGGTCGGCCGTCCAGCTGTTGATCTGGCCGCGTGTGGCTTCGCTCTTGGAGAAGGACACCCGCAGCGCGTCGGCCTGCCAGCGGCTGGCCAGGCGCTGCGTGTAGGCGGCCGGCACGGAAGCTGCGGCGGCGTTGTCCACCCACATGCGCGCCGCCAGGGTCAGCGGGGATGCCGCGGCACTGCCGCCCGCAGCGACTTCCCCTTGCATCTGCCGCAGCAAGGCCGGCAAGGTTTGGCGCAGGGCGCGGGCGCCGTTGCGGCCACTGCCGAAGAGCGCTTCGATCTCGGCCTCGGCCGCGCCGTTGGCGCCTGCCTGCACCAGGCCCAGCGCAACGGCCGTGGCCACCGGCGAGACCACGGCGTTGGGCCCGCTGGCGGGACGCAGCAGCGCCTGGCCGAGGTCTGTGAGCGCGAGTGCGGGGCCGAGTGCGGAGACTGGGGCGGACCCTGTCGATGAGACACCGTCAGCAGCCAGCACGGGCGCCATGGATGGCACGGCCGCCAGCACCACCGCTGCTGCCACGGCCCGGCGCTGCCAGGCCTTCACGCCAGCCGCCTTCATTCGGTGGTCTCGTTGATGGTGATCACGTCGCTGGCGCCATAGCGCCCCGAGCCGCCTTCGCCACTGCCTGTGGCCTCTACCACCAGGGTGCGCGTGGCGCGCTGGTTGGCGCCGCTGGACGGGAACACCGACGACGCGTCCATGTCGCGCGACAGGTCCTTCTTCACCGGCGAAATGATGGCGATGATGTGGCTCTTGCCGGCCGGGCCGCCGGCCCGCAGCCGCCAGCTGTCGCGCGGGAAGCGGTGGGTGCCAGCGGCCAGTGCGTTGTTGCTGTCGATCTTGTTCGGGAACAGCAGGTTGAAGGTCTTGCCGTCACTGCCCACCTGCAGCAAGTACAAGTAACCCTGCTGCCCGGTGGTGACCGAGAAGTCGAGGAAGTCCTTGCCGATGCGCAGGCTGTTGCGCGCCGTGACCAGCTGCACCGGCATGCTGCGGTCGGCGCCGGCCTTCAGGTCATGCAGGGCCTGGGCGGCGTTGACGGCTGCGGTGGCGGCGGGGGGCGGCGGTTCTGCGGGTGCGGGTGCGGGTGCAGGCGTCGTCGCAGCGGCCGTCGGCGGCGGCACCGGTGCGGGCGGAGGCACTGGCGCAGGGGCAGGCGCGGGTGCAGGCGCGGGTGCAGGCGCAGGTGCAGGTGCAGCCGCCGTCTGCACAAAGGACAGCGGCAGCTTCGCATTGCCCTGCAGCATGACGGTCTGGTTGGTGCGCCGGTTGTCGATGTAGCTCTGCGCGCACTCACGCAGTTCTTCACCGTTGATGCGGCCACTGCGGTCGGCGTCGGCGCCGGCCAGGCCGATGCAATGCGCCCAGGCCAGTGTGCCCACGCTGCCCTGGCGCGTGGCAAAGGACACCTGGGTGTCGTTGGACGCGGCGATATACAGCACCTGCGGGCCGCGCGCGTCCTTGGCCATGGCGCCCAGGCTACGCGTGAGCTTGGTAGTGTTGGTGGGGTCGCCACAAGCGTAGGCAGACGTCACGGCGGAGTTGGTCTTGACGCCGGCGGGCATGAACTTGGGCTTCAGCGCGGGGTCTGGCGTGCTCACGCTCTTGGTGGCGGCGCCGCCCGAGAAACACGAGTCGTTCATCATCACCACCTGGCTGGCCTTCTTGCCGATGGTGGTGAGCGCGTCCTGCAAGAACGCGTCCAGCACCAGGCCGTCACGTGCCACCAGCACCTCGCTGCACTTGGCCGCCGTCTCGTGGCCCGCCACCTGGCCACCATGGCCCGAGTAGTAGATGAAGACCTTGTCACCGTCGGCGATGCGCTGGTACAGCGACACCAGGCCGCTGCGCATGCCGTCGCGCGTGAGCTTGGCATTGCTGATCTCGGTGATGTTCTGCGGCGGCACGCCCATGGCGGCGGCGATCTTGCGTGCGTTGGCGGCGTCGAGGTCGATGCCCGGCAGGTCGGACTTGGGGTCGCCGTAGTCGCCGATCCACATGATGAGTGCGTGGTTCGCGGCCAGAGTCGGCATGGCAACGGCCAGCGCGGCGGCGGCTACTGCGCCGGCGGCAACTTGGCGCAGCAAGGGGTGCATGAGCTTCAAGGGAACTCCTCAGGGGTGCGGGGCTGGACGGAACGGTGGGGCCGCTTCAAAAATCGGGCCCATGCTCGCATACGCAGCAACGGCGGCCCCAAAGGCGCATGGTGGACAACCCGGGGTGCGGCGTGAACTATTCGCCTGCTGGCCAGTTCCTGTTCCCGCACTCATGGCGCCAGTCTTTCTTTCAGCATCTGGGCCAACAGCGCCACGGCCTGCTCCAGCAGCGGCCCCCGTGGCCGCTGCGCGGACGTGGCGATGTACAGCGTGGTCGCCAGCAGCCGCCCCGGGCCGCTGCCGGTGCCCGGCCCCAGCAGCACCGGCCGCGCCGTGAAGGCCGGCTCGCGGCCGCTGCCGCGCACGGCGTTGAGCGACAGCACGGCATGCAGCGCCCGGCGCTGCACCAGGTCCAGGATGGCCGGCACGCTTTCGATCTCCAGCGCCACGCGCGGTTTCAGCCCCGCTTCGGCGAGCACCGTTTCCAGCCGCATGCGGATGGCGTGCGGACGCGCCGGGATCACCAGTTCACGCTGCGCCACATCCGCCAACGTCAAGGGGCGGCCGACCAGCGTCTTGGCCGCACTGCGCGCTGACAGCAGGTACAGCCGCTCTTGCAGCACCGGCAGCAGATCGATGGCCGCCGCGGGAGTGGCGTTGTAAACCACGGCGCAGTCCACGCGCCCCTGCGCCAGCCACTCCAGCGTGTAGGTGGACAGGCCTTCGACGACGCTGATGGTGGCCTTGGGGAAGTGCACACCAAAGGCGTCCACCATGGGCGCCGTCAGGCTGCGGCTGATGCTGGGCGGCAGGCCGATCGACAGCAGGCCCGACGCCGCACCACGCTGGTCTTCCAGGTCCTGCCGCGCCCTTTGCACCTGCTGCAGGATGCCGCGGCCGTGCGCCAGGAGCCGCGCGCCGGCGGGCGTGAGCGTGACGCCGCGGCCATTGCGGTCGAACAGCGGCTGGTGCAGTTCCACTTCCAGCAGCCGCACCTGGCGGCTCAGCGCCGGCTGCGCCACGCGCAGCACGCTGGCGGCACGCGTGAAACTGCCGAGTTCGGCCACCTGCACGAAGTAGGCGAGCTGCTTGAGGTCCATGGTTCATTTTCTGCCATATCAAGTTGATCTAACAGCTAGTCCGGAAATCGCACGGATGAATGTGACGCGCCTGTTCAAGAATCACGCCCATGCTCCACACCACGGCACCATGAACGCCCCGATCACCTGCATCTCGTCGATGGCCACGCGCCAGTTGCTGGCCGATCTGGCGGCCGACTGCACGCTGCACGCCGGCAGCGTGATGGCGGTGGAATCGGTGGGGGGTGTGGACGCCGCCAAACGGGTGCAGGCCGGCGAGGCCTTCGACGTCGTGGTGCTGGCCTCCGAGACCATCGACAAGCTCATCGCCAGTGGCCACCTGGTGGCCGGCAGCAAGGTGGACCTGGTGCGCTCGCCGGTCGCAATCGCCGTGCGCGCTGGCGCGCCGCAGCCCGATGTAGGCAGCGAAGAGGCGGTCAAACAAGCCGTGCTGGCGGCGCGCAGCATCAGCTGCTCCTCGGGGCCCAGCGGCGTCTTCCTGACGAAGCTCTTTGAGCGCTGGGGCATCACGCAAACCATCGCCAGCCGCCTCGTGCAAGCGCCGCCGGGGGTGCCGGTGGGCACACTCGTGGCGCGTGGCGAGGTCGAACTCGGCTTCCAACAGCTGGGCGAACTGATGCACCTCGAAGGCATCACCGTCGTCGGCGTGCTGCCGCCCGCCATCGAATGCATCACCACCTTCTCTGCCGCGCTGTGCCCGGGCTCGGCGCAGCCGGGTGCGGTGCGCGAGATGCTCCACTTCATGACATCGCCCGACACCGCCGCAGCCAAGCGGCGTCAGGGCATGGAACCCGCCTGAACGCGGCAGCACTCTTGTCAAGGACACCCCGACATGATCATCGACTGCCATGGCCACTACACCACCGCGCCCAAGGCGCTGGAGAACTGGCGCAATGCGCAGATTGCCGGCATCAAGGACCCGGCCCGCATGCCCAAAGTGGCAGACCTGAAGATCAGCGACGACGAACTGCGCGAGAGCATCGAAGCCAACCAGTTGCGCCTGATGAAAGAGCGCGGCAGTGACCTGACGATCTTCAGCCCGCGCGCCAGCTTCATGGCGCACCACATCGGCGACTACAACGTGTCGGCGACCTGGTCGGCGATCTGCAACGAGCTCTGCTACCGCGTGTCGCAGCTCTTCCCCGACAGCTTCATCCCCGCCGCCATGCTGCCGCAGAGCCCGGGCGTGGACCCTGCCACCTGCATCCCCGAACTGGTGAAGTGCGTGGAGCAATACGGCAACGTCGGCATCAACCTGAACCCCGACCCCAGCGGCGGCCACTGGACCAGCCCGCCGCTGACCGACCGCCATTGGTACCCCATCTACGAGAAGATGGTGGAGTACGACATTCCCGCCATGGTGCATGTCAGCAGCAGTTGCAACGCCTGCTTCCACGCCACCGGCGCGCACTACATCAACGCCGACACCACGGCCTTCATGCAGTGCCTGCAAGGCGACCTGTTCAAGGATTTCCCGACGCTGCGTTTTGTCATTCCGCATGGCGGCGGTGCGGTGCCCTACCACTGGGGGCGCTACCGGGGCCTGGCGCAAGAGCTGAAGAAACCGCTGCTCAGCGAACACCTGATGAACAACATCTTTTTCGACACCTGCGTCTATCACCAGCCCGGCATCGACCTGCTGACGAAAGTGATTCCGGTGAAGAACATCCTCTTCGCCAGCGAGATGATCGGCGCCGTGCGCGGCATCGACCCCGAGACCGGCCACTACTTCGACGACACCAAGCGCTACATCGAAGCCAGCACCATCGTCGTCGGCGACGACCGCCACCAGATTTATGAGGGCAATGCGCGCCGGGTCTATCCGCGGCTGGATGCAGCGCTCAAATCACGGGGACTCTGACCATGTTTGAACTCGGCATCGTCAAACGCCACATCACGCGCGCCGACCCCGCGGCCACCGTCGAACTGGCGCGCTTCGGCGCGTCCACCGTGCACGAGGCGATGGGCCGCGTCGGATTGATGAAGCCGTACATGCGCCCCATCTACACCGGCGCCCGCATCTCGGGCACCGCTGTCACCGTGCTGCTGCACCCGGGTGACAACTGGATGATGCATGTCGTGGCCGAACAGATCCAGGCCGGCGACATCGTCGTCGCGGCCATCACCGCCGACTGCACCGACGGCTACTTCGGCGACCTGCTGGCCACGTCCTTCCGCGCCCGCGGCGCGCTCGGCCTCGTCATCGACGCCGGCTGCCGCGACGTAAAGGACCTGACCGAGATGGGCTTCCCGGTATGGAGCAAGGCCATCAGCAGCAAGGGCACCATCAAGGGCACGATCGGCTCGGTGAACATCCCCGTGGTCTGTGCCGGCATGTGGGTCACGCCGGGTGACGCCATCGTCGCCGACGACGACGGCGTGGTCGTGGTGCCCGCCGCGCGGGTTCGCAAGGTGGCCGACGCCGCCGCAGCCCGCGAAGCCCACGAAGGTGAAAAACGGGCCAAGCTCGCCGCCGGTGTGCTGGGCCTGGACATGTACAACATGCGCGAACCGCTGGCCAAGGCCGGCCTGCGCTACGTCGACTGATTGGGGCCACTGAATCATGCGCATCGGCTTGATCGGCTACGGCGAAGTCGGCAAGACCCTGGCCGAAGACCTGCGTGCGCAGGACCACGCGGTGACGGCCTTCGACCTGAAGCTGGGCACGCCTGCCGGCGCCTTGCTGAACGAACACGCGGCCCGCTGCGGCGTGCAGCTGGCGGCGTCGCACGCCGACGCCGTGCGCGGCGCAGAACTGGTGATCTCTGCCGTCACCGCCAGCCAGACCGTGGCGGTGGCCGAGGCCTGCGCAGCTTCAATCGGCCACGCGTTTTTCCTCGACTTCAATTCCGCCTCGCCCGGTGCCAAGCAGGAAGCCGCCGCGGTGATTGACGGCGCCGGCGGGCGCTACGTCGAAGGCGCGGTGATGACGCTGATTTCCGGCTACCGCATCAAGGTGCCGCTGTTGCTGGGCGGCGCGCATGCCGAAACGTTGCTGCCGCTGATCACGGCGCTGGGCTTTTCTGCCAAGGTCGCAAGCCACAAACTCGGCGTTGCGTCGGCCACCAAGCTCTGCCGCAGCGTGATGATCAAGGGCCTGGAAGTCATGCTGATCGAGAGCCTGACGACGGCGCGCCACTACGGTGTGGAAGACGCGGTGATCGCCTCGCTCTATGAAACCTACCCCGGCGTGGACTGGCAGAAGCAGGCCAGCTATGCCTTTCAGCGCGTGATCGAACACGGCCGCCGCCGCGGTGAAGAAATGCGCGAAGCAGCGCGCACGGTGCGCGACGCGGGCCTGTCGCCGTTGTCTGCCGCCGGCACCGCAGAACGCGACACCTGGATCGCTGAACAGGGCGACGCCGGTGTCTTTGGCACACGCGGTGAGCCCGGCTTTGCACGCAGCACCGACTGGCGCACCGAGGCGGACCGCCTGCTTGCCAACATCAGCCATTCCATCAAGGACAGCAGCCCATGAAGACCCAAGTCGCCATCATCGGCGGCGGCCCCGCGGGCCTGCTGTTGTCGGAACTGCTGCACCGCCAGGGTGTGGACAGCGTGGTGCTGGAAAGGCAGAGCCGCAGCTACGTGCTGGCGCGCATCCGCGCCGGGGTGCTGGAGCAGACCACCGTCGATCTGCTGCGCCAGAACGGCCTGGGTGAACGCATGGACGCACAAGGCCACGCGCACGATGGCATGAAGATCGTCTGGGCCGGCCGCGAGAGCTTTTTCATCGACTGCTTCAAGCACCTGGGCAAACGCTTCATGGCCTACGGCCAGACGCAGATCCAGGAAGACCTGTTTGCCGCCGCCGACCGCCGCAACGCGAGCGTGCTGACCGAGGTCGAAGACGTGCGGCCGGTGGACGTGACGGGCGACACACCCCACGTGCTCTTCCGGCATAACGGCGAAGAAGTGCGGCTGGACTGCGACTACATCGCCGGCTGCGACGGTTTCCACGGCGTCAGCCGCAAGGCCATTCCGGCCACGCACCGGCGTGAATTCGAGAAGGCCTACCCCTTCGGCTGGCTGGGCGTGATGTCGCGCACCGCGCCGCTGCCAGACATCACCTACGCCAACCACCCGCGCGGCTTTGCGCTGGCCAGCATGCGCAGCCCCACGCTCAGCCGCTACTACGTGCAGGTGACGCTGGACGACAAGGTCGAAGCCTGGTCCGACGACCGCTTCTGGGCTGAACTGACGGCGCGCTTCCCGCCCGAGATGGCCAGCGCCATCCAGACCGGGCCGACGATCGAGAAGTCGATCGCGCCCTTGCGCAGCTTCGTGTCTGAACCGATGAGCCACGGCAAGCTCTTCCTCTGCGGTGACGCGGCGCACATCGTGCCGCCGACAGGCGCCAAGGGGCTGAACCTGGCGGTGTCGGATGTGTTCTACCTGGGCCGTGCGCTGGCTGCCCACTACCACCAGGGCAGCGACAAGCTGCTCGACGGTTACAGCGCGATGGCGCTGCGGCGGGTGTGGAGTTCGGTGCGCACGTCCTGGTACCTGACGACGCTGTTGCACCGCTTTCCGGACGCGACCGACTTCGACCAGCGTGCGCAGGAAGTCGAGCTCGACTACCTCAAGGCGTCGCGCCATGCGCAGGCTGCGTTGGCCGAGCAATACGCCGGCATGCCCTTTGAAGCTGTGAACTGAGTCTGCGGACTGAACCCATGCCCTTCGACAAGACCCCCGGCTGGCTCGACTGGTACGCCGGCCCTAGCAAACCACATTTCAAACTGCCCGCGGGAAGCGTCGATGCACACTGCCACGTCTTCGGCCCTGGCCATGAATTCCCCTTCGCGCCCGAACGCAAGTACACGCCTTGCGACGCCAGCAAGGCGCAGCTCTTTGCGCTGCGCGACCACCTGGGCTTTGCGCGCAACGTCATCGTGCAGGCCACCTGCCATGGCGCCGACAACCGCGCGCTGGTGGATGCGTGCCTGGCGTCGCAGGGCAAGGCGCGCGGTGTCGCCACGGTGCGCCGCAGCGTGACGGACGCCGAATTGCAGACCATGCACGCAGCCGGCATTCGCGGCGTGCGCTTCAACTTCGTCAAGCGGCTGGTGGACTTCACGCCCAAGGACGAGTTGCTGGAAATCGCCAACCGCATCGCGCCGCTCGGCTGGCACGTGGTGATCTACTTTGAAGCGGTCGATCTGCCCGAGTTGTGGGACTTCTTCACCGCGCTGCCGACCACGGTGGTGGTGGACCACATGGGCCGCCCCGATGCAGCCAAGCCAGTCGCTGGCCCCGAGTTCGCGCTCTTCATGAAGTTCATGCGCGAACACGGCAATGTCTGGAGCAAGGTCAGCTGTCCCGAACGTTTGTCAATCGCCGGCCCGAAGGCGCTGCACGGCGAACAGGCCGCCTACCGCGACGTGGTGCCCTTCGCGCGGCAGATCGTCGAGACCTTCCCAGACCGCGTGCTCTGGGGCACCGACTGGCCGCACCCGAACCTGAAGGACCACATGCCCGACGACGGCTTGCTGGTGGACTTCATCCCGCACATCGCCACGACGGCAGCGCTGCAGCACCAGCTGCTGGTGGCCAACCCGATGCGCCTGCACTGGCCGGAGGAAAGCTGATGTCGCTCGACAAACCCTACCTCGACGTGCCCGGCACGACGATCTTCGACGCCGAACAATCCCGCAAGGGCTACCACCTCAACCAGTTCTGCATGAGCCTGATGAGAGCCGACAACCGCGCGCGCTTCAAGTCGAACGAACGCGCCTACCTTGACGAATGGTCGATGAGCGAAGAGCAGAAGCTGGCCGTGCTGGCACGCGACCTCAACCGCTGCATCGCGGCCGGCGGCAACATCTACTTCCTGGCCAAGATCGGCGCGACAGACGGCAAGAGCTTCCAGCAGATGGCCGGCAGCATGACCGGCATGACCGAAGAGGAGTACCGCCACATGATGATCAGCGGCGGCCGCTCGGTGCAGGGCAACCGCGTCATCGGTGAAGACGGCAGTGCGCAGGCAAAGCACCAACCGCAAGGCACCGGCAAAGGAACCCTCTGACATGAAGCCCCCACGCTCACTTCGCTCGCTGCCCTGCGGCTTGCAAGCCGCAGGGCGTTCGCCAGCCACTCGCGAGCGCGCAGGCGCTCGCTCGGTGCGGGCTCACCCCCCCGAGGGGGCGGTCATGCCCTTCGGAACGGCCGGGCGGTTCTGACATGGCCCGCATCACCGCGTCGGTTTACACGAGCCACGTGCCGGCCATAGGCGCCGCACTCGACCTGGGCAAGAGCCACGAGCCCTACTGGCAGCCCGTCTTCAAGGGCTACGAATTCGGCAAGCAGTGGATGAAGGACAACAAGCCCGACGTCGTCTTCCTGGTCTTCAACGACCACGCGACGGCTTTCAGCCTGGAGATGATCCCCACCTTCGCCATTGGCACGGCCGCCGAATACCAGCCCGCCGACGAAGGCTGGGGGCCGCGCCCGGTGCCCACCGTCATCGGCCATCCGGCACTGGCTTCGCACATCGCGCAGAGCGTGATCCAGGACGACTTCGACCTCACCATCGTCAACAAGATGGATGTCGATCACGGCCTGACGGTGCCGCTGAGCCTGATGTGCGGGCAGCCCCCCGCCGACAAGTTCGAATGGCCTTGCCCGGTAATTCCATTCGCCGTCAACGTCGTGCAGTACCCCGTGCCCAGTGGCAAGCGTTGCTACAACCTGGGCTGCGCCATCGCGAAGGCCGTGGAAAGCTACGACGAAGATTTGAACGTGCACATCTGGGGCACCGGCGGCATGAGCCACCAGCTGCAGGGGCCGCGCGCCGGGCTCATCAACAAGGAGTGGGACAACCGCTTCCTGGACCGCCTGATCGCGGACCCCGCCGACCTGTCCACGCTGCCGCACATCGACTACGTGCGTGAAGCCGGCAGCGAAGGCATCGAACTCGTGATGTGGCTGATTGCGCGCGGTGCCATGGGCGACAAAGCGCCGCGGGTGCGGCAACGCTTCTATCACGTGCCGGCCAGCAACACGGCGGTGGGCCACCTGATCCTGGAGAAGTCATGACGATCAAAGTTGCACTCGCCGGGGCCGGCGCATTCGGCACCAAACACCTCGATGCCATCCAGCTGATCGACGGTGTGGAGTGTGTGTCGCTCATCAGCCGCGAACTGGCCAAGACACAGGAAGTGGCCGACAAGTACGGCATCAAGCACGTCACCACCGACCTGGCGGACAGCCTGGCGCTGAAGCACGTGGATGCCGTCATCCTTTGCACGCCGACGCAGATGCACGCCGCGCAGGCCAGCGCCTGCCTGAAGGCCGGCAAACACGTGCAAGTCGAAATTCCGCTGGCCGATTCACTGGCCGATGCACAGGCTGTGGTGGCCCTGCAAAAGCAGACCGGCCTGGTGGCGATGTGCGGCCACACGCGCCGCTTCAACCCCAGCCACCAGTGGGTGCACCACAAGATCAAGGCGGGCCAGTTCAACATCCAGCAGATGGATGTGCAGACCTACTTCTTCCGCCGCAGCAACATGAACGCGCTGGGCCAGGCGCGCAGCTGGACCGACCACCTGCTGTGGCACCACGCCGCACACACGGTGGACCTCTTTGCCTACCAGGCCGGCAGCCCCATCGTGAAGGCCAATGCCGTGCAGGGGCCGATCCACCCGACGCTCGGGATTGCGATGGACATGAGCATCCAGCTGCAGGCCGCCAACGGCGCGATCTGCACGCTGAGCTTGAGCTTCAACAACGAAGGCCCGCTTGGCACCTTCTTCCGCTACATCGGCGACACTGGCACCTACTTGGCGCGTTACGACGATCTCTTCAACGGCAAGGAAGAGAAGATCGACGTCAGCCAGGTGGCGGTGTCGATGAACGGCATCGAGCTTCAGGACCGCGAGTTCTTCGCCGCCATCCAAAGCGGGCGTGAACCCAACGCCAGCGTGGCACAGGTGCTGCCGTGCTACGAAGTGTTGCAGCGCCTGGAGCAGCAGCTGGCGGCGGGCTGAGTCGCGCTCAGGCGTTGGCAGACACCAATTCACCGGCCTCGCACATCACAGTGGACATCACGCCGTACACCTCGACCCAGGCCGCTTCCACCTCGACAGTGAATGCCGGCCCGAGCCCCTTCGACAGCGTGGCCAGCAGCGCTGTGCCGACGATCGCATAGTGCCTCTCGACCACGCCGTAACCCGTGTGCCGCTGGCCCAGGCCCTGCAGCACCGGCACCAGCGCATCCAGCCGCTTGAGCTGGCCGACGGCGGCGCCGATCATCTGCATCAGCCGCGTGCCCTGGGCTTGCATGTCGCCCTTGAAGAGATGGCGCAATGACGGGTCGAGCGTGAAGAGTTCGTCATAGAAGATCGCGGCCGCTTGCGGTGCGATGGGCAGCACTAGGGCCCAGCTGGACTGAACGAGGTGGATGGTTTGTGGGTTCATGGTGTGGGGTCAATAAAGGATGGTGGGGATTGCCGTGGCGCGTCAGTGCATCTGGGCCGGCGACGACACGAAGGACGGCGTCTGCGGGCCTTCACGCACCATCGTCACGCGGGCGGTCAGCAGGCCGTGAAAAGGGTCGTCGGGCTGGTGGATCCAGTACTGCACCGTGCCACCGGCCTCCAGGCGCAGCGTGTAGCAGTGCGGTTCGGCTGCGCCGCGCTGTTGCGTCACGCACAGCACTTCGCCGTTGACTTGCCAGGTGCCCCAGGGCGTGGTGGCCGGGTCGCGCTGCTCGTAGGTGTTGAGCCACAGGTAGCGGCCGTCGCGGCCGTAGTAGACATATTCGGCGTAGTAGGGCTGCGCGGCGCCGGTGGTCTTGCGGTATTCACTGACGTGGCTCTTGCCGGCCAGGAAGCGGGTCAGCTCCTCGCCGGCCAGCTTCCGCGCCGGTGCCGCTTGCTGCGACGCCAGGCGATTGGCGGTAAGTGCTTCAGACCGGGCTTGAGCGCGTTGACGCCCGAAGTTGGCAGCGTCGGACCGCAGCATCTCCATGCAGCCCGTCAGGGTCATCATCGACAGCAACACGCAGAGCAGCCCCGGTGCCGTTGACAGCGGCTTCATTCAGCCGCCGCGCCTGCCGACTCCACGGGGCTGATGGGCGTGATGTCAAAGGGCGCTTGCGGTGCGGGCATGGCGCCGGCTGGCGCACCGTTGTCTGCGGCAGCAGCCATCACGCTCGGCGGTGGCGACTGGCAGGCCATCAAGACGGCCAGGGACAGCAGCACGGTGGCTGCCAGCGAATGGGTTTTAGGTGCGCTGGGTGGGTTGGGTGTTTGGGGCGTATTGGGGACAGCGGTGTTCATCAAGGGCTCCTGGCCTGGCCGGGGCACAGCGCCTCGGTGAAGATGAACTCTAGGCAGCGCGCAGCGCGGCGTCGTCAGGGCACGGTCCGCTTTCGGTGCCTTCGCAGTCAGGACGCCGTGGTCAGAAAAGCTGTCCGGGTCAGCCGCAGCTCATGGGGCGGATGCGCCCTTCTGCAGCGCCAGCCGTTCGGCGCCGGCGTCGTCGAGCGCGGCGCCCAGCAGCCGCTCCTGCGCCATGGCAGCGGCATCGAGTTCATGGCCGAGCCGCGTCACCAGCGCCTGGAGCGACCGGTCGATGGTGCCGCCCGCCCGTGCGCGCACCTCGGTTTCTTGCGCTGCATCGTGCCGGCCCAGCAGCCTGGCGGCCGCAAGCGGGCGTGACTCCTGCGCTGCCAACCAGGCCAGCGCCACGTGCGCCATCCACAGCGTGCCGGCGCCACGCAGCGTGGGCAGCAGTTCCATCAGCGCGACGCGGGTGGCGGCGGTGTCGCCGCTTTCGGCCAGCACCGTGGCCCACAACGCAAAGAAGGCGCCGTGCTGGCGCAGCCGGCCTTGGGCGCGGATCTCGGCCAGCGCCTGGCGGCCGACGGCCAGCGCGGCCTCTGGGCGGCCGGCGTCGTGTTCGGCCAGCATCAGCCCTTGTGCGGCCGCCCAGCCTTCCACCAGGGCGCCGCTGTGCTGGCAGTACGCCAGTTCGCCACGGCAGTAGGCCAGGTACTCGGCGCTGCGGCCGGCGCGGCGGTGTTCGTAGCCTTCCGCAGCGCGCTGGTACCGCGCCAGGCCAAAGCCCGGCACGGCGGCACGATCTGCTTCTTGTGCGGCCAGCGCCTGCATGCGGGTCAGCAGCGCGGCCAGCGGGGCCGTGCCGTCCACCCGCAGCGTGGATTGATAGACGAGGTACAGCGCGTAGCCGCCCCGCTGCACGTCACCGGCTGCGGCGAAGTGTTCGGCGGCTCGTTGTGCGCAGGCCAGGCCCTGCGCGGGTGGGTAGGCGTTGGCGTAAACAGAGAGCGTGGCTTGTGCCAGATCCAGACCCGCGCTCAGGCCCCGGATGTCCCCGGTGAGACTCGGCAGCAAGCCCTTGGCCAGGTCGCACCAGTGGCGGCCCTCGGCAGCGCTTCCCAGGCGCTGCCAGAGCATCGCGCCGTGCACGGCCAGCAGCGCCACGGTGTCGGCCTGCTGGCCGGCGCGGCCGGCTGCGCTGGCCCACTGCAGGGCGGCGCGAAGGTTGTCGGTCTCTGCGGCGTGCAGCGTCAGCCAGTGCAAGGCCGGGTGGCCGATGGCGTCGGCGTCGGCCCTTTGCCAATACGCCGCTACCGCCTGCAGGTGGCGCGCGGCCGTGGCCTCGGCTTCACCGGCCTCGACCAGCTTTTCAAGCGCGAAGGCGCGCACGCTTTCAAGCATGCGCAAACGGGGCGCTGTGGCTGAGACCGAGGGCGCTGACCGCGCGATTTCCTCCGGTGCCGACAGCAGCGATTTATCCATCAGCGCCTGCACCGCGTCCAGCACGCCCCAGCCGTCCAGCGTGTCGTCGCCGCACACGGCCTGCGCCTGCGTCAGCGCGAAGCCGCCGCGGAACACGGCCAGGCGGCGCAGCACGCGGCGCTGGCGCTCGTCCAACAGCCCGTGGCTCCAACCCAGCGCGCCGCGCAGCGTGCGCTGGCGCGGTGCGGCGGTGCGCGCGCCCTGCGTCAGCAGTTGCAGGCGGTCGCCACCGGCTTGCAGCAGGTCGGCCATGCCATGCACCCCCAGCATCGGCACCCGGGCGGCGGCCAGTTCCAGCGCCAGTGGCAGGCCGTCGAGTTCGCGGCAGATGTGCGCCACGGCCTGGCGCTGGTGCGGCCCGAGGCTGAAGCCCGGCAGCCGGCTGGCCACGCGCGCCACAAACAGGCGCACGGCGCTGCAGGCCATCAGCTGGTCGGTGCTGTCGTCGTCTTCCGGAGCAGGCAAGGTCAGCGGCTGCAGACGCAAGAGCTGCTCACCGGCCAGGCGCAAGGGTTCCTGGCTGGTGACGACGACATGCAGCGCCGGCGCCTGGGCCAGCAGCGTGTCCAACAGCGAGGCCAGGGGCGCCAACAGGTGCTCTGCGTTGTCCAGCACCAGCAGCAGGTGCAAAGGCTGCAGCGCGCGCGCCAGGGTGGCACTGCTTGCGCCGGCGCCACTGCTGAGCTGCAGCGTTTGCACCAGTGCAGCCCGCAACATGGCCTGGGCCGCGTCAGCGGACTCCGTGGGTGCCAGGGAATGCAGCGCCAGCTCCACAAACCAGACCCCGTCGCGCCAGGCCGGGCGCTGCGCCCAGGCCAGCGCTTGCGCCAGCCGCGTCTTGCCAATGCCGGCCGGGCCTGTGATGGTGATCAGGCGCTGCGCGTGCAGCAGCCCCGCCAGCGCGTCGATTTCCGCTTCGCGGCCCAGGGCCGGTGACAGCGGTGCCGGGACGTTGCCGGCTTGCGGGTTTGCACCTGGCGCTGGAGGTTGCGGTTGCGGTTGCGGTTGCGGCTGCATTTGCGCCAGTGACTGAGCTTGCAGCGGCACACCATGTGCCCCGCCTGCAGCGGCCGTCCCGGCATGCAAGACGCCGCCAAAGCGGTAACCGCGCCGCGCCACGGTTTCGATCCACTGCGGCGCCTTCGGGTCGTCACCCAGCGCCTGGCGCAATTCACTTACGGACGACTTGATCACGCCTTCGGTGATGAAACGCCGGCCCCACACGCTGTCCAGCAATTCTTCCTTCGTCACCAGTTCCTGCGGCCGGCGCGCCAGCGCCACCAGGAGCTCGTAAGCCTTGGGGCGCAAGGCCACCTCGGCACCGTCGCGCCGCAACTGGGCAGCCGCCAGGTCCAGTGTGAAAGGGCCGAAGCACAGCAGGTGGGCACTGGGAGAACTCATGCCGCATCGTAAGCGGCCCCCCGATGAGGCCACCCCACACCACGCCACACCGAAGTGTGACCGTATGCTGACGACACCGCGGCCAACTGGACGCACAGTGCAGGACTGTCGCACCGACCGCATCGACCCGCCTGCCGCCCACACCATGAACGAAGCCCCCGAGCCCAACGGCCGCCTCTACGCCATCCGCCTGCTGCCGTTAGAAACCGGTGGGGCTGCAGCACAGTTCGCGGGGCGGCTCGAGCACGTGCTCAGCGGCCGCTGCCACGACTTCGATGACGGCGCCACGCTGCTGGCGTGCCTGGCGTTTGAGCAGCAGCAACAGCAACTGCAGCAGCAGGCCGCACAAGGCGGGCGCTGACGCGCCAAGGCTCAGAACAGCACCTCGTCCATCTCGTCGTCAAACCGCTGCTCCGCACGCAGCTGCTTGATGAATCGCTTGGCCATCACCGGTTCACCTTCCAGCAACTTGCGCTGCTGCTGCAGCTGCAGGAACGTCACCTGCAATTCACGCAACTGCTCCTTCATCAGGAGACCGAGCTGGGCAGGGTCGATGCGCTGCTGCGTCATCAGGCCGTAGCTGGCGCAGAAGGCGTGCTGGCGGCCGTCGATTTCGGCTTCCAGTTCCCGCAGTTGTTCGGCCAGCACCTTGTTGAAGTGTTTGACCTGGGCCGCCGCAATGCCGGCGGCGTGCGCGATGTCGACTTGTTCGATCTGCAGTTGCAGAGTCAGAAGCGCCAGCAGGTCACCCGCTTCATAGGCGCTGTTGGTGCGCTGCATGAGGTCGGTGCTGCGCTGGCGCTCTTCCAGCGTGGCACCGGGTGCGATGCGGTCGGGGTGCAGTGCAGCGGCCAGCTTGCGATAGACCTCGCGCACGGTCTGCGAGATGCGGGCTTCGTCTTCTTCGGCACGCTTCTGCGCGGCAGTCCTGTTCTTGCGCGGGCGTTGCTCGTTGCCAGGTTGCTGCGCTTGTTGCGCTTGTTTTTCAGCCATCTTGGCGCGCGCGCGATGCATCAGTTCTTCGGCCGATTCCGCGGGCTCGTCGCCCAGGTCCACGCCGCCCATGTCTTCCAGCATGGCCTTCATGGATTCCAGATGCTGCTGCGCTTCAACGCCAAATTCCTGATCCGACCAGCGGTTGTAGAGCGCCAACATCTCGGCGTCGGGCTGGCCGGCGTCTTCGGCTTCCGCCACCAGGCGGCCGCTCATGTCGCATAGCAGTCGCGTCAAGGTCTTGGCCTCGGATTTCGACCAGCGCCGCTGCAGCAGCAACTGTTCAAGCCCCAGGGCCCAGTCGCGGCGCTCGGACGTCAAGCGCGCCAGCAACGGCGCGGCCTGCGCTTCGTGCATCTGCGCAAAAAGCGGCAACTGCTGCTGCCAGGTATGCAGCCGTTCCCGCGCCTTGTCGATCTTGCCCAGCAAGGTCTGGAAGCGCTTGTGTTCGGGCGACAGCGCCTTGCCGCCCGCAGCGGCCGACGCTGCGCTGGCAATGTCGAGCGAGGTGTTTCGTTTCATCGTTTCATCCCACACGCGGGTCGAGCGCGTCGCGCAGCGAGTCACCCACCACACTGAGCGAATAGATCAGCAGGAACATCGCGCTGACGGTGCCGGCCAGCGGCCACCAGATGTCGTTTGTCAGGTCTTGCGACGCACCGCTGATGAGCAGGCCCCAGCTGGCGCCGTCCTGCACGCCGATGCCCAGATACGTCAGGATCACCTCGGCCTTCACCGCACCCAGCAGCACGAGCGAGCTCGTCACGATGCCCACGTGCGTGACGTTGGGCAGTATCTCGCCGAACATGATGCGCCCGGGCCCGGCGCCCAGCACACGCGCGGCCAGCACGTATTCCTTGCCCTTGTGCTTGAGCACTTCACCGCGCACCAGCCGCATGATGCCGACCCAGGACGTGGCCGCCAGCGCCACGCACATCGATTCAATGCCACGCCCGAGCGAATAGGAGATGGCGGTGATGAGCAGGATGTCGGGAATCGACACCACCACCGAATACAGCCAGGTGATGAAAGCATCCACCCAGCCGCCAAAGTAGCCCGCTGCCAGGCCCAAGGCCGTGCCAAAGGGGATGACGAGCACAGTGGTGATGAAGCCGATGGTGACCGCCGTCTGCGCACCGGCCAGCACGCGAAAGAAGACTGATCGGCCCAGCACGTCGGTGCCCAACAGCGTGGCCCAGTGCCAGGACGGCAGGTCCTGGCTGCCGCCGACGTTGGCTTCATGGTCGGGCAGGAAGCCGGTGTGTCCGGCGATGGCGATGGCCGCAAACATCGCCAGCACCAGCAGGCACACACGCGACTGCGGTCCGCGCCAAAGTGCACGCAACAGGGATTGCCAAGTCATGACAGTCTGACCCGCGGGTCGGCCCAGGCATAGAGCAGATCGGACAGCAGGTTGAACAGCACCAGCGCCATCGCGCCCAGCACCGTGACGGCTTTCAGGATCGGCAGGTCGCCGCGCGACAGCGCGTCGATGGTCAGGCTGCCGATGCCGGGGATGGAGAAGAACCGCTCCATCAGGAAGGAGCCCAGGATGAGGAAGGGGATGCTCGTCACGTTGTTGGTGATGATCGGAATCCAGGCGTTGGGCAGCACGTGGCGCAGCAGCACACGGCCTTCGGTCGCGCCCTTGCTGCGCGCGGTGCGCACGTAGTCGGCGCCGGCTTCGTCGAGAAAGAGCGTGCGGTAGAGGCGGATGTCCGGCCCCATCGAAATCAGCAGCAGGATCAGCCATGGCAGCGCCAGGTAGGCCACCGCGCCGGGCCCGCGCACGTAGCCCGAAATGGGAAAGAGGCCGAGCTTGTAGGCCAGCAGGTATTGCAGCACCAGCACGTACACCAGGCCCGAAATGCTCATGCCGGCGATGAAGAGCGCCCTGCTCACTTTGTCCGTCAGCCCCTCACGCCAGCGAGCGATGAAAAGCGCGAGTGCGACGTTGACCGCACCGCCGACAAAGAAAGGCGGCGCCGTCACCGACAGGCTGACGAGCGCGCCGTCTTTGAGCTGCGTCCCCAGGTCTTCGCCGGTGACGAAGGACTTGCCGTAGTCGAAAGTGACGATCTGCTGCAGGAAACCCAAGAACTGCGCCGGCAGGCTCTGGTCCAGGCCCCACAGGCGGCGCAGGTTGGCGATGGCTTCGGGCGTCGCGTGCTGGCCCAGCGCCACGCGCACGGGGTCGGGGCCGAAGGCATTGAAGAGCAGGAATGTCAGCAGCGCGACGCCCAGGATGGTGGGCAACGTCAGCAGCAGCCGGCGCAGGACAAAGGCGGTCAAGGCAGGCCCTTTTTCTTGCGCGCCGCGTCGATGTCGAGGTACATGAATTCGGGCGTGAAGAGGTTGCGCTTGAAGTTGGACAGCCACTTCTGCGTGATGCCGAAGCGCAGCGTGTTGCGGCCGATGATGACCGGCACTTCGTCCTTGATGATCTGGTTCATGACCTTGAAGAGCGCGATGCGTTCAGGGCCGTTCGGCATCAGGCGCGCGGTTTCGTAGGCCTTGTCGTAGGCGGCGTTGGCAAAGCCCGAATGGTTGGGACCGGGCGGGCCGTTCTTGCCGTAGAGCAACTGGTAGAAGTTCTCGGCGTCGGGGTAGTCGGCCTGCCAGGCCGAGTCCGAGATCTGGAAGTTGCCCGTTTCCAGGCTGCGCAGGTAGGTCGGGAAGTCGCCGAACACACCCTTCAACTGCACGCCGGCAGCAGCAAACTTGGCCTTGTTCAAGTCGAAGGAGGTGCGCGCGGCCACGCTGCTGGCGGCATACAGCACGTTCAGCGCCGGCAGGCCTTTGCCATCGGGATAGCCCGCCTCGGCCAGCAGGCGCTTGGCCTGCGCCACGTCGTAGCCGTAGGTGGTGGCGCCGGTGTCGCGCTCACTGCCCACCAGTTCGATCGGCACCACACTCTGCAGCTTGCGGCCGCGGCCGTTTTGCAGGACGTCGATTTCAGCCTGCGTGTCCATCAGGTACGCCAGCGCCTGGCGCAGCTTTTTGTTGCCGCCCAGCAGCGGGTCTTTCAGGTTCAGCGCGGTGTAGGTCAGGTCGGTGCCGGGCGCCCAGTAGATGCTGAACTTGGATGCAAATTCGTCGGCGATTCTGAAGTCGCCATCGCCGTTCTTGACCACCATCTTGCTGAAGTTGGCGCGGTCCAGGGCACGCCAGTCGATCTCGCCTTTCAGGAACTTGAGCATGCCGGGCTGCGCTTCTTCGATCAGCGGCATCTCGACCACATCGACGAACGGCAACCGCTTGCCGGCGTCTTTCAGCAGGCCCTTCTCGGCGTCGCCCGGCGCGCCCACCGTGGGGTAGGTGCCGTGGTAGTTGGGGTTCTTCAGCAGGCGCAGCGTGCCCTTGCGTTCGACGTTGGCCAGCGTGAAGGGGCCTGTGCCGACCGGATGCACGGCAAACTGGTCGCCATAGGTGCGCACCGCTTCCTGCGGCACGACGGAGGACGACGACGCGGCCAATGCAAACAGGAAGAGCGGGTTGGGCTTGGTGAGCTTGATCGTCAGCGTGTGGCTGTCCACCTTCTGCAAGCCGGCGATGGGCAGCTTGGACGTGTCGCCCGTCGGGCCGGCCTTGGCGCTGGCCGCGTGGAAATCGTCCATGCCCTCCACTGCGCCGGCCATCAGGAACCAGCTCTTGTGGTTGAGGTTGGCATCGGCAAAACGGCGAAAGGAATAGAGCACGTCGTCAGCCGTCAACTCGCGGCCTTTGCCGGCCGGGAAACACTTGTCGTCGTGGAAGCGCACGCCCTTCTTCAGCTTGAAGGTGTAGCTCAGCTTGTCGGCGCTGAGTTCGGGCAAACGCTCCAGCAGGTCGGGCTCCAGTTTGTAGGGGCGCTCGAGGTAGGAATAGCGCAGCAGCGTGCTGTACACCATGGCGATGATGTCGTGCGATTCGCTGTCGAACTGGCGCACGGGGTCGAGTGACTCGAAGCCACCCGCGCGGTAGAAGTTGAGCACCTTCTGGTTGGCGGGCGCCTGGGCGAAAGCGGTCGCCAGCGCGGCGCTGGCGCACAGAGCGGTCAGGGTGCGGATGAGGTTCATCGGGTGGTCCTGTCGGTTTGGTGATGTGTTCTGGCGCGCTTCAACGGCGCTGCGCCTTGCGCGCCGCGTCAACGTCCATGAATTCAAACTCGGGCTGCATCAGATTGCGCTTGAAGTTGCGCAACCACTTCTGCGTGATCGACACCCGCAGCGGGCTGTAATTCAGCAGCAGCGGTGCTTCGTCCAACAGCACGGCATTCATGGCGCGGAAGTGCGCCAGCCGCTGCGGGCCGTCGGCCATGTGGCGCGACGCCTCGTAGGCCTTGTCATAAGCAGCACTGGCGAAAGACCCGATATTGGGCCCTGGCGCCACGTTCTTGCCGTAGAGCAACTGGTAGAAGTTTTCAGCGTCCGGGTAGTCGGCATTCCAGGCGTAGTCCGCGATCTGGAAGTTGGAGCCTTCGGTGGTCTTCACAAAGGTCGGGTAGTCCATGTACTGCGACTTCAGCACCACGCCGGCCTGTGCGAAGCGTGCCCGCAGAAAATCCGAGCGGTCACGCGTGGCGCTGTTGGTGTTTTGATGGGTGATGGTCAGCGCCGGCAGGCCTTTGGCGTTCGGGTAACCGGCTTCTGCCAGCAGCCGTTTCGCGGCCATCAGGTCGTGGCCGCGCCAGCGCGCGCCGGTCTCGCGCTCGCTGCCCGGCAGGTCCAGCGGCACCACACTTTGCGCGGCATGGCCGCGGCCGTTGAGCAGCACGTCGATCTCGCCCGGCGAGTCCACCAGATGCGCCAGCGCCTGCCGCAGCAGCTTGTTGCCGCCCAGCAGCGGATCCTTCATGTTGATGGCGTAGTAGAAGACCGTCAGGCTCGGCGTGCCGTGCAGGTCAAAGCGCGCCGCGTACTCGTCGTTCAGGCGGATGCTGCTGCCCTTCGCACTGTCTTTTACAGCGTCATTGCCAGCGTCCTTCACCAGCTTGGCCATCTTGATGAAGTTGGCGCGGTCCAGCGCCTGGCGGTCGAATTCACCGTTCAGGAAACGCAGCATCGCGGGCTGGGCTTCTTCGACGAGCGGCATTTCCACCACATCCACCAGCGGCAGCTTGCGGCCCGCGTCTTTCAAGAGGCCGCGTTCTGCATCATCGGGCGCGCCGGTGGCCGGATAGACACCGTGGTAGTTCGGGTTCTTCAAGAGCCGCAGCACACCCTTGCGTTCTGCGTTGGCCAGCATGAAGGGGCCTGTGCCGACGGGGTTGACGCTCAAGCGGTCCTGGTGGTGGCGCACGGCTTCGGGCGCCACCACGGCCGTCGGCGACAGCGCCAGCGCGTACAGGAACAGCGGGTTGGGCTTGACCAGCCGGATGCTGAAACGCTGGCTGTCGATTCGTTTCAGCCCTTCGATGTCGGCCGCCGAGAGGTCAGTGCCCGCGGCGGCCTTGGCGGTGGCCGCGCGGTAGGCATCCAGCCCGGCCACGGCGCCTTCCATCGCAAACCAGCTCTTGGTGTTGATGCGTGCATCGGCATAGCGACGCAGCGAGAAGAGCACGTCGTCGCTGTTCAGTTCACGGCCCTTGCCGCCGGGGAAGCAGGCGTTGTCGTGGAAGCGGATGCCTTTTTTCAGCGTGAAGGTGTAGGTGAGCTGGTCGGGGCTGAGTTGCGGCATCTGCTCCAGCAGGTCGGGCCGCAACTTGTAGGGCCGCTCCAGGTAGCTGTAACGCAGCAGCGTGTTGTAGGTCATCGACACGATATCGTTGGACGAGATGTCGAACTGGCGCTGCGGGTCCAGCGAGTCGAAAGTGGCGGTGCGGGCCACGCTCAGCACCTTGGGCACCTGGGCGACTGCGCCTGCGCCTGCAGTGATGAAGGCGACGCACAGACCCACGGCAGTGAGCAAGCGATGCATGGTGGCTCCCCTTTTCAAATCAGGTGGCAAGCGGCTTGGTGAACAGGCCCACTGACTGGCCGCAAGATCGTTCGCAGAAGCGGCATCTCTTCGCGGCAGCGCGCCACCACCCGCGGGCACCGCGTGTGGAAGGCGCAGCCCGGCGGCGGCCGGCTGGGGCTGGGCACGTCGCCCTGCAGCGGGGCCTGCGTGCGGCGCTTTCGCGGGTCGATCGACGGCGCAGCGGCTAGCAGACTCTGCGTGTAGGGGTGCTGGGGCTGCGCGAAGAGTTCTGCAGCGGATGCGGTCTCCACAACCCGGCCCAGGTACATCACCGCCACCCGGTCGCACAGAAACTGCACCACCGACAGGTCGTGCGAGACAAACAGGTAGGCCAGCTTCAGCTGCGCCTGCAGCGCCACCAGCAGGTTCAATACCTGCGACTGGATCGACATGTCCAGCGCCGACAGCGGCTCGTCCAGCACCACCACCTGCGGCTGCAGCGCCAGGGCGCGCGCGATGCCGATGCGCTGGCGCTGGCCGCCTGAAAATTCATGCGGCCAACGCTGCAGGTGCTGCGGGTCCAGGCCGACGAGTTGCAGCAGTTCGCGGATGCGCTGTTCGCGCTGGGCACCGCCCGGCAACCCGTGCAAGTCGAAAGGCATGTGCAGGATCTGGCCGACGCGCTGGCGCGGGTTGAGCGATGCGAAAGGGTCCTGAAACACCATCTGCACCTGGCGCGACATCTGGCGCTTTTCATCTGGCGACATCGCCTGCAGGTCGCGCCCGGCAAAGCGCACCGTGCCGCGCGTGGGTGCGTACAGGCCCGTCAGCACACGCGCCAGCGTGGTCTTGCCACAACCCGACTCGCCGACCACGCCCAGCACTTCACCCGCATGCAGCGCCAGGTCCACGCCCGTGACCGCTTGCACTCGGCCCACCTCGCGCTTGAGCAAGCCGCCGGTGATGGCGAAGTGCATGTCCAGGCCTTCGGCCTGCAGCAGCGGCGTGCCTGTCATGCGGCTTCACCCAGCAGGAAGCAGGCTGCTTCGTGGGGGCTGCCCGGCGCAACCGGGCGCAAGGGCGGTTCAGCTTCTGCGCAGCGCGCAAAGGCCCGCGGGCAGCGGGCGCGGAAGCGGCACCCCACACCCCGTTCGTGCAAGGCCGGCAGGCTGCCGGGGATGACGTTCAAGCTGCTGCCGTCATGCCGCGTCTGCCCGGGCCGCGGCCGCGCGCCCAACAGGCCCACGGTGTAGGGATGAGCCGGATTCTCAAAGAGCGAACTGACCGGCGCACGTTCCACCACCTTGCCGGCGTACATCACGACCACTTCGTCGGCAATTTCAGCCACCACCGCCAGGTCGTGGGTGACAAAGACGATGGCCATGCCCAGTTCGCGCTGCAAGTCGGCCAGCAGGTTCAGCACCTGGGCCTGGATCGTCACGTCCAGCGCCGTCGTGGGTTCGTCCGCGATCAGCACGGCCGGGTGGTGCGCCAGCGCCATGGCGATCATCACGCGCTGCTTCATGCCGCCGCTCATCTGGTGCGGGTGTTCGCCATAGCGGCGCTGCGCGTCGGGAATCTTCACCTGCTGCAGCATCTGCAGCGCGCGGTCGCGCGCCTCACGCGGGCCGGCCGTGCCGTGGATGCGGAAGACCTCGGCAATCTGCTCGCCCACCGACAGCACGGGGTTCAGCGCCGTCATGGGCTCCTGGAAGATCATCGCCAGTTCACGGCCACGCAGCTTGCGGCGCGCGGCCGCGTCAAGCTGCACCAGGTCTTGGCCGCGGAAGTGGATCTGCCCGGCTTCGATGCGCGCGTTGTCGGGCAGGAGCCCCATGATCGACAGCGCGGTGACGCTCTTGCCGCAGCCCGACTCACCGGCGATGCAGACCGTCTTGCCCTCCGGCACCTGCAGTGACAGCCCGTCCACGGCACGCAACGTGCCGCGCGGCGTGCGGAACGACGTGACCAGGCCGTTCACTTCGAGGGTTGTCATACTCTGATCACTGCTTCCCGCTGTCCCCAAAAAACCGGGGAAATCCGTGCCTTGAGGCGCCATCAACACCCCCTGCAACCGATGATAGCAACGCGCCCTGTCGCTGAATTCACCGTGCCGGCCATTGGCCTGGGCTGCATGAACCTGAGCCACGCCTACGCCGCACCGCCGCCGGCCGACGTGGCCGAGCGGCTGCTGCTGACGGCGTTGGACGAAGGCGTCACGCTCTTCGACACCGCCGCGCTCTACGGCTTTGGCGCCAATGAAACCCTGGTCGGCCGGGTGCTGAAAAAACACCGGCAGAAAATTGTCCTGTGCTCCAAGGGCGGCATGGCCGGCGTGGGCTTTGCCGACGGCGTCAAGCGCGTCATCAACGGCCGCCCCGAGGCCATCCGCCGCAACTGTGAAGACAGCCTGCAGCGCCTGCAGACCGACCACATCGACCTCTACTACCTGCACCGCTGGGACAAGCAGGTGCCCATCGAAGACAGTGTGGGCGAGATGTCGCGCCTGCGGGAAGAAGGCAAAGTGGGCGCGCTGGGTTTGTCGGAGGTGTCAGCCGCGACACTGAAGAAGGCGCAGTCGGTGCACGCCATTGCCGCCGTGCAGACCGAATATTCGCTGTGGACGCGCAATGCCGAGATCGCCGTGCTGCAGGCTTGTCGCGACACGGGCACCACCTTCGTCGCCTTCAGCCCGGTGGCACGCGGTTTTCTGAGCGACCCGCCGCCCGACACCGCCACCCTGGACGCCAAGGACATCCGCCGCACGATGCCGCGTTTCGACAGCACCCATTGGCCCGCCAACCTGGCCCTGCAAGCCGGACTGCGCACGCTGGCCCAGGAGGCCGGATGCACGGTGTCGCAGCTGGCGCTGGCCTGGCTGCTGTCGCGCGGCGACCATGTGCTGCCGATCCCGGGCACCGCGCGTGCCGAACACCTGCGCGAAAACGTCGCGGCGGCCCGCGTGGTGCTGGCGCCCGCGCTGCTGGCAAGGCTGGACGAAGCCGTCAACCAGCGCAGCGTGTCGGGCGGGCGCTACAGCAGCCAGGCGCGCAGCGAGGTGGATACCGAGGAGTTCGAGGGCGAGTACAGCTGACCCGGGGCAGGCGCTTTGTTGCCGTGGTGCCCGCGGGTCATCCGGCTGACACTCATTTACCGCCTCTGCCGGTTGTGAAGTCCGTCACGGTCTACGATAGGGGTGAATCGCTCCTACGGACCGCACCATGACAAACACCGGGATCCAGCACGCCGAGAGCCACACGGTCATCAAGGTCCGCATCTGGATATCGCATCTCGCGTGCCTGGGCATTTTTTTCGTGCCGTTGACGCCGGAGCTGATGCTGGCCTGCGTGGTGGGCTATGTCTGGCGCGTTCTGGCGATGGAACTCGCGGCGCACCGCTACTTCTCGCACCGCGCCTTTCGCACCAGCCGGCCCGTGCAGTTTCTGCTGGCCCTGATGGTGGCGTCCAGCGGCCACCGCGGGCCCATCTGGTGGGCCATGCACCATCGCCAGCACCACCGCCACTCAGACGAAGCGCTGGACGTGCATTCGCCGGTAACACACGGCTTCTGGCATGCCCACATGGGCTGGCTGACACTGCCGACCACGGTGGACACGGACCTCGACGCGGTGAAGGATTTGTCCCGCGTGCCTGAGCTCGTGTGGATCAATCGCTGGCACATGATCTTCCCGCTGGGCGTGCTGGTGGCCACCGTGCTGCTGGGGGCTTACACGCCGCTCTTCGGCGGCACGGGCATGGGCTGGGCCGCCGCGGTGTGGGCCTTCTTCGTGCCCACGGTGCTGGGGCTGCACGCCGCCTTTGCCGTCAACACCCTGACGCACGGCCGGCGGCCCGGGATCTTCAGCCACCGGCGGTTTGACACCGGCGACACGACCACCAATTCCTGGCTGCTGGCCATCCCGACGTTGGGTGCGTCCTGGCACAACAACCACCACCGCGCGATGAACGCGGCGCGTGCCGGCTTTTACTGGTGGCAGCTGGATCTGACCTATCTCACCATCCGCGCGATGCAGGCGCTGCGCCTCGTGTGGGGGCTGCAGGTTGTGCCGGCCGCGGTGCTGGCCGAGGGCCGCCAGCCATTGGGCCAGCCGCTGGCCGACGGTGGCGAGGTGCTGGCACTGGACGATGCGGCCCATGCCGCCCGGGCGCGTGCGCGCCAGCCTGCCAGGACTGCCCGCCGGCCCGCAGCTGTCGGGACAACGGGCGACGCAGAACGCCAGGATCAGGCCGCCTGACCCCCGCCCGCGCCGCCGCAGCGCGTCGGGCAGCAACGCCATTGACGCCTGTGACGGCCAACAAGTCGGAGTCGGATACCTCTGCAACCTGAGCAAGCGCAGCGCGCTCTGCGCGACATACTCGCGCGTGGCCAACGACGGCGCAGCAAGCTTCCAGGTGCCCGGCGGCCCCACCGGTCTCGCCGGCGACAAGGACTCCAGCGGCTATGAGCTCGGCATGCGCCACGGCTTCTGACGGAGACATGCGCTTGCACGACCGCTTGGATGACATCACCGCCTGGGTAGGCCGCAGCGAGACGGTCCACGACACCATCACTGCGACGCCTGTGACCGCGCTCACCGCCACGCTGGACCACCCGACGGCCGACCTGGCCGCCCTGCCCGCCGGCATGCCGCTGCACCCGCTGTGGCACTGGCTGTACTTCCTGCCCATGCACCGGCAAAGTGACATTGGCGCCGACGGCCACGCCAAGCGCGGCGGCTTTCTGCCGCCGGTGCCGCTGCCGCGACGCATGTGGGCCGGCAGCCAGTTTGAATTCAGGTCCCCGGTGCGTGTGGGTGATGCAGTGGCACGCACGTCCACCATCACCGACGTGACGCAGAAAGTAGGCCGCACCGGCAAGCTCGTGTTCGTGAAAGTGCGGCACGATCTGCGCTGCAACGGCGCGGCCAACCCCGCGATCGTGGAGTTTCACGACATCGTCTATCGCGAGGCCAGGCAGCCCACGGATGTCGATCCGCCGCCGGTCGCCGCGCCCATCGGCGCCGCCTGGCAGCGCAGCATCGTGCCCGACGACGTGCTGCTGTTCCGCTACAGCGCGCTGACCTTCAATGGCCACCGCATCCACTACGACCGCAAATACGTCACCGAGGTCGAAGGCTACCCAGGACTCATCGTGCACGGCCCGCTGATTGCCACGCTGCTGATGGACCTGTTGCGACGCCACGCGCCCGACGTCGAGGTCATCAGTTTCAGGTTCAAAGCTGTGCGCCCCACCTTCGATCTGCACCCGTTCAAGGTCAACGGTCAGCGGGACGGCAACACCGTCAGGCTCTGGGCGCAGGACCACGAAGGGTGGCTGACCATGGACGCCGTCGCGACCCTGAAAACCTGAACGCCATGCAACCGCTCAAAGGCCTGACCGTCGTCACGCTGGAACACGCCATCGCGGCGCCGTTCGCCACCCGCCAACTGGCCGACCTGGGTGCCCGCGTCATCAAGATCGAAAGGCCCGGCACGGGCGACTTTGCACGTGGCTATGACCAGCGTGTGCGCGGCCTGGCATCGCACTTCGTGTGGACCAACCGCAGCAAGGAAAGCCTGACGCTGGACGTGAAGCACCCGCGCGCGGCACAACTGCTGATGCAGCTGATCGTCAGCAAAGCCGACTGCGTGGTGCAGAACCTGGCGCCTGGTGCAGCGGCGCGGCTGGGGGTGTCTTGGGAGGCGCTCAAGACCCAGCGCCCCGACCTCATCGTGTGCGACATCTCGGGCTACGGCGACGACCCCCATGCACCCGGCCCCTACCGCGACAAGAAGGCCTACGACCTGCTGATCCAGAGCGAAAGCGGTTTCGTCAGCATCACCGGCACAGCCGATGAACCCAGCAAGGCAGGCCTGCCGATTGCCGACATCGCCGCCGGCATGCACGCCTACAGCAACATCCTGGCCGCGCTTCTGCAGCGCAACATCGACGGCCTGGGCCGGCGCATCGACTTGAGCATGCTCGAAGCGATGGGCGAATGGATGGGCTACCCGCTCTACTACGCCTTTGAAGGCGCCAAGCCGCCGCCCCGCGCGGGTGCGGCGCACGCCACCATCTACCCTTACGGCCCGTTCCCGTGTGGCGACGGCAAGACGGTCATGCTGGGCCTGCAGAACGAACGCGAATGGCTGCAGTTTTGCGACAAAGTGCTGCTGCAACCGGCGCTGGCCAAGGATGCACGTTTCCTGGGCAACGCCAAACGCGCAGCGCAGCGGGACGCGCTGCACACGCTCATCGTCGACGCCTTCGCCGCGATGACTTGCGAGCAGGTGGTTCAGCGCCTGCAAGACGCGCAGATTGCGAATGCCGAACTGCGCGACATGGCGGGCCTGTGGCAGCACGAACAGCTGGCCGCGCGCGGCCGTTGGCGTGAGGTGGACACACCCGCCGGCCCGGTGCCCACACTGCTGCCACCCGGCAGCTGGGGTCCGGACCACGGCGGCGACCCGCGCCTGGACGCCGTGCCCGCACTCGGCCAGCACACCGACGCGGTGCTGCGCGAACTGGGTGTCAGCGCATCTGAAATCGCGCAGCTGCGCGCCGCGGAAGCCATCTGACCATGCATGTGCCGCGGACCTACCTCTTTGTACCGGGCGACCGGCCCTCTGGCCGCCGCCGGCCGTGCAGGCGGTGTCCAGATCGACGCCCGCGTGGTTGACAAACCCGTCATCGAACGCGCGCGCCGCATCGCGGCCCGTGGCATGTAGCAGCCCGATCACATAACTTCCGAAAGACACTGCATGGCTTCGAGCATCATCGACTCGCGCATCTTCCAGGGCATCTTCAGCAGCGACGCCATGCGCGACGTCTGGAGCGACGAGAACCGCACCGCCAAGTACATCGACGTCGAACGCGCGCTGGCCAAGGTGCAGGCGAAGTTGGGCCTGATCCCGCAGGAGGCGGCTGACGAGATCATCAGCCACTGCGAACTGAGCCAGATCGACATGGACCGCCTGCGCCAGCAGACCGAACGCATCGGCTATCCGATCCTCGGGGTGGTGACGCAGATCAACCAGCTGTGCCGCGACAAGCTGGGTGAATACGTGCACTGGGGCGCGACCACGCAGGACATCACCGACACCGCCACCGTGCTGCAGATTCGCGAAGCGCTGGTGCTGGTGGAGGCCGACCTGACGACCTTGGCCAACGCGCTGGCCAAACTCGCCAGGGAACACCGCCTCACGCCCGTCATTGGCCGCAGCAATCTGCAGCAGGCGATTCCGGTGACCTTCGGCTTCAAGATGGCCGGCATCCTGTCCGCCGTGCAGCGCCACCAAGAACGCCTGCAGCAGCTGAAAGCCCGCGTGCTGATGGGCGAATTTGCCGGCGCCGCCGGCACGCTGGCATCCCTGGAAACCGGCGCGATGGAAACGCAGGCTGGCCTGTGCGCCGAGCTGGGCCTCAAGCAGCCCGTCATCGCCTGGCACACCATCCGCGACAACATTGCCGAGTGCGGCACGTTCCTGGGCCTGGTGGGCGGCACGCTCGGCAAGCTCAGCATGGACGTGAAGCTGATGATGCAGACCGAAGTGGCCGAAGTCTTCGAGCCCTACCACCACGGCCGCGGCAGCAGCAGCACCATGCCGCAGAAGCGCAACCCGATCGCCAGCTGCTACATCCACGCCGCCATCAGCGTCGTGCGCCAGCATGCCGCCGCGCTGCTGGACGCGATGGTGGCCGACCACGAACGCAGCACCGGCCCGTGGGAGATCGAATGGATCGTGCTGCCCGAAGCCTTCTGCCTGATGGCCGGCGCGCTGAAGCAGAGCATCGCGGTCGTCGAAGGCCTGGAGGTGGACGCCGCCGCCATGCGCCGCAACATCGACATGACACAGGGCCTCGTGATGAGCGAAGCCGTGATGATGGGCCTGGGCAAATACATCGGCCGCGAATACGCGCACGACCTGGTGTACGACTTGTGCCGTGAAGCGCTGGCGAAACACGTGCCGCTGATTGATCTGCTGGTGGCGCACCCGGAGATTGCCAAGCATGTGGATCGCAAGGCGCTGGAAGGCATGCTGGACCCGACCAACTACCTGGGGCAGAGCGGCGTGATGGTGGACCGGGTGCTGGCGCGGATGGTGGGGTGAGCGGCGACATTGCGAACACTCTGCGACATGACCATGCATGACCACTTGGCCGAAGGACACGCAGCCGTCGAGCAGCATGGCTTCTTGTGTACGGAATCGCACGGACCGCGTGGAACCGGACTGCTACTTTCCGGTCCGCGATGGAGTTCCCCGTGCACAAATACCGCGTCGTTGAATGCTGGGCAGGAGCGAGTCGGCCGGCGCTGCGGTGCAGTGCAGGACGCTACCACCTGACCCGTGCGCTGGGAGGGTTTCGGCACCCGCAGCGCCCGATAGCTGGTCCGATCGTCGAGTCGATCGGCACCACCCAGTCGCCCCTGCCACCCAGCCAGACGCCAACAACGACGCACAAGTCGCAAGGCGCGAGCTTCGGACTGCCGGGAGGCGATGATTGAGGCATGGGGGTCGGGCCGGTGAATGCGTAGGGGTCGCCGGGCTGCCGGCTGCGGCAGCAGCCTCGTGACCAAGGCCGGAACGAGACCGCTGCAGCGGCCCGTCGACCCCCTTCAGATCTACAAGGCCAAACGCGACTTTGCGCGCACGCCCGAGCCGGAGCACGGGGGTGACAGTGGCACACGGGGCCATGGGCCGTTGTCCTTCGTGGTGCAGAAGCACTGGGCCAGCAACCTGCACTACGACTTCAGGTTGGAACTGGAAGGCACGATGAAAAGCTGGGCAGTACCCAAAGGTCCGAGCCTGGACCCCACGGTCAAGCGCATGGCCGTTCAGGTCGAGGACCATCCCGTCGCCTATGCCACCTTTGAAGGCACCATTCCTGCGAAGCAGTACGGTGCCGGCAAGGTCATCGTCTGGGATGCCGGCATCTGGACACCGCTGAACGACCCGCTGCAGGCCTACCGCGACGGCAACCTGAAGTTTGAGTTGCAGGGCCACAAGCTCGCTGGCAAGTGGGTGCTGGTGCGCATGAAAGGCAAAGGCGAAAAGCAACCGCCCTGGCTGCTGATCAAAGAGAAGGACGCCTGGGCCCGCGCATCCGCCGACTTCAGCGTGGTGGACGAAAGGCCGGGCAGTGTGAAGGCCTTGGGTCCACCAGGCGCCCAGGTTGCCGTGTCCATGCCTACGGTTGCAACGACGTCAATGGGCATCGCAGCGGCACTGCCCGACGCCCTGTCGCCGCAACTGGCCACCTTGGCCGCGGGCCCACCCGCACAGCCCGAGGACTGGCTCTGCGAGATCAAGTTCGATGGCTACCGGATGCTGGTTCGCGTGGAGCAGGGCAAGGCCCGGCTCTTCACCCGCAACGGGCACGACTGGACGTCCAGACTTCGCCCCTTGCAGAAGGCCATCGAAGGTCTGAAGTGGCCGCCCGGCTGGTTCGACGGCGAGATCGTCGTTCCCAACGATGACGGCATCCCCGACTTCGGCGCGCTGCAGCAGGCGTTCGACCAGGGCATCACAGACGAAGTCGTGCTCTATCTATTCGACCTGCCGTACTTCGACGGCCACGACTTGCGCGAGTTGCCCCTCGAACGGCGCCGCGCGGTGCTCAAGGAACTGCTGTTGACTGCGCCGTCGGACCAGGTTCGATTCAGCGAGACGTTCGACGCGGCGGCGGACGGCATCGTGGAGTCGGCATGCAAGCTGGGCCTGGAAGGCATCATCGCCAAGCGGCGCAACTCTCGCTACCAGTCTGCCCGCTCCGTTGACTGGATCAAGCTGAAGTGCGGCCTGCGCCAGGAGTTCGTCATCGGTGGCTACACCGATGCGAAAGGCGCACGTGCTGGCTTCGGCGCGCTGCTGCTGGGCGTGCACGACGCCCGGGGCGCACTGCAGCACGTCGGCAATGTCGGCAGCGGGTTCAGCGAAGGGACTTTGGGGGAATTGAAGAAGGCGCTGGTCGCGCTGGCCAGTTCCAAGAGCCCTTTCGGCGGGCACGCCGACATTGAAGGCAAACCGCGCTGGGTCGCACCCACGCTGGTCGCCGAGGTTTCGTTTGGGGGGTGGACACGCGCGGCTCACATCCGTCATGCCGTGTTTCGCGGCCTTCGAACCGACAAGGATGCCAGCACCATCGTTCGCGAGAAGGCGATGCGGGTAAAAAGACCCAAGCTCGTTTCGAGCACCCGCCTACCCTCGGCGCGCGCGACGGCTCGGTCGCCGAAGATCACGAATCCGCAACGGGTGATCGACGCCAGCAGCGGCACCACGAAGCTTGAACTGGTTCGCTTCTATGGCCTTGTCGGCACACTGATGATGAAACACCTCAAGGGTCGCCCGCTGTCATTGGTGCGTGCGCCCGATGGCGTTGACGGTCAGTTGTTCTTCCAGAAACATGCAGAGACCGAGAAGCTGCCCGGCATCCGCCAGCTCGACCCGGCGCTTGACCACAGCCATCCGGCGATGCTGGAAGTCGTCAGCACCCAGGGCCTGCTGTCCGCCGCACAGTGGAACGTCGTCGAGTTCCACACCCTGAACACGGGCACCGCGTCGTTCGCGCACCCGGACCGCATGGTGTTCGACCTCGACCCCGGGGAGGCGGTGCCCTGGGCCCACGTGCAGGAGGCGGCAGAGTTGACACACGCCTTCTTGGAGCAACTCGGTCTGCCGTCGTTCCTGAAGACCAGCGGCGGCAAGGGCCTGCATGTCGTCGTGCCCGTGCGAAGGGTGCACGACTGGGACACGGTTAAGGGCTTCTCGCAGGCCATCGTGCAGCACATGGCACGGACGATTCCACAACGCTTCGTGGCCAAGAGCGGCGCGAAGAACCGGGTTGGCAAGATCTTCATCGACACCCTGCGCAACGGCCTTGGCGCCACCACTGTCTGCGCCTGGTCGGCACGCGCCCGGCCGGGGCTGGGCATCTCGGTGCCCGTCGCATGGAGCGAACTGCCGTCGCTGCGCGGTGGCGCCCACTGGACGGTGAAGACGGTGCACGAACGCCTGGACACCGGCAACGAACCCTGGAAAGACTACGCCAAGCTGGCGCGCAGTCTGACGGCGGCGATGGCGACCCTTGGGTACACCTTGACCGGGTCTGCACAGCGCTGATCGAGGAGTTTGTATGCCACGCGTGATCTGGAAAGGCGCCATCACCTTCGGGTTGGTGCACGTGCCCGTCGCTCTGTACCCGGCGTCTCAGGATGTCGGCATTGACTTCGACTGGCTCGACAAGCGCTCGATGGACCCAGTGGGCTACAAGCGCGTGAACAAGCGCACCGGCAAGGAGATTCAGGGCGACGACATCGTCAAGGGCATCAAGCAGGACGACGGCGACTATGTGATCCTGGGCGAGGACGAGATCAAGGCCGCCTATCCCAAATCGACGCAGACCATCGAGATCGAGTCCTTCGTCAAGGCCAGCGAGATCGCATTCACACTGCTGGAGACACCGTACTACCTGGAACCCACGGCCAAAGCCGAGAAGGTCTACGCCTTGCTGCGCGAGTCGATGGTCGAGGCCGGCGTCATCGGCATTGCCCGCGTGGTGATGCACACCAAGGAGCATCTCGCCGCGCTGGTGCCGGCGGGTCCCGCACTGGTGCTCAACACCATCCGCTGGGCCAGCGAGATTCGGGCCCTGGATCAACTCAAACTTCCTGCCGCCGGCAAGACCGCCGCCGGGCTGAAGCCGGCTGAGCTGAAGATGGCAGCGCAACTCATCAGCGACATGACGGCCCCATGGGACGCGCAGGCCTACACCGACAAGTTCAGTGCCGCCATTCGCGAGCTGGTGGGGAAGAAGGTGGCGGCCGGCCAGACCGAAACCGTCACGCCACTGGAGGAGACGCCATCCGCGGCAGGCACTGGCAACGTCGTGGACCTGACGGCGCTGTTGGCTGCCAGTCTGGCGAAGCGCAAGCCCGCGAGCGGGGCTGCGCGCAGCGAAGGCAGTGGCGCGGTCGCCGCCCGCAAGGCTGTCGCGAAGGTGCGCCCCAAGAAACAGGCATGACGTCGCGGCTGCCTGCCTCGACGATAAAAACACCCTCGGACCAGGAGGTCACTTCTGCTTGGCAAGCCACTTGTCGAACTGCGCGATCTCTTTCTTCTGTGCCACGATGATCTGCTTGGCCATGGTCTTCATTTCGGGCGACTTGCCATGGGCCAACTGCATCTCCGCCATGTTCAAGGCTTGCTGATGGTGCAGCTTCATCATCATCGCGAAGTCTTTGTCGGTGTCGCCCGTCATCTTCATCTTCTGCATGCCGTCCATGCCCATCATCATGGACGCCTTCATGTCATGCGGCGCGGATGCGCCTTTGTGCATCTGCCCCATGGGCATGCTGGCGGACGGCGCAATCGCAGGAGCGGTCTGCGCCTGGACGCCGGCTGAGGCGAACCAAAGTGCCGCAATCGGAAAGAGGAACAAGGCCTGGCCGGGATTGAGGGTCTTGAGTTTCACGGTATTTCCTAGGTAAATTGGGGGTGCTCAGTGAGCCAATGCGAGGCAGGCGTCTGCACAACGCTGGCACGCCTCGGCGCAACGCTTGCAGTGATCCATGCTGTGCTTGCCGCACTCCGCTGCGCAGCCGCGGCAGGCGTCGGCGCAAAGCGCGCAAATGGCCTGCATGTGTTCACCGCCCCTGGCCATCGACGCAGCGGCAAGCCGGCATATGTCGGCGCATTCCAGATCCAGTGCGATGCAGCGCGCCATGGGTTTCGGGTCGGCCTCCTGGAGGCATGCCATCGCGCATTGCAAGCATGCCGCAGCGCATTCGTTGCATGCGCGCAGGCACGCGTCCTCGATCGGGCTGGCCATGGAAACTCCCTGAAGCTACCGCACGGTTCGTGCCGGTCAAGCATCGCCGCACGGGACCGGACTGACTGTGCGCCAGCACACGCAGCGATGATGCGGCCAGCACGGCGGCCAGCACGGGGCGATGGTTGCAGCGTCATGCGAAGGCTTGCGACACCGATCATCAGCCTGCGCCGTCGGCCTTCTTGGCGCCGCGAATGTTCATGACGGCCAGGCACAGCTGCAGGGTGATGAGCGCGAAGGCCTGCACATGCCAGCCCCAAACCAGCCACAGCAGATTGCTCAGCAAGAACAACCAGAAGCCGGCCTTGCGGCGGTTCTTGTTGGTGGAGGCGATGTACCAGGACGCCAGCACCGTCACCAGCATCGCGGGCCACTGAATCAGGCCCAGGGTGTCCATCAGCGCTTGCCGCCCTGCGTTCGCAGCAGGGCTGGCGCGATTGGTCGGGCACGAGTTTTCATCGCTTGCATTTCGGTTTGACGTGTCCGGTCGCGGCTGTGCGGCACGATGAAGAACCCTGCTCGTTCGACTCATTCGTGATGCAGGATGGTCTCAGAGTTGACTGCAAGCATCCGTTCGATAGCGAACCGACCGGGGCGAGGCAACGCGACAAGGGTGACGTGGCCTGTGCACCCTGGCAACGACGCACTTGGTTACTGGCTACTGGCTACTGGCTACTGGCTACTCGCCGCAGGAAATGCAGTGTCTTTGCCTCGCTTATCAAGGCATCTTCATGCATGCAGCTTGCCTACGATCGTTGCGCCAATCGGCTCATTTCGAGCCGCCTTTGAGCGCGACGGCAGCGGCGTTGGCCTCCTGTCATTCCGAGACAGGCAAGGCCCAGGGGCGTGCGCGGTATGCAATCGATATGGCTGAAGTGGGCGGCGTTGTTCCTGGCGTGCGCAATCACTTGCCCATCGGGCCACGCGTCACAGCAAGCCGGCCGTGCGCCCATTGCCAGCGTTGCCAGCGTCGCTACCGTGCCAGAGGCTGCGCGACAACTGGCCCGGTGGGTGATAGTCAGTGGCGATCACGGCGGCCTGCCCTTCGCCATCGTCGACAAACCCTCAGCGATGATCGTGATCCATGCCGCCAACGGCAGGCTCGTCGGCGCGTCCCCAGCATTGCTGGGCCAGACGCTGGGTGACACAAGCCTTGCCGGTGTCGGCGAGCGCACACAGCAGCGCCAGCTGCGCACCGCCGATCTGACCACGCCGGCAGGCCGCTTCGCATCGGAGCCGGGCCGCAACAGCAGCGGCGAAGCCATTGTGTGGATCGACTACGCCACCGCCTTGGCGATCCACAGGGTGCGGCCCGGTCCGTCGAAGAAGCTGCGAACCGAACGAATGGGGTCGAAAGACGCAATGGCACGCAGAGTGTCGAGCGGCTGCGTCGTGGTGCCGGAAGACTTCTACGACGCCGTCGTGGCGCCTTTGCTCGGCCTTGGTCGCGGACTCGTCTACATCATCCCCGAGTCCGGCGCCATGTCGCAGGAAGTGTTCGCCGCGCCTGAACCAGGTCTGTAGAGCACGTTGAAGTGCCCGCGCGCTGCCCGCGCGCTGCCTGCGCGCTAAGGACTCTCCGCCGTACCTGCACGATGGCCGCCTGCTGACGCTCGAAGACACGGTGGAATTTTTTAACCTTGTGCTCGAAACCAAGCTCACCGCGAACGATAAGAAAGACTTGGTTGCATTCCTGCGCCAACTCTAATCGCTGCCACCCCCAGCAAACCTGGCGCTCTTGTAGAGCGACTTGAATCCGCACGGGGCGTCGAAAACCGAGGTCCGTGAAGTGAGCACTGGTCGCTCGGCCTGTTCGCTGGCGTTGGGCCGCATGCCATTCCGGCACCGCTTTCGCCACTGTCGCAGTGGATGAGCGACTACACCGTGGCCTGGGGCGCCTATCTCGACACCCCGGCGTCAGCACAGCACATGGATTCGTTTCGTACGAAGTCGGCCCTGCAGAATCAATTTTCAGCGCCAGCCGGCTGAAGCGATGGCTGGCAGTGCGAACTGCCGCCGGCTCAGACCTGTACGCAGCGCGCTACCAACCGAGTCGAGCATGTCGCGCAACGCG